>Ga0208916_10001148_pt1 | contig 11562 bp, 11 predicted proteins | sample DEB19_08_DNA_5_FD_184523 | JGI IMG/M metagenome (GOLD analysis project Ga0208916, IMG submission 184523) | Aqueous microbial communities from the Delaware River and Bay under freshwater to marine salinity gradient to study organic matter... | ecosystem: Environmental > Aquatic > Marine >... | reverse complement strand
GCGGTGTCAAAGGTGCCGGGCAAGATGTTGTTGATGGTCACGCCTTTGGCAACTGTGGTGCGCGCCAGCCCGGCCACAAAACCCGTCAGACCGCTGCGGGCACCGGTGCTCAGGCCCAGGCCATCGACAGGTGACTTGACGGCGCTGGACGTGATGTTGATGATGCGGCCAAAGCCGCGCTGCATCATGCCGTCCACCACCTGCTTGATGATGGCTATCGGGCTGAGCATGTTGGCATCCAGCGCACGCAGCCAGGCGTCACGGTCCCAATCCCGAAAGTCACCGGGCGGCGGGCCACCGGCGTTGGTGATGACAATGTCAAAGCTCGGGTGCTGGCTGAAGATGCGGGCGCGGCCTTCATCAGTGGTCACATCTGCTGCCACATAGGCCACGCTTGCTTTTGCAATAGCTTCTAATTTGGTAGCTGCTTGCGCAAGTGTTTCTGGCGTTCTGGCAGCAATCACCACGTCGACACCCTCACGCGCCAAAGCCTCGGCACACGCAAAACCCAGCCCTGCACTGCCGCCGCAGATCAGGGCTTTTTTGCCGGCGATTTTTAAATCCATGATTTATGAACTGGCCAATTGTTTCTGCGCCAGGTTTTGCATCACCTTGCGCAGCCGTGACAGACCAATGTCATGCTCATACAAATGCTCGCGCTGGTTCGCATCCGGCTCCATGGTTTCCAGCATCACGCGGTCTTGCTCCAGCACCACCCAGTGGCGCGCCTCCAGCCGGTTGCGGTACAAAAAGCGCCACACATCGCGCTGCCAGCCACTGACTTTGCGGCAGCGCCAGAAGAACACCACCGACAACTGCGGGCTGACCGGCGTGTAGCTGCCGATGATGGTGAAGCTGCCGCCAGGGCCGCCGGTTTTGGGGTAGGGGATGGCCAGGCGCATCCAGTGGGTGCCGGTGTCGCCCCATTCAGTCCAGTCAAAGTTCACATCGCGCTGGCCATCTTTTTCAAACATGAAACCGTGCTCGGTTTTGCGCAGCTTGAACTTGGCGCTGATGTCGCCCTCGGCCATCGAATGCGACTGCTTGTGCACAAAGCTGCCATGCATCGGGTCCATCACGTTGTCGGCCACATAGCGGTAATCACCGCGCCATTCCACATAGCACTGAAAGCTGCTCCACTCGGGGTTGCTCAGCTCTTCAGGCAAGTCCAGCTTGGGCGGTACATCGACATGCTGGCGGCTGTTGTACAGCCAGATGGCACCATTTGCATCCTGCACATGAAACGAGCGTGCCGCGCGTGAGCCTTCCAGCGTGCAGCCGGGGCTGGCGGGTACCTTGGTCACCATGCCGTCGCAGCGCACCTCAATGCCGTGGTATGGGCAGGCCAAACGATCCCCCAAATTCACGCCCATTGACAGCGGTGCACCCCGGTGCGGGCAGTGGTCTTCCAGTGCATGAATGGTGCCAGCGTCATCGCGCCACAACGCGATTTTGTAGCCCAGGCGGCGCATCGACACGGGCCGCTCCTTGACAAAGTCAGACGGGCAAATCGGGTACCACAGGTCGTACAGGCCGCGCTCCAGCAGCTGGTCGATGTCTTGCGGGGTGACGGTTTTGGGTTCTGCCAATTTAATGTCTGTAACAGTGTTCATGTCACGCTCCTAAAGTTTTCATCACGGCCTGAAAAGACTCAGCCGTCCACGGCTGGCTGTTCGGTGCCAGCGGACCGCTTTTGTTCAGGTGCGCCACCAGCGCGTCCAGCTCCCAGTGACCTGCGCCAAAGCCGCGCTCTATCGCGTCACCCAGCAGGTCTTCAAAGGTGGTGGGTGGCCTCGTGCGCGCCTGGTGCGGGTCGAGGTAGCGCTCTTGCAGCGCATGGATGGGGATGGCGTTCATCGTGTTTAACGTGCTCATGGTGACTCTCCAGAAAAAGCAAAAAAAGTTTTATCGTTTTTCAGTCAAAAAGGCGCCCGATGCTGCCACCTTGGGCTGCCTGCGGGTAAAGCCGTCAATACCGCCGTCAATCGCCCATTCGGCAAAGGCGGTCGGGCTGGGTTCAAAGTCGCGTGCCGCCCAGTTGTCGGTCAGGTGGTCTTCGTCGGCGTTGTACTCAATCAACCCACCACAGGGGTTTTCAAAGTACCAAAAGAAGGCCGATGAAATCGGGTGCTTGCCGGGGCCGAGTTGGGTTTTCCAGCCCTTGCGGCTCATGTTCAGGCCACCACCAAAGACCTCGTGAATGTCTCGCACGGTAAAAGCCACATGGTTCAGGCCGCTGGGCTTGCCGGGCAGTTGCAACAAGAAAATATCATGGTGCCCACCATCGACCGAACAGCGCATGAAGATGCCGCGCCCGGGGTAGCGGTCTGATGTGGTGAAGCCTAATTTGGCGTAAAACGCCTCGGCCACATCCAGCTTGTCGGTGAACAGCACCACATGGCCAATCTCTATCGGCTGGGCGCTGTCGTAAATCGGTGACGGCTTGTCGATGCGGCGCACATCGTCCCAGGTGTTGGTGGCCACGCCTTTGACGTCAATGCTGCGCTTGGCACTTTTCTGAAACACGATTTGCAGACCGTGCGGGTCTAAGGCTTGTACCGTGCCGTGGGTCGCGCGCTGGTCTTTAAAGCCAGGCACGCTGGCCAATGCGGTTGCCAGCGCATCCAGCTGCGCATCACTGCGCACACCCCACACCACTTCGCGCAGCGTTGGACCTGCTTCTATCGGGGGCGGCAATGCGGCATCGCTCGTGCGCCGCACATTCACGCGCGCACCATTGAGCGTTTCCCACTCCTGGAGTGCATCGCTGTGGCTGATATTTTTCAGCCCCCAGTCAGCAAAAAATTGGGCGGATTCGTCCCACGCTTCGGTGGAATAGGTGATGGCGTCAATACCTTCAATCATGTGTCACCTCATAAAACCAGTTTGTCTTTGCCCACGACGATCTCGCCCTTGAAATGGCGAGCCGCGTGTTCGCGCCAGACCTCATCTGCAATCGGCTCGTCACCCGGTAACAAATGTGTCAGCACCAGTCGGCGCACCCCCGCTTGTGCGGCAATACGTCCGGCATCTTCAGCCGTCGTGTGGCCAGCCAGTAAAAATTTCTTCAAATTGGGCGGCACGTAAGGCCGCTTGGCCAGCATGGCGTCTATGCCCGAAACCAGCATGGCCTCATGTACCAGTGTGTCGGCACCACGCGCCAGCGCCACAGTGGCCTGCACGGGAGAGGTGTCGCCAGAAAACACGACGCTGGTGTCGGCCGTGTCAAAGCGGTAAGCCAGTGCCACCTCAAACGGCTCATGGTCTACCCGCGCTACCGTCACTTTGACGCGGTCGTCGCTGAACACCACACCGGGCGTGCTGATTTCGCTGACAGCAAAACTCTTTTCAATCGGCTGGCGGCCTGTGGCCTTGATGCGAATGTCTATGTCTTCACGCTGCATGGCAATCGCTGCATCGTGAATACGCAGCATAGGCGGCGGGCCCATCACCTTCATCTGCCCTTGAATGCCCAAAATCCAGGACAGGTTGACCAGGCTCGGATAGTCGGCGTTGTGGTCTGAATGGTGGTGCGTGATGAAGACGTTGGAGATCTCGGGCAAGCGCATGCCCATCTCTGTCATGCGGGCAATGCAGTCAATCAGGTAGCCTCGCCCGTTCACGAACAGCGCCTGGCTCGCCATCATGCGCGAGGGATGCAGCACGGGCCCGGCCATGGTGCCCAGCAGCACGATACGCGTGCCGCTGCGCCAGGTGGCTGCGCCCGGCAAGGGTTGCGCCCAAGCCGTAGCCGTAGCCGTACCGACGGCAGCGGCAGCGCCAGCCAGCAGGCAGGTTCTACGGTTGAGGTTCATGCCGCACTCCACGGATTGGGTTGCTCATTCATGCCCCAGTAATAGCTCTTTTGGCTGGTGTATTCCAAAATGCCGAGCCGGCCTTTTTCGCGGCCTGTGCCGCTCATCTTCACGCCGCCAAACGGGGTGCTGGCAGAAAACACTTTGTAGGTGTTGACCCAGACCGTGCCGGTTTGCAGCGCGCGGCCCAGCCGCCAGACGGTTTTGTAATCTTGGGTCCAGATGCCTGCAGCCAGACCGTAGACGTTGTCGTTGCACTGGGCAATCAAATCGGCCTCGTCATGCCAGGGCAACAGCGCCAGCACCGGGCCAAAAATTTCTTCCTGGCACATGCGGGCACTGTTGGGCAGGCCTTCCATGATGGTCGGCAGGTAATAGCTGCCTTTGTCAAAGGTAGCGCCTTGCGGGCGTGCGCCGCCAAACAAAACCTTGGCGCCTTCGTCAATGCCAAGCTGCACATATTTTTCAACCGAAGCACGGTGGCTCTGGCTGACCAGTGGGCCCATGTGCGTGGCCTCGCTTGAGGGGTCGCCGACGCGCAAACTTTTCACTCCCGCCAGCAAACGGGCCTTGAACTCGTCATACAAACTGGCATGCACAAAAGCGCGCGAGCCCGCAATGCACGACTCGCCCGACGAGCTGAAGATGCCGTACAGCACGCCTGCGACCGCGTGGTCCAGGTCGGCGTCTTTGCACACAATGGTGGGCGACTTGCCGCCCAGCTCCAGCGATGTGGGCATGAGTTTGTCGGCCCCGATGCGGGCAATGCCCATGCCAACAGCCGTGCCGCCGGTAAACGCCAGGCGCTTGATGAGGGGGTGCCGTACCAGCGCCTCACCCACGACAGAGCCCTTGCCCGGCAGCACGCTGATGATGCCGTCCGGCACGCCAGCGGCCTGGGCAATACGGGCTAGCTCAATGGCCATGCGCGGCGTGATTTCAGCGGGCTTGAACACCACCGCGCACCCTGCGGCCAACGCCGGGGCCAGCTTTTGCGCTTCGCTGGCAATCGGTGAGTTCCACGGCGTGATCGCGCCGACCACACCCAGCGGCTCGTGCACGCTCATGGTGATGCTGTCGCCACGCTGCGGGGTAATGGTGTCTTCCAGCGTCTCGCATGCCGCTGCAAAAAACTGGAACGTGCCTGCTGCGCTCGCCACCAGGGCGCGGGTTTCTTTGATGGGTTTGCCGTTGTCCAGCCGCTGCAACTGGGCCAGCTCTTCGCCACGTTCGCGGATGCCTGCGGCGATTTTGTGCAGCAGCGTGGCCCGTTCGTGTGGCCTCAGGTTGGCCCAGGCGGGTTGCTGGCGCACGTGCTCGGCGGCTTGCACCGCATCGTCTACGTCCTGCGCTGTGGCGGCATGCAATGTGGCCACCTGGCTGCCGTCGTGTGGGTAGTAGGTGGCGTAGACCGGGCCGGAGGCATCGCGCCACTGGCCTGCGGTGAAGGTGTGTAGGTGTGCAGGGGTCATGTCGTTTTAAATGGTGAGGCCGCTGGCGCGGTTGTGCAAGAAACGCAGTGCCGACAGCACAGTCAACGCCGATGTTTTGGGGTTTTCGGCCAGCGGCTTGCCGCGCATCGTCACCTGCATGTCGCCAAACTCGCCGCGCGCCTGAATTTCGTGAATGTTCTCCGTCACGCCTGGGTCAGCAATCAGGCGAACGCGGGTTGCGTCCAGCCCCAATCCGGCCAATGACACGGTGGCGGCCACGTTGGCGTTTTTCGGGTAAGTCAGCGCCGCTTCGCGTGCTGTGCCTTCGAAAATCACCGTGGCCTGGGTGAGTGTGGCCAGATTGACCACGCCTTCAGCAGCAGAGCCTTTCCAGCCTTGCGGCGGCTTGCGTCCGGTGTAAGTGACTTCCGTCAAACCAGCCTGCCTGCTGGAGGCCAGTGCGTCAATGCCGCCGATGGCGCCGGCCAGCACATGCACTTGCGTGCCGCCTACTTGCGCCGCTTCTGCCAAGCGTTCGGGCAAGCCGCTTTCAGACAAAGCACCGACCGACATCACCGCGCATTCGCAACCGGCCTTGAGTGCGCCCAGAACATGCGCCGTCAGTGCCTCGTGGCCTGCGCATTCCAGCAGCAGTTTTGCCCCCTCCGGTACAGCGGCTACCGCTTGCGTGTTGCTGCCCGCTGCAAGCAACGCCGCCTGCACGGCGGCCACGCGCTGCTGACGTACCACCACATGGGTCACTTTGACCATGATGCTGCCCCGTAGCCTGCGGCATATCGCCTGGCCAATCGCACCGTAACCAATGAGTACCACGTCGAGCACGGTTTAATCCTTCTTCAAAATCGGGCCTGCAAACTTGGCCGCAAACGGGCCCCAGCTTTGCATGTCTACTTCCACCACCACCGGGCCGCTGGCGGCAAAAGCCTGGGCCAGTACATCCGCGGTTTGCGCAGGCTCTTTCAGCTTGAAATACGTGACCTGCAAACTGGCGCAAAACGCGGCGAAGTCCGGCGTGTGCAGTTCCACATAGCAGTGGCGGCTGCCGTAAATATCGTCCTGAATGTTCTTGATGACGCCGTACCTGGAGTCGTTCATCAGCAGCAGTACAAAATTGGCGCGCTCTTGCACGGCGCAGGCCAGCTCGCCCACATTCAGCATGAAGCCGCCGTCACCCGCCAGTGCCACAGTTTTGCGTTTGAGACCGTGTTCCGCATCGGCAATGGAGGCGCCAATCGCCATCGCCAAACCCTGCCCAATGCCGCCGCCCAGCGCGTGCACGCCTGCACGCGGGTGGTTCAGCATCGGCGCGCGGTTGCCCCACATGCTGTTGGACAGCGTGATGTCGCGCACCCACCAGATGTCTGTACCGGCCTGCTTTTCTACCGCGGTTTTCAGCGTCAGGTACGCGCCCAGCGTGTCATCCACATGGGTGGCCGCCTTGGCTCGCGCGGCCTGCACATCGGCATGCAACGCCTTGTCGACCTGCATCTGACCTTCCAGAATATCGGCCAGCGCATTCAATGTGGCGGCTGCATCGCCTTGCACAAAATAGTCGCTGCTGTAACCCCGGTTATGCGCCAGCGCGTTGGCATCAATGCGGTACAGCGCCTTGGGCAGCTTGAGCTTGTAGCGCAGTGTTTCGTTGCTGCGCAGACGCGTGCCCACGGCCAGCATGGCGTCGCAAGTTTGGTACAGGTCTTCCGCAGGTTTTTGCAGGTTGTACGAACCCAGGCTGGCCGGGTTGTCTTCAGCAATGATGCCGCGCCCCTGCACGGACGAGACCACGCCCCAACCCATGTTGACGAAGCGTTCAGCGGCGGCGCGCGCGCCGCGAGCACCACCGCCCAGCCACAGCAGCGGGCGCTTGGCGGTTTTTAAATGTGCGGACAAAGCCGCGACCTGTGCGGCATCCGGCTGCATGGCCGGCAAAGCCAGCGGAGCCAGGTCAGCAGGCAAGTCCATCAGGCTGGCCTGAATGTCAATCGGTATCTCAATACTGACAGGCCCACACGGCGCAGTGAACGCCAGCCGGTGCGCTTCACGCAGCGTGGCCAGCGCAGTTGCGGTGTTGCGGATGCGAAAGGCAGCCTTGCCCACCGCTTGCAGCATGGCCAGTTGCTGGGGTGCTTCGTGGATGTAGCCCAGGTCGCGGTCCAGATAGTCAGACTCGATTTGCCCTGTTAAATGCAGCATGGGCGTGCCGGCTGTCAAAGCTTCAATCAGCGCACCGGCGGCATTGCCGGCACCAGTGCCGGTGCTGGTGACGCACACCCCCAGGCGGCCTGTGACACGGGCATAGGCATCGGCCATGTTGCAGGCACCGGCCTCGCCCCTGCTGGATACAAAGCGGATTTTTTGCCGGGTGTTGAAGGCATCGAGGATCGGCATGTTGTGAATCGAGATCACACCGAATGACGCCTTGACGCCGCAAAGCTCCAGAAAGCGGGCGGCGAGTTCACCGACGGTGATTTGTGCGGGTTTGTCAGTCATGCTCAGGCGGCGATCTTGTGTTGAAGGGTTGGCAAGCTGCGCAACATGCTGCGCGGCTGCGGCAGATGGCTCAGGCGCTCGGTCAGCGCCCTGGCGGCTTGTTGTACCAGCGGCACCAGGGTGTCGGTGATCTTGCTGTCCAGGTGCTGTGCAGGCACGGCAATGCTGATCGCAGCGATCACGTCGAGCCGGTCATTGAGCACCGGCGACGCGATGGTGGAAATGCCGGTTTCAAAACCGCCCTGGCTGATGCCGTAGCCATTGCGCCTGTCAATGTCCAGTTGGGCCTTGAGCTCAGCGACGGTTTTGGGTGTTTTGGGTGTGTAGCTTTGCAGCGTGTCTTCGGGGTAGAGTGCGTTCAGCTCGGCCAGCGTCATGCAGCACAGCAGTTGGCGACCCAGCACGGTGGCATGGGCGGGCAGCCGTGCCCCCACCTGAATGGCATGAAACTGGGTGCTTTTTCCAATCGCCTTGGCCACAAACACCACCTCGCGCTGGTCACGCACCACGATGTGGGCGGAATAGCCAGACGCGTCGCGCAACGCTTCAATGATGGGACGGCCATGCTCGGTCAGCTCCATGGAGGCCAGGTATTCAAAGCCTAGCCGCAGCACACCCAGGCTGAGCTTGTACTGCGTGCCCTCGCCCACCCGCTCGACAAAACCTGATTTTTCAAGCGTGTGCAGCATGCGAAACACCGACGCACGCGGCAAGTCCAGCTTGCGCGACAGCTCTGCGCCGCTCAGTTCGGGGGTGTGACGGCTGAACTGGGCCAGCAGGTCCAGCCCGCGCTGCAAGGCGGGGACAAGGTAGCGGTCTTCGATGATGGTGGCTGTCACGGGCTGCTTTCAGGTGTGCGGGCTTGAATGAATAGGGAGCAGGGTGTTGACTTGGGCTGCCGCCTCCAGAGCGCAGGCGTGGCCGACTGGCCCCAGGTCAATCCAGGCGGTGTTGGCGGCTTGGGCGACGGCCTGGCAAGCCTGCATGGGCGTGGCGTTGTCTAGCCGACCGCTGGCCACGGTGACCGGGCACTCTACCCGTGCCATGTCAGTCAACAAGTCACCCCCGGCCAGCAGATGCGCGGCTTGTGTGTAACCCCTCACCTTGATGTGCGACATCATGTGCTGAACATAAGCTTTCATGTCAGGCGGCGCGTTGGGGGAGACCATGCCGGCGCCGCGCTGCTGGCCCAGAAGCTCGGGGCCAAGCTCTGCCAATTGCTGCAAGCGGTCGTTCAATTTTTTATCGCGTTCTGCGGCGCTGGCCCGTGCGTAGCCCTGGGCCGGGGCCAGCAGCACCAGCCGGACCACCTGGCCGGGGCGCTGCACGGCGGCGCGCGTGGCCATCAAGGCGCCCAGCGAATGGCCGACCAGGGTGACGGGGTGGGTGATGCCCAATGCGTCCAGCCAGGCCCACAGCTTGTCGGCGTAGTCACCCGCATTCGGTTGTGCGGGCGCCACTGGGCTGCTGGTGCTGTAGCCCGGTGCGTCCCAGGCCAGCAGGCCCGTCTTTTTGCTGCCGGCATGGGCCTGGGCGGCTTCCAGCTGCATCAGCCAGCTGCCCGATGCCGAGCCAATGCCGTGCAGCAGCACATGGCTGACATGCTGCGCGCCCGCTTGCCGGTAGGCCACTTGCCCACCGGCTACGGCAGCGGTCTGCGGCGCAAAGCGCTGCAAACGGTCAATCAACAAGTGGGTAACGGCGGTCATGGGCAGTTTTGATCGGTTTTGGGCTGTTTCAGGGTGTCAAATCGCGGTTTTGATCAATGGATACCTGCGTTAGCAGCTCCTGAATTCATAGCAATTATTTTCCCGTCGTCATTTCGCAGCGTTGGCCAGCATGTCGCGCTTGATCTTGGCCAGCGGGCTGTCCGGCGGGTAGGTCGGCGTGATGGGCTTGGGGGTGCCCAGCATCACGCACATCAGCGCGTCTTCGTCGCCAATGTTGGTTTCTTCGCGGTACACGCCGGGCGGCACCGAGATCAAGTCGCGCTCATGGAGCACCGCTTCCCAGCGCTCGCCGTCTTTTTCACAAACAATTTTCATCTTGCCGCGCATCACAAAAAACACCTCTTCCACGTCGTAGTGAATGTGCGACGGCCCAACGTTGCCCGCTGGAATCACCATGGTTGAAAAGGTGAAGTGCGCCGACGGCACGGTGTTCATGTCCGTGGCCACGCCGGTCCCGCCGGTGCCCACGTAGCGCATTTGCGCGCGGCGGTAGCTGGGGTCATAGTCGGCCTGAAATTTCAGGGCGTCCCAATCGTATTTGCGGCTTGCAAAGCGCGCCACACGGCTTTCCAGCCACGCTGCCAGGCTTTGCCCCGGGGCGGCCATCATGCCGCGCTGAATGTCGGCTTCAGGCGGAATGGTGGCGTCCATCAGGCCGCGTTCATTGAAAAGGGGTTGGTTGGCTGCTTGCATATCTTCCTTTTTTAATTCATCACAAAGCCGCCGTTGACGGGCAGCACTTGTCCGGTAATAAAACTGCTGCCGCGCGACAGCAAAAACAGCACGGCGGTGGTCACGTCTTCGGGCATTTGCGCGCGTTCGACGGCGCGCCCATTGCGGTAGTGGTCATGGCGCGCTTGCGGCACATATTCAGTCGCTTCCACCAGCGTCAGGCCGGGGGCAATCGCGTTCACGGTGATGCCCTGCGGCCCCAACTCGCGCGCCATCGAGCGTGTCATGGCCATCACGGCGCCCTTGCTGGCCACGTAGGCCATCAGGTTGGGGGCACCCCACAGGGCGGTGTCTGATGCCAGATTCACCACCCGTCCACTGCCGCCAGCAGCCAGATGCGGCTGCGCCGCCACCGTGGCCAGCCAGGTGCCGCGCACGTTGACATTCATCACGCGGTCCCACATGTCGGTGGCAATGTCGGCCATGACTTTGCCGCCTGAATTGGTGATCGCGCCGTTGTTGACCAAGCCGTCCAGCCCGCCCATGTGTGCGGCGGCAGCGTTTACTCCGGCGTGGATGGCGGCCGGGTCGCTCAAGTCCATCGGGACGTAATGCGCCTGGCTGCCCAGGTCTTTGGCCAGCGCCTGGCCGCGCTCGTGCAGCACATCGCTGATGACGACCTGCGCGCCCGCGCCCAGCAGCGCGCGTGCAAACGCCTCGCCCAAGCCGCGCGCGCCGCCGGTGACCAGCACCTTGCGGCCAGTGAGCGATATTTCTGATGTTGTTGATGTGGTCATAGCGATTGAATTCAGTGCGCTCAAGCAGAGCGGCGCTCTGACGACGGCAGGTAATGCAGCACGCGCCTTTCGGCGATCACCACAGCGTAGTAAGCCGCAATGCCAATCACGGTCAGCGCGGCGATGATGACAAACACCGCAGCGGTGTTGCCCTGGCCTTCGAAAAACACCAGCAAATAACCCAGGCCCATGTTGCCGCCGACCAGCTCGCCCACCACCACGCCAATCACCGCCAGCGTGCTGGCAATGCGCAGCCCGGAGAACAGTGCTGGCATGGTGGTGGGGAATTCCACGTTCCTGAAGACTTGCAAGCGCGTTGCTGAAAACGAGCGCGCCAGATTGATCATGTCCACATCCATGGTGCGCATGGCCGACAGCACGTTGATAAGTACCGGAAAGAAAACGATCAACACCGCCACCAGAATTTTGGGGTACATGGTGTAGCCCATCCACATCACAAACAGCGGCGCAAACGCCACTTTGGGTGCAATTTGCAAGGCCAGCAGATACGGGGACAGCACCGCTTCAACACGCGGTGACAGGCCCAGCGCATACCCCATCAGGGCGCCCAGTATTGAGCCCAGAACAAACCCGATCACCACCG
>Ga0208916_10001146_pt1 | contig 11574 bp, 6 predicted proteins | sample DEB19_08_DNA_5_FD_184523 | JGI IMG/M metagenome (GOLD analysis project Ga0208916, IMG submission 184523) | Aqueous microbial communities from the Delaware River and Bay under freshwater to marine salinity gradient to study organic matter... | ecosystem: Environmental > Aquatic > Marine > Coastal... | reverse complement strand
ACGGCCACCATCACGCGAACCACGAGACTTGTCGTCGTCTCCTGGCTTCCAACCTTCAGGGCGCTTGCTCTTGGCAATGCGGCCCTTGGTGCCGGCAGCGATGTTCATGTCTTCAAACAGGTGAGCCGAGCTCGAGTAGGTTTCGGTCGGGTCTGGCTGGCCAAACTCGAGTGCGGTGTTGATGTGGCCCCAACGAATTAGGTCTTCCCAGTCAACGAAAGTCACGGCGATTCCGGTGCGGCCAGCGCGGCCGGTGCGTCCAACGCGGTGCAGGTAAGCCTTCTCATCCTCAGGAATCGTGTAGTTGATTACGTGAGTCACGTCGTCAACATCGATGCCTCGGGCAGCAACCTCAGTGGCCACCAAAATGTCGCGCTTGCCAGAGCGGAATGCCGCCATTGACTTCTCGCGAGCCTCTTGAGTCATGTCTCCGTGAAGCGCAGTGGCGTTGAAGCCGCGGTCTACGAGTTCTTCAGAAACCTTGCTGGCCTGACGCTTGGTCTTGGTGAAAATAACAGTCTTGCCGCGACCTTCGGCCTGCAGGATGCGGCCAACAACTTCGTCTTTGTCCATCTGGTGCGCACGGTAGACATACTGCTTGATGTCGGCTTTAGTGTGGCCTTCATCTGGGTCGTTGGTGCGAATGTGCACCGGACGGTTCTGATATTTGCGAGCCATTGTCACGATGGTGCCCGGCATAGTTGCCGAGAACAACATGGTCTGGCGGCCATCCGGGGTGTAAGCAAAAAGGCGCTCAACATCTGGCAAGAAGCCGAGGTCGAGCATTTCGTCGGCTTCGTCGAGAACCATGAAGCGAATGTTGCCTAGGTCTAGAAGCTTCTGCTTTGAGAGGTCGATAAGGCGACCAGGGGTGCCCACGATAACTTGAGCGCCGGCATTGATTTCGGCAACCTGCTCTTCATAGGCCTTGCCACCATAAATTGCAGCAACCATGGTCGAGCGGTTCGATGAAGCAAGCTTTAGGTCTTCAGCAACCTGGATGGCGAGCTCGCGGGTTGGAACCACAACGAGGGCTTTGGCGCCCTTTTCTGGGTTTAGTCCGAGGCTCTGCAAGAGAGGCAAACCAAAGCCGAGGGTCTTGCCCGTTCCGGTCTTTGCTTGCCCGATGATGTCTTGGCCGGTTAGTGCAAGCGGGATGGCCTGCTCTTGGATCGGAAATGGACTGGTAATGCCTCGGCTTGCGAGTGCATCACAGATGTCCTGATCGATGCCTAATTCCGCGAAATTCAATAGTGCTCCTAAGTCCACACAAGTCTACCTTTGGTTTGAATGCGAGGGCTGAGAGGTGACTATCCTTGGAATGTGTTTGATTGGTTCAAAAGACTCAGCAGCGGAGCCCGCAAGTTCACTTTGCCGGCTCGCGTCGAGCGCACCGCGCGCAATACTTCTGAGGTCAACCTCAAGCCCTACACTCCTGAACCAAAGGTTTTCCTTGGTCAGTTGGCCTATTTGCAGTTGAGCCAGTTTGAGATTCTCACCAACGAACTCAAATACTCGCCGAACACCCAATACAAGGCAGAGCTATCCGAGGCAGCCGCAAAAAGCTTCGAAAAATATCGCGCGATCTCTAAAAAGATTTCAAGCTTGGGCCTAGATCCGACCGATGCCATGGATCCATTTGTGGAGCGAATCGAAACTTTTCACTCGAGAACCAACGGAATCGACTGGTTTGAGAGCATCATCAAGGTCTATTTGGTCTCTGGTTTACTCGACGACTTCTATCGTCGCTTGGCTATCGGCCTCGACCCAATTTCGCGTGCCGAGGTTGAGAAGGCTTTGAGTGACAAAAAGTTTGAGCAATTTGCCAAGAAGGTCTTGACCGAGTCGATGGCGCAAGATCCAACGTTGGCTTCACGGTTGGCGCTTTGGGGTCGACGCCTAATGGGCGATGTTTTGCTCGAACTTCGTGCGGCTTTTGACAACCGCAAACTTGCCGGCATTGCCAAGAGCAAGAAGCTTTCAGAGGCTCAAGAGCGCGAAGTTAACCTCACGTCATATTCAAAGCTTGAGCCGCTCATCACCGAACTAATCGGTGCGCATTCACTTCGCATGGATGCAATCGGGCTAGCAGCCTAATTCTTAGCCGCCGATAAATTTACTGGTTTAGGCTGCTTCGCGCTTTGCTGCGAGACGGTTTGCCCCGAACCACATAACCGCAGGCATGCCTAGCATCACGATGAGCCAAATCCAGGCCTCGTCATAGTGAAAACCGAGCCAAGTAAACAGGGCAAGCAAGAGCGAGCCGGAAGAAATGGCGATGGCGGTAGGAACCAGTGAACCGTAGGCCTTGCTTTTGACGCCAACGTAGGGGGCAACTAGGCCCAAGATGGCGCCGTAGGCAGCTACGAAAAATGGGGTGAAAAGTAGTGTCATGTCCATTAGGCGATGAATCCAACTCTGCGGGTTTCTTCCGCGCCGATTTCAACATAGGCAAGAGCTTCAGTTGGAACAACAAACTTGCGACCCTTGGCGTCGCTCAACTTCAGAACCTTGGCTCCCGACTCAAGACAAGCCGCTACTGCTGCTTCAACTTCTGAGGCCGACTGTGCCGACTCAAATGAGATTTCTCGGGGGCTGTTGCGGATGCCGATTTTGATGTCCATTGAAGACCTTTCGTTTTCTATCTTTAGATTACGACAACTGTTTCGTGGATTTGGTTGCGGCGGTTAAACTTCTCTTAGTTTCACTAAAAAAACCTCGGAGAGTCTGTGTCTACTAAAACCATCAAGTTGCCCCCAATCGTTGAACCGGCCGGCGAACTAAGTCAGAACGAGATTGAGCGCTATTCGAGGCACCTCATCATCCCTGAAGTTGGCCTCATTGGTCAGCGACGCATCAAGAATGCCAGGGTTCTGGTTATCGGTGCTGGTGGGCTTGGCTCGCCGACACTTCTTTATCTTGCGGCGGCCGGTGTGGGCACTCTGGGCATCGTCGATTACGACACCGTTGATGAATCAAATCTGCAGCGCCAGGTTATTCACTCGCAGTCTGACCTTGGTCGTTCAAAGGCACTCTCGGCCAAAGAGTCTGTTTTGGGCATCAACCCGAATGTCAACGTAGTGCTGCACGAGGTGCGCCTCGAGAATGACAACGTTCTAGACATTTTCAAGCAATACGATCTCATCCTCGATGGCACCGATAACTTTGCAACTCGCTACTTGGTCAATGACGCCGCAGCCATCCTTGGTAAGCCATACGTGTCGGGCTCAATTTTTCGCTTTGATGGCCAAGTGTCGGTGTTTTGGCAGGGCCACGGCCCAACCTATCGCGACCTTTATCCAGAGGCTCCACCGGCCAGCATGGCTCCTTCTTGCGCCGAGGGCGGCGTCTTTGGTGTGCTCTGTGCGGCTATTGGCTCAATCATGGCCACCGAGGCAATCAAATTGATCACCGGCATCGGCGACACACTTTTGGGTCGCTTGCTCATGTTTGATGCTCTTGAGATGAAGTGGCGCGAACTTCCGATTCGCAAAGACCCCGAGGTCGAAACCATTACCGAGCTAATCGACTACGACTATTTCTGTGGTCTCAAAGGTGGCGAAGACGAGCAAGAAGTTAAAGACTCAACCATCGATGTTCACAACCTAGCTGAGCGCCTAAAGGCTCGTGAGGCGGGCACGGATGACTTCGTGCTGATCGATGTTCGTGAGCAAAATGAATTCGAGATCAACCGCATCCCTGGCTCAATTTTGATTCCGCGCGGTGAGTTCTTGACTGGCGAGGCGTTCGCCAAATTGCCGAGCGACAAGCAGATTATTTTGCACTGCAAGTCGGGTAAGCGCTCTGCTGACGCACTCGCCGTGGTGAAACGAATCGGATTCAAGGATGCCGTTCACGTTGGCGGCGGAGTGGTCGATTGGGTCGAGCAGATTGAGCCGGAGCAAGCCCGTTACTAGTCCCATCTCTTAGGATCAGAAACATTCTGTGTCAGTGGCGCACGGTAGTTTTGACGCTATGACAGAGGTTAGGTTCAGAGCATCTTCGGCCGGCAGGCCAATGAGTTCCCTCAACCTTTTTGCCGGCCAAAAGCAGGTCGCTGCTCTGGCCTCTGATGCAATCGCCAAGGTCACCGGTTCACCTGGTTCTGGCAAAACTAGCGCCATCAAAGCGTTGGTCATTGATTCTGTGGCGCAAGGCGCAAACCCAGAGCGCATTCTGGTTCTGGCAGCCAGCCGTGAGAGTGCCAATTCGCTCCGCGACGAGCTAGCTGTAGACCTACAAATGTCAACTGGTGGGCCACTGGCCAGAACACTCACTTCTTTCGCCTTCGGGGTTCTTCGTCACAAGGCAGTCTCGCTCGGTCATCGTCTTCCCGAGCTAATCAGCGGCAGCGAACAAGACCGCATCCTGGCTGGCCTAATCGAGCAGCTTCTGGTGGCTGATTCAAGCGAGCAAGATCTCGAGGCGCTGGGTTGGCCAAAACACATCAATGCTCAAGTTTTCAGCCTCAATGGTTTTCGCACAGAACTTCGCGACCTCTTAACTGTTTGTCTCGAATATGGGCTAACGCCAGAGGCGCTTCGCGAACTCGGTGACAAACATCAAAAACCAGAGTGGGTCGCTGCTTCAGGCATCTTTGAAACCTATTTGAACTTGGTGAACGCACCCGAGTTTGAGAGCCGCTACGACGCATCAATGCTTTTGCGCGAGGCAGCCTTTTGGCTCAAGTCTTCGGCTGCTCCTTTGGAGGCCCTGAACCTCAACCGGATAATCGTCGATGATGCTCAAGAGCTAACCCCAGCCTCGAGCCAGTTGCTCTTCGTGCTTGCCGAGGTCAGTGGTGCGGGTCTAGTTCTCGTCGGAGACCCTGATTCATCAACACTGGGATTTCGTGCGGCCGACCCTAGGGCCATGAGTAATCTCGTTGAAAAACTCGCCGAAGCCCGCAACTCAAAAGTTCAAGAAATCGTGCTTGAGCCAAATCTGGGTCTTCGAAGCCCAAAGATTTCTCAGGTGATGGGCAAGGTCACCCATCAAATCGGCACCGCTCGAGCTGGCCTCCAGCGCAAGGGGCTCTCTACCGTTTCATCAGAGCTGCCAGCCGATTCAGCCCCGGATCTGAGCGTTGAGGGGCTAGTTTTTACCACCGACCACGCCGAAACCGCCTGGCTTTCAAGGCGCCTCCGCGAATTGCATCTCTATGAAGGCATCGCCTGGAGTGAAATGGCTGTTGTCGCCCGCTCTCGCTCAAACCTCGACCAATTGGCAATCGCATTGGCGCACGAGTCAGTGCCAATTCGCACCGTCGGGTCCCAATCGCCCCTTCGCGATGAGTTTGGTTCAAGAATGTTGTTGCGGCTAGCCGATGTGGTTTTGCATCGAGACTCTGAGTTGCCAATCCAAACTGATATGGCACTCGAACTGCTTTCCTCTCCGCTCTGCGGCCTCGATTCCCTAGGGCTGCGCCGCCTGCGTCGCGCTTTGCGCCGCGAAGAGCTTCTGGCCGATGGTGCAAGAAACAGCGATGAGCTTTTAGCCAATCTCTTTGGGGCTCCCGGTGCGGCCGCCACCATCAAAACTCAAGAGGGCAAAAAAGTCGACCGCTTTTTAAAGCTGTTCTTTGAGGCTCAAGACATCGCCAACGACCCGCAAATGAGCGTCGAAGACCTCCTTTGGCACATCTGGAACAAGAGCGCGCTGGCTACCCCGTGGCAAACACTCTCGAGGGGTGTTGGTGAGGTTGCAGTGCAGGCAAACCGAAACCTAGACGCCGTGGTTGCCCTATTCGCCGCCGCAAATCGATACGCCGAACGAAACCCAGGCGGTGACCCAAGGGTATTTATCACCCAACAGCTCTCTCTCGGTCTGCCAGAAGACTCACTGGCCCTAAACGATCAGCACCAAGCGACTGTCTCTCTGCTAACCCCCTCGGGTTTGCTCGGCCGACGTTTCAAAGTGGTTGCGCTTCCGGGGCTTGTTGAGGGTGTTTGGCCTAACCTACGACCAAGGTCATCCCTGCTAGGGGCAACCAACCTCGACGCACTGCTCAACGGGCGCATCGAAGACCCAAATGAGGCGAGCCGATCGGAGCTTCCCGATGAACTGCGAATGCTTTATAAATCCGTCGGAGCCACCGACTCCAAGTTGCTGGTTTCGGCAACCAGCACCGAAGACAACCAACTTTCTCAATTCCTAAGACTCATCCTGGGAGAGGTTCCCTCACCCGCTCCTTTTCAAGGTTCACCGCTAACCCTTAGGGCCATGGCCGGCTCGCTTCGCCGAGCCCTTGCAACTTCAAGCAACCCGGCTCAAATCGAATCAGCTGCTCTAGGCCTCGCTCGATTGGCCTCTGCTGGTGTCCAAGGTGCCCACCCCGATTCCTGGTACGGGCTACTACCGCTTTCAACCATCGAACCGTTGGTCGACCTTGCCGATCCAGAGGCGCAGGTCAAGGTTCGTCCATCCCAGCTCGAAAACTTCATCAAGTGCCCACTGCACTGGTTCTTGAATGCTCACGGAGGCAGCGACACCACATTTTCTGCGAGTCTCGGTTCGCTGGTGCACAGCATTTTTGAAACCACCGCACTGAACCCAGGTGACCAAGTCGATGAAGCGTCGATGTGGAATTTGGTCGAGTCCAAGTGGCACACCCTAAATTTTGAGTCTGCTTGGCTTGAGCAGGCTGGCGAGCGAAAAGCTAAGAAGATGATTGCCAACATGGCTCAATATCTTCGAAGGTTTGAAGCCGAAGGCGCCCAAGTAATCGGGAGAGAGGCCAACTTCGAGTTCACCCTTGGCCAGGCGCTGGTTCGTGGTCAGGTAGACCGCCTCGAGCTCTACCCAGACGGGCGCGTAATGATTGTCGACCTCAAAACCGGCTCACGCGGTTTTACGGCTGAGCAAGCACGAGAGCACTCACAGCTGGCCATGTATCAACTGGCTTTCGAAAACGGCGCATTTGGCGACCTTGAAGGAATCCAAGGCAATGCCGAATTCGCCCCAGTTTTGGCTGGCGCAAAACTTCTCCTCATCGGTGGCAGCAAGATAGTTGAGCGCGAACAGCCATCGATCCATGATTCTGAGGCAGACCGAGAAAAGTTCGAAAACTTAGTTGCTCTGGCAACCAAAGGAATGGCGATGACAGATCAACTCTTCGTGGCTCAGGTCGGTTCGCACTGCACAAACGAAAACGAATACGGAAGTTGCAAAATTCACTTAGTGAAGGCGGTTTCTAATGCCGGCTAAGCAGAAATTCACGGCCAATCAGGTCTACGCCGTAATCAAGCCATTTGAGCTAACACCCGAACAAGAATCGGCCGTGCAAGATGCCAGCGTCACTGGGCCAGCGTTGGTTGTTGCGGGCGCGGGCAGTGGCAAAACAGAACTCATGGCAGTTCGTGTGCTTTGGTTGGTGGCCAACGGGCATGCTAGACCCGAAGAAATCCTTGGGCTAACTTTTACTCGCAAGGCCGCATCCGAGCTCAGCAAGCGCATCTATGAGAGCCTCCTAAAAATGCGAGACACCGAGTTGTGGCCAGAAGACCTCGACTACGATTTCACAGCTCCAACTATTTCCACCTACAACGCCTACGCAAACGGTCTTTTTCGAGACCACGCCCTGGCCATCGGTTATGAGCCAGAGGCAGTATTGCTCACCGAGGCAGCCGCATTTCAGTTGGCCCGCGAAGTTATTTTGAAGCAGGGTTCCGAAGTAGATTCAAGACTTTCCGACCTCGACGTAAACATCAACCCGCTGGTTGAAGCAGTGCTTGCGCTGGCACAATCGATGAACGACAACGTGGCAAACTCGACCCAGGTTGAAGGCGTTATCGACGATGTGGTGGCGCACCTAACCAGCCTCCCAAGAAAACTAGACTCCACCGATTTCACCCCCTTCACCTACCTCGCCGATTTGCTCGGCCCCTTGGCTGGCACGGCAACGGTTGCCAAACTCGCAGATGCCTACCGCCTCGAAAAACAACGGCTCAGCTATGTTGACTATTCAGACCAGGTTGCTCTAGCCGAGCGTGCCGTTCGTGAAGTTCCTCAAGCCAGGCAACGTGAGCGCGAGCGATTCAGCCAGGTGCTACTCGATGAATATCAAGACACGTCGTTCTTGCAAACGCAGTTGCTAAAAAATCTGTTTGCCGATCACCCAGTGTTTGCCGTCGGAGACCCAAACCAATCCATTTATGGCTGGCGTGGGGCAAGCGCCTCAAATCTCAACGATTTCTATCAAGATTTCGGCTCTAAAGAACCAGGCTCCCAAGAGAGGTTCTCCCTGTCCACCTCTTGGCGAAACCCCGAAAAGGTTCTCGAGCTTGCCAACAGTTTGGTTGGCGAACTGAAGGTGTTAGAGCTAAAACCAAGGCCGAACTCCGGATCGGGGGCTGTTGAGGTTCAATTTTTGCAGGACATGAACAACGAGGCTCTTGCCATCGCCCGCTGGTTTAAGCAAAAAATGCAAGCAGACGAAAACACCGGTGCCCTGCTTATGCGCAAGCGCAGCAACATGGCTATGTTTGTCGATGCGCTCCAGTCAGAGGGCCTCGATGTTGAGGTTGTGGGTCTCGGCGGTCTCCTTGAGATGCCAGAAGTAGTAGACCTCATCAGCGCCCTTCGGGTCATTCATTTTCCGGAGTCAGGCTCGCAACTTATTCGCCTCCTGAGTGGCCCGAGATGGCGGATTGCACCTAAAGACATCGAACGACTGCACCGATACGCAGTTTTCAAGAGCCGAATGTTCAACCATCAACAAGAGCAGAGTGAACTCGAACAAAAAGAACTCGACCAAAAGGTGCGCGAGAGCATTGCCACCGAAGACGCAGTTTCATTGGTAGATGCCCTAGACCTGCTTCTCGATGAAAAGTTTCCCGAAAAATCAACGATTAGCGAATCTTCAATGGCGCGCCTCAAAGATGCGGCGGCTTTGCTTCGCAACATGAGACGCCGAGTTGGTATGCCCCTCGTTGAGTTTGTTAGGGCCGTGGAGCAAGAGCTCTGGCTCGACATCGAAGTGGCAGCGAATCCGAGACGCAAAAACCCGATGGCTCACCTCAACGCCTTTGCATCCGTGGTGTCTGGTTATGCGGCAAGCAACCCACAGCCAACTCTTGGCGGTTTTCTAGACTGGCTCGAATTTGCCGACCAGCGCGAGCGTTTTGAGCTCCCCACCACAACTCCTGAAAAAGGCGTGGTTCAGGTTCTCACAATTCATGCCGCTAAGGGCCTTGAGTGGCAAAACGTGGCCGTGGCCAACCTTGTCGAAGGAGACTTTCCAGGCGACTCTCGAGGTTCCAGCGGTTGGCTTGGTTTTGGCAAGCTGCCATACCCTCTCCGAGGAGACAAAACCTCTTTGCCAACCTGGAACTATTTGGCTGCTCAAACTCAACCTGAGGCGAAGAAAAGCCAAGAGGATTTCAAGGCTGCCTCAAGGCTGAACCAGCTCAATGAAGAACTTCGACTCATGTACGTTGCTGTTACTCGCACCAAGAGTGATCTTCTGCTCACCGGCTCCTACTGGAAGCCTGCAAATAAGAATCCCAGAACACCCTCACGCTATCTGGTGCAGACAAGTGAGCTTCTGGCGCTCGAAATCGAAGAATTGCAAAGCCAAGCAAACCCGCTTTCCGAGGTTGAATCAATCGAATCTTGGCCCCTCGACCCGTTGGGCGAAAAACATCGGCTCTCGGTTGAGCTGGCTGCGGCAAAAACCAAGACCGCCATTGAGCAACTTGCCGACACCCAACAAGCTCTCGAATATGGCGATCTGGTTCAGCTCGACATCAACCTTTTGCTGGCCGAACGAGACGAAGCAATCAGCCGCACTCGACTCACTCAACTGCCGGTGAGGGTGCCGGCTTCGAGATTCAAAGACTTCGTGTCAGACATGGCCAACCTTGCCGAGCGCTCTAGGCGGCCAATGCCTCAGCAGCCCTATAAACAAACCCGCACCGGAACCCTGTTCCACAGTTGGGTTGAAAACCGTTTCAGTGCCCAAAAACTTCTCGAGACCCCAATATCTGAAGATGACAGCATTCTGCTCGATTCAATTCAAGAGCTCCAAGAGAATTTCGAGAGTTCTCGGTTTGCGAACCTAGTTCCGATTGAGATCGAACAAGAGATTCAAGTTACAGTCGGGGCCAACACGTTCATCTGCAAACTCGACGCCGTGTTTGCCACCGAAACCGGCGTGGAGATAATCGACTGGAAGACGGGCGCTGCGCCAAAAGATGAAGCTGATCTAGCGCTGAAAACATTGCAGTTGGCGCTCTACCGCCTGGCCTACTCAAGATATTCCGGCCTACCCGAAAACCAAATCGAGGTTGGTTTTTATTTTGTGTCCCAAAACCTTGAGGTTCGGCCCACGCATGTTCCTTCTTCAGCCGAAGTGCTAGAACTCTGGTCGAAAGCGCTCGAAACCTAAACAGTTACCGAGCAACCCAGCAGTTTGTCTAAAAGAGCTCGTCTTCAGACTTCTCAGGGAGTTCAATCGGACGCGTGGCTAGATCAACTGGCTCAGAAGTAATAACTTCAAGTTCAACTTCTTCAAGTTCGACTTCTTCAAGTTCAATAACTTCGAGTTCAACTTCTTCAAGTTCAATCACTTCGGAGGCAATAATCGCTGCGGTCGCAGCAACTAGAGGCGCAGCCACCAGTTTTCCAATTGCTCCAGAGTCAACATCTTCAGCCAAGACATTGAGCATGCCCATTGCGTCGTCGATGATTCCTTGGTTTCCCTTGTTGACACCGTGCACTAGCCACTTCGCCATTTCAAGTTCGCTATAGAGGGTGGCTCGCTGACGAATAGTTGCATCTACGGTTGCTCGCAGCTGCCCATAGCGAGTCAAAACCGTGTCGGTTAGCTCGTGGTTTCCGGCCCCAACAATCCAAGCTAGGTCCTCGGCGGGGTCAGAAATCTTGAGACTGCTCCAAGCCAAAACACCCGATACCAGGCCGTCTAATTCCAGAGCGGTATCTGTGCCGAGGCTGCCGTGAATTACCGAAGGCTGAAAGCGGAACAGGTTGACATCTTCGAGTGCTGCCTCCCATCGAGACAGCAGAGCTGATGGCACACGGCCGGTTGCGGCAGCTCTATCAAGGTCGGCGACGCGGGCACTGATGATGTCGGCCGGCTCGAACTCGGCGAGGTGAGCTTCTTGCACAACCGAAAGCGGCAGGTTATGAATCGCTGCAATGCTTTCACCCATGCTCAAGGCAAGCGAACTCTGCGGCGAAACAGACCCGGCTTCGATTGGGTTTCCGTAGACGAATTCAAAAATTAGGGCACGTTGGCCACGACTGTCTTTGGTTTCACCAACAAGATTGGTGATTTTGAAGGGCAACTGCCCACGGTCAGACTCGCTTAGTGCCTTGAGCGCGCGAAGTTCAACATCTCGCTCTACCGAGGCCGCGTGGGTGTTTGCGACACGAATCACATAGTGTTCGCCTGTGGTTGCGGTCAGCAGTGCGGTGTCAAAAGCTCCGCCAAGACCTGTGGTCAGGTTCTTGACGAGATTGAAATCCACATGCGGAACGGCGTCTTTAGCTAGCGCAGCTAAAATCAAGGGAGATTTGGCCATGTGATTTAGGTTAGACAACAAGGCACAGTGA
>Ga0208916_10001145_pt1 | contig 11576 bp, 10 predicted proteins | sample DEB19_08_DNA_5_FD_184523 | JGI IMG/M metagenome (GOLD analysis project Ga0208916, IMG submission 184523) | Aqueous microbial communities from the Delaware River and Bay under freshwater to marine salinity gradient to study organic matter... | ecosystem: Environmental > Aquatic > Marine >... | reverse complement strand
TGGCCGCACGCTCTATTGCGCCAGCAAACACGCCATTGAAGGCATGAGTAAGGCTCTGGCATGGGAACTTGGGCACGCCAACATCAGGGTGAACACTGTGTGCCCCACATTCATCGAAACCTCGATGACGGCAGGTATGTTTAAAGATCCCGCATTTCGAGAATGGGTCACCAGCAGAATTGCACTTGGCCGCGTTGGTCAGATCGAAGAAGTGATGGGTGCGATCGTATTCTTGGCGAGCAGTGCTTCTAGCCTTGTGACAGGCAGTGCGCTCATGCTCGATGGTGGATGGACTGCGGTATGAAAACGACGCCTACAGCCCAAGATGTAGGCAAGCTTGCGCTCGTTTCTCAATCAGCAGTCAGTCGCACGTTCACCCCAGGCGCTAGCGTGTCAAAAGAAACACGAGAAAAAGTCTTAGCTGCCGCCAAGACCCTTGGATATCGGCCCAATGCTCTTGCACGCAGTCTCATCACACGGCGCAGCCACATCATTGCGCTTGTGATGAGTTACCTCGAAAACCAGTTTTATCCACTGGTGATTGAAAAACTGTCGCAGAAACTGCAAAAACAAGGCTATCACGTGCTGATGTTTATCAGTGACATGGATGAAGCTGATGATGTGTTGATGGAGATTTTGCAGTACCAAGTGGACGGCATCGTGATGGCCTCCACGATGCTCTCACCGGCTTTGGCTAAAAGCTGCGCGGATGCGGGCGTTCCGGTTGTCTTGTTCAATCGAGTGCCGGATACAAGCGCGCTTGCACGACACCGTACGAGCTCAGTCACCTCGGACAACTACCGCGGGGGGCGAATGGTGGCAAAGCTCTTGCTTGACCGAGGCCATCAAAAAATTGCATTTCTTGCTGGCCTCGAGAACTCATCGACCAATCTCGACCGCGAGCGAGGTTTCAATGATGTCCTTGAGGAGGCTGGGGTAAAAGTCCATAGCCGGGCAATCGGGCACTACAGCTTTGAACTCGCACAGCAGGCGACTCGCCAACTTTTCAGTGGGCCCGACCTCCCAGACGCTGTCTTCGTGGCGAACGATCACATGGCAGTTGCAGCGATGGACGTGCTGCGCATCGAACTAAACCTGCGCATTCCAGAGGATGTGAGCGTTGTTGGTTTCGACGATGTGCCCCAAGCAGCGTGGGGCTCATACAGCTTAACCACGGTAATTCAATGCGTGGAAGACATGGTCGCTGCCACCGTAGACCTCTTGCATGACCAAATGCAGGGTGCAGTCAATCCACGCAATGTGCTCGTACCTTGCCACATCGTTGAGCGCAACTCCGTACGCCCACACATATCACCCAGCCCTGTGCATGTGTAAACAATCCGCACGCAAATCAACCTAACGAGGAGACTTTCATGAAATTACAACAATATAAAAAATACGCTCTTAGCATTGCATGCATCGCTATGACCGGCGCTGCGTTGGCGCAGTCACCAACGTGGCCGACTAAACCGATCAAATACGTTGTACCGTTCGCGCCAGGCGGTGTATCAGATGGCGTTGCGAGACTGATAGCACAACACCTTGGTGACAAACTAGGCCAACCAGTCGTTATAGAGAACAAGCCGGGCGTTTCTGGCATTGTCGGCACGCAGACTGTCGCTCGTTCGCCAGCCGATGGTTACACCATCATTGGCGGCACGATCACAACTCACGCAGTCAATCCGTTTTTCACCAAAAATTTAGGTTATGAGCCCGTGAAGGATTTCGTCCCTGTGAACCTCATCGGGATGGTTAGTAATGTTCTTGTGGTGCCAACTGGCAGCCGATTTAATTCGACGCAGCAGATCATTGCTGAGCTCGAAGCCAAGCCAGACAGTCTGACTTACGGCACAGCAGGTCCGGGCACATCCCAACATCTATCAGGTCAACTCTTTCAAAGCATCACGGATACGCATATGCGACAGATTGCCTACAAAGGCGGCTCGCAAGCAATGATTGATTTAGTCGGTGGCCAGATCGACATGGTGTTTGAGACCGTTGCTGCAGCGCGTCCGATGATCGACGGAAAACGGGTGAAAGTGCTTGCTGTAACGGCTAAGAACCGGTTGCCCAATATGCCTGATACACCGTCGCTTGCGGAAGTAGGCGTACCGGGCTTCGAGATGCAATCTTGGCAAGGTGTTTTTGCACCTGCAGGCACTCCAAAACCGATCGTTGATCGACTAGGTAAAGAGCTTGCGGCAATCGTAGCAATGCCTGATGTCAAAGAAAAATTGCGCAACTTTGGCGTCGAACCCGATGGACGCACATCAGAAAAATTTTCTGAATTTCAACGCGCTGAAATTACAAAGTGGGGCAAGGTCATCAAGGATGCCGGCATCCAAGCCGAGTGAGTAATTAAATTAAGGAGACCAACATGATCAAAAAAAATTCAACTATCAACCGTCGCGCAGTCACGATTCTGATGGGGGCATTAATCAGCAGTTCGCTATTAACCTCAGGCGCATTTGCACAAGTGCCGGTTCAGCAACCTAGCCTTAACAGCTACCCCAACACGGGTCGTGTCGTGATAGTGGTTCCATTTGCACCAGGCGGGGCAACGGACATCATCGCCCGCTTGATGGCGGATGAACTCGGCAAGCGATGGGGCACGCCTGTAATAGTAGATAACAAAGCTGGCGCTGGAGGCGCTATCGGTACCGACTTTGTCGCACGCGCCAAAGCTGACGGTTACACCCTACTGCTTGGCACTCAAACTGCGCTTTCCGTTAATCCAACCTTGCTCAAGAAGATCAGTTACAACGTCGACAAAGACTTCGCTCCAATTACACAGCTGGCTGACACGCCATTGGTGCTGCTTGCTAGCAACAAGTCTGGCGCTCGCAACGTGCAAGAACTTGTCTCGATCATTAAGGCTAAGCCGGACGCGATTTCTTACGGCACAAGCGGCAACGGAACATCGCAACATTTGACTTCTCTCATGATGCTCAACCGGATTGGTGGCAAGGCTGTGCACATTCCTTATAAAGGCAGCAGCCAGTCGTTGGTAGACCTCGCTGGAAACCAGATTGACATGCAATTTGACAACGCCGCGACTGCGCTCGCATTTGCAAGTAACGGCCAAGCCAAGGCGCTGGCGGTCACCAGTCTGACGCGCTCTACGTTGAGACCAGAATTGCCCACACTTGCCGAATCGGGGATCCCTGGGTTTGAAGCCGTTACATGGTTGGGGCTATTGGCTCCAGCAGGAACACCGCCGGCCGTGGTCAACTTCCTAAACAAAGAAGTAGTGACCGTTTTAGAAACACCCAACGTCAAAGCAAAACTAGCGGCACAGGGGTTTACCCCCAAGCCCATGTCCTCAGAAAAGTTTCGGAAGTTTATTCAAGACGAAACTTTGAAGTTTTCTGAGTTGATCAAGACCAACAACATCTCAATTGAATAATCCAACACATGCTCACACCTGAATTAAGCAGGAAGCTGCGGTCTGTAGATACACCAACCATCTGCAATGCACTCGAGATCGCAATGGGCGGGCGTACTTCGCACGGATTCACTTATGGCACCGTCATAGCGGCTCCGCAGCCTTTGCCACCCATGCTGGGCTTTGTCCGCACGGCACGCATCAAGGCTACGTCACCATCAAAAAAGTCTGCTCAGGAGTTGAAGAAAATTCGGATCGACTACTACCGTTATGTGGTGGGTGATGAGAATGTTCCAACGATCGTAGTGATGCAGGATTTAGACGAGCGTCCCGGGACGGGATCGTTCTGGGGCGAGGTCAATTCAGCGGTACATCAAGGACTGAAAGTTTCTGGCGTTTTGACTAACGGCTCCGTGCGTGATCTTGGAGACCTGTCTCCCACATTCCCCATCTTGGCTGGCAGCATCGGTCCGTCGCACGCGCATGTGCACGTTGTCGATTTTGGCTGTCCAGTTGAGGTGATTGGGATGGCGGTTGTGCATGACACATTAATTCATGCTGACCAGCACGGTGCCGTGATCATCCCTCTCGAATACTTGAAGGAGTTGCCTGAGTGCATCGATCGCATCCAGAGGAAAGAGGCCTTCCTGCTCACAGCAGCTCGCAGCGGCACCTTTGACATTGCTGCTCTGGAGCAGGCGATGCTCAATTCCGAAGATATTCATTAACAACAAGGTGACTTATGCCGATCAATCATCCCCTGGACACGCGGTTTCCAAGCATGCTCCGCCGCGGAAAGCCCCTGCACGGCGTCTTTAACAGCCTACCGAGTCCTGCCATCGTTGAGATGTGCGCCTACGCTGGCTTTGATTTCATGATCATTGATAACGAGCATGGCAGTTCGGACTTTGAGACGACTGAAAATATGTTGCGAGCTGCTCGTGCCAGCGGTATCGTTCCGGTCGTACGTTGCTTCGCGCCCGACATTTCTCGCATACTTGACATGGGAGCCAGCGCAGTCCAAATCCCAATGGTCAATACTGCCGAAGAAGCGCGAGAGCTCGTGCAACAGGTGCGCTATCCGGGAGTTGGCAGACGCGGCAGCGCTTTTAGTTCCCGTGCAGCCGGTTATGGCGCTTTCGGCGGTGACACGCACACCTCACGGAGCAACGAGGGCATTGCCCTGATTCTCATGATCGAGACACCTGAGGCCGTTATCAACGCTGGCGAAATAGCTGCAGTCGAAGGCGTAGATGCAGTTTTCGTTGGACCCAATGATCTGTCGCACGCGATGGGGTTTGGAACCAACTGGGCAGCACCAGCAGTACAGACAGCGATTGAGCAAGCACTGCTAGCCATTGCTGCAGCCGGAAAGTGTGCGGGCACCATCGCTCTGACACCTGAGGACGAAGATAAATACGCGAAGTTGGGTGCTCGTTATTTCGCTAACGTCACGACCAGCATCATTACCCGTGCATTTAAGCAAGCAGCCCAAGTCAGACAAGTTGGCGAGGTGGTCATCAGTTATTAGTGACACCACCATGAACGAGCCGTTGATGCCTGCGCGTGCCCAGCCACAAACATTGTGTGTTTTACATGGTTGATGACAAGCCGCCATCGACCACGAGTGTCTGCCCTGTGATGAAACTTGACTCGTCGGAGGCTAGAAACACAACAGCGGCAGCCAAGTCCTGAGGCTGGCCCCATCGTCTGACAGGGGTTCGTTCGCGCAGCCATTGGTCAAATGAAACATCTTCCCAGAGTGACTGCGTTAGCTCAGTTTTAATGTAGCCGGGTGCTATGCAATTGATCGTCACACCCTGCGGTGATAGCTCTGTTGACCATTGACGGACCATGGCGTGTAACGCACCTTTCGCCGCGCTATAAGCACTCACACGCTCACGGCCGAGGACTGCAGTAATGGACCCTGTAAAAATTATTCGACCTCGGCCACGCGTCACCATGAGCCGTGCAGCGTGCTGAGCCAATGCCCATTGCGCGGTCAAGTTAAACGCAATGACACGTTCAAAATCTGCAAGTTCAAAATCCAACAGGGCTTCGCGATGCTGGATACCGGCATTGGCAAAGAGGATGTCAATAGGTCCGACTTCACTGGTGATGCGGTCCAACGAAAGAATGCTTGCCCTCGGATCAGAGACGTCAAAGGGCATACCTCTGAAATCAAAGCCTTCTTTTTGACCCTCTGCCACAATGTGCTCGACTGCCGCAACGTCGCGTCCATTGATCACAACGGACGCGCCCTGCCTAGCTAAGGCCTGTGCGGCCGCTAAACCAATGCCACGTGTTGAACCTGTGACAACAGCGACGCGGCCAGCAAGGCTGAAAAGTGGTCGGACACCAGTGCTCAAAACTCGACCTGATGACTGCCTTTGAGATTCAACAGCTTGCGCGCCTCGGCAGGTGTCGCAATCTCGAGGTTCAAAGCTTCTAGTACTGTACGGATGCGGCGAACCTGATCAGCGCTCGACTCCGCCAGTTTCCCAGGGCCCATCCATAAAGAGTCCTCTAGCCCAACTCGCACGTGTGAACCCATTGCTGCACCAATGCTGGCGAGCCCAATCTGGTTTCTTCCCGCACCCAAGATGGACCATTGGTATTGGTCACCCAGCAAACGATCCGCTGTCCGACGCATGTGCATCAAGTCTTCGGGGTGCCCGCCGATTCCACCCAAGATTCCAAAGACTGATTGAACAAAGAGAGGGCCTTTCACTAAGCCTCTATCTAAGAAATGTGCCAAGTTGTAAAGGTGGCTGATGTCGTAACACTCAAATTCGAATCGCGTCCCGTTATCCGTTCCTCGGCGAAGGATTGTTTCAATATCTTTGTATGTATTTTTGAAGACCAAATCCCTGCTATTTTCTAGGTGCTGGCGCTCCCAATCGTGCTTCAACTCTTTGTACCTATCGAGCATTGGAAACAGCCCAAAATTCATGGAGCCCATGTTCAAGGATGCAACTTCTGGTTTGAATTGCATGACCGGACGCATCCGATCTTCAACAGTCATGTGCGGACTACCGCCGGTCGTGATGTTCACCACCGCATCTGTACTTGCTTTAATCTCTTCCAAAAAAGGAACGAAGAGCGCAGGGTCTTGGGATGGTTTTCCGTCCGCTGGGTCGCGTGCGTGGAGATGCAAAATTGCTGCACCGGCCTCTGCTGCTGCAATAGCAGCTGAGGCTATCTCTTTTGCAGTTACCGGTAAATACGGCGACATGCTTGGGGTGTGAATCGCGCCAGTGGGCGCACATGTGATGATAACTTTGCGGTTTTTAGTCATTTGCTTAACTCCGATTAGATGGGTCTGATTCAAGGTTTTTTTTGTGGAGCGCTAATGCCATCAAGCGTCTATCGCGCCAACCGCGCCGCTCTTCAAGCGCATCCGACGGAAGCTGCTCACGTCTAACTTTGTTTATTTTTTCAATCAATTCAGTAGACCAAGGCTGAGTCGAAGTCTGATCTTTTGCAATCGACTGATACATGCCGCCATAGCGCCCACAGTAGTCATCCAAGCCACCCGGAGCATTGAGGTCGATGGTCTCAAAAGGGCCCATAAACGACCAACGCAAACCAAGTCCGTCTCGAATCGTCACGTCAAGACCATCTGGGTCGACGTACCCTTGCTCGACCAGTCGAAACGCCTCCCGAAGCAACGCTCCTTGCAAGCGGTTTAGGATAAATCCCTCAATCTCACGACGGACATGCACAGGTTTTTGATTCACTGCGTGCATCAGGTCCATGCAGGTCTGCACAGCGTCAGCGGATGTCCAGGGGGCACCGCAGATTTCCACAACGGGTATGAGGTAAGGAGGATTCACCGGATGCGCGACTAAGCAGCGTTCGCGGGTTTTCAGGTTTTCTGTAAAAGTTGAAGCGGGAATACTTGAAGTGGAGCTTCCGATGACCGCTCCTGCAGGTGTAAGGACGTCAAGTCGACCATAGAGCTCTTGCTTAACAGAGAGTATTTCTGGCGCGCTTTCCTGCACGTAATCAACCTCCAGCAGTGCCTCGCTCAGTTGATCGCATGTTCTGATACGAGCCATGAGACTGGCGGCATCATCAACAAGGCCGCTTTTTTGCAAGTCTTCGGCCAGTTGGGCCACCATCAACTTGGCTTTTTCTAGCGCTTCTGGCTTTGCGTCCCACATTCGGACTTCACACCCTGCCCTTGCAAACACTAAGGCCCATGCTTGCCCAATGAGACCAGAGCCAACGATTGCTACGACGTGTTTTTTTTTCATGACCATGCTCTCAGCTCAAGGCCTGTGTATGGCCGTCAACCGCTAAAGCTTGTCCCGTGATGCTGCGAGCTGCAGAGCTCGCTGCGAACAGAACGGTATTCGCCACATCCTCTGGGGACACCATGCGACCAAGAGAGGATTGGGCTTCGTAATCCTTTGTGACGTCTTCCAAATTCTTGTTCATGATTTCGGCTTTGGCAGCGATCACTGCGCGAATACGGGGACCATCTACTGCTCCCGGTAAAACGGCATTACAACGAATTCCATCTTTACCTAGTTCAATGGCAAGTGACTTTGTCAGCCCAATGACGGCCCACTTTGATGCCGAGTAGGGTGACCGGCCGGGCATCCCAAGATGACCCGCAGCTGAAGACATATTGATGATGGCTGCCTGCTCAGACTTTTTTAAATACGGGACCGCATATTTCGCACACAAAAATTGACCTATGACGTTCACTCTTAAGGTCTGCTCCAGATCAGAAAGCTTCAGCTCGTCGATGAGCGCAGTTGGCCCGGCAACACCTGCATTGTTTATAAGAGTGTCCAGCCCGCCCATGACCCGATAGGCCTCGGTCATCATTGCCCGAACGCTGTCTTCTTCGGCTACATCAGCAACGCAACCCAGCAACTTTGAATGAGTGTTCAAAGCTTGCTGAAGCGCTGCCTCGTTTGCGTCACAAATAAAGACTTGAGCACCGGCCTCCAAAAAGCCTTGCGCTATAACTAAGCCGATACCGCTGGCACCAGCTGTGACAACAACCTTGAGGTTTTGGTGAGAAGAATCTTTGAGCATAAATTTTATTGAAGAGAGTGATTAATAGTTCAAATCCACAATTTCTCGCGGCGGTACTCAAGATCTTTGAGAAGAGGCTTCGCCGGCCCAATGTGAGAGATGCGCCCACGGTCGAGCACAAGCGCTCGATCAGATATTGCTAAGGTGAGATCGAGGTTGTGGTCAACAACTAAGATCGTCACCTCGCCCTTGAGTCTCAAGATTGCGTTGAATACTTCCTCCGTCATTGACGGCGACAAGCCCTCAAACGGCTCGTCTAACAGCAGCACTTTTACGTGTCCCGCAAGAGCGCGTGCGATTGCGACCATCTGCTGCTCGCCACCAGAGAGAGATTCGACATTTACCTCATAACGCTCACGCAAACGTGGAAACACCTCAAAAATTCGGTCATCGCTCCAGGCATCGGAGCCGGCCCGTGTTCTGCGCAACCGACCAAGCATCAAGTTATCCCGTACGGTCAGACCAGGGAAGAGCCTGCGGCCCTGCGGTACAAAGGCAATGCCAAGCCGCGCCATGACTTCAGGCACGGGACTTGTTATTCGCTTGTCCCCTATATGCACTTCGCCAGCACCTAGTCGGGCCATGCCTATCAAGCTTTTTAAGAGCGTAGATTTTCCGGCACCGTTGCGACCAAGGACTGCAAGCACCTCCCCCTCGCGGACTTCAAAACCGATGCCCGACAGGATGTGACTCTTGCCGTAAAAAGCTTCGATCCCGCTCACGCTGATCGCAACTTTCTCACCCACGCGGGTCGGCACCACTTTATTGGCCAACGCTTCCGTGCCTGACCCGATATAAATTTCTCTTACCCGTTCATCAACACGAACGACCGCTGAAGTGCCTTCGACCAGGATGCTGCCCATATTCATGACAGTGATGCGGTCTGAGAGTTCGAAAACTCGGTCGACATCGTGCTCAACAAGGAGAACGCCGATATGGTCTGCTAAGCGGCGAATGAGCAGTCCGATCCGCTCTCTCTCTGATGCCGACAAGCCAGCCAGGGGCTCGTCAAGCAAAAGAATAGATGGGGCAGAGCCTAGAGAAAGACCCATGTCTACTAAGCGCTGACCGCCATACGAGAGATCTTCTGCTATGGCCGTGTCCATGCCGTCAACACCTAAAAACTTAACTAATTCATCAGTTTGAGCTTCAGTTGTAGGGAGTTCATCAGCTCGTTTCAGCATAGAAAAACAGCCGGCGTCTCTAGCCATCACTGACAGGCGCAAGTTTTCGCGCACTGTTAGTCCCTTAAACAAATTGGTAATTTGGAATGAGCGGCTCAACCCGGCTTTGCATGCAGCCGTCGGATCCTCTTTGGTTAGTGCTTTACCGCCCAGCTCTACCTTTCCTTTATCAAGTGCGTAGAGCCCTGAAATCAAATTAAAGAGAGACGTCTTGCCTGCACCGTTCGGTCCAATCAGAGCATGCAGGCCCTTCGATTTCACTTGGAGAGAGACCTCATGCACTGCACGCACTCCACCAAAATGCTTCGTTACGTTTTCCGCAATCAATTCGACTTTTCCATCGCTGGGTAGGAATGACGGGAAAGGCTGCTGCGTAGTAGGCACGTTGCGCGCGGACATCGCTGCCGCTGTCGTGGCCTCTGGTCGCAACCACTTGAGTAAGCGCTGCCCAATCCCGACAAGGCCAGACGGCGAAAGCAGAACAAAACCAACGAAGACAAGTCCAAAGAAGAACAGCCAGTTCTCTGTGTACTGTGATAAATATTCACGGAAAAGCAGAAAGAAAACTGCACCAATGATGGGTCCTGCAAAGCTGCGCATACCACCAATCAGCACCATCGCAAGCAGTTCACCAGAGAACGGAACAGAAAGCATTTCGGCTGATGCAATCCGATGATTCAGCACGAACAATCCGCCGGCAAGTCCAGTCACTGCTGCCGAGATGACGAATGCCACCAACTTGTATTTCTGAACGGGGTAGCCGACAAATCGGGCTCGCTGCTCGTTTTCTCGAATTGCCACCAGCACTTTTCCGAAGGGCGAGTGCATCAACCTAAGCATGAACGCGCCAACGCCAAGGGCAATTACGGCCACAAAGACGTAGAAAGTCGTTGGGTTGTCGAGCTGAAACCCGAGAATTTCGCGGCGCTCAATGCCACCCAATCCATTCTCGCCCCCCGTAAGTGCCGTCCATCGATAAGCAACCGTGAAGGCTAGAGCGCTCAGCGCAAGTGTGAGGAGCGAGAAATAAACGCCCTTGCGCCGAAGAATTACCACACCAAGGACCATTGAAGCGATAACAACAAGACCCAATGCGAGCAGCAGTGGTATCAAGACTGAATCTGGAAATAACCGCTGTTGAAATATGGCCACAGCGTAAGCACCGAGTCCAAACCAAGCAGCGTGGCCGAAGGAGACAAGGCCTGTGTGCCCGAGCAGCAGATTGAGACCTAGCCCAACCATCGCAAGCACCACGCAGTCCACGACTGACGTCATGGTCAGCCCCCCACCTATCAAGGCAAAGGGCAATACGATCAACCCAGCAAGCATGCCCAAAAGCACGCGTCTTTCGTGACGAGTAGCAGATCTCAATTTAGGAGGGTGAGCCAACGCGACTGGATCAAGCGTTTGAGTGATGTTAGTCATGTGTTACTCCAACCGATCCATCCGCTCGCCCATCAGGCCACGCGGGCGCAAGAGCAAGACAGCCAGCATCAATATGTAAAGTGAAGCCTCTGAGGCAGCAGGGTAAAAGTAGGTCGTGAGCCCCCGGATGACGCCAACTAGGAGCGCTGCGACGACAACGCCCCAGAAGCTTCCTAACCCACCGATGACAACAACCACGAAAGCTGCCGTCATGATCTCGTGACCCATTGCAGGGTGCACGCCGCTGATAGGCGCCAACAAGACACCAGCAAGACCCGCCAGTCCTATGCCGATGCCACAAACAGCAGTCAGAACCGGAGTCAAAGAAATGCCAAGTGCTCTGACCATCTCAGGGTCAGAGACCCCAGCTTTCACCACTTTGCCGAACGGCGTTTTATTGAGCAGCAGCCAAGTCAGCAACAAAGCGAAGGACGCTACGGCCAGCATTCCAAGGCGGTAGTAGGGATACATGAAATCACCCACGATCAACTGGCCTCTTGCGAAGTCGGGGATGTTGAATTGAAGGGGCG
>Ga0208916_10001143_pt1 | contig 11577 bp, 16 predicted proteins | sample DEB19_08_DNA_5_FD_184523 | JGI IMG/M metagenome (GOLD analysis project Ga0208916, IMG submission 184523) | Aqueous microbial communities from the Delaware River and Bay under freshwater to marine salinity gradient to study organic matter... | ecosystem: Environmental > Aquatic > Marine >... | reverse complement strand
AGATGACTCGGCGCTCTCGGTCAAGTGCTTCGATTTGCAGCAAGGCAGACTCAGTAGCACCAATAGACAACTTGAGAATCTGAGAATCAATTTCATGCAGGCGGCGGAATGGTGTGGATGCATTAACGGCTAACCAAACGCGTAGAGCCAATTTGATAAGCTCAAGAATGCCGAGTGGTGTCATAAAAAGGAGCGACGGGAAAGGCTTACGATTTCCTGCGGGTTGGCGGTTTAGACGACCGCTCCACTCGCCGCGTTTGTTACTTGCGCGAGAACTTCGCGAGGAAATTGGCAACGCATTTGATTGCCTTTTCTGGCTGGTCACCGGGGATGAGCGCGAAGAACGTGACGAGCGCGGTGCAAACGGTTGTGAAGGCACCAAGCAGAGAAAGCCAGTCGGTAGAGAGCAGGAGTGGTAAGAGGTCTTTCATTTCGATTCGGTGGAGTTGTCAAAACTCACGCCTCACTTGCGCAGGTTCTTAATGGCTGAGAGACAGCCCAGAATACCCGCGAGCGTGCCGACTGCGAGAGACGAAAGTTTAAGCCAAGTCTCAATATCAGCGTGAGTTGTGAGGGAGCTGATGAGAGCGATTATTGAGCCAATGAAGGGCGTGCAGTGATTGTCGTTCATTTTGTTATCCTTCCAATACTTCCCGTGCAGCCGCCATTGCTGCCGCCTGCTTGGCTGGCGAGGCGGCAGACACATCAAGGCCGAGCTGCATAAGCGACTCGTTTGCAGCCATGGCTGCGAGGTCGGCGCTGGCCTTGGTTGCAACACGTTGCGCGGTCACGTCGTCTCGCTCCAGTTGAGCAAACTCAGCGATGCTCAAGGCTGACTGCCCCGACCCCGCATTGTATTGATCGACTCGGTATTGCTCGGCGGCGATTGCGTCGTCTGGGAGATTGAGGGGAATAGTCATGGTGAGTTAGGGGGTGATGGTTGCGCCGTTAATCGCAAGAATGGTCCAACCAATCGTTGTGCTATAGATGAGCGTCGCTGAGTCTCCGGCGTTGGTGAAAGTCAGGCTTGTAAATCCGGTTTTAGTCGTTGGCGTGAGCACACCGCTACCACCATCAACGACGTGGATGATGAGCTTGATTTGACCGTCCGTGCCATTAGCAAGCGTGAGCGCCTGCGCTCCTCCTGTGCTGGTGAATTTAGTAACCGACGACGTGACGTTGACGGCACCTGCACCGCTTAAACTTTGCGCACCAGTGAGTCCGAATGGTCCCGCCACAGAAGCCGCGGTCATGTTTAGCGCGTTTGCCCCCGCGAAGGTTCCCGTGCTCGCGCACACGCCGCCGCCAGTGGTGTAAATATTAGAGGTGCCGATGCCGAACGTGCTCACAATCCAACCGTCATGGCGGATGTAGGCGACGCTTGATCCATTTTTTACCACATCGAGACTATTGCCGGAAAAAGCAGACGCAACATTGATGCCTAGCGCTGTGCCGCTAGTGCTCCAGCCTGTGCTCGTTGTTCCGGCTGGCTCGATGAGCAGCATCGGCTTGGTTGTGGTGGCCGTGCCACCGCTAAACATGGAGCCGGTCAGCGCTACCGCTGGCGTGGATGCTGCGCCGTTGACGCTATTGGTTAGCGCCCCCGTTAGCGCGCCGCCTGTTTTTAGGAGGTTGAGACTGGCCACACCCGTCAACGCGCCGACGAAGGTGGTGCTCGTGACGCTCGTTAAGCCCGTGATCGTGGCAGGCAGTGAGAGCGTGGGAGTCGTGCTGCCGGTGACAGTGATTTGGTTGGCCGTTCCTGTGACGCTAGTAACGCCGCCTGTTGCTGTGGCGGGTGCCCATGCCGATCCTGACCATGTGAGCACCTGCCCGCTGGTGGCGGATGCTTGCGCTAACTGGCTTGGAGTAATACCGGTTAGACTTGCGCCACTGCCATCTGTGAAAAGCACCGTGCCAGACGCATCTGGCAAGGTAACGGTTCTCAGTCCTGTGAGCGTGGAGACGGGTCGAATCTTGGAGTTATATGAGCCATCGCCAGACTTGAGAACGAGCGATGCGCTGGTTGATCCGTTGTTGATGACGGTGAAGGATGAGGAGGACTGAGCGGAGGAGCCAAGCGAAACTGCGCCCGTGAAGGTTGGGTCTGCCAGCGTGGCCTTTAATCCTAGAGCGGTGCTGAGGCTTGCGTTGTCGGCAGCCGCTCCAGTGATGTCAGCGAAGGCCGCCGATGCCGTGAAGCCCGTAATCGTTGCGCCCGTTGCGTTGATCGTTGCGCCGCTTGCAATGGTTAGCGTCTTGCCGCTGCCGATGGTTAGGCTTTCCGTGATCGTGCCGCCGTTGATATTCTTGAGCACGGCTTTCGTTTGCGCGCTGGCGAATGTTGCCGCGAATAGAGCGGCGATGATGATGATGTGCTTCATGGTGATTATCTGAGACGCTTCCAAACTTGAGCGTTGGTCGATGCGTCGTAATCGTCGGGACGCACAACGCCATTTTCCGCATCTTCTGCGGTTGTGCCTGTGGTGAGAATCCAGTCTTGAATCTCAGATGAGATTTTGAGGATAACAAACAGGTCTGTTTTGCCGTCCGTGGTGATGTAATCCAAGCAAGTAGCCGTGCCGCCCGTGAGAGCGGTAATCGAAGGTTTCCAGACTGCCACGTTTTGCTCTAGATATTCGCTTGCACCCGCGATGATTTCCACGCTTGCGGGTTCTGGCGTGACTGATGGGCGGATGATCTGCGCGCCGACGACGTTATCAGAAATGGCAGGGGATGAAGCCTCGCCAGTTGCCCACCAATGTGCTTCGACTGATGCCGCGATTGCTAGCACCGTGGCAGTCGCGAAAGCCGTTGTTAGTGGCGTCGTGTTGAGGATTAGAGAACCGGTGTAATAGCCCGTTGCTGCCGCTGGTGCTGTAAATGACGTGCACGTTGCCAGCAGCGTTCCCGCTCTTTCGAGATACAAAGCAAGGCCAAATCCAGACGGTAAAAGCTCGTCTGTCCCGTCGCGGTGAAAATGGATTCTGACTGGCTCACGACTCCGCCACTTGAGCGCGATTTCATCCACGCCGTTTGTCGGCACTAATTGGTTAGTCGCAAGGTCGAATGTGAAGTCCACGAATCGCGGCGGATGTCAAAACTAGCGCGTTGGTCCGTGAATCCACGAAACGAGCGAGTGCCGAATGCCACGCGTGACGGGTTGCGCCTGATGCGTGAGCGCCGAACGGAAAAAGAGCACGTCGCCAGCGTTGCGGAAGTGTGCGTCTGGCATTGGATCGCCGCGAAGCTCAAAACGCCCGCCGTCGTATGCGCTTGCCTCCGTGAGTTGCATTATCATCGTCAGCTTGCGATCCATCGGCTTCTTGATGCGTGGTGAACTGTCTTCGTGCCAACCGTAATGCTCCAAGTCCTTCGAGTCGTATTCCGTGAACTGCCATTCAGCGGATGAGTGTTGAAGGTCCATGCCAAAGTTTTGATTTGCCCGCAATGCTTCACGGTCCAGCCGACGAAACAACCAAAGCAAGTCGAGGTCTGCATAGTCTAACCAACGCACGGTTGATTTTCTGAGCGTGGGATTGACGGAAGATGTCCCGCCGTGCCCCGTCGTAGCGGGTCGTGCTTCGTATCGCTTCTGCGCGTGCTTGACGACCATCTTGCATTCCTTTGGCGTGAGAACAGCTGGGCAGTGGAACCAATCAATCATAATGGTGTGTTTATCGCGGATGCCCAGAATGCATCATTGCGCGCTTTTTGTTCGGCGGTGAATTTTGGAAAGCGTCGGCGGCTGATGTGATTTGGTGCCGCGCTTATGGTTGCCGCTCCTGTCAAATCACGCCACCGCCTGCGCTCTGATTTGATGGTGAGAATGCCGCCTTTAATGGATGCGCCGAGATTCGCGGGCATGGACGCAACGGCAGCAACGACGCAACGCGAGTCTGAGTGGGTAGCTGCTAGAAAGCGCGGATGAATAACCACCTTTGCCGTCTTCCTGAAAGCAGGAATACGCCAGTCGAGGCATTCAATGAATCGCATTTCGGGTTGTTCAACGACGTGCAGGCCGACGATTTCGCCGCAACTTTCCACGATAGCGAGCTTTGGCCCCGGTGGGCCTGGGCTTCCCGGTGCCCCCGGTGGTCCCGGCGTTGTCCCTGGGCTTCCAGGCGGTCCCGGCGGTCCCGGCACTTGCGCCCCTGGCGCGCCTGTAGGTCCCAGCCCTCCCGGCGTTGTGCTGTCGGGTCCTGGATTTCCAGCAGGCCCCGGCGCTCCCGGTGTTGCGGGTCCGTCTGGGCCGGGATCACCCGGTAAACCATCCGCGCCATCTATGCCATCCGGCCCCGGCGTGGTGCTATCAGCTCCCGGCGTGGTGTTGTTCTCTCCTGGTGCTCCCGGCGCCCCTGGTGCCCCTGATTTGAAGGCGACATACTCGCCATCTACGCCCGTGAAGTCTCCAGAGGCCAATCCTTTGCCGATATGCTTTCCGATCCATGCGGCAGCGTCCCGCAGGTCACTTGCCAGTGCAAAGCCACCTGAGCGCTTGAGCTTGTAAACGGGCTTTGATTGTTGCGCCTTCATCCGTAGGCTTGGCTGTAAAACCTGTTATTGGTTCGGCGTTGCGACTCGGTGAAATCTTGGTATAACCAATGCTCGCACCCTTTACGGATGCCGCACACGGTGACGGTTCCTTGTGTTTCGAGCTGAGTCTCGACAATCACAGAATCGCCCACGATGCGAACTCCTGCGCCATGCGCGCTGCATGACATCACACGGAGGCTATCGCGGTGGATCGAGCCAAGGAAAAGGCGTGGGATTCTGAGCGTTTGCCGTGATGCGTTGAAGGTTAGGCGCTGGATGAAATAAGGGCGCGGAGCCTCAAGCGCTGCCATGCCGACATGATAATCTTGCGCGACGGTGACGATTGCGAACTTGTCCCCCGGTGGTCCGTCTGGCCCGACTTCGCCATCACTTCCGTATGGCCCCGGCGCTCCCGGTGCTCCATTCGGTCCTTGAGGTCCGCCATCCGGCCCCGGCGGTCCCGCTGGCCCTATAGGTCCGTCTGGCCCCGGCAATCCCGGCGGCCCCGGCGTGTATGGCCCCGGCGGTCCCGGCGATGTGGGGGTATCTCCCGGCGGTCCCGGTGTCGTGCTGTCTTCTCCAGGCGTTGTGTTGTCCGTTCCTGGTGGCCCATCTTCCCCCGGCGGCCCATTGCTTCCCGGCGCTCCAGTCGGCCCCGGCGGTCCGACTCTGCGAAGGTCAACATATGTGCTGCCGTCTGCGCGGATGTGGGCGGATGGATTGCCGTCGAATTTCGCTGTATAACCTAAAGCAACTCCAACGTAAGCGATGAAGTCAGCCAGCGCGAGCGCCTTTAAAGTGCCCGTCCTTGGCAGTCGGTAGCGTGTGAGTGGTGGCGCGCTTTTCATGTATGGGCGGAAATGTAAAAGCGTTTGTTAGCCTCCATTTGTGCATCGGTGTAACGGCGGAAGGTTTCGCCCTTGAAGCCTTTACGGATGCCCGCAACCGTTATCACTGCATCGCACGCGCTAGACGCAGTGATGCAAACCCATCTACCATCTATTGCCGCCGTTAGCGCGCGGGGTTGGCGAGTCGTGACGCCTTCCACGCTTATGGTTAGCGGTTCAACGGTTCGCGCCCATGTGCGTGAGATTGCAATCATGTTGATTCCGCGATAAAGAGAGGCGTGGATGTTGTCGAAGAAAAGGCACTCTCCGCTCTCGACTGCCGCGAATCCATAAACGCCTTCCTGGTTAGCCACGATGGCCGTTTTGGTTGGGTCTCCCGGTGGCCCCGGTGGTCCGTTTGGCGATGCACCCTCAGGCCCCGCCCCTCCATCTGGGCCGGGATTGCCCTCGAAGAAGTTTTCCCCCGGCGCTCCTGCGGGTCCGGTTGGTCCTGTTGGCCCAGGTGCTCCCGGTGGTCCATCTGGCCCCGGCGTTGTTTGCGCTGGTCCGGCTGGCCCTGGTGGCCCTGGTTCACCGTCTGGCCCTTTTGCGCCTTGCGGTCCCTGCTCTCCCGGCGGACCCGCTCCGCCATCTGGGCCGTTAAATCCCGCTGGCCCCGTTGCGCCCGCGGGTCCCGTGGCGAGTTCAAGCTTCCATTGCACGCTGCCATCTGCCATGACTTCGGCGCGTTTAACTCCTTTTGCTTCAATGTCGAAACTGCTTTTCAGCCTTGGCCCAAGCCATGCAAGCCAGTCGCGAAGGTCGTGCATCGTCGCAACTCCTTGCTTTTTGCGGAGTCTGTAAGTCGGCTTCATTGGTTAGAATCAACCCGGCAGAATCTTTTGCTGATATTCGTAAGTGATCGAGATAAACCAGATGTCTTGCCCTGGTAGCTGCTCAGTCGTCACATTGGCGCGCCTCCATCCGAACGGCCAATGATACATAATCGCGCCGCCTGTGGAGAAGTCCAAAGCCGTAACCGTTGGCGCATTCTCTGGCGTGAAGTTGCCGGGAATGCCCGCCCAAGGCGGAGTCGAGGTCGTGACGAATGAATCAACAACGGTCACTTTAGCCAGCGAGAATTCCGTTGGTGCCGTTACGAGTGTGCCCGCCACCGTTTCGCCGAGTTCGTTGGTCGTGTTGTAAACCGTCCAGTTGCCTTCCGGTGACATTGTGACGTTGTTGCCATTCACGCGGCGGGTGTATGGCTTGTCGCCTAACAAACCGCGCAGTTGCAAGCTCATCATGCTGAATCCAGCCACCTCGGAAGAGTCCTTCGTGCGATCCATGATGAACATGAACGGCAGGCTGTCGTCATTCGGCACGCCTGCCCCACGCGCTAGCAATGGGTGCGCCGTGTCCATTGTGGTCGCGATAGAAAGATTCAAGTTGTCGAATCCCTCAGAAGGTGAGTTCTCGGATCGTGACAAGATGCGCAACGATTCGTTCGGATTCTTGAAGCCTTTGTATTCGCCGTTGTAAACCCACACGTCCCCGACTTGCTCTTGTCGCACCTCCACGGCCTTCATTTTCGCATAACCAGGAAGCGCGTCTCCGCACTCAACAAAGCCGTCTGTGAGTGAGTCCACGGAATAGCTGCATGAGTCGAGGTCATTGGTTCGCAGGCTGAATTTCAAGCCTCCGATTTGCTCCTCTAGAGCGCCGAACGAGATGGTTGGAACGGGTGATGCCATAATTAAGCGAGTGCCTTTTCAAAGATTTCAACCGTCTTGTCAGAGTAGGCTTTAAACAGGGTTGCAAGCTCTGAGTCTCCGCTTGGTTTAACCGCATCCGTTGCCGGTGTCCTTGCGCCTACGCCGTCACTCCTTGGCGTTAGGCGGGAAGCGGACATACCACTCATGCCCATGTGATCGCTGATTGAATCGGTGTAAGCCTTGCGCGAGTCTTTCATCCGTCCTTCTGCGCGTGTTCTTGCCTCGCCTGTGCCGCCTTGCTCCTGCGAGTAGCCGTGGATTTTGGAGCGTTCGCCGTTGCCATCCTTGCCGCGATTGTCGGCTTTCTCTTTGGCGCTAACCAACTGCTCTGCTTTCCTTGCTGCGTCGTCGTAGGCTAGCCCTGTGGCCTCAACAATGCGCGCCGTCTCAGCTTGAACATCGCGTTCGTGTTCGAGTTGCTTGGCTTTCTTGTCGTGCCCGCTTGCCTGTGCGTTTAGGATGGCAAGCTCTAGATCGAGGAGGTCTAGATTTGTTTGATAGCGCGCCGCCACTTCTGCCGCGGCGGTTTTCTTTTCCGTCTCCGCGTCAATGATGCGTTGATCTTCTGCCGCTACCTGCTCTTTGATTTGCAGGATTTCGGTCTCTTTCAATGCGCGCTGAGTCTGGAGTCTGACTAAAGCTTCCTCACCTCCTGCGCGGCCCTTAGCTGCTGCAATTTGCTGGTTGATGGTCTTTAGGTCTGACTCTGCGAGTCCCTGCTTTTCAAGCGGGCTGAGTTGCACCTCGATCTTGCCGCGTTCTGCGTTCTGCCGTTCGGTGTTGTATTTAGATAGCGCTTCGGTTGCCTTCTTGGTTGCCTCGGTGTTCTTTTCGCGAGCGCGTGTTTCGTCGCCAATTTCATCGGATACGCGCTGCGCGACTTCCTCACACTCATCATACTCCTTCTTGAGCGCAGAGACCTCCTTGGCCTGCGCCTTCACTGCTTCGGCATTCTTTTCAGAGATGGCATTAAATGCCGCCACTTGGGCAGATTGGCCCGTCATAAATGCCAACGCATTGCCCGCTGCATCGGATGCGAATTTAACGCCCGAAGCCATAAACGCAACGGTTGCGCCCACGCTGGTGATAACGTCAGCCGTTAATGCTCCTGCTGCTTTGATCTTCTCCGCGTTATCCTCAAATCCAGCAGTTGCGCCGTCCATTGGCGCTAGCAGTGATTCACCAATGCTTTCACCGAATCCCGCTGCCGCTGCGGTCATGGCGTCGGTTAGGTTTTCCCATCCTCCGCGCAAGCCGATCATGGCGCGAGGAACCGTCTTTTCAAAACCTTCAACCACCATCGAGATAAAGCGCTCAACAGGGATACCCATCTTCTGAATTGCCTCCGTGTCAGCGGTGCCAAACGTGCCTTTTAGGATGGCGCGAATCTGTGGGACTCGTTCTGCAATCTGGTTGATTTCCTCCGCGCTAACCTTGCCCTTGCTGGCAATTTGCGAGAGCGCCAGAATAACGCCGTCCATGTCGGCCTTGCCTTTTCCAACGGATGCCAGCGCGTTGCCCATCTCCTCGATTGCGCGCTTGCTGATGCTGGCGCTAATGCCTGCGGATCGTAAGCGGATGTCACCCTCTACAGCCTGTTCAAAGCCAAGACCGGGAAGCTTTGCAAGCTCGCGCATCTCCTGGAGCCGTGCGTTTGCCGCCTCCGTGCTGCCCTCTAGGACGGTCATACCGAGGCGCATGGAGTCTAGCTTTACCGTTGCCTCTGCGATGGATGAAATGGAGCCTGTGACGGTGTTTTTCAGCGTGTCGAAAATAGCAAAGCCAGCGCCCACGCCTAAGCCTTGCCCAATGCTACTAAGCGCGCCCTTCATCTGAGCGCTCGCCTTGTTCACAATCGCGGCAGCGCCAGCCGCGCCTGCTTGCAGCTTGCCGTTATTCCATCCGAGTTGAATTTCTGCTCCCATTTGTTAGGCTTGCGTGTCAAAGGCCAAAGGTTGCAAGAACTCGATTCCACCATCTACCCTCCGCGTTGGCTGATGTTTCAGGCCAGCGCATGTCTGAGCCGGATTCGATAAGGAACTGATGAACGTAAGCCCAGCCGCGCTCCTGCGGCAGATAGTAGCGAATGAACTCTTCATTGGTTAGGCAGGGGCAGGCCCGCGACACAAGCGACACATAAGCCGCACTCATGCACGGGCTGGCTAGTTTTTTGCTCGTGAAGCGCTGGAATGTTCGGACGGTTTCGGGGCTGCTTTTGTCGAGTAAGCGCTTTGGAATATCTCGTAGAATAGAGACACGGCCATTGCTTGCTCAGTGTTCGCAATGTTTTCCCGACTCCATGCGCGGATCCGATCCTCGACAAGGATGGCGCGATCAATCGTTGTTAGGCGTGTCCAGTTGCCGTCTTCATTTCGAGACATGGACGGAATAGCAAGCCACTCCTTCGGCTCATGCGCGCAGAACCAAAGCACGCGCAAGGCATCGTTTAGCATCGCCTGCGCGTTGCGGATAATCTCACTCAATGGCGGGTCGCCTAACGCTTCGCGGTGCCGTTGCCAGTCGCCTTCTCGGTCAATGGCGAACGGTGCAAGCTGCGTGTCTTTCCAGAAAAAAGGCTTGATGCCGAATGCCTGATTGACCTCGCCCGCGTGGGCACTGTCGGTTTGCGCGTCTTCCATTCCGTCGATGATCATAATGGGAGCGCTGATGCCCTTCGATGATCCATCTTCGGTGATGGTGAGGTTTTCTTCGTGTTCGGTTTCTTCAATCATACAATTCCAAGGTGTCTTTTCACGCGGTCCATTGCCGCGCCTTTTGCGTTTGAGCTAACCAATGAAGCGCGTCCAGTGCCGGGGGCGCGAATCAAGACGAGCGGCTTTTTGTTTTCCATCAAATCGCGGATTGCATCACGGTTTGAAAGTCCTTGCATCATCCACAAAAGCGGATGCTCTGGCGTGAGTTCGGCTAGTCGTCCTGAGCGGTAAGCCTGCGCAAGGTCCGCCACGACTGGCGGCGGCATTCCGTAGCCGGTAGCCGGGAAGCAAAAGAGCGCGTTCGGTGATTGACCTTCGACGCGGAGGATTGGACATCCGAGAACGACGAGGCAGGCAGCGAGCTTGAGTGACCGCGTGCCGAATGCTGCGTGAAGCGTCTTGTTTGAAAAGGGTAGTTGGCCCCTTTGCATTGCCCACCGTTCCGCGCCCTTAACCTTCGCAAACAAGAACTCATCGCCTGTCCTTGCCCATTCCGCCAACGAATCAGCGGCTTTGCAGGCTCGCAGGACATCAAGCGCCGGATGATGCGGGTCCGCTTCCTGTAGTGTGCCGTTTCGCAGAAGCCCAAGCGTCGCCTTGGTGTTGTGAGATGGCAACGGATCGCCCGCCAGCGTCTCGGCTCCAATCTCTTTCCATGGCACCGAGTCCATGCCCAACAATAGGGTTTTCCAGCCTTTGCCTGAGACTCTATCAACCGACACGTCTAGTCTGATGTCGATACCCAGAACGGACAACGCCGCGCCGAGTTCAGGCGATGTAGTTCGCGAGTAAGCCGGAGCGGCATTGTTGGTCTTCATGCTGGGAGTGCGGGAAGGTTAGGCCGTGACTACAAAGGGAGCGTGAGTGATGTTGTAGGAAGCTTTGATGTCTTCTTCGAGGGAGAATGAATCCTCCACATCGTCAATCATCATGGTGCCGACGGCCGGATCAAATCCGCGCTTTTCCGCCGCGTAATTAACAAGCGAAACGACGCGGGTGCCGGGATGCTGATCGCCGAATCCTGAGGCCGTAACGATGAAAGCGGTGAAGCTAATCGAGACAATTGGATTAAAGTATTCGCGACGGCGCAAGTTGCCATGGCGGTTCTTGCGGTCCCGTGATTCGCGGGAATACTTGAGCTTGAAGTCTTGAACATCGAGATTCGATTCGTCGTTGATGTCATTCAGCGAGTCGGCTGAACCGTGGATATTAACTGTGGAAGGTGAGGCCATAATTTAGAAGCGTTGAATGTTAGGAAGCAGCGCTGGACACAAGGCCGGGGGCGCGGAAAAAGATGGTTGTTGCGGACTTCACGACGGCGATAACCGAGAGGTATTCGCCGCTCGACAGGTCGGTTGATGGAGCAACGCCGCCGGGGGTGTCGGAGAGAATGAGGATGGTGTTTGCCGTTAGACCGCTGGCAGCGATGACGAGCGCGGTGTCATAGGTGACGTAAGCAATGGGCTGGCCTGCTGATGCGCCTCCGATGCACATTCCATCCACAACGCGAAGAGCGGCAGCGCCGTTGGCATCGCTCAGTTTAGCCTTGCCAATGCCGTTAGCGTCGAGGTCGGCAACATCCAGATAGATTAACTGTCCAGCCGTGAGCGTAGCGCCTGCGGTCGTGTATTTGATGACGGCGGCAGAGCTTGGGACAACTGCGGATGCGGTGATTGAAATGTCAGCCATATTGCTTTGCGCAGGTTGTCAAAATCACGACGCGCT
>Ga0208916_10001142_pt1 | contig 11585 bp, 25 predicted proteins | sample DEB19_08_DNA_5_FD_184523 | JGI IMG/M metagenome (GOLD analysis project Ga0208916, IMG submission 184523) | Aqueous microbial communities from the Delaware River and Bay under freshwater to marine salinity gradient to study organic matter... | ecosystem: Environmental > Aquatic > Marine >... | reverse complement strand
CGTCAATCGCACCACCTTGGGCCGATGGTTGGCGGGCACGGTCAAGGTGCCCCACAGCGCCGCCCTGGTGTTGCGTCAGATGGCCGAGGGTATTCCGCCCGAAGGCACGGACGCATGGCGGGGGTTTTCGTGGCACGGTGACGCCCTGGTGACACCCACGGGCGAACGGTTGACGGCCCGCGAGATTGACGGCTTGCACTGGCAGCGCCAATACACCCAGGCTTTGGCCCGCCGCGTGGCCGAGTTGGAAAGCGTGATTGAAAGCCTGCGCCGCGTGGGCGGTTCGGCCAATGACGCGGTCGTTACACCCGTGGCGCGTCTTGCCACTGGCCCTTAATCCATTCGCGCAAGGCCGGAAACGAACCAATGACCGCCGCTGCGAGGATGGCCCCGCCCACCACAATGACGGCCTCACGGGCGATTTCGGGGAATGTGGGGATGATGCTTTTCATTTGTTCAACAGAGTGTCGATGCGTTTATGCGCTTGGTCGGCGCTGTTCATGGCGTGTTGCGCCCGTTCGTGCAGCCGTGCGAGGTCGGCCCGGATGGCCGCATACGCGCCCACGCCCGAGCCTAAGGCGATCAGCACTTGCAGGATGAAGGGCGCGTCCACGGTCATGCGTTCTCAGGCAATGCAATTGCCGCAATGGCCGCGATTCCGCCCACGATCTGCCCCACCGCTTCGATGCTGCCCGGTGGCAAACCGAAAATCAGGCCCAGGGCCGAAATGCCCGCCCATGTTGACGGTTCACGCAAACGCTTGATGATGGATTGAATGTTCATGGTGGCCCCTTAGAAAAGTGATTTGATGAACGTGCCCGCCGGACACGCAAAGGACGCGTCCCAGGTGCGGCCTTCCGCAATGGCGCGTTCGCATTCGGTCATGTTGGTGCGTGGGATGCCCACCGCTTCGCCCGCGCCCAGGACCACGCCGGTCCCTGCGCCCACGATGCCGGACACCGCCGCCTCGCCCACGGTTTCGCCCACGGCTTGCGCGTTGCCTTTGCGTGACAGCCACAGCACAGCGGCCACCGCCGCGCCGATGCCGCCCACGATCAACATGGTGTCAGTGCTGATCTGTTTCATGGGAGTGACCCGTTCCAGCCGGGTTTGAGGCCCAGGGTGGCTTCGCCAATGGTGCCGGGGTCGGCGTTGACCGAGTTGTCCAGGTTGCGCGACAAGGGGGCCAACAGGTCCAGGCCCGCCAGCCGTTCGTACACGCCGCCGCCGGTCCAGTTGGTGCCGTCCGTGTGCGTGGCTTCGGTGATCTTGTTTTTGGCCGCTTCGATGTTCTTGCCGCGCTTCCACAGAATCGCGCCCACCGCCACCGCTGCAAAGATGTAAAGGTTCTTCATGGTGTCATCGCCTTAAAACAAGCCGTTGGAGTACTTCGCCCCGTCCGGGCCGATGGCGCTGCCGTCCGCGAAGTATTGCCAGCCCTTTTGCGTGGCATAGGTGGGGCCGAAAATCGACGTCAGGTCTTGCGGGACTTTGACCGCGCCGCCCGCGTTCAGCGAGGCCGCGCCGTTGGTGGTCACAGTGGGTTTCGCGGTGGCCTTAGTGACGAACCACAGGCCCACGCCAGCCGCCGCCAAAATGATCAGGGTGTTTTTGTCCATGGTGCCGTCCTTTACTTTTGGCAGTCGCAGGGTTTGCGGGTGTAGAGCCACAGCGCAAGGCCGACAGCGGCCCACACCATGGGGGATTTGAAATTGATCAGGTTCATCATGCGTTGCTCACAGTTCCAGGTTTAAAGCCTTCCACCCGTTCCATGGCCGCAAGGATGCGGGTCCGTTCGCCGGGGGTGTATTGGTTCATGGGCTTGTCGATGTTGCCCACCGCGCCCAGCACGGTCGATTGATACCAACTGGTGTTGTTTTCCACGGGGGGCGCGTAGCGGTTGATCGTTTGCGAGAGCGTCAAGTCCCGATAGTTGCGGCCTTCGAAAATCAGTTTTTCTTTGGCCGTGCGGCCCATTTCGTAGGTCGGGAAAATGGCAAAGCGCCCGTCCGAGCCGATCGCGCCCATGCTGTTCGCAAACGCGCCCGCTTCGATGTTGCCGGGGTTGTTGTTGCGCCAGTTGCGCGAGCCTTGCAGCCGTTGGACGGTGCCGTCCGGGCGCTGCACCACCAAGAAACCCGGCCCGGTTTCCACGACGGCCGAAATTTCGTTGGGGTTGAAAATGTTTTTGATGCTGTTCACGGTGTCGCCAATGATGTTTGTTTCTTCTTCGTCCGGTGGCGGTTCGAATGTGTCTGCCGGGTCTTCGGTTTGGCTGTTTTGCACCGTTCGCCATGCCCAATAAATGAACACGGACGAACCGGCGATTAGGGCCAGATTGCGGGGGCTTAATTCCATTCGGTGATCTCCCACGCGACGTCTTGCACCACGCCGCTGGTGGTGCGCACGGCCCACAGCGTTGTTGAGTTTTGCAGCCACAGCCGCGCTTGGCCGTTGCTCATGCCTTGCAGCCGGATTTCAGCCTTGGCCGTGTTGATGGCCGTGATCGTGTTGGATGCTTGCAGGTCGCCCGCCGCGAAGGTGATCAACCCGCGTTGAATGGCTTTGATGCTGGACCCAGGAACAGACACGCCCATGGTCAGCCCTCCACCGTCACGATGTTGGCGTTACTGGCAATGCTGCCGATGGCCGTGATTGCGCCGGTCGGTGCGAAGCCTTGCAGTTCATACGAGCCGCCCGCAGGAATTTTCACGCCCGTGGTGGTGGTCGCCGCCGCGCCGTCCAGGCGCACAAAAATATGGCCGGTGGTGTCGTTGTTTTGAATCAGCAGATAACGCCGCGCCGCGTTCGCCGCCAACAGGGTGGCACTTGCGTTCGTGACGGTCTTTTGTGCGTTCACAAAGGCCCCGCTTACGTTGGTGATTGCCACACTGCCTTGGCTTCGGTTGTAACGCGCTTGCCCGTTGCCGATGCCCACTTGCACCGTGTCGGTGTTGGTGACGTCGATTTCAATGCGATCAAACGCCGCTTGGGTGTCTTCGATGTTTCCGAGCGTGACTTCCAGACCCGCCAACAGTTGCGAGATTTGCCCGAGGTCGAGTTGCTTCCCGCCCTTGTAGAACCGGACATTGATCGGGTTCGAACAAGCCAGCGTGGTGAAGTACTTCCCAGGAACGTTCAACGTCCAGGTCGTGCTAACGGTGAATGACTGGGTAAACGTTTGCATTGAATTAACTTCAATCTTCGAAGTACTCAAAATAGGCGCTTAAATCTGCCCCTTGTGACCCCGAATAAATATTTAATCCGTTGCCAGGATTTAGGACGATTGGCTCAATAAACTTTTTTTCCAATTGCACATTAGCGACAATGTTTGTAATCAAAATTCCGATGCCTCCAGGGCTTACGGTTACGTTATCGGTATAGATTCTGGCGGCTGAAAATGCCCCACCTGACAATTTTGATGCGCCAAAACTTCCAGGGTTGGTTAATGTGTTCGTAAGAAACGCAATGTTGAAACCTTGGGCAGTCGTTGCACTGATACCAATTGCTTCCAAAATTATTTTTTTTCCTGAGCCGACAGGGTTCCACAATTCAATGCATGGGCCTTTTGCTGCAACACCCGCAACGTATCCAATTGCAATAAAACTTGTGTTCGACATTGTTCTGGCTTTGCCGCCGTCAATTACTTCCACACTTCCGGTCACGCGGTTGTCGGTTATGTCACCGTCACCCACCACCACCGTCCCCAAAATGGTGGCCGTGTTTGAAAAGTTGGTCAGCACCCAGGACGTTTCTTTTTCACCGCGTGGCAGTCGAAAGGCTTGTCCAGGCTTTAGGACAATGCGAAGGCCCGAGGACAGGCCGCGCATGGTGATGGTGGAATCCGCCCCGCCCGCGTTGCCCGCGTAGTAATAGAAATACGAACCGGGCGCGTCGAGTTGGCGCGTGGTGTTTGGTGCAATGGTGATGTCGTACAGCTGCATTTATTTTTTCCCGAAGAATGAAAACGCCGCGATACCCACCACAGCGAGGCCCGCATAAACGAGGTTTTTGTTTCCAGCGGCTTGACTGGTGGCGTCTGAATAGGCTTGTCGTGCACCGCTTGCCAACGTGCCCGCCAATTGCGTGTTGGCTTCCAGCGTCTTGGTGGTTTGCGAAAACAACTTATCGGCCACAGCCAACAGGTTGGCCGTGTTGGTCGAGTTGTTTGCAATGCCGGACAGCGCGATGGATTTGGACGCCTCAATTGCGCCCGCGTCCAGCGTGGTGATGTTGTTGGTCGTGGTCGTGTTGGTGGTTTCTTGACGAGCGTCCGTGATGGACCGCTGGTCATACTGATTTGTCGTGGTGCTTTGGCTTGACGAGCTTGAAGAATCGCCGCCACCGCCGCACACGTAGCCCCCGCCCAACTTTTTGCGTGTGACGTTGTCGCCCAACGGTTCGCCGTGTGCATAGAGTTCGCGCCGTGAGGTCATTTGATGTTTTTCCGAAGGGTGATGCCCGCCACGGTGTAGCCCATGGCCGACAATTTATGAATCAGTCCGCGCCGCCGTGTGGTGATCGCAATTTGTCCCGCGTTGAGTTGCTGCGCTTGGTATTCGATGGCCGGTAACACGGTGGCCGTGAGGTCCACGCCACGCATGCCCCCACCCGCCGCCATGACCCAGGCCACGCGTTCGTTGTCATGGTTTACCACCTTGATGGCATAGGCCGCGAGTCGTTCGCCGTCCGCGTCCACGGAAAAGGCCAGGGTGTCCCGGCACAGTTCCGCCATGGTGGCCGCGCCTAGTGTGGTGTCCGCCTTGGCACTGCCCGCGAGGTCGAGCAGTTCCAGGACGTCCGCTAGGTCAGCGGGTTGGACATTCAGCGTCTGCGCCATAGCAACAGGAGCAGCACCGCGCCGCCCGCCAGATACAGCGGATTGATGCCAAAGCCACCCGAAGCCGATGCACCCGGCCCCGCGCTGTTTGCATAGCCGCCCGGACCCGCGCCCGATGCGGTGGGGGTGAGCGTTGGCCCGCCCCGGTCGCCGGTTCGTGCGTCCTGGTTTGCGTTGTCGCCGAAGTTGACCGTCCAGCCCGAGTTATCAAACGGGCTTTGAGTCGAACCAAAAAACCCGCCAGCCTCAGAGGGGCCAGCGGGCTTTGATGTTTGACCGACAACCCCGCCCAGGACGTTTGCGCCCAACTGCGCCCACCCGAAGGGGGTTGCCCCCGCAATGAGTGAACCCGCGCCCGCTGCGCTTGTGATTGCTTCCGCCGCTGCCATGGTGTTACCCCTTTTCTTGGAGTAGCACCACCGCGCCAATGACGATTGCAAACAGGACTAAAACGTTGCTGTTTCCGCCCTGCCCGTTGCGTGCAAACAATGCCGGTTGGCCTTGTCTCCACAGTCCGGCTTGAGTCGCCTCAAACCGTTTGTAGTCGAGCAGGTCGGACCGTTGTTTGTCCTGCGAATAGACACCCACGCCAAATTTAAAAATGTCGAGGACGTCCTTTCCGTAGCTGCCCGCAAAGCCGCCACCCGCGTCCACTGGTTGCGGCATTTCTGCCGCAGTCGGTGCGATGCTGGTGCCGTCACTTTGCGGACCCACTGCGAGGTCGTATGTTCCGGTGATGTTTTCATCCCACATGGGGCACCACCTTTACATGTTGCCAAGCAGGTCGAGGACTTCGATCACTGCCGTGACGGTGTCAGCCGCGCCGGTCGTGAGGTTGAATTCCAGGGACACCATGTCTTGGGTTTTCACCGCGTTGGTGTAGTTGTCATCCACGCACGGGTCGTAGGTGTACAGGTTGGTTTGTGCCGTCTTGCCGTAGTCGGCCTGATAGAAGTTGTTCACAGCCGTGGTCACGTTGTCGTGAATCACGATGCCGTTTTTCTTCACTTCCAGGGCTTGCACGTTGCCGCCGTGGGCGAAGTGAACACGCTTCACGATCGCGCCACGGTTTGCCACGTCGATCAGCTTGAACGGGAATTTGCCCGAGCCGCCGAAAGAAGTTGTGAACAACAGTTGTTTGGAAACCACGCCCAACGGTGCGGGTGGACCGACTTCGGCCCACGAATCCAGCGTGGGAGAGGTCGCACCGGCAATGGTCACTTCCATGGTCAAGGACGAAACGCCTTGGGCCGTGTTGATGTTGCCGATGTACTGTTCGGCCATGTCCTTGGCACCGGGTTCGACAAAGTCGATCACCAAGAAGTTGGCCGACACGCCGCGTTTGCGATACGTGTTGATCAGGTCCAGGCGTGAACCGGTGTTTTGGAAAATCACTTTGCCGTTCAAACGGACTTTGATATCCGTGATCATGGCTTTGGTGAAGGTGCCGCCCAACTGCAAAAGAATGCGGTTGTACGACATACCCACGGGCAAAGAAACGGTGGCGACACCGTTGGCAACCACGTTGGTAAATGGGAGGTTTTTAATCAGCAGCATGTAAGCCCCTTGAAGTTGGGAAAGCTGCGATTAAGCGAGCAGGTCGGAAACGATAGGCACATTCAGTTGCTTGGCAACAGGAGCGACAACCAGTTTGGTGACGGCCATGAAGCCGAGAAACCAGATATAGCTTTTGACAGTGGAGTTCATTTGGAAAAGTCCTTGCGGTTGAAAAAAGAGAAGGTGAGCCGAATGTCGGTGCTTTTCTTAATCCTGAAAAGAACGCGGCCCATGGGCATGTGTCCATGAGCCGCCGCCGTGCCGCCGGTCCTAAGTCGTCTTTTTTTAGCCCCGCGTGACTTTTCCCGTGAGAATGTCCCGCCGCACCCACTGAAAACCACTTAGGTTCATGACGTCCATCCATGGGACTGTGAGCGATTTCGCCACCGCTTTGGCGTCATCCGCGAAGGCCAGCCGCCCCGTGTGGACCATGGACGCATTGGACAAAAAGTCCTTGTCGATGGACGCGGGCCGCTGCGACAGGCCAAACACTTCGCACCCGTAGCCCCGGCCCATCATGATCAGTTCGGACCACCCGTCCGGTGCCCATGATGGCCGCGTGACCGTGTGCAGTTCGTCCACCACCATGGTGACGTTTCGCGCCGCCATGGCGATTTTGCAGACCGCCCCGAATTGCGCTTGGTCCACTTCACGGTTTAGGCGAGGGCGAAAAACGATATGAAATTCACCCTTCCCCGCTGCCTTCACCAGTCGCAGGACTTCACTGGCCGAATTGACCACCACGGACCCGGCATAAAGCGCCGCGTAGTTGTCGATCGGTTCCTTGGGACTCCAAACGATGGTGCGTTTGCGCTTTGGTTTTGCCAGCAGCGCCCGCAGGGTGGTGGTTTTGCCGCACCCGGTGGCCCCCATGATGGCCGTGACCTTGGCCGTGTTGGTGTTGCCGTTGGTCATGAATACAGCTTCACCTGATCGTGAACCTCTTGCGCCGGGGCCGATTCAGGCTGTCCGGTCGGTTGCGCCGCCATGGTCATGGGGTCCGGCTTTTCGGCCTTGGGCTTTTCTTTTGCCGCCTTGGCTTTGTCTTCGGCCATTTGTGCGGCCACGATGCGCGAGGACTGCCACAGCAGTGGACCGGCCACAATGATCAACGTGAGTTCGGGCGGCATGGCCCCGAAGTTGAAACCGTACTTTTCCATGACGGGGGCCAGTGCCGCCGCCGTCCTGGCCTTGGCCGGTTCGGTCCACACGCTTTCACACTTTGGCGCATAGCCCACGATCATGGCCGTGACCATGTCCACGGTGCCCCGCGCTTCGATAATGTAATCCGGCCCCTGGGGCGCGAGTTCGCCGCCCTGCCCTTCGTCCCCTTGGGGGTTGTCTATGGAAACTGCCCCCGCGTCCGCTTGCGTGGCGAGGTGGTCGAGGTTGTCTAAATCGGTGTTCATGGTCAGGTGCCCAGGTCAAAAATGGAATTCCGTGGCCGTGCCACGGGGGCCGGTGTCGGTGCGGGGTTTGGTGCGGGCTTGGCCGCTGCCGGTTTGGTGGCCGGGGCCGGTGCCGGGGTGGCCGGTGCGGGTTTGCCTTTGAGCTTGCCCGTGATGATGCGGTGTGCTTCGGTGCCCGCTTTCGCGTAGGCCGGAAAGTCGCACCACGAACACGCCGCGTTCAGTGTGCCGTTATCCGCCGCCTTGACGGGGATTTCATGACCACAGCACAGGCATGCCATGGTGCCTACGTGCGTTTTAGGCTTAGTTGCCATCCTGGCCCCCTTGCAGTTGGTTGGCCGGGATGAATTCGCCAGATTCCAGGGCGAGGCCGGGTTGCGGCTTCGCGCCCCGTGGCCCTTCCATGTGCAAAATCATGGATTCGATCAGGTCAAAAAGCGGGCCGATATAGCCCCCCGCCAACAGGCGGGCCGAAATTGGGGCCGTGGCCCATGCCGCCCGCAGGTCGGCCAGTTGGTGTTTCATTGAATCGGTCCCCATTGGAACCCCCTTCCGTACAGTTATTGACACGAGTCCAAGGGGCCGAGGGCTTCGCCCCCGTCCCAATGAACCCCTTTCCAATGGCCCGCCCCATGCGGCCCACGATCTCCCACACGTGGCGGACAGATTCGACAAACCAATGCACCACCCTGGTGGCCCGCCCAGGCGGGTTCATCCAGGCCATGTGCGCCGGTGTATAGGTTTCCAATGAGGTGGTCTCCAGGCCAATGGGACGCGGGGGCAATGCGTCCCCGTAGCGGCCCACGCCTTCCACCTCTTGTTTGGTGATCTTGATGCGGTAATCCCGCCCGCAGAACACGCCGCCTTGCGCTTGGCAGTAGTGGTCCCAGGCCACGGACGCGTTGTCCCGGCCTTCGATCACGGCCACTTTGTTGACGGCCCGGTGGGCTTGTTCCAGGTGCGCCGGTGCGCCGTGGGGCAGTTCCTTCACGCGCCGCAGTTCGCGCCACGGTCCCACGGGTGGCCCGCCCACTTGTTGAAACTGGCGAATGCCCCAGGTGGCCGCCCAGGCTTCGACACGGGCCGAGGTTTCCAGGGCGTCCGTGCCGAAAAGGTCTTTGTCCACCTTGTAGCCGTCGATGTTCTTTGCCACGTATTTGGCGATGTAGCCCGCCGCGCTTCCCCTGGCCCAATCAATCGGTTTGTAGTCCACGCGGTGTTTGTGTGCGCCCGGTTCGTTGGGGCTGTCCGCCAAGGCGTAGCGGCTCACGGTGTGGCGCAATGCGGCCAACTTGCCCGCGTCATGGAAAACCAACAAATGCCAATGCGGGGTGCCGTCATGGTTCGGTTCGGCGATGCGGAAACCGTAGAGGCCCACGCCCTGGCGTTTCAGGGATGCGCGGATACGCGCCCACACGGTGGCGAGGTAGCTTTGCGCGTCCCGTGGCGTGGTGCCGTCATAACGGGGGTTTTCGATCACGCGGCCCCCGGCCACGGTGCGCCATTTGTGCATGCGTGACGGGCACGTCATGGTGAAGAACATGCCCGCATGGCCCAGGTCACGGGCGATGCGTTCAAACCCGCTGATTCGCGTCATGAGTTCGGCCCGTCGAATCGCTTTGTTCGCGGGTCCGGTGGCCGCGAGTTCGGCCAACGTGAATTCCTGCCCGAGTTCGTTCCGTGCCGTGGTGGCTTCCAGGGCTTCGGCGTTGCGCTTGTTTTGCTGCATGCGCCGCGTGAGGCTTTCGTTTGACACGTAAATGTCCCGTGTCTTGTTCACGTAGCCCAGGGCGATGGCCGCGCCTTCCACCGCTTTGGCGTGGCACTTGCGAAGGCCGCGCCGCCACCACAGTGGGTCCGTCATGCGCCGTATTGCGCCCTGGTCGGTGATGGTGGCCGGTGGTGGTTCGATGCCGTTGGCCCGTGCTTTGCGGGCCATGGCGGGCCGCAACAGTTCGGCGGTGTGATAGACCTGCGCCAGTTCGCCGCATTGCGCGGCCATGACGTTGGCCCGGTCGCACACGTTGGCGTCCGTGGCGTCCAGGGGCAAACGTACGGCCCCGAGCGTGTCAGTCAGGTGTAAGAGGTTGAGGTTTGCGTTTCGTTGGGCTTCGCCTTCGCTGCGCCAGTCCGTGGGGTCAAACTGGCCCCGCTGCCGGTCCCAGGCCGTCAGCAACTTGCGTTGCCAACGGTTGGGCAGTTGGGCCACGCGGTCGGTGGCCCAATGCTGGTTCGTGTCGTGCGGGGTGATCACACCGACAAGGTCAGTTCGTCGGCGGGGACAAACAGGGTTTTCACCCCGTCAACCCGCGCACATTCCACGGTCACAAGGCCATTGTTTAGGCCCGTGACTTTGCCGCGCCAGCCATCGACAAAGGCGAAGAATTCGCCCTTGGCCGTGATCAGCACCGCGTCACCCGGTTTGACGTCTTCGAGGCGCATTAACCGAGCAACTGCAATTCAGAGTTGGCGAACGGTTGGACGCTTTCGTCCGTGTCCATGCGGACAAAGACTTTTTCGTTGTCGCCGTCTTTTTCCACGCGGACAACAAAGCCCGCGTGTTGGTCATAGGCGCTATCAGGGTTTTGCACCTTCACTTGGTTCCATGCTTGCATTTTGTGTTTCCTTGCCGTGGTGGTTTAAAGAGCGTCAACGCGGGCCACGGCGTCCGTGCGTTGTTGCGAGATTTCGAGGGCTTCGGCTGCTTGTTCCAGGCCGAAAATCAGGGCCCCGGCTTGGTCCAAGGTGAGGAATAGCGGTTCACAGTGAAGGCCGGTTTCCAACGTGATGCCGCCCACCTTGTTGGGGTACACGTGCAGGCGTTTTTCTTTGGTGATAGCAATGGTGGTTTTCATGCGAAGCGCCGCAGGTAGCGGTTTCCTTGGTTGGTTTCGACAGGTGTGCCGCAGATGGCCCGTTTGGTGGCGTCCAGGGTCATGGCTTCGGCTTCGTTGTAAGCGGCTTCCAATGAGCCGCATTCCATGACCGCGATGAATTCGCCCCGGTGGTTGCCATAGGCCACGTGCCACGTGCCGTTTGCCGCTTGCAATGGGATGAAGTGCCGCATGTGTTCCCCGTTCACCCCGTCCGCGTTGAAGGTGTCGCGGGGCTGGCCTATCCGGTTGAACGGGGGTAGAAAACCAGGGGGGCCATGTTTTGCCCCGCGACTGGCTGCATTGTCGTGTGATTTTTTACAGCGTCAACGGGGAAAACTTTGAAAAATCAGCCACTTGCGCGTGTGGGCATGTGCTGAAATTTTAAGCAGGTGCCCCCGTGGCGGGGGTCTAGGTCAAGCGGTGGCAGGGGTGGTGCGCCGCCGTGCAAGTTGCACAGGGTTAGAGGCTTGTTTTCGCAGGGAAAACGGGGGTTTTCGATGCGCCAAAAATGCACATTATGCGCAATGCATACGGGGTTCTTCTTATGGCTTTGTCTAGGTCAAACGCGTTTAGGCTGTCTGTGGATAAGTCACCCCCCGTTCCGGCGATTACCTCACAAAAAGTTAAAGGTGTTTTTACCTTTTTGCGTGGGTTGCGGGGGCCGTCATGCGTGAATCGCCCCCGAAGGCCCGTTCGTTGTCGCCCGATGGCTTGCGTTACTTGCTCCACGAAGGCCCGTTCCCGGTCGGGGAATCCCGCGCCCTGGCCGTGCTCCGCGTCAATCGCACCACCTTGGGCCGATGGTTGGCGGGCACGGTCAAGGTGCCCCACAGCGCCGCCCTGGTGTTGCGTCAGATGGCCGAGGGTATTCCGCCCGAAGGCACGGACGCATGGCGGGGGTTT
>Ga0208916_10001141_pt1 | contig 11586 bp, 7 predicted proteins | sample DEB19_08_DNA_5_FD_184523 | JGI IMG/M metagenome (GOLD analysis project Ga0208916, IMG submission 184523) | Aqueous microbial communities from the Delaware River and Bay under freshwater to marine salinity gradient to study organic matter... | ecosystem: Environmental > Aquatic > Marine > Coastal... | reverse complement strand
ATGTCACGGGTGATGAAGACCAGCCGCGTACGGCGGTCTTCACTTGGCCACTGGTCAAGAAAAACTGGTGGATGAAAAAGGTGCTGCACGCCATGGATCACCACCGGACGATCCGGGTGCTCGATCACGTTGACGATGCCCTTGACGCGCAACAGGTCGTCGCCGCGCATCTGACTGATCATCTCCAGCCAGGCAGAAAAGCCCGCAGAAAAGCCCGCCCATGAAATGGACTGTTCGCGGATGACTGAATACGAACTGATGTGGTCATCGTGTCGGTTTCGATCTACGGCTGCATGATCGTGTTCGTGTTCGTGTTCGTGCGCATGATGAGCGTTTTCTGCCTCATACGCCTCGATGCGCAGCCAGTCCTGCACGTTACCGGGCTTGCCGAGCACATCAAAAATCACGCTGCCGAAAAAATCCTCAATCGCTACCACCCCATTGAGGACGGTCACCAACGGCGCCGCAGGGTTCAGCGCCATGATGCGTTGGCGCAACTCTTGGAGGTCAGCAGGTGTCGCGAGGTCTGTCTTAGTCAGTAACAAGCGATCGGCAACGGCAACCTGCTTGACGGCTTCGTCATGCTGGTCCAGCGTGGTCATGGCATTGATGGCATCCAATGTGCTGATGACTTGCTCTAACCTGTAATGGGCAGTGACGAAAGGGTCACTCATCAACGTGTGCAGAATGGGCGCTGGATCGGCCAGGCCGGTGGTCTCGATAATGACCCGCTCAAAGGCCGCCCCTTGACCGGCAAGACGCTGCTTTTCTAGCTTATGAAAAGCTTCAACCAGGTCGCCGCGCACAGTGCAACAGACGCAGCCATTGGCGAGAAGAATCAGGTCTTCGTCGGAGCGCTCAAGCAGATCATGGTCTAAACCCACCTCACCAAACTCATTGACGATGATGGCCGTCTTTTCAAGACCAGGGTTATTTAGAAGTTGCGCCAGTACGGTGGTTTTCCCACTGCCCAAAAACCCAGTCAAAACGGTGACAGGAATCACGTTGTGCATGTTCAGCTCCCAGATCCATGTAGCTTAGCAAACGACGACAGCGTGCGGCCCAGCCGCTTCAGCAGACCGGAGCTCACCTCGGGCGAAGGCTGCACCGTGCCAGCTTCATCGATAAGCCCCTTGAGCAAGCACGTCAAACTCCACAATTGCGTGTCTTTCATGAAGGCCTGTGCCCGCAAGAAAGCAATCACTTCGACACGCTTGTTTCGCTCGGCCTCGCCCAACAAATAGTCGGCAATGTCTTGCTCAAAATCTTCCAACAGCAAGGTCACCCCACCCGCGCCGCAGGCGCAACCTGCGGCCATAGAAATATGCTGCCGCGACAGCGTCTCCCACAGGCTGAGCAGGTGACGCGCCTCGGCGCGCAGCTCCGTGTCTGTCGCTGGAAGTTCAGCCATCAGGGCTGTCCTAAGCTTTGTCGCAAAGCGGCTGTCGCGGGTGCATCCACTTCACCGGCTGACGTCAACGCGACGCCGTAGACCTTGTGCGCAACATCGGCACTGACATATCCCTCGCGCACGTCATGCGCGACAAGCTCCGGGCTGCGCTCAACCGGCAGGCCGAAACCGCCGCCACCGCCGGACTGCATCTTGTAGGCGTCGCCTCGCGCCAGCCGCACATTGAAAATCTTGGCGTTGGGCATGCTGCTGTCCCACTCGCCCTTTTTACGGATCGCGATACCGTTGCCGGCCGCTTCGCCGCCCCCCTCCAGGCCCCAGGGTTTGCAGTGCACGCGGTCAATCCGTGTGGTGACCGAAAACGGTGACAGCGCCTGCACCACCATCTCGGCCCCCAGACCACCGCGCTGGCGACCTGCACCGCTGCTGTCTTCACGGATAGAGTAGCTTTCGACCAACACGGGATACTTGGACTCCAGTTGCTCAGTTGGGCTGTTGTGGGTATCGCCATCGTTGATGCAGACCGTGACAGACACGCCGTCTTCTTTCGACTTCGCGCCCCAGCCACCGCCCAACGGGCCGATGCCGACAATAAACAGGCGACCATCTTCAGGCGAGATACCGTGGATATTCGGGAATACCAAGTCGGCGTGGTGCGCGGCAATCGAACGATCTGGAATGGCGGGTGCCAGTGCCTTGAAGATGGTGTCGATGACCGTCATCGGAATGGTCATCCAAACCCGCATCGGAAAGGGCCGCTCAGCGCTGACGACCGTGCCCATCGGCATGATGACTTTCAATGGCCGGAAGCTACCGTCGTTGACGGGGTAATCGGTCGGCGTCGTCAAGCACTTGTAGGCGACCTGTGCACAGGCAATGCCGGTGGTGAAACCCGAGTTGTAAAAGCCCCGCACCTGACGACTGACTTCTGACAGATCAATCGTCATTTCATCGCCCTTGACGATGACTTTGACGCGAATGGGAATGCGTTGCCCGATGTCTAAGCCATCGTCGTCCATGAACGATTCGGCCTCATACGTGCCATCCGGAATTGTCACAGTGTTGGCGCGCGCCACGGCTTCAGAGTGATCCATGATCTGCACAATCGAGCCCTGCACAGCCGGCCAGCCATAACGTTGCACCAGTTCACTGAAACGGCGCTCGCCGGTCGTGATCGCCGTGATTTGCGCCCGCAGGTCACCCATGGCGCGGTCGGCCAAGCGAACGTTCATCGCGATGATGTCCACCAAGTCCTGGTTGACCACACCGGCCTTGCGGTACTTGACGATCGGAATCTGGATGCCTTCGGAGTAAATGTCCGTCGTCACATTGCCCAGCGTACCCCCCACGTCCAACCAGTGCGCCATGCAACAAGTGAAGGCAATCAGTTCACCCTCGTGAAACACCGGCATGGTGAAGGTGAAGTGATTCAAATGGCTGCCCGTGGTGTAGGCGTCATTCGTCACCAAGATGTCTCCGGGGTGAATATTTTCCAAACCAAAATGCCGGATCTTGGCCTTGACAGTTTCCGACATGCCGCGGATGAACATTGGCAAGCCCAAGCCGATCGACACCGTATCGCCTTCAATCGTGAACAGGCCAACGGTGAAGTCCAGCGCCTCATAAATGATCAGGTTGTAGGCGGTTCGGGTGAGATTGGTTTTCATCTCTTCCGTGACCGCAAAGAGACCGTTGCGAATGATCTCAACGGTGACCGCATCGACCGACGCGGCATGGGCGGCACTGGCTGCGTTCGAGACGCGGGTCGTGAGTGTGGGTGCTGTCATTTTTCTACCCCTACGCTGATCTGCAAATTACCGAACTGATCCACCAGGGCGGTGTCACCAGGTTGCACCACGGTCGTTGAGGCGTGCTCTTCAACCAGTGCCGGGCCACTGATGCGATTGCCGCTGCGCAGGGCAGGGCGTTTATAAACCGGTGTCGAGACAAAACCTGAGCTGCGAAAGTACACCGGCTTGTGGGTACGCAGAGCGTCCGCTACCGGTTGCTCGCTGCCAGCAGTCACAGCCTGAGGCGGCGGCTTGCGCATGTGTCCCAGCACCGTGACGCGCAGGCTGACCAGGTCGGCCGGCTCCTTGGGTGCTGAAGTTCCGTAACGCACTGCATGCAAGTCATCGAAGTGCTTCTTGATCGCGGCACGGTCTTGCGTCTTGAAAAATTCTGAAGGCAGGTCCACAGTGACCGCGTGTTCTTGGCCGACGTAACGCATATCTGCAGCACGTTGAATGACGACTGCTTCAGGTGTGACCGCAGAGCCAGCAAGCGCCTTCATGCCCTCAGCTTCCATGCCCGCATAAATAGCTTCAATGTCGTCAAACGAGACTTCCTCCAGCTTACGGAACACCGACCTGACATAGTCGTAGCGCAGATCACTGAACAACATGCCGTATGCGGAAAAGTAACCAGGTGCGAAGGGGATCAGCACATTTTTGATGCCCAACTCACGGGCGATCGCTGACGCATGTAGCGGACCAGCCCCACCATAAACCACCATGGTGAAACGGCCAGCATCAAGGCCGCGTTCGGTCGTCACTGCTTTGACCGCATGCGACATCGCTGTCACAGCGATGCGCAAAATGCCATCAGCTGCTTCGACGGGGTCCATACCCAGTGGACCAGCAACCATGTCCGTCATGGCGCGCTGAGCTGAGGGCAGACTGAGTGGCATCTCACCACCCAAGAAGTTGCTTGCATCTAGTCGGCCCAGCAATAAATTCGCATCGGTCACCGTCGGCTCTTGACCGCCGCGGTCGTAGCAGGCCGGCCCAGGGTTGGAGCCCGCGCTTTGCGGCCCCACGCGCAAAGAGTTACCCACTTCCAGCCGCGCAATACTACCGCCGCCGGTACCAACTTCAAAAATATCCATCATCGGAATCTGGATTGGCAACGCTTTTTCGTAACCGCCAATCAGTGCACTGCCGGTGGTGAGCGGTTTCCCGTCGCTGATCACGCCGGCCTTGGCCGTGGTACCGCCCATGTCAAAAGCAATGGCGTCCCCCAAACCCAGTTGCTCACAAATCGCCTGCGCGCCAATCACACCGGCAGCCGGACCTGACTCCAGCATGCGCACACACTCACGCCGTGCATCGTCCAAGGGGAACAGGCCACCGGTAGACTGGACCGCATAGAAATCGCCCTTGAAGCCTTGTTCGGTCAAATGCGTTTCGAGTTGCCCAAGATACGCCGAGACGCGCGGGCCGACATAGGCATTCGCGGCGACGGTCGAGACGCGCTCAAACTCTCGGTACTCTTGGGACAGCTCATGCGAGGCGGTGACAAAGACGCCCGGAATTTCTTCTTGAACAATGGCCTTGACACGCATTTCATGCGCCGGATTTCGGTAAGAGTGCAGCAGCAAAATGGCGACTGCTTCAATGTTCTGCTCTTTCAACTGTCGCGCCACCACGCGCACAGCCTCTTCATTCAGCTCTTTGTAAATGCTGCCGTCGGCGAGCAGACGCTCAGGCACCTCGTACCGCAGCGAACGCTTGATCAGCGGTTCATGCTTAGAGAAAAACAGGTTGTAGGCGTCCGGGCGATTGACGCGGCCAATTTCGTAAATATCGCGAAAACCTTCGGTGATCAGCAAGGCTGTGCGTGCACCACTGCGTTCGAGCAAGGTGTTGATGGCAATCGTTGATCCATGCAAAAAGAGATTGCCGTCTTGGACGCTGGCACCGGCGCCATCGAGTGTGTTCTGAATGCCTTTGACAAGTTCTCCGTGGGTCGAGAGCGCCTTGCCAAAGAGCAGTTCACCGCTGCTTTCGTCAAACGCGACCATGTCGGTGAAGGTACCGCCGATGTCCACTGCGATGCGGAGCCGACCCGTGACGGCTGCTTTAACTTGATTCATTTATTTTCCTTAGAGATGTCGGGGATCGTCGGCTTATATTTCGTTTTTCACCGTGTTGCGCAACAGGCCGACACCGGTGATGTCCACCTCGACCAGATCGCCGTTCTTCATGTAAATAGCGGGCTCTCGCTTGTCGCCCACACCACCCGGGGTTCCTGTGGCGATCACGTCGCCAGGCATCAGCGGGGTGAAACTTGAGATGTACTCGATGATCACCGGCAGCGTGAAGATCAGATCGGACAGCGATGCTTGCTGCATCACCTGACCGTTCAGCCGTGTCGTGATGGTTTGCGCGCCGAGGTCGGGCACTTCATCGGCGGTGGTCAGGCAAGGGCCGAAAGCACCCGTGCCCGGAAAGTTTTTCCCAGGCGTCCATTGGTGCGTGTGGCGTTGCCAATCGCGCACTGAACCATCGTTGAAACAGGCGTAACCCGCAATGTGCTTGAGCGCATTGGCTTGCGTGATGTTGCGTCCACCTTGACCGATGACGATGGCGAGCTCACCTTCAAAGTCAAAGCGCTCGGAGATGATGGGCTTCACCAGCGGCGCGTCATGCGCCACCAGCGTGTCGGCAAAACGCGTGAAGATGGAGGGGTAGTCGGAGTCCGCGCGTTTCGTCTCAGCCACATGGGTTTTGTAATTCAAGCCGACACAAAAGATTTTTTGCGGATTGGTGACGACCGGCAGCAGCGTCACATCGGCTAGCGTCAGGGACGGCGAGAGCGTGGCCGCAGCCTTGGACAGTTCAGGCAATGCGCCGGCCTCAAGTACCGCGCGCAGATCGGCAAAGCGCTGGCCGAAATGGCTGCCGAGATCGATGATCTTGTCGGCTGTAATGCAGCCATAGCTGGCTTTTCCGCCGATTTCAAATGTGACCAGTTTCATGGGGTTTCTCTGTGAAATAGTGGAGGGATGATGTTCGGCAGGAAGTATAAAATTTCAGCAGCCATTCAAATAGAGCCCGTGAACACATCTCAGACATGCCTATTTAGGCATGTCACATCAAACATCCGCCACCATGAACCACACTGCGCTCAAACTATTCACTGAGGTGGCCGAGCTGGGCAGCTTGACCAAAACGGCCCTGCTCCACGGCACCACGCAGCCGCATATCAGCCGTCAGATCGGCGACTTGGAACGCGAATGCGGTGGCAGGCTCTTTCAGCGTACGGGGCGCGGCGTCGTGTTGACTGATTTAGGCGAGCAAATCATGCCGCGCGTGCGGGCTTGGCTGATGGACACCGACCAGCTGGTCAATGACATCAAAAAGGCCTCGGGCACACCGGTCGGCACGGTCCGAATTGGCGTTTTGCCGTCGACTGCGCACCCGCTGGTCAGCACGGTGTACCACCGCCTCAAAGAAATCTTCCCGCTGATCAAGCTGGTCGTGCGAGAGGGTCAGGGTTCGCAGTTGGACAGCTGGCTTGAGAACGGTCAAGTGGACTTGGCGCTGGTGTTTCGCCACGGTACACAGCCGCGGGAAGGTGAGACTTGGTTGATTAAAACTGAGACCTATCTGGTGGGCAGCGCAACGGACAAACTGACTCAGCAGCCGACCATCGCCTTCAGCCAGCTCGATAACTTGCCGCTGGTGCAGTTCTGCAGGCCCAACAGCTGGCGTGACCAGTTGGATGAGCTGGGTCGCCAAAACGGTATCGTCATCAACACTATCCTAGAAGCTGACTCGCTGACCCTTCAAACCGAGATCGTCTCACGTGGTGGCTGTTACGCCGTACTGGGGCCCTACGCGATTGCAGAGGGGTTGCGCGCCGGTAAGTTGCAAGCGACGCGCATCGTGAACCCCGACATGACGCGCTACATCGCACTGGCCCTGTCTCGCCACACCTTGGGGACGCTGGCGTGCAAGACAGTCACACAAATGATTCTGGACGTTGTGAAAGACTTAGCTGTGGGAAACGGTACGCAAAATGCCTCTATCGACGCCGTCTAGAAAAGACCACCGTAGTGCACCGCCTCACGGTCAACTCATGGCGCCGTTATCGCTGCATCCCCACCCAGTGCCTTGTAAACGGTGACCTGATTGTTCAAGCGCGCGAGTCGATTCGTCGCTAAGGCGATGTCCGCCGTGCGGCGTTTTTCTTGCGCGTCTAACCACAGACTCAAAGTGGCCGCACCTGCGCGATAACGCACTTCGTATAACTTCTCTGCGGTGAGCGCGGCCTGCAGTGTTTCTTCCAGCCGCGCTCCTTGCTGCGCCAGCTGCTGGCGCGAGGACAAGGCGTTGTCGACATCGCCGAGCGCGGTGTACAAAGTCTGCCGAAAATTCACCACCGCTTCTTCATACTGTGTTTCTGAAACCCGAATACTCAGCTGCATGGCGGTGCGCTGCAAGAAAGGCAGCGTCACGCCCAAGCCAAGCGTGGCTACCGGGTTTTGCAACACGCTGCCCAGTTGGGCGCTGGACGACCCGAGGCTGCCCGTCAGGCTGAAGGCTGGGTAATAGCTGGCGCGGGTTGCATCGATGCCGGTGAAGGATCCGCGCAAGCGCAGCTCGGCCGCACGCAGATCAGGCCGGCGACCCAGCAAGGCCGCTGGCACGCCGGCATCAACCAAGGGCAGCGCCAAAGCGGGCAATGTGGCGGGGTTCGACAAGCTGGTGCCGGGCGGGCCATCCAACAACAGCGCCAACGCCGTGCGGGCTTCGACTGCCAACTGCAGCAAGATGCTCTGATTCGCCTGTTGACTGGCCAACGTTTGCTGCGCCTGGGCCACTTCCAAACCCGACACGGCACCGGCGCGGTACTGCGCCTGCACCAAATTGAAGGTGGTCTGTGCATAGGCAATGCTCTCGGTGTTGGCCGACAAACGCTGGTTCACAAATCCCAACTGCCAATACAAACCCGCGGTGGTACCGACCAGCGTTAGCACGGTACTTTGGCGGTCTTGCTCAGTCGCCAACGCCTCCCAACGCGCCACATCGCGCAGACTGCCCAGCCGGTTCCACAAATCAATTTCGTAAGCTGCGCCCAGCGAGACGCTGTTGCTGCGTGTCGTCACCGCGCCAGCTTCCAGCGGCAAACTGGCGCCAGTGCCAACGCTGCCACTGAAGCGCGGTTGCAAATTGTTGTCAGCCAAGCCCGCCAGCAACTGCGCGCGTCGCACACGAATGGCCGCCGCCGCCAGATTGTTGTTGCGCTGCAAGACCGCGGCCACGAGACGGTCTAGCTCGGGGTCGTTGAAACGCGTCCACCAAGTCATGTCCGGCATTGCGAACCCGCTGGCATCTGTAGAGGTTGCAACACTGGCTTGGCTGTACTGCGCCGGTATCGTGAGCGCAGGCGCTTGATACGGGCCATTGAAGTTTGAGGCGCAGCCGCTGACCAACAAGGCAGCGCCTATCGCCGTCGTCAAGCGGATGGTGCGAAGGTTCAAAGCCAAAGGCATCAAAGTCATGGGTTTCACCGTGTTCATTCCCGTGCCAACGCATCAACCGGGTTGAGTTTTGCCGCGTTGTTGGCCGGCATAAATCCAAAAATGACGCCGATCAAGGTCGAGCAGACAAAGGCCACCACCATCGACAGCGTTGAATACACCAACGTGAAGCTACTGCCAGACTGCTCAAAGCCCCAGCCCACCAGCAATGACAAGCCAATCCCGAGCACGCCGCCCAACAAACACACCAACACGGCCTCAATCAAAAACTGTTGCCGAATGTCGCCTTGCCGTGCGCCGACGGCCATCCGCACACCAATCTCACCGGTGCGCTCGGTCACCGACACCAACATGATGTTCATGACGCCGATGCCGCCAACGATCAAGGAGATCAGCGCGATAGCTGAGATCAGCAACGTCATGGTTTGCGTCGTGCTTTCAATGGTCTGGCGAATGGAGTCCGTGTTGAGCACATAAAAATCTATCACCCCGTGGCGCTGCAACAGCAGCTTGTTAACGCCTTGTTCGGCGGCAGCCGCTGAGACATCGTCACTGATGCGCACGGTGATACTGCGCAGGTAGTTTTGTCCGATCACGCGGCTCATGGCGGCGGTGTACGGAATCCACACATTGAGCGCATCAACATTGCCAAACGCCGAGTCGCTGCGCTTGGCCACGCCGACCACGCGGCAGGGCACTTGGTCTAGCAAAATAACTTCGCCAACCGGGTTCGGATTGTTCGGAAAGAGCTGCTTGCGCGTGTTGTCGTCGATCACCACTTCCTGCGCTAGGCTGGCCACGCTGTCGGCGTCAAAGGTGCGGCCGGAGGCCATCTGCACGCCGCGCACACGAAAGTACTGTTCGCCAACACCGTTGACGGTGCCGGTCAGCGCGATGTTGCCATGACGCAGCGTGACCGAGGTGTAAACAGTGGGCGTGACGCTGTCGACATAGCTTTGCTCAGCTAGCGCCGCGGCATCACTTGGCACCAGCGTGCGCACGCGAGCGGCCCGCCGGTCACCAAACCCGCTGCCCGAAAAAATCTCAATGGTGTTGGTGCCAATGGCGCTGATGCTTTTCAGAATCTGCAGACGCGAACCTTCGCCCAGCGCCACCACCGAGACCACCGAGGCGATGCCGATGATGATGCCCAACATCGTCAAAAAAGTACGCAAGCGATGTGCATTCATGGCCAGCACAGCCATCCGAAAAGCCTCGCTGAAACGGTCGCGCCCAGCTTGCCATCGACCGCTGCTACTGGCCACTGGTTTCAAGGCCGCGCCGGTCTTGGCAGCCTCGGGCTGGGTCATGCGATCGGACACCACGCGCCCGTCACTCAGCTCGATGATGCGCTCTGCGTGGGCAGCCACCTGCATGTCGTGCGTGACGATGATGATGGTGTGGCCCTCAGCATGCAGCTCGAGCAAAATTTTCATCACCTCGGCGCCACTTTGCGTGTCGAGAGCGCCGGTCGGCTCGTCGGCCAGCAGCACATGGCCACCGTTCATCAGCGCGCGTGCAATGCTCACACGCTGTTGCTGTCCCCCCGACAACTGGCCGGGCTTGTGCTGCAGCCTGTCTGCCATGCCGAGGCGCGTCAGTAGCGCGGTCGAGCGTTCGCGGCGCGACTGCCGATCACGGCCGGCATAGACTGCCGGCACTTCCACATTGCTCAGCGCACTCAAGTCGCCCAGCAGGTGGTAGCGCTGAAAAATAAACCCAAAATGTTCGCGCCGCAGTTCCGCCAATTCGTCCGGCCCTAGCTCGGCGATCGGCCGGCCCGCCACGCGATAAGAACCAACAGTCGGCTTGTCGAGGCAGCCAAGGATGTTCATCAGCGTCGACTTGCCCGAGCCGGACGCGCCCACGATGGCAACCATCTCGCCGGCCCGAATATCAATATTGATGTCGGTGAGCACGGTGATCGTGCCCTCACCGGCGGGGAAATCCCGCTGCAGTCCGCGCAGTTCAAGCAGCGCGGGCGCGCCGTTGGCGGTCGCCGTGGCGTTCACAACCTCAGTCATCAAAACCGCATGCGTGGAGGCTGCCGCTGTGCCGCCTGGCTGCCGGGCGCTGCCGCTTCACTCAGCACGACCTTTTCGCCCACCGCCAAACCTTCGAGGATTTCCGCATTGACGTTGTTGTTGACGCCCACTTTGACTGCCCGTTTTTCGGCCTTGCCGGCAGCGTTCACAACGCGCACACTGGCCGAGCCGCGTCGACCAGACTGCTCGATCGATGCGGAGGGAATGGTGATGACGCCCTTGGCTTCGTTCAGCACGATGTAGACCTGCGCCGTCATGGAAATACGCAACAAGCCATCAGGGTTTGGCACGTCGAGCAGGCCGTTGTAATAAATCGCCGTGGCGGTGTTGACGGTCGTCGCGGTGTCGGTGACGATCGTGTCGGGGGCTGGTTCCACACTGCTCAGCGTCGTGTAGTACCGCTTTTCAGGTGCGCCCAAAATAGTGAAGTAAACCTTCTGGCCAGGCTTGACACGCACCACATCGGCCTCCGAAATCTGCGCCTTGACCGTGATCGTTTCCAGCATAGCCATTTTGATGATGATGGGCGCGTTTTGGTTCGCGTTGACGGTTTGACCCTGCAGCGCCATGAGCGCCACGATGACGCCGTCCATCGGCGCCAAGATACGCGTGTAGCTCAAGTTCACTTGCGCGGTGTCGGCCGCAATGCGGGCCTGCGCAATTTGCGCCTCCGAGGTTTTCACATCAGCGCGGCTGGTGCCTAGGTTGGCCTCAGCCTGCTCGTACGTCTGGCGCGAAGTCGCATCCGCCGCCAACAACTCTTTTTCGCGGCGAAAGTTCAACTCGGCTTGCTTGAGTGAGGCCTGCCGCGATCCCAGCAGCGCCTCTGCGCTCAGCAAAGCCGCCTCCGTGTTGCGCAAATC
>Ga0208916_10001140_pt1 | contig 11586 bp, 23 predicted proteins | sample DEB19_08_DNA_5_FD_184523 | JGI IMG/M metagenome (GOLD analysis project Ga0208916, IMG submission 184523) | Aqueous microbial communities from the Delaware River and Bay under freshwater to marine salinity gradient to study organic matter... | ecosystem: Environmental > Aquatic > Marine >... | reverse complement strand
TTCAATAAACCACTAATGCCCTGCTTTTGCAAAACCCTTGTTATGGGCAGTACGGTATTTAACACGAGATTTTAAAATGGAAGTAAATAAAATACATAACATCAATTTTTTAGACAACACTTTGCCAGATAAGTGTGCAAACTTAATCATTGCAGACCCTCCATATTTTGAAGTGAAAGGCGACTTTGATTTTATTTGGAAGTCGTTTAATGATTATTTGCAAGACGTTGAAAAATGGGCTGTTGAATGCAAAAGATTACTTGCTGATAATGGAACTTTATTTTGGTATGGGTATGCTAAAAATATTGCCTATACACAAGTTATTTTAGATGAATACTTTGAGTTTTTAAACTTCATTACTTGGGTTAAAAAAGATGGTATGCAATACCAATATTATTCAGTTGATACTGCAAGAATGTTTACTCCAAATAATGAAAGGTTATTGATGTATGAAAATAAATACAACAAAGAAGATAATCCTTTTGCAAAGTATCTAAAAGCACAAATAGAAGCCAATAAAATAAAACTTGGTGAAATACAAATACTTTACCCTTCAAAAACAGGTGGATTGACTGGGTGTGTTTCAAATTGGATTAAAGGCGACAATGTAATGACAGAGGAACAATACCTGAAATTACAGGAAACTTTTACAGATTGTTTTACTGCTGATTACAAAAGTTTGTTTATGGATTTTGAAAATTGGCGAAGACCGTTTTACAATCATTTAAAATTATCCGACTGTATGGAATTTTCACAAGAAGGACACATTACAAAGCAATATGACCACGAAACAAAAAAGCCTGAAACATTAACAAGGGCTTTAATTCAAATTTGTAGCCGTCCAAATGATTTAGTAGTAGTTCCTTTTGCTGGAAGTGGAACTGAATGTGCAATGGCAGTTAAAGAAGGTCGTAAAACAATTGGATTTGAAATAACAGAAAAACACGCTAAAATGTCAAATGAAAGAGTACAAAATATATTATGTCAACCGTCTTTGTTTGTCGGTTCGTAGTATTGCCCATAACATTATATATGTACAAAAACCAAACCTATGATTTCAAACGAAGATTACTCAACTGAAAAAAGCCCATGGCGATGGCTGTGGCACGGAGACAAAGCACTTTTTGTTCCGGCATTCTTTATTTTTACTTGCATAGCTACTGCTGTAAGTTGGCCCTACGAATGGCCGGTCGCTGCAGGTACTCTCCTGATTTTTGGATCCATCACAATCGGACTTATTGCTTATCGAATTAAGGATTATAAACAACACGTTAAAAGCATGGACATCCTTTCTTTTGATGCTTGGAGTAAATTCAAAAAAAGCCACTAAAATGAACGATCTAATAATATTATTTATTCTTTTGGAAAATCTTGTATTTGCAAGAGTTTGTGGATGGTGGGAGGGAGTCCTTGACTCTAAATACTATCTTACCGAGACAATTGCTGGATTTAAAAAGCACAATGTTTATATGGTTGTTCGACAGGCATTTTGGTGTTCTGCGGCGATCGCAATATATGGTGTATTTCACGATGATGTTTGGTGGAAAATACTTATTGACCTCGGCTGCATTTTCAGCGCAATTTTAACGCATTTCCGGCTCCTTCAGGTAGGCTATTACCACATCACCAGAAACGATCTGCAAGCCGATGTGAGCACCGATCGATTCTATCAGGATGGAGACAGGAAGTCTGGAAGTAAAATGGATAAGAAAGCAGGAAGCACTTATATGGCCCGAATGGTTTGGGCTATGATTGGAACCACCATTATTATCCTCTGGTGGTTTTGTAGAAACTTTATGGTTTTGTAAAATATGGGACATTCTACCTTTAAACATTCTAAATACGGATATGAAACCATCATTAAGGTGGGGCAAAAAGTGGAATGTGTTTATTATGGCGAATACGAAAGAGCCGTCTCCTACCAAAGAACATGGTTGGCTCGTTTGATCGATAAACCATTCCGACCGGTAAAGCTGGGAGTTGTTGTTGGCGATGCAGGATGGCATCCTTATTGGCTGGCCGGTAATGCCAAGGTAGAGCAATATCTATTTGTAAGGTTTAATGAGTATATTTTTCCAAAAGCTATCCCAATTACCTGTATAAAAGATGCTGCTGAATCTGCGCAAAAATTGGAATACTTCATAAACTATTTTAAAAACAGAATAGGCGAACACGGATGGAGCAAGGAGTCTTATGATTTGTTGAAAAACAGAGTAGAAAAGGCAAAAAAATTTATATCAAAATAAAAAGTCATGGATTTAAAAACAAAGCAGGAAGAGTGGGAGCAAATAAAGGAAAAGATGAAATCCTTACGCGACAGCAATGAATTTATTAAAAAGTTGTCGCGATGGGATAAAAATGGAAGCCATAAAACGGCTCTTAATACTGCAATGGATATTAGAGACATTCTTAAAATGGAACTGGATGCAATGCTCAAAGGTAAAACCTATCAAGAATGGCAAAAAATGATTGATAGAGCTAAAAAATTGAATTATAGGATTGAGCATGCCGGTTCAAGTATCGAAAAAAATAAAACTGAACTTAGTAAATTATTGAGTGAGTGATGATGTGGGGAGCCGCTGCTGAAGTTGAAAAAAGCCTTTTGCTTGAATTAGGATGGTTTCCTGCAAACCACGGTTGGATGAATCATCAAGTTAATAAAAGAATTGGAAGAGCAATTGAATTCACTTTGCGCGAAGCAATTATTTATGAATCCGGAAGAGAGGCCGATAAAAAAGAAGCACTAATTAATCAAAACTAATCTGGTCAAGTGGCTGGAAACATCAAGTTACAAATACGGACTTAATCACTACTCAATAGAAATAAATAATGCCAAAGTTCAACCCTCAACCAAAGCCGGTAAAATCAGATGTTAAAAAGGTCTATCATCTGAAGCGAACCCCACTGGTTAAAAAACCGTACAAAATTAAGCCCAGGAGCGCGAAACGTGCCCAGGAGGATAAATCCTATAACGCAATGGTGAAAGCCTGGCTCCATGGTAAAATATGCCCCGAGTGTGGGCTGCCTGCAACGGAGGTTCACCACAAAAAAGGAAGGATAGGTAAACTCCTCCTCGATATAAGGTTCTGGCTTCCGGTAACACCGGATTGCCACAAAAAAATTGAACTCAATCCAGAATGGGCAAAGGAAAAAGGATATTCACTTTCAAGATTGGCAAAATGAAATAATAAATTGAGAGATACTTGTAATATGCTAGATATATTATCTACAAATGCGGGAAAAATTGCAATCAATTTACTTGATATTTCAGAGCGAGCAGATAAGGTATATTCTGCAGAATATAATGGAAGCGGACACTCATCTTCAACCCAACAGCAAAACTAAAAATGGAAGAGCTTACCTCTATAAAACAGCAAATACCAAGAGTGGTCCAAACCACTTTGTTTATTCAATCGGGATCCGGGGCTATTTTTTCTGAAGATGCTCGTTACAGGTACCTCCTCTGGAGGATATGGGATGAAACAAAACCTCCAGTGCTTTTTATTGGGGTGAATCCATCAACCGCCGATGGTGAGAAAAAGGATCCAACTCTAGGAAGAATGATTGGCTTTGCAAAGGATATAGGATTCGGAGGTATATATGTGGCCAACCTCTACGCGATCGTTTCTAAAATACCTGAAATTATTCGAAAAATCGATGATCCTATTGGGCCGGAGAATGATACATTTTTAAAACAGAAAGCAAGCGAAGGAATTGCAGTTATATTTTGCTGGGGCTCATTCCCATGGATATCAGACCGGGCAAACCGTGTGCAGGAAATGTTCTCTGATCCTTATTGCCTGGGTTGTAATTCTGATGGATCTCCAAAACATCCCCTCTACCTTCCCGCAGCAACCAAACCAGAACGTTTCTTTGGTAAATATATGGGACGGTTGGTGAAAAGAAAACTTACATTTCATAATACAAAAGATGGTGATTTCTGGTCGATGTATGATGCATTCGCATGGCTATCCGATAATGGATATGGGCATGGAAGCACGTGCGCACAAGAGCCAACAGCAATTACTAAAGGATCTTATGCCGAAAGCGGCCTTCCTCAGAAATGGAAAAACTTTAATCAATTTGATAAAGATAATGTGATAGGGGTTCTTACTGGTGACAACAGAAACGGACCTGTTTATGTACACTTATTTGAATAAAAATAAAAGCAACACTTAAATGAGAAACTTGGCATTTGGAATAGGATTTATAACAATTATTGGACTGATCGCCGGAATGCTTTTATTGCTTCCAGAGCCAACAAAATCAATTATTGGAAGCCAAGTGTTTTTTGAAGGCGACACCTCGACCGTGGTGGATGTAAATTATCTCAACTCGTCCTTCATTCTTAAAAACGGAAAAATAATCGAAGCCCACCAGATTAATAAATACATTATAAAAAAGTAAATCCTGTAATACTATGAATAAGAAAAAATTAATTTTAGGAATCATTGCTATAACCATCATTGGTTGGAGTATTCTGAAATTCTGCAACCACCACAATTTAATAATCAATGTTATTGTAATATTGATTCAAATCTTCGGATATTATATTGTCATCAGGAATTCTATTATAAAAACAACAAACCCAAAATTTATGCATAATGGCCTTGGCAATTGCCCCAATCATGATTGGAAACCATCTGAATGGGACTCAACAAATTGTGAAATGTGTGTGAAATGTGGAGCAATAATCTGGAAAAAATAAAATGGAAAAATAACTTTTTATAAAAACAATAAATGCGATTGAGAAGCAATATCGATATGATCGTGAATTCGCAATTAAATTAGGCGAACTGTTTCCCGCCGCTCACAATGCAAATTTATTCTATTAAAATCATTTTCTCTCTAATGCACTGTTGGAAATATTGGCGCTGGAAATGAATGATGAAAAAAATGCTGAACCGGGAACCACATGGATTGAGCATTTTTGTTTTGAACTCGATTTTGGGAAAAAGAACGATCGTCTTAAGGTTTGGGACGATCAAAAAAAAGAAGTGCCAATGTCAAATGCGGGCGAATTGTGGGAATTTCTAAAAAATGGACGAAATAAAAAGCATTAGGAGGTAACTGCATTAATCACCATGGCATTTGTTCCTTCAAATAGCCAAATCCTTCGCGTATTACGGCAAAAATAACCAATCCGGCACAAAGGCCCCGAAGTCCTTTTATCTTGCCTCGTAATCGATTATTTTCGGCACTTTGTTTTGCTAAAACCTTATCCTTGATTTTTCCAGAAATTATAGAACTATCCAATCTTGATTTACAATCCTGCTCATTGCTTTCAGATGCGTTAAGCTGGACTGTTTTTTCTTGAAGCAAAGTATTACACTGTTCACCTTCAGAAAGTAATATCATTGCATCCTTAACGGTGCTTATTTTTAAGCCTTGTGACCATGCGCTCAAACTCGATAAGAATAAGCAAGCTGTCACTAAGAGAATTGATAGTTTTGCGTTCATTTTGAAAGTGCTTCTTAATTTGTAATTCCCGGTCCCGAGATTCTGATTTTATTACATTGTTTCGAACAGAAACTGATGAGTCTGCTGCAGCTGCGTCCAATCGCTTTGCAGTTTGTATTTCTTTTTTCTCAACTTCATTTTCATTTAGCAGATCCCGCTTATTCTGCAATCCCTGTAAAAAAATAGTAAAAAAAACACCAAGTAAAAAAGAAAGGAGAAAAAAAACTACTTTATTTTGCATCTGTTCCCGGAGCTTTAGAACTGTCGATTGGATTCTTGAATTTGTCCACTATGTTGGCCGCAAATAATGATAGAACAATACCTCCACTAAAACCAAGTACCGGAATCAACAAGCTCCAATCGTTATTATCAAAAGCCCAATTGGTCCATCGGATTAATGGAAAGCAAATTCCACTAACTACTATTGCCGCAGCGGATTGTTTTTTTCCACTCCAACCTTTATCGGAATTGCTGAATCCATCAAAGAAATCATTTAATTTTTGAACAATCCAAAATCGGTTGAAATTTCCCAACATATTATCCAAGTATTAATTTTCGATAAGCAACAATAGCATTCACATGAGCATTAGCAATCGTTTTTTGCCAATCTAAAGTAAGCATTCTTTTACATTCCGCGTAATTGGTCATGAATCCATTTTCGGATAAAACAGCTGGCATGTTTGTATTCTTTAACACGTAGAAATTCTCCTCTTTGTCCTTGTCCTGATCTGTTTCATCCGTTCTCCATTTTACACCGGTTACAATATCGTCCAATTTATCAATTAAAATACTTGCAAATACATCACTCTTTGTTTGCCCTTTTGAAGTGTAAACCGAAATACCAGAAGCTGCGTGCCAATTTATCCCATCGCCTGCAGCATCGCCATGAATTGAAATGTAAATTGCTGCAGGTCGATTCAAACGATCCCATTCTCTGTTTGCTGTATTCACACGAACACCGAGCGGAAGAATCCAATCTCCTGAAGCAACATTTATAATTTCTAAACCGCTAATCCCAAGGGTAATTAATTTTTCGCGTATCAGTTTTACAATAGAACGATTGTAAACACCTTCAAATAGCTGCTTGCCATCTTCATAGATAGGTGAACGTTTGCCCGGAGTGGTATATTGACCATTAATAATTCCACCATGGCCAGAATCAAGTAATACTAGAAATGTTTGCATTTTTTATTTACTATGTTAACACTATCGGCAATGTGTTGTGCTTTTAATATAAATCGCTGCTTTCGCAAAGACTTATTTATGTCAATTAAGGAATCGATTTTTCTTTGCTGGTAGACTTCATTTTTTAAACAGTAATCGCCGTCCACAGCTTTAGTATCTCGATATTCATCGAATAAAAAAAATCCTAGCATTACGGCTAAGAAACCTAAAAAACCGGCTATAAACTGAAGCCAGGTTATTTTTGCTGTTCCGATTTCTCTTTTTTGTTCTTCTTTTTCTTTAGCCATGATACGACTTTTTCCTCAAGCATTACTTTATAAACTGTAACTCCAAAAGCAGACAACAGAGCAACACCAACACCAAGTGTTATTCTGGATAACAAATTTAATGTAAGCGATCCCCATCCAGAAGCTTTAAAGCAAAACACACTTAAAGAAATTCCTATTATATAATCAAGATGAACATACACCCAGTGTGTAAAGGAATTGAATAATTCAGCAATAATTGATTTTGTGTATTCCATAAGAATTTAACGGATTAGGGTTATATAAAGTTGCCAAACAAGTAAACAAATTATTCCAACAGATGCAATATTCATATCCATTGGCCAGTAACTAAAATTTAATGATCCAGATCGAACAGCCATTCTAACTAGTATATAAAACAAAGCACCAATTACCATTATTAAATTGCTGCCAATAATAAATTTTTTACGAAGCCTGTGAGCAAATTTATTATTTTTTAAATTCATATTGACTTCTCTTAAAAATTCTTTTTTGCTTTATACCATAATGCGATCTACAGCAATAAATAAAAAATAACACAACAACTAAAATTATTTTATTTTTCATCAATTAATTGCGATGGAATAACAAGACCTGAAAAACAATCAACTTCTTGATCAGAAAGTTTTTCAATCACTTCAGGATCGATATTTTCTGGAATTCGCGAATCAAAAACGATTTCATTTTTTAAAATTTCTTTACCAGCTTTTTTAACAATTTTTTCACTCTCTGGAGTAAAGACACGATTCCTAATTTTCATCCCGCGATCATTTATCCCATCCTCATATATTACAGATCCCTTTTTAGGTCCATCAGGATACGTTGCACAATTGTCTAATTGTATATCATCAATCAGACTATTATACTCGTCAATATGGTCGTTAACCTGTTTCATTAATTTTCTTAATGCAAGAGCAATTTTATCCGGATCTAATTCCTTTTTTTTAATATATTCTGATCCGATAACACGCAACTCAAATGCGTCTAAATAGGTTTTTGTAACTTTCATTGGTTTTTATTTAATTGATTCATAAATTCTTCAATAGCTTTTGCTCGTTGTAAATCAACTGTTTTGCCAGTTTGTGAATTATTGCTTTTAACTTCAAAAGTTTTAGAAAGCTCAATTCCATTTTTAAGTATATAAAGGAATTTTGTATGTTGTTCCCCCTTCAACATAGGAAAGCCAGCTGTTAGGAGTTGTTAGCACCCTTGTCGCAGATGTTCCATAATAATCGGCAATTGTTCCAATTGTGTTTGTTGCAGGGGCAGATGCGCCCGATATTCCAACTAATACATATTCTCTGGTTGTTCCGGTCCTTGTAAAAAACAAATTTGTGCCATTATACTCCACATTTCCCGCTGCTGCCGTGGTCGTATTTGTTCCAGATTGAAAAGCTGCAGGTGCTACAGAACTAGTTCCGGCCGCAAACGTAAACTTCATTGCTGTAAACATAGTGGTCGCCAACCTCATGCTTATTGACGAGGAATTTATTATAACGGCACTTGCTTGTGCGATTTGAAGTCTTAAATCTGTTGTTGCATTAAAATATGAAAATGTACTGCCAGACCTTAACCAATAGTTTGAAGTATTGCCTAATGAGTATAGATTCATTTCACCGCCTGTACCATTATTTCCCATTCGTAAACTTTCCTCAAGCGCTCCGGCCGAAGTTGTCATTTTCCAAATGAAATGATTCGTGTTGAGGGAATTTGTTGAATTGCTCGTATCTTGAAATATAATTGATCCTGTTGCGCCGGTACCCCCAATCAGTGTTGTTCCTGCAGAAAGCCCTAAATTATTTGCCAATAAAGTTGATGTCGCTGTTGGCAAAGTATATGTCGCTGTTGCACTTGCTGCAAAAGTAGTTGTGAAATTTCCAGTTGTAACCAAGTTTCCGGCAACTGTTATAGTATTAGATCCGTTGTTTACTCCTGTGCCTCCATAAGTTGGGCTTACTATTGTAGCGTTCCAAGTTCCGGTGGTAATTGTTCCAAGTGTAGTTATTGTACTTTGTCCAACATAAGCATTTGAAATGTCAATTGTAGGAGTAAGGCCAGAACCACCTGAGACATCTATTCGATTTGATGTTCCAGTAACGGTAATAGTTACAGCCCCAATTGCTCCATTTACACTGCTAACAGCATCTGTATTATCTATTTTATCCCATGCTGTACCATTAAATATTGCCCAATCTCCAACTTTCCACTCTGAATATCCATCCAAAGTCGTGGAGCCCGCAACACTAACAACATAATAATAGCCTTTTGTTCCAGAACCGCTGGTGAGTGTGGGAGAGTTTGTTGTTGCATTCCATCCACCCTGATATGAAGCACCTCCAAGAACTGCATTTAATTGATTCTGAATTTTACCAAATGCCTGAATGATTGAATCGGTACTCGTAATTGAGGAACCTGTTATTGATAAACCTGTAAGCAAATAAGCAGTAATGTCTATTGATGTAGCAGCAGCCACAGATGAACCATTGCCTTTTAAAATACCACTTACGGTCGTTCCTATTTTAATTGTCGGATCGGCAGGATCCCCATTAGAACTTCCATAAAATCCATTACTGCTTGCAATTGAAATGCTTTCCACAGTTCCCGATGCTGGCATTGTGGTTGAATAAACTCGATTTGAGGAGTCAACAGCCAATATTCCAGGAGATCCCGATGGAATACTTGACGGATTAACAATATACAACTCCCCACTTACATTTTCAATGTAAGTATCAACTCCAACAGTAACTCTTGATATTAATCCGCTGACAGAACTTCGCTTTTGAAGTTCTATATTTTGTATTGATGATACAAGTTGTGTTCCATTTAAACCAGTGGAATCAAAGCTATTAAGATACGCAGATCCTGCACTTAAAGTGTCTGATGTATTATAAACACCAATTGCTGCAGATTGGTTGGATTGGTTTTTTGCTATAAAAGTAAATGCGGATGGAAATCCTGGACTTGAAGTAATTTCTCCATAAAGATCAATTGAGTAATAACCGCCAACTTTTAAAGGAGAAGCTGACATTTCAGTTATATAATTACTTCCATTTACACCTGAAACTATTGGCAAATAACTCGTTGAGTCCTCCCATAAAATGCCACCAGTTGCCCCCACAATCGCATCGTCCACATATTTCTTATGAGCAAATGTGCTATCTTCTGTTATAGAAATTGCGCTGTTATAGCCTACCTCTTTCTGAAAAAGCTGGCCACCATCTTTTAGATTGGGATATGAATCTAAAATATTGGTGAGAATGCTGCGCACATCTACAGCCTTGGTTCTGTTACCACCGGTAAGAACCCCGGCAATTACATCAGCTGCTATTTCATTTCTAGTTTTTGTCGCCATTATAAACCCCAATAAAAACCTTTTTCTGTTTCATGCAATTTTACCTGAGTAACATATCCGGCTAATGTGCTGGCCGGAATTGGAAGAGTTGTTTCAGGCGCTAGCACCATAAATATTAAGCGAGACATACATGTATGAAGCCCATCTACCTTTTCAGATATATCGGCCACCTTCAAACTTTTTATACCTGTTCTTGCAATAAAAGGAGGAGTGAAAAGTAAAGTTCTATAAACATTGTCCTCCAGAATTGCTCTAATTGCTCCAGCAATCCGGTGGTTCTTTATTGCAGCTAATGTATCTCCGGAAATACCACCTTCATCAGCAGAATTGGTATAAACATCGATTGCAAACAAATATTCTCCATCGACTGATCCTTGGTTTTTATTGCCGTAATCACCAGAAATTAATCCAACATTTACAGCTGGGCATTCTGTTTTATCCAACTTAATAAATCGCTCTCTCCAAACCTTAACTTGGTCAAATAATACATCGTAACTCCAGATGAAGCTATTATCGAACTCATCGGTCAAAATCTCTCCGATTCGGTCCCGAATAGATTCAAATGCTTGCTGCGATATAAGATGCTTGATATAACCCATTTATACTTTTAAATCTCCAAGTATGCAACTCAATAATCCAAGTGCTTCGTCAGGGAAGCACTGATCTATAACGTAATTTTTCACGACTCCGGTGCTATCCTTTACTGCCACTTTATGCTTCATCAGTGAAACTTCGCCTGCAGCATTTCTTACCGGGTAACTTTGTTCTGTCAATAAATCCTCATGGAAGGTAAGCGGTGCCTTTTTACTGTTCACCATATTTCCATCCGTGTCCATATTTAAGCCAATTTTTACATGAAGCCCAGATATGTTTATTGTTTTAGAATTGTCTGGAGTGGTAAGTGCAACCTCAACAGCCCAGCCATCTAAGTTGCCAATTTGTTTCTTTGAATCCCTCCTTGCCAGTTCTAAAATTCTTCCCATTTTCTATTAAAAAAGAAAGGGGATAATTTCTCATCCCCTTTCACTTGTTCATTCAATTAATAATTTACCATTAAAACCTAATGAAAAAGAAGTTTACAATGAACCACTCACCGCTTTAAAGGTGTAAACCTGATCAACTGCAGTCAAAACAGGAACACCAGCAGACTTAACATCCATCTTATGAACTCCATTCCACTCATCGCGGAACTCACCGAATTTATATGCTCCCTTGGCAGGTGTTGATCCTGGATTTAAAAGTTGCGGAACAGCGGCAAATGACAATTTAAACTTAGGCTTTTCAGGAGTCATAATTACCTGCTTG
>Ga0208916_10001139_pt1 | contig 11586 bp, 10 predicted proteins | sample DEB19_08_DNA_5_FD_184523 | JGI IMG/M metagenome (GOLD analysis project Ga0208916, IMG submission 184523) | Aqueous microbial communities from the Delaware River and Bay under freshwater to marine salinity gradient to study organic matter... | ecosystem: Environmental > Aquatic > Marine >... | reverse complement strand
CTTTGGGCTTGCCGGTGGTGCCGCTGGTGTAGATGGTGTAGCTGATGTCGGTCGAGTTCATCGGCTCGCAAGGCACTTGCGCGTCGATGTGTTGCTGCCTGAGTTCAGACCACAGATGGTCGCGCCCGGCGACCCAATCCATCGGTGCGAGTTGCCGGTCAGACAACAGCACAGCCTCGGGCTTGTGCGTGGCCAGCCGAATCGCTTCGTCTAACAAATGCTTGTAGGGCGTCGGCTTGCCGCCGCGCGAACCGGCATCGGCGCTGACGATGACTTTCGGTGTGGCGTCGTCAATCCGCGAGGCCAGCGAACCGCTGGCAAAACCGCCGAACACCACACAATGAATCGCCCCGATGCGTGCACAGGCAAGCATGGCAAAAGCGGCGTCTGCGACCATCGGCATGTAGATCAACACGCGATCACCCTTTTGCACACCCAGCGATTTCAGGCTGGCGGCCATCCTTTGCACTTCACGGTGCAAGTCTGCGAAGGTGTAGGTTTTTTCAGTCCCCGTTTCAGTCGAGATGGCAATCAGCGCGGCCTGATCTGCACGCTCTGTCACATGCCGGTCGACCGCGTTGTGACACAGATTGGTTTGGCCGCCTTCGAACCAACGCGCAAACGGTGGGTTGTCGTAGTTGCAGACCCGCTCAAACGGCTTGAACCAGTCGATCAACTTGGCCTGCTCGGCCCAGAATGCATCCGGATGGTCGATGGACTGACGGTAAAAGTCGGCGTAGCTGGCAGGGGTCGGCGCTGGGCTCATCTCGGGTCTCCGTTTAAACTGAATTCATAATTATTGATAATAGAACTTTCAGCGGCCTGACTTCGACACGTTGACGACGGCGACCCGCGCGCTCACTTGATCAGCGACTGCACCCGCTTGAACATCTCGTGGTCGGCCGTGCGCAGCCATTCAAAAGCCACCATCTCGGTGGTCACCAGTTCGGCCCCGTTGCCGGCCAGTCGGTCAAACGCGGCGTCCCGATTGCGCTCGCTGCGTGAACTGCAGGCGTCCGTCACGACCCAGACGTCAAACTCTTCTTCCAGTAAATCAAGCGCGGTTTGCAGCAAACAGACATGCGCTTCGCAACCGGCAATCACGATGATGCCGCGGCCTTCTTCTTCGGCCGCAGCCGCAGGCTTTTGCAAATGCTTAGGTAGGCTGCGGGCATTGCCGCCCTGCGTTGCTTTGCGGGCTGGAGGGCGCAGCCAATCCGACAGACCGTCGGTCACCGCGCTGAACGACTGCTTGTTCATCACCCGGCCGCCGGCTTGTTCAATGGCGGCCTGCAACTCCGGCACATTCGGTCCTAACTCATCAGGGCTTTGGGCAGTGCCCCAAATCGGCACTTGCAAAGCATCTGCCAAGCGCGCCAGCCGCAGGGCATTGGCCAGCACCAGCTCGTTTTCAAAAATAGCAGGCATCAGCCGGACTTGGTAGTCCACCAGCAACAGTTGGGATTCTTCGACTTCGAGCAACATGGGGATGTCCAATCAGAGGGGATGCGAGCGGAGGTCGCCCGCGATGGCGCATCTTGCCAGAAGTCAAAGCTTGCAGGTCCCGCCGCGACCCATGGATCAGTGAAGAATCAATGGCAACGCTTACATACCGCCCAAGTCTTGAATGGCATCGACCACCATCCCGGTGCCGACTGCAATCAGCAAAATGTCAGAGGCGACACGCACATAGCGATGCCCTGATGGCGGTGCACCAAGTGTTACCACCATCGCAGCCGGAAGCGAATGATAAATCACAGCTGGCGCTAATCGCTGGCCGACGCTGTAGTAGCGCACTTGGCCTGGTGGAATACAAGCTTTGTCATTTTTGGACCACCCTGGCGGGCAGCGACCGGCGCGGTACTGGCTGCCGTAATAATCGTGCACGGCAGAGCGCTGACGGTCTTGAAAGTAATCCCCAGACCGCATCTCAACGCGCGATGGAGCTTGCCGATCAGGCCCGGGACGGTCGCGCCGCTGTCGATCCTCATCCCGGCGATCTTGACCCTTTCGATCTGAACCCTGGGAGTGTTTGCCGCCTTTGCCCCGATTGTCGCGATTGTCCCCATCGTTGTCATGCCCGTCAGATCGTTCTGCGAGCGCAGCGCCACAAAGCAACAAGGAAGACAACAGGACCAACAGTTTGAGCGGCGAAGTGGCAACTTTGGCTTTGGATTGGAAAAACTTGTTTTTAATAGCAGGCATAATTTTCCTCAGATATGTTGATAACGGCAAACGAAGCCCTGAGTTTTCGTCCTAGTCTCACGACGTGAGGTCTTGTCATGACAATTCAACATCAAATAATTACGAAGTTAGTATTTATTTATATTCTATCTTTGGTGAAAAAGTAGTTTTTAAATACAAGGTAACGAATTGTCTCATCAGTCTCGCGACAGTCACGCTGCTGTTCAAACATCCTCATGAACCTATCACCAAGACCCGTTGCATGGTTGAAGGCGGGAGAAAAATTTCCTGCGCTGAGCAGTGCTTGGGGGTCTGAAGAAGCAGCACCCGGCCTGCTTGCAGCCGGTGGCGTGCTGGACGTCAACAGTTTGATAAGGGCCTACGGCGCGGGGATCTTTCCGTGGTTCAGCCTAGGCCAACCGATTTTGTGGTGGAGCCCGAATCCACGCATGGTCCTGCTGACTCGCGACTTCAAACTGCACCGATCTCTGAAAAAAACGCTTCAGCGCTTTCGCAACTCACCGACAAGCACGGTCACATTTGACACCGCCTTCGACCAAGTTATCTCGGCATGTGCACATGCATCCCGTGACGGTCAGTCCGGTACGTGGATCGTGCCGGAGATGATCGCCGCCTACAGCCAACTGCATAAATCTGGTTATGCCCACAGCATAGAAACCTGGGTTCACGGCGAATTAGTCGGTGGACTCTATTGCGTCAATATGGGCGGCATGGTCTTTGGCGAATCCATGTTCGCACATCAAACGGATGCATCCAAAATCGCTTTGTCCGCATTGGTGGCCTTCTGCAAAGCCAAGGGCATCAGCATGATTGATTGCCAGCAGAATACGACGCACCTGTCTTCGTTTGGCGCCCGTGAAATCGAACGTGAACTGTTCGCATCGCACGTGAGCCATCAGACCGGCCGTGACACACCAGTGTGGGTTTTCTCGCCGCATCATTGGAATGAAATTTTGCCGACTCAGACCTGACACACCCTTTAACGTGACCCATCTCAATGATTTGCCGCCGCAAACTCTACAGTTTTATGCCACGGCCCCCTACCCTTGCAGCTATTTGCCTGAACGCCAAGCCCGCTCCCAAGTGGCCACACCAAGCCACCTGATTCATAACGAGGCTTACTCGCAACTGGTCGCAAACGGCTTTCGGCGTAGCGGCATGTTCACTTATCGACCGTATTGCGAGGGTTGTCAGGCCTGCGTCCCGCTCCGGGTGATCGCGGGTGAATTCAAACCCGACCGTAGCATGCGGCGTGCGTCGCAAAAACACCAACATCTTGAAGCCCGTGTACTCCCACTGGGTTTCACCGCCGAACATTACGAGCTTTATTTACGTTATCAAAAAAGTCGCCATGCTGGCGGCGGCATGGATCACGACAGCATTGACCAGTACACCCAATTTTTACTGCAGAGCCGGGTCAATTCGCGCTTGGTTGAATTCAGGGAGCCCCGAACCGATGGCGAAACTGGTCCTCTCAAAATGGTCTCGATTTTGGATTTATTAGATGACGGAATCTCGGCTGTCTACACGTTCTACGAACCCGAAACCCCATCCAGTTACGGCAACTATGGTGTACTTTGGCAGATAGCTCAGGCGCGACTGCTTGGTCTTCCCTTCGTTTATCTGGGCTATTGGATCGCGCAAAGTCCCAAGATGAATTACAAAGCGCGCTTCAAGCCGCATGAAGTTCGCTTGAATGGCCAATGGCTGAGTCCGACTGAATAAGAGTTAAAAATTCAAATTTCACAACGTAAAATGCAGTTAAAGGCTGCCACATGAAACACACTGACTCCAGCGCGCAAACCACCCCGACGGTTCAAGTGATTGGACGCATGTTCACCTTGTTGGAAATACTCGCAGGGCGCGAAGAAGCTGTCTCCCTGAAAGAAATCAGCGAAAAGTCCGGCCTTCATCCCTCCACAGCGCATCGTATTTTGAACGACTTGGCGACGGGCCGGTTTGTGGAACGCCCTGCTGCAGGCAGCTACCGGCTCGGTATGCGCTTGCTAGAGCTGGGCAATTTAGTGAAAGCCCGGCTCAGCGTGCGCGATGCAGCGCTCATACCCATGCGTGAACTGCACAAGCTGACACAGCAGCCAGTCAACCTGAGCATGCGCCAAGGTGATGAAATTGTGTATGTCGAGCGGGCTTACAGCGAACGTTCCGGCATGCAAGTGGTTCGCGCTATTGGCGGCCACGCGCCCTTGCATCTGACCTCGGTTGGCAAGCTCTTTCTCGCGTTTGATGACCCGCAACGGCTGCGAAGCTACGCCACTCGAACAGGTCTGCCCGGACACACACGCAACAGTATCACGCAGTTGACGACGCTTGAGCGCGAGTTGTCCAAGGCGCGCCAATATGGCATTGCCAGGGACAATGAAGAATTAGAACTCGGGGTGCGCTGTATGGCAGCGGGGATTTACGACGATCAGAACAAATTGATTGCCGGACTGTCTATCTCAGCCCCGGCCGATCGGCTGGATGAAAACTGGCTGCCAAAACTCCAGGCAACAGCCCATGAAATTTCAGTTGGCCTGGGTTACAGCCAAGATCGAAAAAAATCGTGAGTTTGCCGATGGCTTAGCCGTCAGACAGTTGAATCGAATCTGCCACTTTGATCTTTTGTATCACAACAGGTAGCGATTCGACCCAGTGGCGGACCCGCTCTGCATCGGCTATGCGGCTGAACTTCCCAGCTGAATCCAGGAAAACCATGATCAATTTCCGACCGGCTATTTTCGTCTGCATCACGAGACATTGACCAGCCTCCGTGATGTACCCCGTTTTTTGCAGACCGATGTCCCAATTCGGGCTCTTCACCAATCGGTTGGTGTTGTTGTATTGCAGGGTTTGCCTACCCACAGCGACTTGGTAGCCTGCAGAGGTCGAGAGTTCGCGCAACACAGGGTCTGCATGGGCCGCGTTGACAAGGGTGGCCAGATCTTGGGCACTTGACTGATTCAGGCTGGACAGGCCGGTCGGTTCGACATAACGCGTGTCCTTCATACCGAGCAGCTTGGCCTTGGCATTCATCAGCCCAACAAAAGTTTGAAGACCGCCTGGATACGTCCGACCTAGCGCATGTGCGGCCCGATTTTCACTCGACATCAAGGCCAAATGAAGCAGCTCACCGCGTGTCAGTGAGGTGCCGACGCGCAGACGTGAGCTGCTGTTTTTTTCTGTGTCGACGTCGTCCTGAGTCACGGTCAGAACTTCATCCATCGGCAAGTTAGCGCTGCTGATGATGACGCCGGTCATGATCTTGGTGAGGGATGCAATCGGCAGCACGGCATGGTCGTTTTTGCTGAACAAAACTTCCTGCGTGTCTTGGTCAATCACCAGTGCTACGCTGGATTTGAGTGACAACGGATCGACGGCACTGTGCAATCCAGCGATTTGCCCGAAAGATAATTTTGGCGGCGTCACGCTGCGTGCGACAACCGACTTTGAGCTTCGGACTTTGACTTGTTGGCGGCTAGAGCTGGTTTTGACAACCTTGGCCACCCGCGTTTTTTTAGACACTTTGCGCTCGCTATCGGGGGCTGCGTGGGCCGCCGGCAAGCTGACAGACAGCCCCAAAACACAAAAACCTAGCAACTGGGCAATGCGCTGAAGAGTTGTTTTAGGCATAGGTGGTGGGTCTTCTCAGGTGTAAAAAAGCAAAGTAACGTATCTGGAACTGTGCGTGAGTGTATCCAAATACAAAAAAGCACGCAATATCAAAAACTTGCGAGCGTTTATTCATGTGAAAAATGGGCTGTCGCAGAGTCGACAACCCAACGACCATAGCACCGGCTGAGTCGGGCCAATGCAAACCATTTTTTCACACTTTTTACAGCCAAAAACTGTAACTTACGCGAACCTCAGCCTTGCGCCGGCACCCGATCAGCTTTGCTGTGCAGCTTGCTCAAGGCGCTCAGATACGCTTTGGCGGATGCCACAACAATGTCCGGATCAGAGCCAACACCATTGACGATGCGGCCACTGCTTTGCAAACGGACGGTGACTTCGCCCTGGCTTTCGGTCGACCCACTGATCGCATTGACCGAGTACAAGACCATTTCGGCGCCACTCTTGACATGGATTTCGATGGCTTTGAGTGAGGCATCGACAGGGCCATTGCCGCCTGAGCTGCCTTTGACTTCTTGGCCATCGACCGTGAAAGTGACGCTGGCTTGAGGTCGCTCGCCGGTTTCGCTGTGCTGCGACAAAGCCACAAAGCCGTACTGCTCGCGCTCCTGCAAGACACTGACGTCGCTCACCAGCGCCAAGATATCTTCATCAAAAATCTCGCTTTTTCGATCCGCCAGCTCCTTGAATTTTGCAAAGGCGTTGTTGATGTCGGTCTCGCTTTCCATCTGCACGCCAAGGTCCAGCAAGCGCTGCTTGAAAGCATTGCGACCGCTGAGCTTGCCCAAGACCATCTTGCTGGCGGTCCAGCCGACGTCTTCGGCACGCATGATCTCGTAGGTTTCACGCGCCTTGAGCATGCCGTCTTGATGAATGCCGGAGGCATGGGCGAAGGCATTGGCGCCGACCACGGCTTTGTTGGGCTGAACCACAAATCCGGTGGTCTGACTGACCATCCGGCTGGCTGCGAGGATCTGCAAGGCATCGACGTTCATGTCGAGATTGAAATAATCCCGGCGCGTTTTCACGGCCATGACGATTTCTTCAAGGGCGCAATTGCCAGCGCGTTCGCCCAAGCCGTTGATCGTGCACTCGACTTGGCGCGCGCCGCCGATCTTCACACCGGCCAGCGAATTGGCCACCGCCATGCCGAGGTCGTTGTGGCAGTGCACCGACCAGATCGCCTTGTCGCTGTTAGGCACGCGCTCTCGCAGCGTCTTGATGAAGTGGCCATAGAGTTCCGGCACCGCATAACCCACGGTGTCGGGCACATTGATGGTGGTCGCGCCTTCTTTGATGACGGCTTCGATCACGCGGCACAGGTAATCGACGTCGCTGCGGTAGCCGTCCTCCGGGCTGAACTCAACATCCGCCACCAAATTGCGCGCAAATCGCACCGACAGTTTGGCCTGTTCCAACACCTGCTCTGGCGTCATGCGAAGCTTTTTCTCCATGTGCAGTGCGCTGGTGGCGATGAAGGTGTGAATACGCGCTGAGCGTGCACCCTTCAGCGCCTCGGCTGCACGCGAAATATCGCGGTCATTGGCGCGTGCCAAGGAGCAGATCGTCGAGTCTTTGATCGCATTGGCAATCGCCTGCACGGCATCGAAGTCACCGTTCGAGCTGGCGGCAAAACCGGCTTCGATCACATCGACTTTGAGCCGCTCCAGCTGGCGTGCAATTCGCAGCTTTTCGTCGCGGGTCATGGACGCACCCGGGGACTGTTCGCCGTCGCGCAAGGTGGTGTCAAAAATAATCAATTTATCGGTCATCTCGTGTCTCCAGAAATCTGCAGGGCTAATTCAATCCGTCAACTCGCAATGGTAGCGCTGACAGAGGCTAAATCACCACGACCAGCTTGGCTTCGTTGCAACCCTGAGACGATAGCCTTGAGGGAAGCAGAAACGATGTTGCCATCCATGCCGACACCAAACAGCGTTTCCTCGTTGATGCGCAGTTCGAGGTAAGCCACGGCCTGCGCACTCGCACCCGATCCGATTGAATGTTCGCGGTAATCGAGCACGCGAACCACTTGCCCGGTGGCCGCCATCAACCCCGCCACAAAGGCGTCTATGGGTCCAGTGCCACTGCCCTCAATAGCGTGCAGATGGTCACCCAAACGGACGTCGGCCTTGATGCTGAAAACCTTGCCATCCGTCTGCGTGCTTTCTTCGATCATCAGGCGTTCAGGCGCGACCACGGTCAGCACGCCATAGGTCGCCTGAAACAAAGCGAACAGGTCTTGCGCCGTGAGTTCTTTGCCACTGGTGTCCATGACACCCTGCACCACTTGGCTGAATTCGATCTGCAAACGACGCGGCAACTCAAGGCCAAATTCATGCTCCAACAGATAGGCAATACCGCCCTTGCCCGACTGGCTGTTGACACGAATGACCGCCTCGTAGCTGCGGCCCAGGTCCATCGGGTCAATCGGCAAATAAGGCATGTCCCAGACGTCACCCTCACGACGCGCAGCGAAGGCTTTTTTAATAGCGTCCTGGTGCGAACCTGAAAACGAGGTGTAGACCAAATCACCGGCATACGGATGACGCGGATGCACTGGCAATTGGTTGCAATACTCGACAGTTCGACGCACTTCGTCAATGTCTGAAAAATCGAGACCAGGCGAGACACCCTGGGTATAAAGATTCAGCGCGATGTTGACCAGATCAACATTGCCGGTGCGCTCGCCATTGCCGAACAAACAGCCTTCAATCCGATCAGCACCAGCCATCAACGCCAGCTCGCCAGCAGCTGTCCCGGTACCTCGGTCGTTGTGCGGATGAACCGAGATGACGATGGCGTCACGCCGCGCCAAATGTCTGTGCATCCACTCCATCATGTCGGCAAAAATATTCGGTGTTGAATGCTCGACAGTCGACGGCAAGTTGATGATGCACTTGTGCTCGGGTGTCGGTTGCCACACGTCAGTAACAGCATCGACCACGCGTTTTGAGAATGCCAGCTCAGTGCCAGACCACATCTCGGGCGAGTACTGAAAAGTCCAGCGTGTCGCAGGTTGCTCTGCGGCCAGCTGCAGAAACAAACGGGCGTTGGCAGTAGCCAGTTCAACGATCTCATCTTCATTCATGCCGAGCACGACCCGGCGCATGACAGGAGCCGTCGCGTTGTAAAGATGAACGATGACTTTTTTGGCTCCTTGGAGCGCTTCAAACGTGCGGCGAATCAAAGGCTCGCGTGCCTGCGTCAACACCTGAATCGTGACGTCGTCTGGGATCAAGTTCTCGTCGATCAAACGGCGCAAAAAATCATATTCTGTTTGGGAAGCAGAGGGGAATCCGACTTCAATTTCTTTGAAACCAATTTTCACCAGCATCTCGAACATCTTGAGCTTGCGCGGGATGTCCATCGGCTCAATCAAGGCTTGGTTGCCGTCCCGCAAGTCGACACTGCACCAAATCGGCGCGGCCGTCAGCACGGCATCTGGCCAGGTACGGTCGGTCAACTTGACCGGTGCGAAGGCTTTGTATTTGCTGGAAGGTGTGTTCAACATGTTGATCTCGACAGTGTGAAAAGTAAAAAAACAAAAACCGACTTGCCAATGAAAAACGGCCCGTTGCTGTTGCAGACGGGCCGTTGATGGGATAACGCGTGCGCGCTACCGTCTCCGCCCAGAGGGAGGTAGCAGTAGAGAAAACGAAATCAAATTCATAAAGATCAATGTATCACAAAATTTGGAGAATCAGCCAAGGCAGGCGCTATGACCAGCATCATCTTATTTGTGCAGCCCGCGTTCATCGGGTTCATCCGTCGAGGTTGAAATCACGCTGGTCTGCAAGCCCTTGGTTTTGCGCCAGCCGTACAGCGCGTAACCCGAGAAGCCGTAAATCACGAATAAAGCAAACATCACGATGGGCGGATGAATGTTGATGACCGCAATGCCCAAGACAATCGCCACGATCACCACGAAGGGCACGCTGCGCTTCAAGCTCAAATCTTTGAAGCTGTAAAACGGCACGTTGGTGACCATGGTCAAGCCCGAATAAAGCATCAGGGCAAACATGGGCCAGCGCACCTCTTGACCGCTCACACCCAAGTCTGTCAGCAGCCAGATGGAACCTGCCACCAACGCCGCCGCAGCAGGCGAAGGCAAACCTTGGAAAAATCGTTTGTCTACGACGGCGGTGTTCACGTTGAAGCGCGCCAGCCTCAGGGCGGCACAGGCGCAGTAAACAAAGGCCGCAATCCAGCCCCAGCGCCCGAGGCTGGTCAGAGCCCACACGTAGGCGATCAAAGCCGGGGCAGCACCAAAAGACACCATGTCTGACAGCGAGTCCATTTGCTCACCAAAGGCGCTCTGCGTGTTCGTCATACGGGCCACGCGGCCATCCAGACTGTCCAACACCATCGCACAAAAAACGCCGATAGCCGCTTGGTCAAAGCGGCCGTTCATGGCCATCACGATGGCATAAAAACCACCAAACAGGGCCGCCAGCGTGAAGAGGTTGGGCAGGATGTAAATGCCCTTGCTGCGCTTGCGCGCCAAGACTTCTCCAGAAGCCAATTCAGAATCTTCACCATCACTCATAGGACACGCTCCAGGTCGGGTTAACCGCCAGTTCGTCAGCAGCAATTAAGTACGAAGGCAATACGCCATCAAATAGAGAGGATACCAAACGCCACATTTGTGCCGGCATCCAACTGCCATGCAGCGACTCCAAATAAAAAAGCCGCGCAATCGCTTGCGCGGCTTTTGCCGATCACAGTCCGGGCCGCGAAGGCCCGGCCCGCATCAGTTGCGCGTCTGGTCGACGAGCTTGTTTTTAGCAATCCAAGGCATCATGGCGCGCAGCTGAGCACCCACCACTTCGATGCTGTGGTCAGCGGTGTTGCGGCGGCGAGCCGTCATGCTTGGGTAGTTGGTGCGACCTTCCAAGATGAACATCTTGGCGTACTCACCGCTCTGAATGCGCTTCAATGCATTGCGCATGGCTGTGCGTGACTGTTCGTTGATGACTTCTGGGCCGGTCACGTACTCGCCATATTCGGCATTGTTCGAGATCGAGTAGTTCATGTTGGCGATGCCGCCTTCATAGATCAAGTCGACAATCAGTTTCAGTTCGTGAAGGCACTCGAAGTAAGCCATTTCAGGCGCGTAGCCAGCTTCAACCAGCGTCTCGTAACCCATCTTGATGAGTTCAACCGCACCGCCGCACAACACAGCTTGCTCGCCGAACAGATCGGTCTCGGTCTCTTCTTTGAAGTTGGTCTCGATGATGCCGGCCTTGCCGCCACCATTCGCCATGGCGTAGGACAACGCCAGATTGCGGGCCTTGCCGCTCTTGTCTTGGTGCACAGCCACCAAATGGGGAACACCACCACCTTGGGTGTACGTGTTGCGAACCGTATGGCCTGGAGCCTTAGGCGCGACCATCCAGACGTCGAGGTCAGCCCGGGGAATGACCTGGTTGTAATGCACGTTGAAACCGTGCGCGAAGGCCAGCGAAGCGCCCTGCTTGATGTGCGGTGCGACGTTGTTGGCATAGACCTCGCCGATTTGCTCGTCCGGGAGCAAGATCATGACCACATCGGCGGCCTTGACCGCATCGTTAACTTCCATCACGGTCAGGCCGGCTTTGCCGACTTTGTCCCATGAAGCGCCACCCTTGCGCAGACCAACCACGACCTTGACGCCGCTGTCGTTCAAATTTTGTGCGTGCGCATGGCCTTGGCTGCCGTAGCCGAGGATGGCGACTGTCTTGCCCTTGATCAGGCTCAGGTCGCAATCTT
>Ga0208916_10001138_pt1 | contig 11598 bp, 17 predicted proteins | sample DEB19_08_DNA_5_FD_184523 | JGI IMG/M metagenome (GOLD analysis project Ga0208916, IMG submission 184523) | Aqueous microbial communities from the Delaware River and Bay under freshwater to marine salinity gradient to study organic matter... | ecosystem: Environmental > Aquatic > Marine >... | reverse complement strand
AAATTCCTCTTCGTTTGCGGCAATCGCGGCATGCATCGGCGCGCGATTCGCAAGGCCCTTTCTCAGCCGTTGCAATGGCCCCTTGTCGGTCTGGACAGTGATGGTTAACTCTACGCTCATTTCTTATAGGCCTCCTCCGCTTTTTTGAGTTCACGTTCTAGGATGGAGTCGAAGGAAAATTCACCGTCGTTGTCGTATGCCTTGGTTTGGTCGAGAAATTCTTTTGCGAGAATCGGATCGATGTCTTTCATGTTCAGCCGTGGCGTTGGCAATGGCAGCTCTCCCTGCAGCACGCGTGGACGTTCCACGCCTTGAAGGAATTCCTCCCACGGCACACCGTCCATGCTAGTTATGCCAAGTTGCCGAGCCTCAGCCGCTGCGATCTCTTTCCAGCCCATACCACTGTTAAAAGCAAAAGGAGGATAATCCACATCGAGCGAGTCATCGAACGCGCTGCCGAATTCGCCCCAGATCAAGTCACCTTTCGGCGCGATCATCCGAATCTTTAAAGGGGCACGCGTGCGGGGATCGTCCATTTCCCATGGCGTTTCCTCAAAAGGAGCGTAAAACTTGCCGTTAATAACAAATGATCCTCCCACTTCTTGCCATCGCTTTTCCCAGTCACGCGGCACGCGCACTGGCATGATTCGCACCAATTCCCAACACGGAAATGCAGCCAAGCGATCTGGTGTGGTGCCGCGCATCTGTTGCCCAGCCCCGCGCATCAAATCCGTTTGTGTCCGGACGATCAGATTGAGTCGACGGAAGCTGCTCAAATCTTGCAGCGTTCCGCGCAGTGCTGGAGGCACTTGTCCAGGCGCATCGGGGAAACCACCTTCAGGAGTGTAGCTGAGTGATTTCAGGACTTCGCGCAGGGTCACAGAAGCTTCACCGGCTCCCATTTTCCCTTGTGCGATCGCATTGATGATTTCCTTGAGTCGAGCAGCAAAAACGGCAGACGTTCCGCGTGCCGTGAACACGCTCCTAGCGCGTACACCGGCGGCGAGATCGCGCAGCTCTGCACTGCTCAAATTGGTGGGAAAAATGCCACGCTTTTGAGCTGCTTGAAATGCGTCGAAAATGTCGTCTTCGTTCATGAAAAATTAGAGTTGATCCAGTCCCTCGCGGTCGAGGCGAACAGTGCTTTGTTCTACGATCTCGATTTGGCTTCCTGCCGTCTCCTGATCCACGGCTCCGGCTGGTTTCTCGATGGCCACTTTGCCCTCGCTGACGCGTTCCAGAAACCGACGTGCGTCTCGATATTCTTGACGGCGATCTTCGCTGACAGAAATGTCCAGGCGCGTCATCATCCGGAACCGGACAATCGCGAGAACATGATGCTCGATGCGCTCTGGAATCGTATCACCGATTGCCAGTTGATTCTGTGGATTGTCAGCGATGTGGCCGCGCGCCTCGCGGACTGCCGTCAGCAAGATTTCTTCCGCAGGATCGATGTCACCTGTGACTGCGGCATTATACGCCTCTTCTTCCGCGCTGTTGAGTGCGGAGAGAACGTTTGTTCGTGTGAGTGCGATCCAAGACATGAAAGTTTACGGTGAAAGTGTTTTGATTCTCAGGAATGCAGCGAGAGAAGTTGCTCTCGCTGCATGGTCTGAAAACCAATCAGCGCGGGTTAGCTGATGGTGTCTTTGCGAATGCCAGCGAGGCCCGTGATACGAGTGCGCTCGTAGCGTTCGACAGAGATGCGCACCAATTTGGAGCCCATAGGATATTTATAGACGCGATATTCACCGCCCTCGATCAATCCCGTGAAGCGTTTGATGTGGCTCGCGTCCTCTTTGAGCAGTCCGCTTTGTGCGTAGAAGCTCAAGACGAGGTTGTTCATCAAATTGGTGAATGAGGAGCCAGAGGTGACCTTAGATTTGATCACGTATCCGACATCCACACCAAGCAATGCGGCAACTTGCTCCGGAGTCATGCTTGAGGAGGCAATGCCACCACCAGTGTTCTGAGCGCGATGCGATGTCCAGCGCAGGTTCCACGCAGTTTCACCCCAAACCACACGATTTCCGTGCATACCACCAGCGGTGCCACCAAGGATCAAAGAAGCCTTGACGTCAGCGTCTGGATCTTTCCCGGCAGTAGAATCCCACGTCCGCGCTTGGTTAACAGCTGCGGCGGAAAGCAGCGCGATGTTGCGAATCAAACTATTGCGGTCGATCCGGTCGATGAGGCGTTGAGTATACACTTGATCCCAGTTAGGAATCTCTTCGACCTCGTCGATATCCAGAGTCACGGTCAATCCGCGATTTGCCAACTTGTCCTGGACCATGCCGCCCGTCATCTTGACATCCTTGAAATCGGAACCAACGGGGCGTTCATCGTCGGTATCTGACTCTAACAAATCGGCTTTGTTGAAGGCGTAATACTCGAAGCGTTTACCAACGGTAACCTTGGGGGCGATGATCTCGTTGGCTTCGCGAAGAGCCGCGCCATCGCTTGGAAGTCCGATAGCAAAGTTCGTCAAACCTTCCGAGTAATGAGAACTTTCGAAGAGAGAAGCATTTGCCTCCTCGATGCGTTCATGAGCAGCAGATCCAGTCCAGGGATTGTCATACGGCTGATTGTAAATTTTGATCAGCGTGTTCGCAACCTCCTCGCGACGATGACGCTCGTCGATCTGGGCAGTGCGTTTGGAATTGTGGCATTCCTCGCGGCCTGCAAAAAGGCTACCAGTGATGCTGGCGAGTAGAGAAGTAATGAGGTGTAATTTCATACGATTATTTAATAAATGGAGAATTGAGATGAAGTTGAAAATTAGACGGTTTGTTTCAGCGGAGTGCAGGGCGCATACTCAAACTCGGCACCGTCTCCGGAGCAGGCCGTGATCGACGTTCCGATCAGCCAACTGTTGTTCACGGCGGTGTCGGTGATTTTGCCGCCTGCCGTGGTGAAGAGATCGACCTGCGCGGCGATGGCCTTCGATCCGCGACCGACGAATGTGCCAGGAGCAGCTCCGAAATGTCGCACATTCGCTCGCTCGCCGATGGCTGGCGTGTCCGTGCATGGTCCCAGTGGTTTGTCAGTCGCAGCGCACACGGCAAAGTTGCCAGCGGTAGCTCCTTTCTTCACTAAGAGGTGCGTGAGCGTTGGTGCAAATTCTGCGATGAGCGAAACGTTGCCGTCCGGATGCGGAGAATTGCCCAAGGCGTTGTGACATTCCTCACGGCAAAAGGCGCGAAGGAATCCGAAGAATGCTGCGAACAAAAGCAGCGCGATGATGTTGTAATGTTTCATTATGATTGGAGTTGTTGTTGATGTTGAGGTTGTGATTGGTTGGAGGTTACTTCTTGTCGTTTTCGGCTTGTGCCTCAATGACCTGAATGGCTTGCTCACGGGTCAGGCCAGCTTTGACCTTATCTGCGATTAGCTCTTCGAGTTTCTGCGAGTCCACTGGAGTCGCACCGTCTTGTTGTTGTTTTGCAGCCATGGTATTGGATGTATTTGTGTTGGTTGAGAATTGAGGGAGATTAGTCTTCGCGACCTGGTTCGTGCATCGCATCGAACACAGCCTTGTATTGCGGATCTTTGCGGACTGCCGCATAGGCATCGCCGTAGCTCATGCCCTTGCCTTGCAGTTCACTCACGGCATTGGCGATAGTTTCACGGCGCTTGGTTTCGTCACCTACTTCCGTGCGTGCTTTTTGCAGATTGAGTGCGCCAGTGTTGAGCTTTGGCTTAGTGCTTTGCAGCGTATTCCATTCGCTCTCGCGATTGTCTCCGGAGAGGCGAGGCAACCAAGCATCACGATCTGCCTTAGCAATGCGTCCCTCGGCAATTGCCAAATCAACGCGAGCATTGGCCGTCTCGGAGCGAGCAGCTTCGGCTTGTTTTTCCGCTTCCGTTTTGCCCGCTTCAGCATCAGCTACCTTTTTGGCTTCGGCATCGAGCTTGCCTTTTTCGGTTGCTGCCATGTCGGCATTTTCCTTCAGCACAGCGTCGAGCTTTGCCAAGATTTCTTCGTCAGTCGCTTCAGGAGCGAGACCCAGCTTTTCGATCAATAGTTTGCGATCCATAATTTCAGTTTGTTGAGAGGTTTCCACTTCGTCGCCATCAGCATCGGGCGAGTTAGCAATCGGCTCACTGGTGGCAATGCGCGGATTGTTGGTTAGACCGATGCTCAGCAAGCGGTCCGGATGAAATTGGCTCTGGCCACCGACGCCGTCCCAGCGTGGCGATGGATAAATCCAGAATCCGTTTTCGATGTTCTCGCGGCCTAGAGAATTCCACTCGGCCTGCGCCCAGAGACCATCGGCACGCGCCTGCAGAGAAATGACTTTGCCAAGGCGTCGCTCGTCAGGCCATACGCTACGATCCACGTCAGGATGGCCGATGTAAATGGGCACACCGCGAAACACGCGACCGAGGCGACCAGCGATGGAGTTGAAATGCGTCTCCATGGCCTGGGCTTCAGTGAGTCCGAAGTTTTGGTTACGCCCTGGAGTTTTACCAGGGAAGACGCCATAGGGACTGACTTTGAACCAGCCGTCCTGATCTTGGTCGAGGACTTCCATTTCGCCGACGTTGTGAACCTCTTCAGTTCGGGTGTCGTCTGCGATGTTGTGGCATTCCTCGCGTTTCATAGCGAGCTTGCCCAAGAGGTAAAATGCGATGCGATTATGTGGCTTCATTTTCATGCGTTTGGAGAGTTGGTATAGGCGTTGGTGAGCAGCTCGGTGAGAGCGGCATCGAGAGATTCGTCGGCGATGTGTTGAGGCAGCATGGCAGCAGCCTCGGCCAGCAAGGTTTCACGCTCGCTGCCAGTGGCCTGCAGCGCCTTTGCCAATACTTCGGCAACATCGGCATAGTTGGCTTTGAGCAGGTCCAGCAGAGCAGCTTCATCATCGGCAGATTTGTTGGCTGGCACATCGGCATTAGCTACAGCCGCGCGCGTTGGTGTTTGCGGCTGCTCCTCCGATGGGGCGTCGACCTTTTTCTGTAGGCTGAGTGAGACCAGCAATTCGGTTCCTGCACCAAAGTGCCACTCGATCACCATGCGGGAAATTTCTGTGAGCTTCTCCGCGATCATCACGGCATCGTCATCGATGAGAATGTCGAGCTGCTCGCCCTGCAGAGATGCACCGGCTCCATCGCCTGAGCCAGCGGACATCGTGCTCAGATCTGCGCCCATGTAGAGAGCGGCCATCTTGCGGTCGACGCGTTCCAAAATGGCTGGCATCGGCATGCCGTTTGGCGAGCCTTCAGCTTGGATGATGTTGATCGGATCTTTGATCGCGCCATCGTCGTTGTAGATGACACCTTTCATTTCTTGACCAAAGGCCACTACGGCAGCGCGCATGGCCTGACCTTCTGGACTGTCTTTGGATGCTTTCGTGCGACCGAGCACACCAGGCACCGCGAACCGGCTGGAGAAGATCAGCCAGTCGTTGTAAGATTCGCGCTTGGCCAACCAGCCGATGCAGCAGGCGATCATTAAGCCATCTCCAGTCGTGACCATCCATTCGCCATCTTCCAGTTCTTTACCTTCGATGGCAAATGGCGTTTGCAGATAGCGCAGACTGCCAGTCTTGTTTTCGAAAAGCCAGAGCGGCACAAACTCGAAAGTCGCGGTCAGTCCGGATGCGCGCGGACTCCAGACAATGTGATGCGCAGCGTAGCGATACGACACGGCAGTCATCATCTGCTGGATCAACAAACGCAGGCCACCTTTTCGGTTGCGATCATACGCGTCAGTCGCGCGCACTGATTTCCAGAAATCATCGAGCACGGATTTCTGATCGAGACCAGCAGATCCGGAATCTTTTTCTGGTTCGATGACCAGATCCAGACGCGACACAGATTTTTCGCGCTTGGGCTTCACCGCTTTGATGGTGTCATCGCGCTCAGCGATCACTTCCCAGAGCATGGCAATACTGCGGACCTCGCCATACTCGAACGCATCGAGTTCGGATGCGAGTCGACTCGCTGTCAGACCTCGCAACGGGTTGTAGCGATTCTGCCGCAGAGTGCGCAGTGCCTCGGTTGATGTGATGATGGATTCTCCCTGGTTCATGCCGTAAAGTTGTCAGTTTGTAAAAATGTGAGATTTGCCCCGCTCGATTCGCCTTCTGAGCGCCCACAAAGGCATTGCAAAGCCGTTGCAAAACGATTTTCAGCCCCATAACCCCGTGATGGCGGCTGTTTTCCGCTACCCCCCCCGCAAATCGCAAATTTGAGCGTTTTCCGATTAGCCTGCATAAACACGCCCTCCGGTTGAAAATTCATAATCATCGTAACGTCGATCATCATCGCGAATGCCACCTTCAAATTCAGCTGATCCCGTGAATCCAGAGGTCGCGCGCTTAGCCAATGCAAGTGCTGTGCAACGGTCACTGTGGCCTTCTGCAGTGCGAGGTGCTGAATAGCTATACTCGGCATTTCTGACCACGGCCTGCATGGCGTGCAGATCCTCACGCACTTCCACATTCACAGGAATGCGGATTTGCACCGGCGCTTCAAATGCCCTGCGCAGCTTTGGGAAAATCTCACGCTTGAAGCCTGCTGTGAACGTGCAGAGTTCGATCTTGCCAAACGAATGACCATCTGGCTCCCACTTACCATGTTCTTTCGCAAGGTAATCGCCAAGGCCAATACCTGGACCGGTGTAGTCGAAACAAACTTTTTGCGCAGCCTTGAATCTTGTCGATAGGATCTCTTGTTGCTCCGGAGAAGACATGCCTTTCAAAGTGAGCACCTCGCGTGTCACCCAAACATCACCGACTTCTTCCAAGGTCCAGCATACCGTAGGATCATTCACTCGCCCAAAGTCGACACCGCACACCAGCTTGCGATTGCGCTGCTGCCAAAAGTCTGCCGACTGTGACATCGATGCTTCATGACTCTCGGCCAAGGCAATCAGATCGTAAGGCAATAGGGTTGAGCTACCGTCCAAGAATTCACATTCGAATTCCTGGGCAAATGCCTCCGCATCATCCATTGCTTCGCGCAACTCATCGATGTCCACTGGTAGTCCATTCTTCACCGCTTCATGGATCGTGATCTTATGCACGCTCCACTGCTGCTTTCTTCCAGTCTTTGGCTCTAGCAGATTGTCACGAACGATCTCATAGAATCGCTTGCCACGGCCCGTCTTGCCGTTTGGCGTAGAAATGATTCGCACGCTCTTCTCGCCACCGCGCAGTGAGTTAGTGATCGATGGAAGCACTGCTTTCCACGTAGCATCAGGATCGTCAAAGAACGCAAACTCAGTGAGCAGTAAGTTAGCGGAGAATCCTCGCACGGTGTCAGGCTTGCCAGGCACGGCGATGATCCGGCTTCCATTACCTAGCAAAATTTCTGCACTCTTCATCAGCGCGCCTTCATGCTCACGTTCGATGCCTTCAAACTCGATAGCCAGATTGAAAGCCTCAATCCATTCCTTGACCTTAGCCAGGGATTCAAGCGACTGCCGCTCTGATGGCGCGGCGATCATCCATGGTCGCTTGGCTTTCGCCTGCATGTCGCGAGCGATCTCCGCTGCACTCGAAAAGTCTTTACCCGTTTGACGGCTCCACAGACCAAGCTTAAACCGAGCGGAATCATCCACCCAGCGGCGTTGGTAAGGCAAGAGTATGTCGAGTGGTGAATTCATTTATGCTCCAAAAATTTCACGCAGCTTGGCTGCTTTTTCGCTTTCGCTCAGATCCGCATTTCCTACCACCTTAGTGGCAGCATCTGCCTGAGCTGCTTTCTTTTCCAAAAGTTCGATCCGGCGTTCATCCTGATCCAGAGCGCGGCTTTGCAATCTGAGCTTCGCCAGTGCCACATAGGCCGCGACATTTCCGGCGTCTAATGATTCAGCAGTGAACACGGCCTGTGCTACGCGTTCCACATCTGCCGCAGAGATCGTGCTATCCTTGAGCATCTCCATCCGAGTTTGCTCGGCGCGAGCCTGCGCGGCCTCCATGCGCTTTTTAAGTGATAGCCACGAGTAAAACTCATGTAGCGTCGAGAGGCTGACTGTGACGCCAAGCTCGTTTTGGCAATACACCCGCACATCTTCCAGCTTCACTTTATCTCCATCATCGGAAGGGTTCCGCATGATCCACAGAAATTCGAGATCCTCCTCAGAGAGGTTCTTCAGCTTGGCATCTGCACGTGTATCTTTCATTCAAACGTTGTCTTTCGCGATTCCCGCTTTCGTGATGCTCCACTCGTAAGCCTCAGTGTCTCCGTTCAGCGTGCGCTTTACGAAACCCTGACCGACATTCCATTCCACGGCCTCACGCATTTCATCGATCTCCACGCCAGCTGGCACAAGCGAGCTGATGGCATCGTGCATGAATTCTTCTGTGACGCCGTAGCCCTTGGCTAACGCGCACACGTCGCGGACATATTTTTTTAGTAGTGCTTTGTTTGCTGCGCTCATCCTTTTTTCGCTGTGGTTTTCGATGGAATTCCCTGGACCGCTTCCAGACCTCCGACTCGCTCTGCGGTATCGTTGAGCTTGTCCCAAATTTTCGCGCGGCCTTCATAGGCGCGCTTGGCGACTTCTTCCGTCTCAGCATGTGCCACCTTGGCCATGTCCTTGATTTCCGACATCGTCCTTTCAAATAAAGCTTCCATCCGCTTCACGTCGGCCCTGATCTCAGATCGGAACAACAGCGAGTCATGCTTGTAACTGTCGAACTCACGACGCGTCACAAATTCTTCCTCCAGTCGCACCTGCAGCGGATTCGGTGTGAGATGCACGTTTTTGGATTGGCCGATCTTGTAAGCAGTGATGATCCCTGCCACGCCAGCCAGCGCGCCGATGATCCACTGCGTTGTTATCCAGCTTCCTTCTCCGCTGGCACCGTTGATTTGCGGGCCAACCTCTCCTAACAATGTGATCAATGTCATCATCATGAAATTCATTTCAGAAACCTTTCTGCCGCTTCCATTTCCACCAGCCCCTTGCACAGCCCTGGCACTCCGGTTTCCTTGCCGTCATTGCGACGAATGATGTGCGCGATGTGATTAGCCAGGAGAACCAGCTCCTGTTTCGTCAGCGCAGCGATGTTGGCGCGCGGATCAGCCGCGTCGCACAGCAGTTCGTAAAGATGTTCAGCTTCGTTCATTTCATTACTTCCTGTTCGTAGCCCATAAGTGCATCAGCCATCGCGAAAATAATCTTCCGCTTGTTCTTCGCCGCCCAGGTCCAGTCTTTGCGGCTTGACCCGAAAAACGGCTCGCAAATGACAGCTGGGCAATGCGTCAGACGCAGAAACAACGCGCCTCGATCACTCCGATAGCGCGGCACAAGTCCACGCGAAAACAATGGCAGCTCGTCAAACTTCGCATCCAGCCAATGCGCCAATGTTTTGCTTTCCGCTGAAGAATTCCAATACAGCCATTCGTGACCATTGGCTTTCGGATTGTCGGAGGAATTGAAATGCAACTCGATTGCCACGTCAGCTTTCACTGCACGCACTCGGCGAGCGGCATCAGCCATTGCCTCGGCATAGCCATTTCCAGAATAAACGTTAAGCACATGTGGCTCTTGACCTTGCGACTTTAGGATTCCATAGAGTCCGTTAGCGATTTCATTATTGAAATCCCACTCGTCCATGCCGTCCACCGACACTGCCCCATCGTCGTTAGAGCGCGAATGTCCTACGCAAATTGCTATTTTCATGATCGTTCGAAAAGTTGCGACTTAGGTCGTCGAGGTATCAGCCGCTTTCCTCTATTTTGGATAGTCCGTCTACGGGAGAGTTATTTGGCAGATTCGATGATCCTTACGCTCACGCCAGTTGCTGGATCGTAAGCGTAGACATTGCCCTGCTTGTCCACATACGATGCCCTGACTGGCACGCTCTTAGCGGCCTCCAGTTGCGAAGGGGAACAGGATGACGACGCCAAACCCAAAAGCGCCGTCATCCCCAACAGCAACAGCATAGCGCTGCCGCCATTATTGTTTCCATCCTTGTCGTTGCGGAACAAATTGCCCGAAAATTTGATGATCAAACGCATCAGCACCGCGACCAAGACCACGATCAATGCATCGGCGATGGTTGCGCCACTAGCGTCAACAGCCTGAGCATCTTCCGGAGCGATCAGCCCACGGCCTGCCATGAATGTGCCGACTCCAGCTAATGCTGTAAGCGCGTGTCTGAGAAGAGAGGTAAGTGTTTCTTTCATAATGTGATGATTCCTTGCGGGAACACCACCTTGCCACATCATCATTTTCGGCACGTCATATAGGAATCATCCGAAACACATTTCTCTTTTTGTTAGAGAAAATCACCGCATTGCAACAACGCTGCAATGCCTTAGAAAACCCCGTGCTGCTTGATCGCAGCCTTATACTTTAGGACAGATTCACTGTCGAGACTGATCTTCGCGTTGGACTTTTTCCCATCGGCGCGCTTTTTGGATCCGCCTGCTTTGTATCCGCTCAAGATTCCTTCTCGATACAACCGTGAGACAACTCGCGTCGAGCAGCGCAGCACCTTTGCGGCCTGCGCCACATCCATCGCAAACACAGGCTTGCGCGCCGTCACCACGGCACGGTTTTGCCCATCCGTAGTAACGTCGCTTTCCCAAACCAGCAGAGTCAGTTGTTGCGCAGCCATGCCCTATTGTAGCATGGGTGAATCATGAGATCGCAATCATCGCTTTGCTCGCCTTTAAGGGATTACCACCCATTTTAAGTAATCTTTAATCGTGCTCTCTACGAAAAAATTCCTTTCCTTGCTTTCCACTGAACATTTGCCGAACAGCTTTCGCCCATTCTTTTTATCAGCCTCCGCAGTAAAGATTTTCATAATTTAATCAAAGTTTTCGTTAGGTTGATTCGTAGTAACTAACAGTTGCGCGCAACACTATCAAGCCAATTTTTTAGGGATCGTCGGTTTCCTCTTCGGTTGGGTAGTACCGCCATGGGAAGGGGATGATGTTGCTTCGCTCCGTTTCCGATTCCGATTCGCCGTTTGCTCTGTAAGCTTCTCTACCGCCAAGGTTAGTCGCTCGATCTGCGCTTCTAATCGTGCGATCCGATCTGTTTCACTCTCCGCAACCTGCGGAGAGTGAGCAGCTTCCTGCTCCGGTGGTTTGTCGGTAGCGGAACCAATGCCAGCAGCCTTTTCCGCCTCCTCCAGTTTGCGCCAAGCCTTATTAGATATAGGAATCGCTCCCGATCTATAGCCAAACAAGGACGCGACTGAAAGCCCCATCAATGGGGCTAATTCGCGCAGTGACACTCGCCTAATTTCAGCAAGCTTGTCGCTCCGCTCTAAAAAAATTCTAAAAGTGTTCTTTTTTTCTTGCATCCGTTCTAATTTCGTTCTAATTTTTGCGCGTTGCCCGCAATCGAAGCGAGCAACGCAACAAGAAAAGTATCAGAAGCAGCCCATCACACAAGCAAAAATGAAAGACACCATCCCTCACCAATCGCGCAACGCCAATTTCCCAGGCAGCACAATCGCTGCTCGTGAGCTAGGCGTAGAGCGCACTCACCTCCATCGCGTTCTAAAAGGCGAGCGTAGTAGCGCCAGCCTCGTAGCCAAGTGGAATGCATGGCTTCGCAAACACCCAGAGTTCGCAGCCCTCAACAAAAAAGCATCCTAAGCCATGGCACGCGACCTTCCATCCACT
>Ga0208916_10001137_pt1 | contig 11618 bp, 18 predicted proteins | sample DEB19_08_DNA_5_FD_184523 | JGI IMG/M metagenome (GOLD analysis project Ga0208916, IMG submission 184523) | Aqueous microbial communities from the Delaware River and Bay under freshwater to marine salinity gradient to study organic matter... | ecosystem: Environmental > Aquatic > Marine >... | reverse complement strand
TGTTGAAAGCGTGTCTGGAAAAACAGGGGATGTTTTGCTTGATAAAAATGATGTCGGGTTAGGCAGCGTTGATAATACAAGCGATTTAGACAAGCCCATTTCAACAGCAACACAAACCGCCCTTGATTTAAAGGTGAGTGACGCCGATGTTCGTGGCGGAGCAGTATCTTTGAATGCGAGGCTGGGAACGATTTCGAATTTTGCTTCACCAAACGCTGGCGGAATTGTATCGGGCCAATACTATGACAATTCATTTCAAGGAACAGCTTCGTCAACATTAGCTGGCGCAGCAAATAGAATTGATTTGGCCCCTTACTATACAAGCGTGACATTTTCAATTGATCAGATAGGATGCTCCGTATCAACGGCAGTTGCAGGCTCCTTGTTTAAAATCGTTATTTACTCAACAAATTCAAGCGGTTGGCCTGATACCCTACTTTATGAAAGTGGTAACTTATCCGGTGCGACTGCGACTTTTGTTGGGGCTTCGTTGTCCTTTACATTTCAGTCCGGCGTTCAATATTGGGTTGGCGTTCGGCATTCTTCCACCTGTACTTTACGCACTATTAACGTATCGAGTGCCGTGAATTTGGGGTTAACGAGCAGCACCGCGGCCAACTATGCAACTATTTTAAGAAGAACACTGACTTATGCCACGCCAGCCACATCGCCGTGGAATTTTACGAACTCTGATAGGGTGGCCAACGTAACGCCGCCTTCGATAAGATTTAGGGCAGTATGATACGGCTGGCCGAACTTTCTGACTTGCCTCGTGTCTCTGAATTATGTATGATTGCTTTGCAAGAACTTGGGCCAAGATTGCCTGTACCGTTGGATATTGAAAAAATAGCCGATTCTGTTCTTGAAAACTGGGTATGCGCTCCCTGCTTTGTCTTTGAAAAAGACGGTGAAATCGAGGGTTTTTATGGCCTTATAGCCTATTATCCCTTTTATTCAAAAGAGGCAGTTCTGGGCGATTACATGATTTATCTTTCCAAAAAATACCGCACCTATAAAAACCTTGCCGCGCTTTCTAAAGCCGCGCGGGATTTTGCCGATGAAAAAAAGATGGTGTTGGATTTAAATTTTATCACGGAAAAAAACAGCCTAACAAAAGCCCGTTTTCTGGAAAACATGGGCGCGGAAATTATCGGGGTTAAGGCCCTGTATAGGGGGAAATAATGTTTGGAGGCGGCGGTAGTGGTGGCGGTTCTTCAAAGGCCATGGTTGATTACGGCAACAAAGCTCTAGCTTTGCAAGAGGGCGTCTATAAGGATTTAAAGGCCGCAAATGCGCCGTATCTCGCGGGTGGTCAAGCTGGCCTTAATGAGCTTTTAATGCGTATGGGGCTTTCCGGCTCCGCTGCTACCGCCCCGTCCAATCGCCAATCTTTGATTGAACAATACACGCCGCAGTTTACGACCACGACGCAGGGTTCCAATACCATGACGCCTGAACAACAGGCGGAATACAGCCGTATTTATGCGCTTTCAAAGGCAAATCCATCAAATCCGGATTTAAAAGCAGCGTTGAGGAATTTTAAGACTGGAACAGGCCCCACAACCACAACGGACACGGCTGGGCTTAATTCTTATGTTGATAAGCTATTATCAACCCAAGCGGCCACGGATCAGGCCAACCCGCTTTATGGCTCGCTCCTGACCCCGTTCAGCATGGACGCATACCAAGCTGACCCCGGCTACCAATTCCGCCTATCTGAAGGAAACAAGGCCCTTGAACGTGCCTTGGCTTCGCGCGGTATGTATGCTTCTATGAATCCGGCTGCTGCAAAAGCATTACAAGATTACGGGCAGCAATCGGCAAGTCAGGAATATGGGTCTGCTTATGACCGCTATAACATCAATCAAGGCAATATTTACAACCGCCTTGCGAATATCGCTGGCATAGGGCAAACGGCTGTAGGAACGCAGGCAGGCGTCGGGCAAAACTACGCCAACGCAGGGACAGATATTTTGACAAGTCAAGGAAACGCAATCACAGCAGCGAAGCAGGCCAGCGCGGCAAATCGCGGCTCCATGTTTAACACACTTCTTGGTGCAGGTCTTGCTATTGGTGCTGCCCCTACAACGGGCGGAGGATCGCTGTTCGGGTCTTGGTTTTCCGATAAACGCCTAAAAACGGACATTAAGGAATATGACGTTAAAAACGGCCATAAGCGATACGTTTATAGGTACGCAGACAATCCTGAAAAACAATATATTGGCGTTCTGGCGCAAGAGGTCATGGAAATTGACCCAATGGCGGTTACGATGGATGAGGAAAGCGGTTATTACAAAGTCAATTACGATAAACTTGGTTTTACTTTGGAGGTTTTGCCGTGCCTTTAGACCCGAATATATTTTTCCAAGGTGCCGCGCTTCGTCAGGCCAATGATGCTAGAACCCAGCAGCTTATTGGCGGGTTATTCGACAAGCTGGAGGCCCGCAGAATGGCAGAGCAAGACCCTGAAAGAATGCTGCGCGCATCTGTTGCCCGTGTTGTGCAGGGTCAAGGAACGCCAGAAGATGAAAAACTCATAAAATTTGAAAGCATTTTGAAGGGCGGCGAAACAAAATATATGCCGGATGAATTTGGCAATGTCCGCGCAGTAAGCCAGCCGACCTTATACGACCGCTTGTACGGCGCAGGGACGCAGCCAATGGCAGTTTACGGACAGGATGGTGGCGGTATTCCACCTGTTGATATGGCTTCGCTAGAAGGCCCCACATCAATTATGGATAAAATCCCATTGCCGCCTATGGGCGGTCAATATACGGGCGATAATTTTGAAGGTGGCGAGCCGGGGATAGACTTGCAACGTATAGCCGATGCGAAGGTACGCAACGCGGCGGCGGTGTTGCAGCCTGCTGGTGGGCTTTCTACACCGAATGAAACTACAAGGATAGACGCAACGCCATATGGACAAAAAGAACGCTACAAGGCCGATGTTGATTTACAAAAAAAGCGCCTTGAAAAGCAAATTGATATAGAGGCTAAAGCGCAAGAACCACTTACTCTTGAACAAGGAAAAGTGGCAACTTTTGCAGACAGAATGGCAGAAGCCAATAAGACTATTGGCGAATTAACAAACGTTCAAACTGATTTAAAACAAAAAACATTATCGCAATCTCCTGTTTTACCAAACTATATGACAAGCAGTGAGTATAAAAGAGCATCACAAGCTCAAAGAAACTTCATCAATGCTGTTTTGCGTAGGGAGTCAGGCGCGGTTATTTCCCCAGAAGAATTTGAAAACGCAAAACAGCAGTATTTCCCGCAACCGGGCGATACAGAAGAAGTTATCAAGCAAAAAGCACAAAATAGAAACACGGTTATAGAGGGCTTTTCGAGGGAAGCGGGGCCATCCTATAAATCTAAAAATATTAGCCAAAAACCAACACCAGAACAAATCCGCGCAGAATTGGCACGCAGGAGGGGCGGTCAATAATGGATTTAAGCAAATACAGTGACGAAGAGCTTAACGCCATGCTTGGCGAACAAGAGCAATCTTCGCCTGATTTAAGCGCATATAGTGATGATGAATTGCAATCTATGCTCCCTCCAGAGCCGCAAGCAATGCCTTCTGCTGCAAAAACTGCGCTTGACCAAGCATTGCAAGGCGCGACCTTTGGGTTCGGTGATGAATTAACTTCTGCTTTGGCGTCGGTTCCTGTATCAATAGCAACAGGAATGTCCGTGCCTGAAGCATATCGTGCTGGGCAGGAATTATCCAAGCAGCAACTTACACAGCAGCAAGAACAGAGGCCTATTTTATCTGGCGCTGCTAATATAGCGGGAGGTATAGGAACAGGTGCGGCAGGAATGGCAACAAGAGGAGGAACCGCTATTGCAAGTGGGCTTTCTCGTGGTCTTGTCCCGCAAGCAAGGGGGCTTGCAGGACGGGCAGCAAATCTATTCACAAAGGCCCTTATTGGTGGTGCTACGGGTGCCGCGTCCGGCGCAGCTTATGGAGCTGGTACGGGTGAAGGCAATAGAATGGAATCTGCTCGGCAAGGGGCTGTTCTTGGCGGTGCTGTCGGTGCCGCCATTCCTATTGCAACTGCTGGAGTAGGGGCTGCGGCTGGTGCTGCATTGCCAAAGGTTGACGAAGGGCTCGCAGAAGTCGGAAGAATTGCACAAAAATACAAAATTCCTCTTTCAATTGATGAATTGACATCAAGCCGCGCTGTTAAGACAGCGCAAAAAGTAAGTCAGGAAATACCATTTTCTGGCCAAGCTGCTTTTCGTGATAAGCAAATGCAGGCATGGACATCTGGTCTTATGGATCAGGTAGGTGTTAAAGCGGATAAAGTAACACCTGAAATAATGAATAAGGCATTTAAAACGGTTGGCGCAAAGTTCGATAAACTTGGTGCCGGAAAAGTTTTTGATGCAACTGGATTTGATACGCAGGTTAAATCAATATTAGATGATGCAGGAATAACAGCAACAGAGGATGCGATAAAGAATTTTAACAAAGGTGTTGAGCGTGTTAAAATGAATATCGCAAAAGATGGAACGATTTCAGGGGAACGTCTTTCCCGTCTTCGTTCTAATATCAATGAGCTTTCAAGAAAGGCTTCTTCATCCGACACGAAAGAGCTTTTAAAAGACTTGGAAAATTCAATTATTGATATAATGACTGCTGGCGATGACGTGGCAAAAAACCAACTTTCACGCGCAAAGTATGAATATAAAAATCTACTTGCTATAGAGCCTTTAGCGCAAAAAGCAAAAGGCGGATACATAAGCCCTTCACTGCTTTCAAGTCGTGTTGCCCGTATTTATGGAAGAGCCTACACAACAGGGCAAGCTGGCCCGATGGGTGATTTAGCACGTGTGGGGTCAGAGCTTCTTCCAGAACTTGGCGGTTCTGATACGGCCCAGAAAATGCTTTACACTGGTGGTGCCTTGTTTGGCCTTGGTGCGGAGCCTGCAACGGCAATTTCTGTCATGGCTGGCAATAGAGCTGCACAATCTGGAATAAACAGAAACCAAAAACTTGTTAACAAAATGCTTCAAAAAGGGCAGCCGCTTCTTGCTGCTCCCTCTTCAAAATTAAGAATAACTCCTAAAATGACGGAGACACCATGACCACACTATCCCCTTATGTATTTAGACAGGAATTAGACAACAACGGCAATCCCCTTGCTGGCGGAAAGATTTACACCTACGAGGCGGGAACAACCATGCCAAAGGCAACCTATACCGATTCCACGGGAAACACGGCAAACGCAAACCCTGTCATTCTTGACAGCGCAGGCCGCTGTTCAATCTGGCTTGGTGATGGCGGTTACAAGTTTGTCTTGAAAACAAGCGCGGATGTTACGATTTCAACCGTTGATAATATCGGCGGTTCTTCTGATACAGCGTTCGGCGGACAAGTAAACGCGCTTTCATCGAACACTATTATCAATTCAACGTACCAAAACAGCGTAAACGTATGCACGGGAACACTCACACTTTCCTTGCTTTCTGTTGCCGATGCAGGAGAAGGTTTTTATTTCATTGTCAAGAACCAAGGTTCCGGCGTTATCACGATTGATCCAGACACAAGCGAACAGGTGGATGGAGTATCGTCTATCACAATCGGCGCGGGTCTTAGCGCGGTTGTTATCTGTAACGGTTCGGCGTGGTATTCGCTTTTCCTGTCTCAAATATTCCCAAGCGGTATTTTAAAAGGAAGCGGCACGAACACGACGACCGCCGCGGTGCAGGGCACTGACTACTACGCACCGGGTGGAACAGACGTAGCGGTTGCGGATGGGGGGACGGGAATTTCTGTTGCTCTTCGAGGCCACATAGACGGATACCAAATGTCAACGGCTGGGTCGTCCGGAACCATGACGATTGGCGCGGGTACGGCGACAAACAGCACGAACGCAGCCTATCTTTATCTTTCCGCCTCTATTAATAAAACCACTTCCGCTTGGGCAGTTGGTGCAGGAAACGGCGGTTTAGATACTGGAACGATTGCCAACTCCACATGGTATCATTTTTATGCCATTCGCCGCCCTGATACGGGTGTTGTGGATGTTGTCTTTTCTTTGAGCGCATCGTCCCCGACATTGCCGACAAGCTATACGCAATATCGCCGGATTGGTTCTGCCCTTACGAATGGCTCGGCGCAATGGGTTAAGTTTATTCAATATGGGGATAAATTTATGTGGGATACATCATCTCTTGATATTGATGTAACAAACCCCGGTAGCTCTGCTGTAACAAGAACTCTTAATGTCCCGACAGGTATTATTGTAACAGCCATTGGTGAGGCTTTTATTGTAAACTCTACATCTTCTGATAGTTTATTAATTTCACAATTAAGCATAACAGACTCAGCAGCATCAAATACTGCTTGGCCACTCTGTACAGCAGCTTCTAATGCAGCAGGTAGCGTTGATATTGGTTATTTTGAATGCGAGACAAACACAAGCGCACAAGTTCGTTCTCGTATGCGTGTGGGGACTGCAACGACAAACTTAAGAATATCGACAACTGGATGGATAGATTTTAGAGGAAAGCAATAAAAATTGCTCGATCTCGTGAACGAATAGGGGAGTTTAAGCGTTGGAAAACATAGCTATTGACGTTTTTAAAAGTCTTGCAACGCAGGGGCCGCTCGTTGGGTTCTTGTTTTATCTTTATTACGAAGGACGCACGAGTAGCAGGCTACAAAATGATAAGATAGATGCTTTGCAAAAAGAGTTGCGCGACAACCAAGAGAAGTATCTGAACAAGAGTTTTGACCAGCAGGCACAAACAAACGCGATCCTTGCCGCTTTAAAGGACGCATTTAAAGGATGATTGCCATGACCCTTAAAGAAAAAGAAAATCTTTATGAACAGGAGCGAGTTAAAACAGCCTGTTTGGTTGATGATCTTATGTGCATATTGTCTAATTTAGGTGTATCTGAAAAACAACGGGTCGATAAGGCCGTGAACGATATTAGGGGGCAATATGAACGCAATAATTCTGGCCGCGTATAGCGGTGCCGCCCTTATAACATTGATGATAACTTGTCTTGGCACAAGTATCGCATACCGCTGTTACAATCTGCGCCAATTTGATTACACGTTCCGCATTGCCCTTGCGCTGACTATCAAGAACCTCTTTATCTCCTGTTTTTCCACTTGGCGGGCGGCATATACATTCCGGAAAATGCATGGGGAGCCTAGCACATGGATGCTTGATCACTGGGCAATCCCCGTCTTTATCTCCGGTATTGTTGTGGGCGGTCTAATCATCATAAAAGCCTTAACGGACGACGGCCCGTATGATAGGATTGTGACGCTTTGCACGGCTTCGGTTTTATTTATCATGGGTTTGATTTTGGTGTGGTATGGGTTTTAACTTTTCACAGCGCAGCCTCGATAAACTAAAGGGCGTTCACCCTGACTTGGTGGCCGTTCTACATGAGGCCATTAAACGCTCGCCATTTGATTTTGCCATTGTTCAGGGTGTACGCACCCAAGCGGAACAAAACGCGCTGTACGAGCAGGGGCGGACAAAGCCGGGGCCGATCGTGACATGGACGCGCAATTCTAACCATATTCCAAAGGCGGATGGTTACGGCCACGCTATTGACTTTGCCGCGTTCGTAAACGGGGCTTTGACATGGGATGAGAAGTACTACCCGCGCATTGCGGACACCATTATAGGCGTTGGCCTTGAACTTGGAACGCCTGTTGAATCCGGCGCATATTGGAAAAATAAAGACTGGGGTCATATTGAACTTGCACAAAAGGAAGGGGACAGATGAATGTCAAACTCTATGGGATACTTCTATCGGTTATTGCAGTCATTGGAGCAGTTTCTTATATCCTTGTCCTCCGCGCTGAAAACAAAAGTCTGGCCGAAGGTAAAGCAAGGCTTGAACTGGATATTGCAGACCTTCAAAAAGCTGCGAATGACTGTATTTCGGACAAAACTATAAGCGAAAAGGCATCACATGATTTTCAGGTTTCTAATCGTTCTTTGCGCCGTGAGCTTAACAGCTTGCGGAACGACCCGAACTGTGTATCGGTGCAGCCTTCCGGCCAGACCAATGGATATAATGGAACCGCCGCAGGAACAGAGCTTTCTGGAAGAAATGAAGTCCGTGCTGGGTATCTCTTCGACTACGCCGGACGAAGCGAAGAAACAAGATTAAAACTTCTGGGGTGCCAGAATTTTGTAAACGAATTGTTTAGGACACGGTAATGCTTAGAACACGATTGAGAACACGGGGCGGTGGTGGAGGATCGACGGTAGTACCGTGGTACTCGTCGCCCACCGTTCAGCTTGATGGAAATAACCCCTCCCTGATTATGCAGTTTGACCAAGACCGCTATGCGTCAAGCGGGGCGGTTAGAACGCTATCTGATTTAACGACTTTTACGAGGGCGTCCACGGCGAAATACGTTAATAGTTCAAAGATTCTTGCATCGGCTGCCATTAATACAATTCGCAAAACCTATGATCCTGTGAGTGGTTCCCTGCTTGGTGTTTTGCTGGAGCAGCAATCGACAAACCTGTGTTTGTGGTCGAATACGTTCAACGGCACGAATTACACGGTTACTGGAAATATTAATTTCACTTCTTCAGCAGCGACCAGCCCGGACGGAACGTCTAACGCTACCAAGATAGATGATACATTAGCTTTTAGTCAGCATTTCTTCGGACAAACAATCTCTTTTACAAGCGGGCAAACATATACGTTTTCTGTATGGGCAAAAGCGGCAGAGGATAGTGCGTTCTCATTGCTGGCAGGATCTGGAGCCTTTGGCGTCAATGTATGGGCTACATACAATCTAGCAACTGGTGTTGTAGGAAATGTAGGGTCTGCTAGCACAGCAACCATGGAATCTTATGATAACGGCTGGTATCGCTGCACCCTGACAGGGACGGCGACGGCAACAACGTCAAGCGCGTGTTTCATCGCCCTTAATCAAAATCAACCTACGGCAGACAGAAGTGCTGGGGTTGCTAACTGGTCTGGCTCCAATCGCGGTATTTATATTTATGAAATGCAGAAAGAGGTTGGCGGAGAGGCAACATCCATTATTACCACAACCTCATCCACCGCAACGCGCTCGGCAGATAGCTTTACAGCGGGATCTGCGAATGTTGTTGCGTTTTCGACCTATTACAATGCGTCCACGGTTACGGCATACGCTAGTTACACGCCAAAGAAAATTACCATTACAAGACAAGCTATTTCTATAAATGACGGAACCACGGGGAATATGATTTCGCCAACGCTTGTAAGTGCAACACCGAACGGTACAATCGTGGCGGCGTCCTCAACCATCTACAACCAAAACGCAACTGTGCTTGGCTCTGCTACGACAGTGAAGCAAGCTATATCTGCAACGGCGGGGACACAAAAGCATTGCGCGCAAGGCAACCTGTCAACGGCAGGGGTAAGCGGCACTCACCCGGTTTGTGATCGTATGGTCTTGGGTGCCGGGGTATCCGGTGCCAGCCCTCTAAACGGCATTTTAAAAGAAATCCGCCTTTACAGCGTTGTCGGAACAAATTCAGGTTTGCAAGGATTGACCACATGAAACACGTTTATCTTTTAATTCCAGAAGGGCTTACATTCGATCAATTGGCGGACAAGCAGCAAGACGCAATCGCCGGGATATTCGGACAGTACGTCATGCCAATGCCGGAAAGCATGGCTGTGGACGGACTTGTGATTTGTGATGCGATATGTTCTGACGCATTCGATCCAGCCCTTATGGGGCCACTTGGCCTTGATTGGGAAGTCATCGGCATGGAGCAATGGGATGGGGATCACACCTCCGTTCTTATACCAATGGACGAAGCCAAATACACCGAGCGGCTTGCGCCTGTCATGGTTGTAAACGATGCCGGGAAGGTTTTATCAGAAAACCCTCGTGGCTTCGTTCAGGTTCACATTTATGCCGGGTGGCCAGATAGTTTATTGTTTGGGGGGAATCCGTGAAACACCTAACCATCGCCCTAACGCTCGCCGTTTTTCCGTATGCGCCCCTCATGGCGCAAGAGGTGCAGATTGAGGGTGACTTCGCAACGCCTGTTATCAACGCGCTCTGCGATGAACCACAGCCAGAACACGGCCTTGCCTACATCTGGCAGAATGGAAAGTGCGTGGCGGTTATTCGCTAACCAACCCGTCCGGCGTTGCGGCGAGGGGGTCAGTTAAATCCACGGGCGTCGCACTGGTTTGGGCGGCGTATAGACGGGCGGCTTCGATAACAGCCTCTCCCAAAACCCTGACGCGGATAGATGTAGGGTGCTTTGCCTTCGCTCCATATAAATCACAATCGGCAAATATCTCCTGTAATTCATTGATGGCATCAGAGTATTTTATACCTGTCTTGGAGCATTTCCCCTCTTTATCGTTGGTCATGGTAATTTCCTTTCGATCCAAGATAAAATTATACACACGCGCCTTGAAAAAAGATTGTTCCAACGATGTAGCTCCGCAAAAATCTTGCACTTTAAAGTGACTTCACGAATTGTCATTTTGTTGCTCCTTCATCCCACTCCCCCATATCCGCGACGATGCGGGCGGCTTTTTCAATGTTCACAAAATCTACTGGTTCAAGAGTAGCAAAAGCAACTTCTGGATATGGGACTTTTGCCCTTTTCCTGTCCAGAATTGCCAACGCCTCCCTCAAAGCCACCCGATCCACGCCCTCCAGCCGTTCGAGGATGGAACGTATTGGTGAGAATAATTCATCAACATCGTGCGTATCACCTATTGATTGGCCCGTCCGTACAGAATTTGAAAGAATGAGCAACCCTTGAATTTTGCTCAACAGTTCCAACGCCTCACGCGCTTTGTTTTGGTGGGTCATTTTAATTCCTTGTGAAAGTTTTTGTTGAAATCCAGTGCGGCAAGATATGGAGACTTCCCAAATCCAGCTATTCCATCCTGCAAATTATCACCGTAAAGCCAGCACCAATGATCGCCATCAACAGTCAGTTTTGCTCCAAACATTTGAACAAGGTTCATTTCTGCGCGTTCAATGATTGTCGCTTCTAAAACGCCTTGCACATACGGCTGTAAGGTAATGTCCATCACCCCTCCTTGCCGCCAGCGAGGGCGGATTGTGCTTCTTCACGAACCTTATTTGGGCGGTCAATCCAAGCATCATTTGGATAGTCGTAATGGCTGGACATTACAGCAATGTACGCTTTTAGCGTTTGCTCCAACGCCCCCCGCAGCCTCTCGACCTCCGCCGCCATGGCTGCGCGTTCGCCTTCGCAGGGCATGAGGGCGGCTTCAATCTTTTCCCAGTCAGACAGTGGCATCATAGCCATCGGAACATTATACTTTACGCTTTTTGTATTGGGCGGCAATTCTACCACGAAGGATGGATTCAAAGCCTCGGCCAGTTTTTGCTTTTCTGTCATTTATTCGCTCCAAAATTATGCTTGAACGTGTCACCGTTTTTATACGTTATTCGGCAATCTTCTTTCTTGTCGCGGTGCATGGCCCTGTGTCTGGCGATACCAAGACTAAAGAATTTTTTACTGCACGTATGGCAATAGCATTCCTTATAGTCATCAAATTCATCCATCACTCCACCCCCTTTATAATGCCTTGGGCGGCGAGGTAATCAAATGTTCTCTCTGCCACTTTTACG
>Ga0208916_10001136_pt1 | contig 11625 bp, 11 predicted proteins | sample DEB19_08_DNA_5_FD_184523 | JGI IMG/M metagenome (GOLD analysis project Ga0208916, IMG submission 184523) | Aqueous microbial communities from the Delaware River and Bay under freshwater to marine salinity gradient to study organic matter... | ecosystem: Environmental > Aquatic > Marine >... | reverse complement strand
CTACCAAAAGAAAACGCCGCAGTGGAGCATTGGCAAAAACTTCGATCGCACAGGCGGCTTTGGCCCGGTGCTGGTGACCGCCGACGAGCTCCCCGCCGGCGCATCAGAGCTGCGTATCCAAACGCGCCTGAACGGCCAGATCATGCAAGACGCCAACACACGCGACATGATCTGGGGTGTGGCCGAAACCATCAAGTTAGTCTCTGAATGCATGACCCTGGAACCCGGCGACCTGATCATCATGGGCACACCGGCAGGCGTCGGCCAAGCGCGCACGCCGCCAGTCTGGATGAAGCACGGTGACACCGTCGAGATCGAGATCGAGAACATCGGCATCTTGCACAACACGATCGAAGACGAAGCAGAATGACCACGGGCGTTCACAGTGAAACTGCGGCTGATGACGTGGCGTACGACGTCGCGATTGTGGGCTTCGGCCCGAGTGGCGCGGTCGCGGCCGGCTTGCTCGGCGCATGCGGTATTCGCACGTTTGTCTGCGACCGTGCACATGATGTTTATGACAAACCGCGCGCGATTGCGCTAGACCATGAGATCACCCGCCTGTTCCAAAACATGGGCGTGGCGAAACAGATCAAGCCTTATTTGGAACCCTTCACCGATTCAGTTTTTTACGGTGTGGAGGGTCAGGTGATCAAGCGCATGTCGACGGTGGCTGAGCCTTTTCCGCTGGCGCACACGCCGTCGGTGGTGTTCACGCAACCGCCGGTGGAGCGCATCTTGCGCGCGCATGCTGCGAGTTTTCCGTCGCTCACCATTGCGCTTGGCCAGCAACTGCTGAATCTGTCGCAAGACGAGACCGGGGTGACGCTCGAACTTCAAGACGACACCGGTCAGCCCTCGACGGTCCGTGCGCGTTACCTGATCGGCTGCGACGGTGCCAGCAGCACCGTCCGCACCTTGGCTGGTATGACGCTGGAGGACTTGGGTTTTGACGAACCTTGGCTGGTGGTGGACGTGCTGGTCAACGAGCAAGGCTTGTCGAAACTGCCAAGCACCAGCGTGCAGTATTGCCATCCAGCGCGGCCCGCCACCATGGTGATTGGACCCGGACGTCACCGGCGCTGGGAGATTTCCATCAACCCGGGGGAAGACCCTGAGCAACTCGCCACACCCGAAGGCACCTGGAAGTTGCTGGCTCCGTGGATCAGCCCGGCTGACGGCGAACTCTGGCGACAAGCCAGCTACCGGTTCCATGCCTTGGTCGCCGAAGACTGGCGCAAGGGAAATGTCTTTATTGCCGGCGATGCGGCGCACCAGCAGCCGCCCTTCCTTGGACAAGGCATGTGCCAAGGCTTGCGCGACGTGAGCAATCTCTGCTGGAAACTTGACGCGGTGCTGAAAGGCGCAGCGCCTGACAGCCTGCTCGACAGCTACACACCCGAGCGCAAGGGCCACGTGACCGCGCTGACCACCCGCATCAAGGCGATTGGAAAGATCATCGGTGAACGTGATGTCGACAAAGCCCGCACCCGTGACGCCCACTTGCTGAAGGAGTGTGGCGGTGTCGTCAAAGCCATGCCACGGCAAGACGTACAACCGGCGCTGCAAGAAGGTCTGCTCAGCGCCCTGCCCCACGCCAAGCGTGGCACGCTTTTTCCCCAACCATGGCTCTTGACGGCCAACGGCGAGCGCCGCCGCATGGACGATCTGCTTGGCACCGGTTGGCGAGTCGTGCTGGCCGCCCATGCCGGGCAGAAGATGCAGCAAGCAGCGGCTTCAAACAAGCTGGCTGCGCGGCTTGTGCAACTCGGCACGCCAGAGATGGCTGAAGCAGACGGTTTGCTGAGCCAATGGTTGGCCGACAACCACGCGCTCGCAGTCATCGTGCGACCCGACCATTACGTCTACGGCGTCTGCCAAACTGCGATCGAACTGAGCGCGCAACTCAGCGAACTCAACGCCCTGCTTGAGACCGACAAAAATTAACAAACGAGGAGACAAAAATGAAAAATTTAACCGCAGCTTCGATCCCCGCGACATCGGCACTGACACGGCGAAAACTACTCCAGACGGCGACCACCTTGGTCGCATTTCCAACCCTGCTGGCATCGACCGCACAGGCCCAATCTTGGCCGGACAAACCCATCCGTTTTGTGTTGTCGCAACCCACCGGTTCAGGGCCCGACAACGTGGCCCGCATCATCGGCGAGCGCGTCGGCAAGGGGCTCGGCCAAGCGCTGATCATCGACAACAAACCGGGCGGCCAAAACATCATTGGTGCGCAAGCCGCCGCCCGCGCAGCCGCTGACGGCTACACCTTTTACTTCGCCACCACAGCCGCGCTGGTGACCAACGCCTACTTGTTCAAGTCGCTGCCTTACGACCCGCAAAAGGACTTTGTGCCCGTGGCTTTTGTCGGTAAAAGCCCGTTCGCCGTGCTGGTGCGCGCTGAATCGCCTTTTCAAAATTTGCAGGATTTGTTGACCTTTGCCAAAGCTGGCGCCGGCAAGGTGTCACTGGGCAATGAAGGCCCGCGAACCTTCAGCGGCATGATTGCGCGCTTTTTCAATGCCCGCTCCAAAGCCGAGTTCAACTTGGCGTCTTACGCTTCCGTGAGCGTGGCAGTCCAAGACGCCATGGGCGGACACATTGACGCCGTGGTGGCAGACATCGCATCCACTGCACAACTGGTGCGCCAAGGCCGTTTGCGCATGCTGGCCGTGACCACCGCCACCCGCGTGCCAGGCTGGGAGCAGGTGCCCGCGCTGGCAGAAAGTTTTCCCGGCTTTGACATGAGCGGCTGGTTTGCGCTGGTCGCGCCCACCGGCACGCCCAAGCCAGTGATTGAGCGCATGAACCGGGAATTCAACGCTGCGACGGCAGACCGGGAGATTGCCGCCAAAATCACCGCTGCAGGCCCCTTGCCAGAGAGCGGCATGTCGGCCGATCAAGTCAGCGCCTTCCTGAAAAACGAACACCAGCGATGGGCGCTGATCACCAAAGAGATTGGCGTCCTGCCTGAATAGGCGGACTGCTCAACGGCCCCCGTGACGCTAACCGCACGCCCGGGGCCATGAGGCCAGAGTGACCCTTTAGACTCAGCCTTATGGCTTCCGCTTTTCAAGTCTTTCTCAATCCTGTTCTGCCCATCTTTGCGATCTTGGGCTTTGGAATACTGTTCGCGCAACGCGGCATTTTTGACACCAACGCCGCCAGCGTGCTGAACCGGTTCGTGTTTTACGCAGGTGCTCCTGCGTTACTTTTTTCGTTGCTCACCGGTGCGTCATTGGCCGAGTTTGAGTGGCGGGTGTTGATGCTTTATTTCACCTCTGAAATGGCGGTCTATGCCGCCGGCATAACGCTTGCGCGCTGGGTATTTCGCCGCGATTGGCGCGAAGCCATGCTGCTCGGCATGACGGCCTGCTTTGTCAACCATGTCTTTTTTGTGCTGCCGATGGCGCGGGTCTTGTACGGCGAAGCCGCCAGCGCGCCCATCGCAGCCATCGTCGTTATTGACACGGTGTTGATTTTTGCGCTCACCATTGTTGCCCTGGAACTCAGCGCACCTGGCGTTCACTCGGGCCGTCATGTGCTCGCACTGCTGATCAAACACCCCCTGCTACAAGCCATTGGTGCCGGCTTGCTGGTCAATCTTGCTGGCATCCCGTTGCACGACGGCATGAGCACTTTCACCCACTTTGTCGGCGCAGCAGCCGCACCGATCGGGCTGTTCGCGCTGGGCATCATCTTGTCATCAACGGCTGACCGCAACGTTGACAAGCTGGCAATCTCGATCGTCGGCTTGAAAGTCTTCGTCCATCCCTTGCTGGCTTGGCTGCTGTATACCAACGCGGCGGCGCTTGCCAATCCAGCCTGGACCAGCACGGCCCTGCTGCTGGCAGCCGGGCCCTGCGGTGCGATGCCTTTTGTGCTGGCGCTACAGTACAAAGTCAACGTCACCACGATTTCCCGCGCCGTTGGTTATTCGACCTTGCTGTCCCTGGTCACGCTGGCGGTGATGGCTTGATAGCACCAAGTCATCAGTGAACTACTCACCTTAACGATAGCTTTGCAAATAAACAAGGACCGACTTCATGGCGAACCCTCTCATCTCTATCGTGCTGGCAGGCACCGCATCTTGCATCGTCTTAGATCTTTGGCAGCAGTTCTTAAAGCGGGCGACGGGTCTAGCGGCGCCTAACTGGGCGGTTGTGGGCCGGTGGTTCTTGCGCTCATGGCGCCTCAAAACCATGTATCACCCGACGATTGACTCAGCGCCGCAAGCAAGCAACGAGCATCTGACAGGCTGGCTGGTGCATTACGGTGTGAGTGTGGGCTATGCGGTCGTGCTCTACACCCTGATGGCGGTTGTACCCGTGTTCAAACCCACCTTGATGAACGGTTTGGTTTTTGGGGCCCTCAGTGTGGCGGTACCTTGGTTTTACTTCATGCCTTGCATGGGCAAAGGTGTGATGGCTCGTCATACGGCCAACCCCGTCAAAGCCTGTTGTGTGGCACTGGCCAACCATGTGGTTTATGGCGTCGCTTTGACTTTCGCACTAGGTTTGGGAATGTGACTCACCGCCCCCAACCCTCACTCCTTTGATGGCTCCAGTTTGTCTTGCGTGCGCGTCGCAAAGTCACCGGCGTCGTGACGCTCATGCAGCTGCGATGCCAACGGCCCCATCACCCGGTTGACCATCCGGCCACGGATCACAGCGGGACGCTTGGCAATTTCCTCAGCCCAGCGGAGCACATGCTTGTACTCATGCACCTGCAAAAACTCAGCGGCGTCGTACAACTGCCCCAGGACCAGTCCACCGTACCAAGGCCAGATCGCGATGTCGGCAATGGCGTAGTCGTCACCGCCAACATAGCGACTCTCTGCCAGCCGTTTGTCAAGCACGTCCAACTCACGTTTGACTTCCATCGCAAAACGGTTGATCGCGTATTCGATTTTTGTCGGTGCATAGGCATAGAAATGCCCAAAGCCGCCGCCCAGATACGGGGCGCTGCCCATCTGCCAAAACAGCCAGGACAAGCACTCCGCGCGGGCAGCTGGTTCTGTGGGCAACAACACGCCGAACTTCTCTGCCAAGTACATCAAAATCGAGCCGGACTCGAAGACCCTGACAGGTTTTGATCCGCTGTGATCCATCAGGGCAGGAATTTTGGAATTCGGATTGACCTCGACAAAGCCGCTGCTGAACTGATCACCCTGGTTGATGCGGATGAGCCAGGCATCGTATTCGGCGCCGCTGAAGCCAAGCGCCAGCAGCTCTTCCAGCATGACAGTGACCTTGACCCCGTTGGGTGTAGCCAGTGAGTACAGCTGCAGCGGATGCTTGCCGCGGGGCAGAACCTGCTCATGCGTTGACCCCGAAACCGGGCGGTTGATGTTGGCAAACTGTCCGCCGTTTTCGCTGTCAAAAGTCCAGACTTTAGGCGGGGTGCAGGTATTTGAATCAGACATGTGCTTATTTCAAATCGGTGGTCTGCAAGCGTGCATTTTGAGGGAACAAAGCGTTTCGGGCGCTGTCATCCATCTCCGCCTTGAAGGCATATTGCGTCTTCAAGGCATCGGCGCGTTGAGCGGCCGGACGGGCGTTGATGTCGTCAAGCAAACGTTTAGCGTTGGGTAGTTTCTGCCATGCGTCGGCACCCAACACAAAAGGAACCGCTCTGGCCCAGCCCCAAAAAGCCATGTCCACAAGGGTGTAGTCATCACCGAGCATGTAGCGGTGGCTGGCCAGATGTGCGTCCAGGATGTTCCAATGACGCCAAGCCTCAAAGTCATAGCGGTTCAAAGCGTAGGTCTTTGGCTCTGGCGCGAAGTGGCGAAAATGCACCGCCTGCCCCGAGTAAGGGCCGACGCCCGTTGCAATGAACATCAGCCACGAGTACATCTGCGCACGCGTTTGCGGACTGTCGGTTGGCAGAAATTTCCCCGTCTTTTCTGCGAGGTACAACAAGATGGCGTTGCTGTCGAAGACGACCACACCGTCGTCATCAATCGCGGGCACTTTGGCGTTCGGGTTGATGGCGGTGTAATCTTTGGTGTGTTGTTCGCCCTTGCGGGTATCGACGGGAAAGACTTCGTACGCAAGCCCTGCCTCCTCCAGAAACAAGGCCACTTTGGCCGGGTTGGGTGCGGTGTTGTAGTAAAACTTGATCAAAACATCTCCCTCCTAAAAATTTCTGTTCTCATTATGGTGGGGCGACGTCAGTCCTGCAGGCGCCTCGGTTTATATCCATCTCATGACACTGCCCCAGATGAACCTTCCCCGTCAACAGCACTGCGCCCAAGACAGGCTGACTTCGTTTTTCTGGAGCGGCGAAGCCATTCGCAGTCGCAGCGTCAGTCCACACTTGTTGTCGGGCAAGATCGACATCCCCGTGCTGCCCGCAAGACTGATGGCTGATTGGGCAAGGGATATATCGTTGCAACTGGGACTGGAGCCCGGGGACGTCGAGGCATTGCCTTTGGCGCGAGCGCGTGCGCGCTGGCCGGACTACAAGCACTGCGTTCAGGCAGCATCCGAATGGATGCACACGCTGGGTCTGCGGGATTTGCTGGCCACCAGTGACGTCGCCTTGATGGCCTGCCGCGGCGCCAAATACCACCACGACGGCGCGCAGTATGGCAGTGCGGCATTTTGCAATCTCTTTTTGTGCGAAGACCGGGAACTGGACCTGCACTTTCCAGCGACCGGCCAACGAATTCCCTTGACCCGCGGGACGGCGGTTATCTTCGACACAGGACAGCCTCACGCCGTCATTGATAGGCGCAGTGCAGGCTTTGATGAGGCCGACTTCCCTGCCGACCGGGATTGCACCCAAGTCTTCCTGACCTGGGAGCTGGCGATTGAGAACGTCGACGTCGCTCAAGCACTGGACATCCACTTCGACATCGACCCATCAACCGCTTTGCAGTTGGATCACGAGCAGGTCTGGTTGAATGGCGCACCAGCCAGCGTGAGCCCGGATTCAGGTCGATGGTTGACATCCGTGCGTCGGTAACACCGAGCGATACGGCCACGTTGCCAGCCCGATCCGTGAGGCTGGCGGTGGAGGATTCATGTTCACCGTGCCCGTCCTACCGACATGGATGCGCGGTTCCTGCACATTGCTGAGATGCGGGGAGATTTTGGGCAGCAGCGCCTAGGACTGCCTCACATTCGCCCACTGGAAAGCAAGCTCTGGGAATTCCGGATATGAGCTTCGATGTGAAATTCACATAAGCTGCCTATCAACTAGTACAAAACTCGGTACCGCTGGCTACATGAAGCCCAAATGAACAAAAATCCGCTACCTCGCTGCAGATCGTCTGCCACGCATACCAGGAAGTTCTGGCTTTACGCATTGGCCAATGCCTACCAGCAAGCGACGAATTGGCACGCCCCCCCCCGCGGTCGATTGAAGCGAGGATACAAACAATTGACCGCTCACCGGCTATTCATGAACACTGCTTTCATCTGCGGCTTCGTCGTGTTCTAAATGCATCAGACGCAGGCCAAAGGCACTGAACCCTAGTAAGGCTCAGCGATGGACACTACACTGATCCGTCTCTATACACACTATAAATCAGCATTTTTTCTCGATCGCGCGTTCGATGATTTTCTAGCTTTGCACAGACCGGACGAACCTTATGGGTGACCCGGTTGTCCGCAGCTCATTGAATGAAAGTCCTCCACACCATTGCTCCTAAAGTGAATCGGCTGAAATCATCATCAGCAGACTATAAAAACACAAAGCGGTGCACCACAGGCTGAGCATGCACGATAAGCATGCATCGAGTTTGTGTTGCTAGGCCGGATGCGGGTAGATCGGACAAAGAAAGTGTGCAACGACGGTGACTGAGCTGACTGAATTACGCTGGCGCGCAACTTGCGTTAACAAGGCTATCAGGAGAGCCAACGCATGCCAGCCATACCGATTCAGCAACCCCAGATCCAATTGCGCATTCAAGATGTACAAAAGTCTTTTCAAAGTAAATCAGGCCCCGTCCACGTATTGGACGGCCTGACGTTTGACGTGCATGAGCAGGACTTCGTCAGCATCATTGGCCCCAGCGGCTGCGGTAAATCCACGATCTTCAATGTGATCGCAGGTTTGCTGCAGGCAGATAGCGGATCACTCATTTACCGTGGCGAGCCCGTTAAAAGTCTGCGTGGGCGCATCGGGTACATGATGCAGAAAGACCTGCTCTTTCCTTGGCGAACGGTGCTGGACAACGTTTTACTAGGACTCAAGGTACGCGGCGTGGACATGAAAGAGGCGACAGACACCGCGAGAGAATATCTCTCAACTTTTGGTCTGTCTGGTTTTGAAAAGTCCTATCCGCAAACCTTGTCTGGTGGTATGCGACAACGTGTAGCGCTCATCCGCACCTTGGTGATGGACCCTGACATTCTGTTGCTCGATGAGCCTTTTTCAGCGCTTGACTATCAGACCAGGCTTTACCTTGAAAGCGTATTGCTCGAAGCGGTTGAAACGTTCAAGAAGACTGTCATTCTTGTGACCCACGATATTGACGAAGCCGTCGCGCTCAGCAAGCGGGTGGTGGCGCTCAGTGGAAGGCCGACCAAAGTCAAAGGCGTTCACAGCATTGACATTGAACGCAGCACACCGGTTGAGGCACGCGCGCACAAAAACTTTTCTGAGTATTTCAATCTACTGTGTTCCGAGCTGGATATCCAGACAAAAAAACCGGGAGTCCACGCATGAGCAAAGTCCAAGATGCGGCGACTTCTGCAGCGCTAACGACTGCAGTTTTGCAGGCTCCATCACGTCACCCATCCAAGCACTTGCGTGCGTGGCTTGAAACCGGGCTCGGCACTTCCCTGCTTCAGTTTGTCGCCGTCGCGGTGTTCTTTTTATGTTGGGAGGTAGCTACGGAACTGGGCTGGCTGTCAGAATTCTTGATGGGCAAGCCCTCTGGCATCTGGGCTCGTTTTGTGTCGAGTCTGATGGATGGTTCCTTGCTGATCAATACCGGCTACACCTTATGGGAAGCGGTTCTCGGATTCGTCATTGGCACCGCGCTCGGCACTGTGATGGGACTATCGCTGTGGTATTCCAAATGGGTCGAGCAGCTGGTCGGTCCATTTATCGCAGCCATCAACAGCGTCCCCAAAATCGCGCTGGCTCCGATCGTCTTGTTGTGGTTTGGCACAGGACTGCTGTCTAAAGTGGTGCTGGTGGTGTCAATGACGGCGATTGTTGCTTTGATTGCCGCGCATCAAGCCGCCAAGGATGCCGACAAGGATTTACAGGCGCTGATGTTTTCGATGGGGGGGGCAACAAACACCAGATATTTTTTGGCGTGGTGGTGCCGGCATCTTTGCCAGCCATCCTGGCGACTTTTCGGATCAATGTTGGCTTTGGTTTGGTCGGGGCTGTGGTTGGTGAGTTCATTTCGTCAAAGTACGGCCTGGGCAACATGATCTACACGGCCTCGAGTTTGTTTGAGCTGAACACCGTATGGGTCGGCTTGTTCATGTTGATGTTGGTTGGATTTATTTTGTACCACGCGATTGATGCGCTGGAGCGCGTGGCTTTGCCGTGGCGCACCGATGGAGGGCGTCCACACCTCCAGATGTAACTCAGATTTAAAGCACATCACCCAAAATTTAACGGAGTATTTTCATGCGTAAGTATTTTAAAAAACTAGGCTTCTTTGCACTGAGTGCTTCTTTGTTGATTGCTTCCGGCCAAGCCGCTGCGCAAGCCAAGAAAGTCACGATCTCTCAGGCTTTTCAGTCAATGTTGTATTTGCCGTTGTACGTGGCAATCAACGAGAATTTTTTCAAAGATCAAGGTCTGGATGTTTCCAAAGAGACGGCCGGGTCCCCGACTGCAGCCTTGTCGGCGGTGTTGTCAGGCAGCTCGCAGTTTTCAATTCACGGCCCTGAATGGACGGCGATTGCAGCATCAAAGGGCGCCAATGTTGGCATCATTGCTAACGTGGCGAACGGTGCAGCCGTGTGGATTGCAACCGCCCCTGATTTCAAGTTCGACGGCATCAAGTCCATCAAAGGAGAAAAAGTGGTGACGGGCATGATGCCGACCACCAGCACCTCGCTATTTTTAAAGTTGCTCAAAGAAAATGGGATGAACGACAAGACCGATGTCGACATGATTCAAGTGCAGATTGGTTCTGAGCCTGCACCATTTCTGGGTGGCCAAGCGAAGGTTGCTGTGTTGTATGAGCCCGGATTGGATCTGGTTGCGGCCAAAGGCATGAAGGTCGTCTTGGGCTTTCCTAAAACCTACGGTGCGTATGCATTTTCTTCGGTCACAGCACAAAATAACGTCGACCCTGATTTGGCGCAGCGCGTGGTCAATGGCTTGGAGCTTGCCTTGCGCTTCATGACCAAAAATCCTACACAGACAATTGCCATCGCCAAAAAGGAATTCCCGACACTGGATCCCGTCATTGTTGAGAGTGCTGTACGACGCATGGTCGCTGAGAACGTTTATCCCCCAAGCGTTCAGACCACGCCTGGCGCGTTAAAAGTTGCCATGGATACCCAGATCGCATTGGGCAATCTGAAAGTGCAACCTGACTACACCAAGTTCGTGGTTCAGACCTACGTTAAAAAAGCATTGGCCCTCCCTTAAATAGTCTGGCACCGTGTACCGGGTCTGCCGCCGTCCGGCAGACTCATCGAAAACTTATGCAAACCCCTCTTTTAAAAACGTTGGGGCTTCACCCCGACGTTGGCTCTGCCACTGGTGACTGTCCACTTGGTTTGTTGGCGGCCAGTCACGCGATTCAGACGGGCACTCTCTTGGCGTCGGACTATCTGCAGCTATGCGCTGAGCGCGCCGATGCACTCGAACCGGGCTTGCATGCCTTTGTCTCGCGTTCGCCAACCGAGGCACTGTTGGAGCAGCTCAAGGTATCTGACGGCGTGTTGTCAGGCATCCCAGTCGGTATTAAAGATTTAATTGCAACAGCGGATTTACCCACCACCCATGGTTCGGCCATTTATGTCGACCAAATATTGCCGGCGGATGCGCCGATCGTCATGCGCATCAGACAGCTTGGGGGCGCCATCTTTGGCAAGACCGTCTCGACTGAATTTGCCTGGCGCAGTCCTGGGCCAACCGTCAACCCATCCAACCCAGCACACACGCCTGGCGGTTCCTCCAGTGGTTCTGCAGCAGCCGTTGCGGCGGGCATCTTGCCATTGGCCTTAGGCACACAGACAGTTGGGTCCGTGATTCGCCCTGCAGCGTATTGCGGCATCGTCGGCTTCAAGGCGAGTTTTGGTGCGGTGCCACGTGCGGATACTTTTCCCTTGGCCTCCTCGCTGGACCATGTGGGATTTTTAACCCGCTCGGTTGATGACGCAGCCTTCGCGTTCAATTTGCTGCGCAATCGCACCACCGCTGAAGCAGACAGCATTGTTTTACCGCCCGTGCTGATGGATCTGCAAAAAGGACTTGGCGGCATGTCGCCGCCTCGACTGGCGATGCTGCGCACGCCCTTTGACGACCAGGTCACTGCCGAGCAGCAACAGGCCATGACGCAAACGATTGAAAAACTGCGCGCCGCTGGGGCGGTCATTGAGGCGTTTTCGCTGCCCGATGTGTACTGGAAAGGTGTGGCCGCCTTGTTCTGCCTGCTTGAGGCGGAAGGCGGTGCCGTCCACGAAG
>Ga0208916_10001133_pt1 | contig 11636 bp, 12 predicted proteins | sample DEB19_08_DNA_5_FD_184523 | JGI IMG/M metagenome (GOLD analysis project Ga0208916, IMG submission 184523) | Aqueous microbial communities from the Delaware River and Bay under freshwater to marine salinity gradient to study organic matter... | ecosystem: Environmental > Aquatic > Marine >... | reverse complement strand
CATCCAGATCGTTTAGAAAATCAACGCCGATGTCTTGGGTGAATGCGCGTCCGGTGGTCTGGTTCAGATCACTGCCGCCGACCAACTGCAAAACGTCAGATGTTGTGATCAGCCGAGAGATGGTTTGACCCCACCAACCCAAACCAATGACGGCGACTCTAAATTTGTGGTTCATACGCAGAGAATTGAAGTTGATAAATCGATGCCTCAATTTATCAGCCTATCAACAAAACAGCAAGCTGAAAGACCCCGATGACTGACGTCGCGGCTAGCCCGGGCGGTTCAAATCAGCCACCAGTTGCAGTAGTTCGGTGCGCTCAACATCTGGGCTGAACAAAGGCGCACGAAGCGCGCATTGGGACCTCAGCAGCGCCAGCCATTCGTCACCGGATGCCGCACCCGTGCTTTGACAGCGCCGCAACAACTGCGCCAATCCCTCTGCATCACCCGGCTCGAAATAGCCTGCGTAATCGTTGCCCAGCATGCCAATGTTGCCTGGAATACGCGAAGCTAAAACCGGTGTCCCGCTCAAAATGGCCTCCATGACGACATGCGCGCCGCCCTCCATCAGGCTGGGGTGGACCAGCACATGCGCGCGCTGAATATACCCGCGCGTGGCCTGGTACGGCTGCGTACCCAGCCAGCGGTAATTCGGGCAAGCTGCGGCCGTGTCCTGCGCTGCCTGTCCCAGTGCCGGGTCTAGCGCTTCACCGATGTGGTCGATCTCAAGATTCGGCTCTCCTTGGAGCAGACGGGCGGCGGCAAACAGTGTCTGCGGTGATTTTTCGTCACGCAGATGACCGACCATGACGACGCGCAATTGCACCCGTGCCGACGGCTTGAAAACTGCGGGAAGCGCCGAGCAGGACTGGAAAATCACACGTGTTTTAGCGCGCAGATCCGCCGGTAAAGCGTCAGCTCCGCTGGCTTGCAGCACCACCAGTTGTGACGCCAGCGAGATGGATTGCTGGGCGCTTGAATCAAAGTGAATATCCCGGTACAAATCCGTGCCGGTGAGCACCAGCCCCAAACGTCCCGCTGGCTGCCGCTCAGCCCAAGCGGCCACTGAAGCGGCTGAGCGACGTGCGTGCAGCGCCAGCATCACTTGGTCCGGCCGGTCAGGGTGTTGAAGGGCTTCAGCATCAGGCCATTGCTGGATGATGCGTACCTTGTGCGGTGCCAGCAGCGACCGCCAGCGTTGGGCGGTTTGCCAGTTGCCGTTGTTAGCGTCCGCCAGCGCCGGGCTGACGATGACAATGCGCATCGCTTGCGAGTCAGCTGAGGGTTGATCCATGGGTTTAACCCGCCGCCCAGAAGACGGCAAACCAGCCGCGCTCGTCAGTCCAGACCTGCGTGCGGGCAAAGCCCGCTGTTTGCAGCAAACGCTCAAAATCTGCGGCCTGCCATTTGTAGGAGCTCTCGGTGTGAATGCGCTCACCTTGGACAAAGTGTCGTTCGCCGCCTGGCCAGCGAACTTGCACGTCGCGAACCGTCTGTAAATGCATTTCGACACGCGATTCAACCGCGTTGAACGAGGCCAGATGCTGCCAGTCCGCCAGCTGAAAATCGCTGCCGACCAATTGGTTCAGGTGCGGCAGCAGGTTCCGGTTGAACGCCGAGGTGACGCCCAGTGCATCGTCGTAGGCGGGCTCCAAGACCTCACGCGGTTTCAGCAGGTCGACGCCAATCAACAGCCCTCCGCCGATGCAGGCGCTGCGTGCTTGACGCAAAAATGTCAGCGCTTGCGCCGGCGTGAAGTTGCCAATGCTGGAGCCCGGGTAAAACAGCACGTTCGGGCCGTTGCCGGCTTGCGGCGGCAGTTGCAGTGCGCTTGAAAAATCCATGCCGACGCCGAGCATTGGCAAGTGTGGATGTTGCGCTTGCAGGCTGCCCAGCGCTTGCCGTAAAAATTCAACCGAAATGTCAACCGCCACGTAACGCGCCGGCGCAAAAGCGGCGAACAGACTGGCCGCCTTGGCGCAATTGCCAGCGCCTAAATCGACCAGCGTGGCATGGTCTGGCAGCAGCCCAGCCATGGCAGCTGCATGGGTGGCGAAAATGCTGGCTTCGGTGCGCGTCGGGTAGTACTCGGGCAACTCGGTGATGGCTTCAAACAGCCGGGAGCCGAGCGCGTCGTACAAGAATTTCGGGGAGGTGAAGGCCCGCGGCGCCAGCAGGCCGGCCACCAGCTCAGCCCGCACGGCGGCTTGGTCTTCATGGTGCAACTGCACGAAATCAGGTTGCGACGGGGCGGCCGTGACGGCGCGGGGCAGAGCGGAATGAGCCGCAGAAAAATCAGGCATCGCAAGACTGTAGCAGGCGGCGCCCCGCCGGCGTCAGGCGGTGCTGAGTCGGCTGGCCACGCAGTAGGCGATGAACTTGTCCAGTTCCAGGGTTTTGTCGAACACCGCATCGGCGCCCAGAGCGAGCGCACGGCGGCGAATATCCGTGGTGGCGTAATTCGTCGGCACCACGACTTTCTGGCTTGGTTTGCGGTTGGCACAATGGCTCAGGATGCCCAAGCCGCTGCCTTGCAACAAAAACAAGTCGACCACCGCCATTTGCCATTCGTCGGGGTGGCCGAGCAGCCATTCAGTCGCCTCACGTTCGGTACTTGCCACGCCAGCCACTTTGACGTTGGCGATTTCTGTCAGCATGGCGGCAAGGCTGTCCCGCACGACATCGTTGTCTTCCACCAAGTAAATCATGGGCTTTTGTAGAGCGTTGCACAGACGGTATCGCAATGCAACTCCTCTGCGATATTCCTGTCAGATAATTTACACCCGCAACAGGATTTTTTCCGCAAATGAGTTGCCGTCCTACAGGGCTATGGGGAAAGCTGGGCAATAGTGACGAAGCAGTTAAAACAGCCCATTATGGTGACAACCTTATTCATGCAAAACCGATCTGACACATCCCATCCAGTGGCGCCGGTGGGGGTCAGCCTGGCGCAGGCTGAAGCCGCCCATTACGCCGTGCTGAGGCGCATCACCCCCACCATTCGCCACCATTTGGTCGGGGAATTTCAGCCCATCGGCATGATCGCCACCATGCTCGACCGGCGCCTGCAAAGCGACGAGCCGAATCTGAACCATCTGCGCGACAACAGCGCTGCGCTTGGCAAACTGTCACGCACGGCTGCCAGCACCTGCATGAACCTCATGTCGTGGCTGGCGCCCAAAAAAGACGCTGTGACGACGCTGGACAGCGGCGTCGTGGACTGCTTGAGTTTGCTCACCACCGAATTCCGGTTCAGGGGATTCGTCCTTGTCAATGAAGTGACTGACATGCCGGTGAACGTGAGCACCGCAGCGTTGCGCAGTGTCTTGCCGGCTGCGTTGCTGGCCATGAGCGACCAGCAGCCCGGCCCGGCTGATTTTGCCTTGAAGGCTGACTTGGTGCCGCACGGCGTGGCGTTGTCGATCGTTCGGCGGTCGGCCGTGCGCAGCGCCGAAACCAGCCCCGTCGCTGAGTACCGTGCGTTGAATTGGCAGGATGTGACGGCCCTCGCTCAAGCCGAATCGGTTGGTTTTTCACAGTCTGCTGACGCTGTGCAACTGACGTTTTCGAAGGCCAGTCCTGCACCGCATTTAACGGGTTGAGTACTTCCGCTTGGGCGACGCTGCAGGGGTGGACCGCAAGCGCTTTTAAAATCATGCCCAAACCGCATTGACCATGCTCCCCGCAAACCATTCCACGCACACACCGCTTTCTATGCACACCACCGCTCTCGTTTTGTTCTCTGGCGGGCAAGACTCCACCACTTGTCTGGCGCAGGCACTGACCCGTTACCAACGCGTTGAAACCATCGCGTTTGATTACCGCCAGCGTCACAGCGTTGAGTTGGACGCGCGGCTGGTGGTACTGCAACAGTTGCGTGAGCAGTTCCCTGAATGGGCTGGCAAGCTTGGTGAAGACCATTTGTTAGACCTCGGCGTGCTGGGTCAGGTCAGCGAGACCTCGCTGACACGCGACACCGCTTTCAAGATGGAAAGCTCTGGCCTGCCCAACACCTTTGTGCCGGGCCGCAATTTGCTGTTCTTAACGTTGGCTGCAGCGCTGGCGTATCGGCGCGGGCTGGAAGTGCTGGTGACAGGCGTGTGTGAAACCGATTTTTCAGGCTACCCCGACTGCCGCGACGACACCATGAAAGCCATGCAACTGGCTTTGTCACTGGGCATGGACAAACGCTTTTTGATCGAAACGCCCTTGATGTGGATCGACAAAGCCGACACCTGGCGCTTAGCCGATGCATTGGGTGGTCGCAAGTTGGTGGACCTGATCGTCGAGCACACCCACACTTGTTATTTAGGCGACCGCGAGCATCGTCACGCGTGGGGTTACGGCTGCGGTGCGTGCCCGGCGTGTGAGTTGCGGGCGCGGGGTTATGCGGGTTTTATCGGCGCTTGAGTAGCCCTGTGAGAATCGGCCAGGGGGCTGGCCTCCTACACGTTTAAATAGGTTTTATTCCCCTGTAGGAGGCCAGCCCTCTGGCCGATCCCCCGCCTGACCCTCCGCTCCTCACCGAACCGTCAACCCATACGCCGCCTCAGCCCCTTCCGGCGCTTTCTCCAACTCCCAGCGCTGGCTGTGAAATGCCGCCACTATGGGCCGGTGCGCGATCGACACCAGTGCGCCGCCGGCTTGCTGCGTTTGCGCCAGCAGCTTGGCATAAAGTGTTTTTTCGGCGGCTTCGTCGAGCGCGCTGGTGGCTTCGTCGGCAAAGATCCATTGCGGTTTTTTCAGCAGCACGCGGGCGATGGCGAGTCGTTGTTGTTCGCCGCCAGAGAGCTTTTGGCTCCAAGCGTCGCGGTCATCCAGCCGCTCGGTGAGTTGCGGCAACAGGGCGTCGTTCAAAGCTTGTTTCAACTCGGCGTCGCTGTAACTGTCCACCGGCTGCGGATAAGCCAGCGCGTCACGCAGGCTGCCGTCCGGAAAATACGGCCTCTGCGGTATGAACATGGTGCTCTGCGGCACCACGGCGCGGCCATGCGCAAACGGCCAAATGCCGGCCAGCGCGCGGAACAAGGTCGATTTGCCGCTGCCCGAAGGCCCATTCAAGAGCACGCTGTCGCCGGGTTGGGCCTGTAACGCCAAGCCACTGAGCAAGACTTCGCCCGTCGGCAAGCTGAGCGACAAATCGACGGTTTGCAGATGGTCTGCACCGACGACGACGGTGGCCGGGTCTGACGTACCCGCATTGACAGCCGCACGCGCCTGACCTTCCAACGTGTGCGCGGCGATGTGCTCTTCAAAACTCGTCAGCCGGTCAGTGGTGGCGCGCCACGCCGCCAGCGTGCTGTAGTTGTCGACAAACCAGCTGAGCGAGTCTTGCACCCGACCGAAAGCCGAGGCGATTTGCATCAGCTGACCGAGCTGAATAGCGCCGCTAAAAAACCGCGGGGCCGAGATGATGAACGGAAAAACCGTCGCCGCCTGGCCAAAAAAGTTGGTGAACCAAACCAGGCTTTTCTGCTTTTTAATCAGCGCCAAGTAGTTGCCCAGCACCGTCGAAAAGCGCGTGTCGAGATGGCCGCGCTCCACCGCTTCACCCTTGTCGAGCGCAATCGCCTCGCTGTATTCGCGCACCCGCACCATGTGGTGCCGGAAGTCGGCTTCGTAGCGTTGCTGTAAAAAATTAAGCTGAATCTGCGGCCTGCCGATGTAATGCGTGATCACGCTGCCCGCCACGCAATACAACACCGCCATCCAGACCATGAAGCCGGGAATGCTGTAAGCCGTGCCGCCCAATGTGAAGGCAAAAGCCCCTGACAGACTCCACAAAATGCCGACAAAACTCAGCAGCGTCACCACCGCGTTCAGCAAGCCCATGCTGAGCGACACGGTGTAGCTGGTGAACAGGTTCAGGTCTTCTTGGATGCGTTGGTCCGGGTTGTCGGGCATGGGCTGCGGCGCGCCCGGTTGGCCTTCTTGCGCGGTCGCCGGCTGTGTGTAACGCGCCAACTCCAGCCGGTAAAACGCATGGTTGGACAGCCAGCGCTTCAGGTAGTGGCCGGTCATCCAGGCGCGCCAGCGAATCTCCAGCAATTGTGTCAAATAAAAGCGATAGACCGCAATCAAGATGAAGGCAAAAGCCAGGTAGGTGAAGCGTCCCAGCTCGCGCCAAAACACCGCTTCGTCCTTGTTTTGCAGTGCGTCGTAAAACAGCCGGTTCCAGTCATTCAGCAACACCAGCATGTAGACCGCTGCCAGGTTCAGCGCGACGATGGCCACCAATAATCCGCGCGCTTTCCATTTGTCTTCAGACTGAAAATACGGCAAAGACAAGGCCCAGACTTTGCGCACAAAAGTCTTGAAGCTGCCAAGTTTGTCTTGAACGACGGTCATGAGCGCTCTCTTCAGTTGGGGTTAGAAATGCCGCTCGCCACATGCCCTGACGGCACGTGCTGAGAGGCCGAATGAACATGGCCGGTCTGGTCGTCAAAGAAAAAATCAGGCTCAAACTCACGCAGAAATTCGCCCTTGGCCAAGCCGCCTAAAAATATCGCTTCATCGACCTCGATGTTCCAGTCCATCAGCGTGCGGATGGCACGTTCATGCGCCGGTGCGCTGCGGGCGGTGACCAGCGCCGTGCGAATCCGCATGCGCGAGGTGCCGGCCTCTTGCAGCCGGTGCAGGGCTTCCAGCAGCGGCTTGAACGGGCCTGCCAGCAGCGGCTGCGCTGCGTTGGCGCGTTCGTGCGCCTGAAACGCGCTCAGGCCTTGCGACTGAAAAACGCGCTCCGCTTCGTCAGAAAAAAGCACCGCGTCACCGTCGAAGGCAATCCGCACTTCGTTCGGATGCGCATCGCTGGCGTGGGCTGAATGCGGATAGACTTGCGCCGCCGGCACGCCGGCCAGCAGCGCAGCGCGTACATCGCTCAGGTGCGTCGATAAAAACAGGTTGGCGTGCAGCGGTTTCAGGTAGCGCCACGGTGCTTCGCCGCGGTTAAAGGTGCCGCGTTCGATCTTCAAACCATAGTGCTGGGCTGATCTGAAAACGCGCATGCCGGAGACCGGGTCATTGCGCGACAAAATCACCACCTCAACCCGCTGCGGCGGTTTGACTGCGCTCCCGGCTTCGCTTTGGCTGTCTGGTGCGTCGTTGAAGGCGAGGAGTTTTTTCACCAATGAAAAAGCCACGCCGGGTTTGGCCGGCACATCCAGGCGCTCTAATTGCAGCTGCATGTAAGCCGCGTCACGCTTGCTGCCGGCCTGCTCCTGCTGGGCCATGCCTTCTTCAAAAACACGGTTTTCCTCCTCAAAGTCAAACAGCGCGCGCGACGAAATCGCCACCACCAGTTGCCCGTCAAGATTGGTTGCCATGGTGTTTTTCTTCCAGTTTTTGATGAAGACAGGCGGGGCAGAGGCAAGTGGCTTTGTCAGCGTCAGAGGCATCTTCGGCAGCAGCTTCGGCGGAATTTACCGGAGTAGGAATCGCCATCACATGCGGCAAGTCGTAGCACCAACAGGTGGCGTCAGCGCCGACCATGCCGCAGCGAAAAGCCGCGCCGCAGGCAGCGCAAACGGAGTTGGAGGCAGGTGAATTCGGGGATCGGCCAGAGGGCTGGCCTCCTACAAATTTCGCCATGGGCGCGGAGTCCCCTGTAGGAGGCCAGCCCTCTGGCCGATCCCCTTTCGATGGCCGATCCTTAGAAGGCGAGGTCAACTTCGGTGCCCGCTCAGCTTTTCAAAAACAACTTGTAAACCGGATTTTCGGTTTCTTCTACGCACGGATAACCCAGCGTGGCCAGGAAGGCTTTGAACGCTGCGTTGTCGGCTTTGGGCACTTGCAAGCCGATCAAAATGCGGCCGTAGTCTGCACCCTGGTTGCGGTAATGAAACAGGCTGATGTTCCAGCCCGGCCGCATGGTTGACAAGAACTTGAGCAGCGCGCCCGGCCGTTCCGGGAAGACAAAGCGCAGCAAGCGTTCGTCTTTGGCCAAGACGCTGTGGCCGCCGACCATGTGGCGTACATGCTCTTTGGCCAACTCGTCGTGCGTCAAGTCCAGCGCCTTGAAACCTTGGCGCGTGAAGGTGTTGACGATCTTGCCGCTCTCGCCTTTGCCGTGCGTGCTCAGGCCGACAAACACATGCGCTTCAGCCGCGTCATTGATGCGGTAATTGAACTCCGTCACGCTGCGCGGCCCACCGGGCAGCTCACCGATCAGTTCACAAAAGCGTTTGAAGCTGCCGCGCTCCTCGGGGATGGTCACGGCAAACAGGGCTTCGCTTTCTTCGCCGACCCCAGCGCGCTCGGCCACAAAACGCAGTCGGTCAAAGTTCATGTTGGCGCCACACAAAATCGCGGCGTAGGTCTCGCCCTTGGTCTTGTGCAAGGCGACGTATTGTTTGATGGCGGCCACCGCCAACGCACCCGCCGGCTCCACAATGCCGCGCGTGTCGACAAACACGTCTTTAATGGCGGCGCACACAGCGTCGGTGTCTACGGTCATGAATTCGTCCACCAGCTCGCGGGTGATGCGGAAGGTTTCTTCACCCACCCACTTGACCGCCGTGCCGTCTGAAAACAGCCCGACGTCTTGCAGCATGACGCGCTTGTGGGCATTGACAGAACGGATCATGGCGTCCGAGTCGTTCATCTGCACGCCGATGACCTTGATCTCGGGCCGCACGGCCTTGATGTAATTGGCCACGCCGGAGATCAAACCGCCGCCGCCAATCGCGACAAACACCGCGTCAAGTCGGCCGTGGCCGATGCGCTGAATTTGCCGCAACATTTCCATGGCAATCGTGCCTTGGCCGGCGATCACGTCCGGATCGTCAAACGGGTGCACAAATGTCAGGCCGTTTTTTTTCTCCAGCGCCGCAGCATGCTCGTAAGCGTCTGAATAGCTTTCACCATGCAGCACGACTTCACCACCGAGCGCGCGCACCGCGTCTATTTTGAGCTGCGGCGTGGTCGACGGCATGACGATCACCGCCCGCGTGCCGAGCTTGTCGGCGCTCAGCGCAACGCCCTGTGCGTGGTTGCCGGCCGAGGCGCAAATCACGCCTTTTTTGAGCTGCGCCGGACTCAGGTTCGCCATCTTGTTGTAAGCACCGCGCAGCTTGAAGCTGAACACCGGTTGCTGGTCTTCGCGTTTCAACAGCACCGTGTTGTTCAGCCGCTTGCTGAGTGTTTTGGCCGGCTCCAACGCTGTTTCAACCGCCACGTCATAGACGCGGGCAGTGAGAATTTTCTTCAGATAGTCGGCTGGCGTCAGCTTGGCTTTGGAGGCAGATCGTGTCTTGGGGGGCAGCATGGGGGTTCTCTCTCTTGAGCGCCAATCATAGTGGGGGCCGTGGAAAGAGCTGCCGCCGCTGCTGAGTCCCAAGCTACATCTTGAATCCGATGGTTTTGATCAGCTGGTTCCAGCGAACCACTTCTTGTTTGAAGTACTTGTCCGGGTCTACCAACTCCAGCAGTTCCCCGCCTGCTTTTTCCACGTCCAGCTGAAATTCCGGGTCGGATATGACTTTGTGACTGGCTGCTTTGAGTGTGGCAATGACCTCTTTGGGAGTGCCCGCCGGGACGAATACCGCGTTGAAAACTTGAACCCGCATGTCCGGTAAACCCGATTCAATAGCAGTCAGGATGTCCGGTGCAGCCTTGAGTCGAGCGTCGTTGTTCACACACAAAATCCGGGCTCTACCGGCGCGGTGTTGAGCCAACACAGCCGACGACAAGATGGGCGTGATGATAGGCACGTGGCCTGCGATCAAGTCCTGCATGGCCGGACCACCGCCTTTGTACGGCACGTGTTGTATGTCCAGTTTGCCCGCTTGGTATTTGAACAATTCACCGGTCAAGTTGGTGACGGTCCCCGGGCCGGCTGAACCATATGCGTATTTGCCGGGGTCGGCCTTGATGAGCGTGATCAGTTCTTTAAGGGTGTTGGCGGGGAACTTCGGGTTCACCACAATGCAAGTGGGATTGGTGCTGACCATGCCGATCAATTCAAAGTCTTTGATCGGGTCGTAAGGCGAGGACGCCGATGCCGCCGGATTGATAATTTGGGTGGTGCTGGTACCGAGCAGCAGGGTGTAGCCGTCGGGCCGTGCACGGGCTACCTCGGCGGCGCCAATGACCCCGCCCGCACCGCCTTTGTTGTCCACCACGATGTTCATGCCCGTCTGCGAGGCCATATTTTTGACCCAAGCCCGGCCCATGATGTCGCCGTCGCCGCCGGGCGCAAAAGGCACCACCAGGCGAATAGGTCGATCCGGGTAGCGTGCTTGCGCCTGCAGCATGCCCCAAGGCGCTAAGGCGGCAGTGCCGAGGGCTAGAAAAGTACGTTTTTTCACTGTCTTGTCTCCTTTTATTGTTTGAGTCAGCGGCGCACCGGAATAAACACTTCGCTCGCCCGCTTTGGAGGCAGCCCCATGTCGGCGGCAAGCTGCGCTATGAAGGCGATGATTTCTTCGGTCAAACCAGTGGGGTACCGGTAGATTTCCATCCAGGTTTCCAGTCCTCCCGCGGACGGGATTGGGCGCTGTGCAATTTCAATCTCGAGCTCTGGCCACTTCAATTGAAGTGCGGCTTCAAACTGGGTCACGAGCGAAAGACAGTCATCGTGCTCTGCCAGCGGCACCTTGTAATAGACAAATAAAGTCAACATTGGGAGCCTGTGGCGGGCGTGTCAGCCTTGCCCATGCCGGCCCAGCGTTTGGCCAGGTCGGTGTCAATGTCGAACAGGTCCAGGCAACGCCCCACGGTGTGGTTGATCATGTCGTCCAGTGACGTCGGTCTAGCGTATAAGGCCGGCACTGGCGGCATGATGATCGCGCCGTTCTCAGAGGCTTGCAGCAAGGCCCGCAGGTGGCCGTTGTGCAGCGGTGTTTCGCGCACCATCAGCACTAACCGGCGTCGCTCCTTGAGCACGACATCAGCGGCGCGCGTGAGCAGGCTGCTGGTCATGCCATAGGCCACTTCAGACAAAGACCGAATCGAGCACGGTGCAATCACCATGCCCATCGTTTTGTACGAACCAGAGGAAATGCTCGCCCCGATGTTTTTGGCGTTGTGCACTTCGGTGGCCAGAGCTTCGACTTCTTTGACGCTCAAATCTGACTCGGTGGCCAGGGTCATTTTGGCTGAGTCACTCATCACCAAATGGGTTTCAATGCCCGAGCCTTGCAGGACCTGCAAGATGCGAACCCCGTACACAACGCCAGAGGCCCCGCTGATGCCGACGATCAAGCGGCGTGGCGTCTGGCTCGGTGTGAATTGATGGGCGGTCATGCGGGCCTCAGACTTCGTCGGGCCGGAACTTGGACTCTGCTTTGACATCGTTGCGTTGCTGTTTTTCACTGATCAAACCGTTCTCAAGGTAGCGGCCGGTTGCAGCGCGCAGCGCGGATGCATCCCATTGCGGCAGCCAGTCGCCCAGCGAGTACCCAAACCAAGGCGACTGCGGGCGTAATTTAGGCAGACCCAGTTCCTCCCAAATCACTTTGGAGCGCTCCATGTACTCTTTGGTGGGTAAGGCCAGTGGAGGCATGTCGCCCTTCATGGTGGCGTCCATCAGCAGCGTCGAGTCTTCCTCGCCTTCGGCCTCGCGTTTTGGACCGTGACCCTGACCGCGATGGTCCAGCGTGCGCACATCGATGACGGGATTCATGCGATAGGCGATG
>Ga0208916_10001130_pt1 | contig 11651 bp, 18 predicted proteins | sample DEB19_08_DNA_5_FD_184523 | JGI IMG/M metagenome (GOLD analysis project Ga0208916, IMG submission 184523) | Aqueous microbial communities from the Delaware River and Bay under freshwater to marine salinity gradient to study organic matter... | ecosystem: Environmental > Aquatic > Marine >... | reverse complement strand
CTTCTTAGCACCGAATGTAAGAACTGCAGCAAGACCCTCAAGGGCCTGAGCATCCAACAATTCCATACGTACTTTATCATTGTCATACTTAGTACCCTGAGTTAGCTTTTCCATTAGATCGTCATAGCCTTTCTTAAGAGATTTGGAATCCACGCTGATTCATGCTCTCTACAAATGAAGCTTGTACGTTGATACGTTCTTTCTCAGGGATGGTGTTGAAGTAGCCTAGCACTAGCAATACACCTTTAGGGGATAGCTTTTGATCTCTCATATTATCAATAGCCATATTAGCTAACACTACACCTCGATTACGAGTACGCAATACTACGTCCTCAATATCGTTAAACAGGGCAAAACCTTTATAATTATCATTACTCATTTAGTAGTTTTTCTTTCTGTATTTTCTTGTTTAGTAATCCCCTTGTGGCAGGGCTTACACACTACTTCTAATTTATCTGCTTCGCAAAACATGCGAGAGATTACTCCATCCCATGAATCAAATCCTGTAATGGGAACTACTGGAATGATGTGATTTACTTCCACATCTTTAGCGGGAAAGTCTTGCTTACAACAACTACACGTATAATGCTTAGCGAGTCTTCCTGATTTTGGATTTGTCTTAACTCCGACACAAGCATTATTAAGTGTTTTATATTTAGGAGGCCATCGTTGTGAGGCACTACGTAGAGCTGATTTAACAAATGAATTATATCTAGCTTCTGTCCATTCTCCTCCGTTATGTGGCTTTATTGGCTTTGTCCCCATAATACTGGCGTACCATCCTCTCTTAGTTTTCTAGTCATATATAATAGTCGTCCCTGCTCTAGCATCTCCTTATATCCAGAGAGGCCATAGCAAGCCTTATAAGCCCCATAGACGGCCTTTAAAGCTTCAGCAGGTGTGTTACTATTAGCTAGGATATTAAAGGCTGCTACAGGCCCGCATTTAGGAAGACCGGGGATAGTGTCTACAGCATCTCCTGTAAGAAGCTGAGCGTAGAAGAACAACATCCCTACACCACTAACCTTCTTACGATCTTTACTGAGTTTGATATACCCTACATCATCAACAAGTTCCGGCCCGAATTGAGGTTGGTTTGCAAGTTCCCATCCATAATGCCATCCAGGAACTTGTCGTAAGTCTTTGTCCCTCGTACAGATGATCGTCTCAGTTGCTCGTGAGGTTTGCTCAATAGCCATGAGGTCGTCAGCCTCCAACCCTTCGGTGATCCTGTAATCATATTTTCCTTGTATGTATGCTTTAATATTGTAATAGTGTAAAGGCTTATGACTTGGCCTTTTCTTATACGGATGAAGCTTTGCTATGTCATTACGGAAGTTGGTCTTCCCTGTTAGATAGAGAATTGGAGAAGATGTAGCACCTACTACACCACAAATATTCCCAATCCTATTATCTAACAGCTCAGATACATAGTCGAAAGGAGGGTTGCTCTCCCCCTTCCAACCTGTCTCAGCAGCAAAGCCTATCTCATATAGAAGCACATCGGCATCTATGAGAGGCTGCATCAATAAGGAGTGTCTTCGTCTTCTTCAACAGGAGCAGGAGCACGAGACTTCTTAGGAGCTTTCTCTGCAACAGGAGCTGCAGCAGGAGCCTTGCCACTAATAGCCTTCTCTAGCGCACTACCATTGAACTGAAGATTGCCCTTAATCTTTGTCTGAATCCAATCAGGCAAGGAGTTAAACACCTCCATGTCTGGAGCATCCAAGTCAAACACCTTAGCTGGATTCTTCAAGGCTTCACACTTCTCTGCATCTTTAGGACGCATAGCAGCAATGTTAGCTACGTTAGTGTATGTCTTCTCTCCTACAAAGTTATTGACCAGAGTAACATTAATAGGAGTGTCCACGGTACGGCTGAAGTCGCCATCAAAGGCGCCAGAGGGATCAAGAGCATTATAACGCTGAGTGCTCTTAGCTTTGTCTGCAAACAAACCATAGAAAGGAAGTGTTTCAGAAATCCATCGTGGCTTATCGTCAATTTCATTACCATCCTCATCTACCATAAAGGCATCTACAAGTTCATAAGTGAGCATCACTTCTTGTGCAGGTGGTTTATCCTTACCTTGATAAGGACGTTGAGCTTGCAAGCCCAAATCAATCAATTGAACCAATCGAGCAGGATAGACACCCGGCTCAAGGATAGGTTGCTCAACACGATTACTGTTACTGTTTTGTACTTTTTTAGCGTTCAAGCCCATTTATTATTCCTTAGTAGTTACGAAGTATGTTTTAAAGCTGAGGACAGTGCTAGTAGCGAAGCCATAGTTCTCACCATTAGCTAAACTAATTTGAAAGAAAGTATCTGAGACATTGTAGAAGATGATGTTCTCAAAGATTTGATTCTCTAATTCACCATATGGATCAATGTATTCCAGATAGAGAGTTTGTGTTTGTGTCTCATCACCCATTATGCAAACTCCTGATAACGGCAAGCTTCAACATAAGACTGGACTAAGCGTTCTTGCTCACTTTCCAATTCATCAATCTCCTCACCAATCTGGTGGATACGATAACGCAATACGTTAATGTAATCGTTAGCTTCTGTTTTATTAGTGAATTTCATACCAGTTTTTTCCTATTTTTCCTTGGCCTATATGTGGACAAGGTATATTATAAAAGTCTCCAGCCCAAGCAATAGCTTGTTCAGAGATTTGTTTTACATGCTCAGCTATTTCTACACGGCACTCAATAGTAAATTCATCATGATACCAGCAGACAAATCCGTAATCAATACCATATACATAACCTGCACGTTCCATTTCTTTATTAGCTTTATTGTATGCAGCCGTCATCATAATAGCTTCATCAGACTGTAACAAATAAACTAATACTTGATGCTCACTAGGAACTTTGATTGGTCTGCCATCGAGTCCAGTAATAACACCATCGTAGTATTCCATACGATTGAATACAGCGTTATACCGTTTCTTAGCAGATGCTCTCCACTCTTTCATAAGACGATCTAATAAGTTTCCTAATGCTGGTAATCCCTGTAGAAACTGGGCTTTAAGACGTTTACCGTCTGCTGATGTACCTTTGACAATCTTACCAATCTTAGCGTCACCAGCACCAAATAGAAATCCATAGAAGAAAGTCTTTGCATCATCTCTACTATTCAATCCAGCAGCTCGCATATTAACTGAATGAATATCTGAACCATCTTCTTTCTTACCGTTCAATACGTTATCAGTATATACAGGGTCGTTCATTCTACCGCATAGCATCCTGATCTGACAAGCATCAGAGTCAGTACCTACAACTACAAAGCCTTCTTTGGATGTAAACATCTTACGCATCTGTTTACCGTAAAAGCTTTTAGCTTGTGGAATGTTAACTATGTTACGGTGAGTGGCTCGTCCTGTGACCGCAAGTGTATTGACAACACTCGGGATTCTCCCGTCGGCTCTAATGAGACTGTGCAAGCCTTCAATAATACTGCGTCGCTGCCTACACTGAACCCGCTTTGCAACAAGTTTACCAACTTTTCCATTGATGCCATCGAAAGGGTCATCCTTTGATAGTTTGGGGCTTGTTCGTTCTCCATCGTCATTTGTATTCCATTCTAAGGGTTCCCATCCAGATTCTAATAGATAGTTCTTAGTCTCTGCATTACTGTCTAGGCTAATACGTCTAAAATTAATGCGACTAAAAGGGCCACAAATGGGAGCATCGTCAGGGCAAAGACCAGTAGAAGCATACCACTTGAGACTGCTTTCGGAATAATTCCCGCTTTTGAGGAATGGTTTCTTGATGTAATTATATTCACCTTTTTTCTTAGTTTCTTCTACCTCAACCATAAACGGTAGATTGGGAATCAACACCCTATCAATCCGTTTAATCCAATTACCAAGCTGAGAGATATTTCTCAGCATCTTATCTTCATCTACTAGCCATCCGTATTGCTCTTGCTTCTGTAAGTTTTCAAATAGTCTGAATGAAAGAAGGAAAGCATTCCTCCATTTACCATGTGAAGCCTCATTGAGAAGCTCGTCATATACCAGAGAAAGAATCTCTACGTCCTCTGTACAACGGTGAAGCATTGCTTCCGAGAATACTTCCCAATCATTATGCTCTGGCTTTCCTCGTCCAACTCTATAGCCCCATGCCTGAATACCATGTGGACCAATTCCCTTATCAGGACAGTTAAAAGGAACTATACGTTTAGGGTTTAGAAGTCGAGACATGATTAGTGTATCTACCTTCTTACCTTTATATTCCCAGTTGTATAGCTGTTTAAGCAATGGAAAGTCATACCCTAATGCGTTATGTGCAATTAACACATCAAACGATTCTAAGTATTCCAACATCTGCTTAACGTAGTCACCTCCTGCCCAAGGCCAGAACTTTCTAACCTCGCCAGTGTGCTTATCTTTTACTACGCAGCAATGTAACTTAGTCACTGTGTCTAACAAGCCATTAGCTTCTAGGTCGAAAAGCCCCACTCTCATTACGCTTCCTTAAAAAGATTTGTTTCGCATAGCTACGAATTCATCATACTTTTCTTTAGTACTCTCTGCATATTCAGGCTGCGCCAGTGCTGCATGGAGAGCTTCAATTGCATTACAAGTAGAACAATCTTGCTCATACTTTGCATCGCAAGTTTTTAGTTCAAGCGCATCAAGCACCATCTGCATTACTTCTCTGTCAGTCATTTTCCCTACCCTTTAGCGAGTGCTTCTTCTGCTACTCTATGCGCGTCAGTTATGTATGACGTACCAGAACAAAACTGCAAAGCATCTATTAAGTCTGCATTCACTTCATGCAGTCGGCGTAGTTCTGCTGTTGACCTTTCCACAATATCAGAAAATATCAATTCATCAACATTAGCAGTATCTAACTCATCAGCCAGCCTCAGTGTTTCCGGTTGTTTGTCAATCATTCTTTATACAGCTCCTTAAGTTCATTACGGAATCGTAATATCATTTGGTGAGTGGCAGCATAAGTGTATTGAGTGAGCTGACAAATATCCTTAGCAGAATATCCCTGCTTAAAATATAAGGACAACACCTCAATCTGAGCAATAGATTTAGTAGCAATCAATTCATTAATCTCATCTACTACACGCTCATTATACTGATTGCATGGAATACCATCTACTTCATCTTCTTCAAACGCATTGGCAGAAAAACCCTTCTCATTACGCTTGAAGTCACGTAAGCAATTGTCGAGGATATGCCCAACCCAACGATCAAAATTACTACCATCAAAAGTGTGAATGTATTTAATAGCTCTAGCATATGTCTCTTGTACGATGTCCTCTGCATCCCATTCCGTACCTGCTCGGAATGAAAGACGTAAGACTAGTTTTCTCCTATTAGCACGATAGTGTTGTTCAATTAAGTTCATTAAAGAGTCCTGTAGCATTGTCCCAATAGAGTTTAAACTTACCTGTCTCTCCGTATTCCCGATCTTCTAGCAAGACTAGGGTTCTTAGATTTCGTTCTTCTGGGGATAGATTAGGATCACGATTTCCTTCCAAGCCAAGCATGAGATTACAACTGCGAGCCATAGCCCTAGAACCGGCAAACTGAGAGCTAAGAACCTCACCACCACGTTCGTGGGGAGCTCCGCCATCAGGGTTACGAAGATGACAAAAGATAAAGATAACCACATTAAGATCAAGTGCCATAGCAGAGAGTTCTTGAGCAATTTCTTGAAGCTTGACATTAGCATCTCCTGAGTTCATACCATTAGTTAAGTTGGTAATTGGGTCAATCATAATGGCTTTACAACCGTCTAGTGCTGCCTCACGTATATCCGCCTTGAGGCTTTCCCATCCGACATGCTGATAAAGGTTGAGTAGCGTAAGCTTTCCCTTAAGAGCCTCGCCCGCCATATCGTAGGCTTTCTCATCAAAGGGTTTTGTTGGATCATGGAAGAATTTTCCCGCCAATTTTCCCGCGACAAGCTTGTAGGTTTTCTTATTACTCTCCTCCGGCTTGACCAGAAACACCTTCCAGCCATGGCTACGTATGAAATGCGCCGCCAACGTATTAACGACCTCGCTCTTTCCCTGCTTTTGCCCTGCACCAATGTAGATGGTTTCGCCAAGACGAATCCCACGAGTTGCCGTAGTGATGTGTTCCCACGGCCACGACACACCAAAAACTGGCGCTTCCTTAGCTTCTTCATGTAAGCTATCTCCTGATATAAGCCTACTGTTTTTAGGCTTCTTAGCATTGAATTGACATGCGTTATAACATGCCTTAGACTTGCCTTGCATTAGACATTCGTTTACATCCTTAGCAGGGAGCGTAGCAGCTACAGCATCTGGGATAACCAACATGGTAGCTTCTACTGCTTTCTTCCCTGCCTCGTCCATATCAAATACTAATACAACTTCCTTAAAGAACTCACGGATGCGCTGTAGATGCTTTGTAAGGTCTCTAGCAGCCCCTCCAGCTCCATTAGGTAGGGATACTATAGCTGGATTGAATTCAGCGTATAGCGTACCCTTATTAGACTCCTTAAAGATTTGAAATAAACTTACCGCATCAAGCTCTCCTTCCGTAATGAACAGCTTCTTACCACCAGTTTTAATAGCTTGTTGCCAGCCGAACAAATCAACTTCTTTATGTTCACCTACAGACCACATCTTCTTACCTTCTATAAGCCTACACTTATAGCTTGCAAGCACATCACCTTTATAATACGGATAGTGATGTGTCATTGGAGTAGTTCCATCTGACTCAGCTACACCTATCTTAACACCGAAGTAATCAAGATATTCTTTCTTAAGCTTGCGATCTGGTAAGTCAACACACTTGAACGTACTGATCTCCGCAAGCTCCTCCTGAATTTCTTCTGGAGATTTACGAATCTTCACTGGCTTATATCCTTGAGGCTTATCTTTATAAGGATCGGGGACGTATAAGCCCTTAGCGAAGTCATAACCATCGTATGTACCATCTTCTTTAAGAAAGATTTGTACACTACCAATCTTCTCTACACAAATTCCCATCAATGCTCCCTTAACAAAGCAGGGATTTTAGATTCCTCTGCTTTCACTTGTTTCTCTACTTGATTAATAAAATCCTCTAAGAGATAGAAGTAATGATGTTCACCGTCTAGAATTTTATTCAAAGATTTCTTAGCAATATCAATATCAACCTGTTTCATCTTCAATCTCCTTAATACGATAGAGGCATAGTGGAAATATAGTCCTAGCATCTTTGATACATTGTTGGGCTTCCTCCTTAGAAGGATAGGTATGTACTGAGCCTAACCAATTACTAAAGTATTCTGAATACCACTCAACAGTATATCTCATGGTAGAAAATCCCACATAAGTTTAGATGCTGACCAAGCCATTAACAATACACCACCAAAGAATAAACAAGCAGCTAATACTCCCATACTATCCATCTCATCTTCGTCATCAGGTATATCTTCTTCTTCATCGTATTTAGAATTTAAATCAAATACAGTGATAAGATATGAGATAATAAAACAAATAAATCCAATTGCAAACATTATAGCTCCTTAGTATTATACCATTCAGGCTGACTACGCCTGCTCCATGTTGCTAGATGTAGCTTACCGTCTCTATAGTAATTACGATAGGACTGAATGACATTGCCCTTTACCTTATACTCGTCTGGCATAGCAGGAGTAGGAGGAATCCATATCTTAATATTAGGTAGGCCGATAGGTTTTTTCTTAAGCGCATCCTTAAGTTTAGTATAAGTTAAATGTTGCTTACGATAGCGATAGGTATATTCTGCTGATGTTTCACAGAATAATTCATATAGCCAGTCATACGCTAGTCCTGAGTGTCTAGCCCATACTGCTGATGGATGATTCTCATGAGTCTTAGCATAGATAATATCAGAATCTTGAGGCTGCTTATCCCATACTCGATGAGCAGTGGAAAGAAGCTGTGCATATTCTAATACCATTTTAACTACATGCTTATCAACATGAGCTTGAGCTGCTTTCTTAGGACAATGGTCTAAATAAAATATATTCATAAGGATATTGGTCACTTAAAAGAAGCGAAGACTACCTACTACTAGGAAATACGATAGTCTTCGACAAGAGTTACAAATTAAAATTCACCACGACGACGAATTACTAGGGATTTAGGTGGAAAGAGCCATGGAAGTCCGTCTAATTCAACACCATCTGGTTCATTTATAGTACGGACAACAACATACTCAGCACCATCATCAACAAATTCATCCATTTCCTCCTCCCAATTTAGCTCGGCATCTTCTATTTTCTCTTTAATCTGTACAATATCTCCCTTACGGAACTCATTTCCATTAATATCATAAAGACGAGCTACTGGAGGAGGAATATTTGCAACAACATCATTAAAATTAATATCTTTAATGGCTTTCTTCTTCTTCTTTGGATCATTCTTATCACGATAGATGTAAGGAAGATCAATAGATAAGCTAAAACTTTTCTGCATATCTTTAACGATACGAGGATAGGTAAAGGTTTTGCTAATATCTCCTAGAACTTTCTCCATAAAATCAATAGGAGACATTTGAGCATAAAGGTTATAAATATCAATGGGGTCTTTAATCTCCATAGCAAATTTACGAATACGATACAATGCCTCTACCCATGTATCAATGTATTGAACATCTAGATTACCGTGCATAGCTCTAAATTCTAGACTACCATACTTAACTAGGGCTTCAAGATTGATAGAGGCATATCGCATTGTGTCTCTATTGATATTCTGTATGCCTTTGAATCCATATACAAAAATCATATTGACAGCATCCATCAATCCTTCAGCATCTTGTAAGCGTAAGCAGAATCTATTACCCTTACGCTCCTTACCACAATATGTAAGGAATGGTTCTTCTAACAGAAGATATAGGTAGATAACATTCATTACCTGATCTTCTGTACAATCCATCATATTCATATGTACATGAACACTAGTACGGAAAGAGAAATTCAATTCAGATTTATGTAGCTTCTTAGCTAGAAATTCTAATTGAGGCTTAACCTTCTCTCGTATTACAGGTTCACTGAATACATACTCATAAGATTCTCCACGAAGGGAACCGTCCTTAACAGAAGTCCAGCCACCGCTTTGAACCTCTACAAGATTATTACCCTCTACTTCAATTTCAATACCGAAGTCACCTTCTTTAGGACGTTCATACCCGAACAATTGGTGTAGCTTTTTCATATGTATTCTCCAATAACATTATTAAGTGTTCATTACCTTCGCTAAATGTAATGTCTTTAACAGATTCTGCTGTACGTTTAAACTTGCCTACTTCACGAGTACGGTAGAAAACAACACCGCTAGCACCTAATGCAAACTGTTTATCAATAGCGCACGCTCCACTGAATGTTTCTAAATAAGACATAGCTTCTGGAAAGGATGGATAGCGTCCAAACATAGAGTCTACAATCTCAGGGCAACGTAAAGACATTACACGTTCTTTAGCTGCTGTACGATTGAAAGGAAAGCGTACATCAGGTAGTGAGAACTTAAGATTCTCTAATGAATACCCAACCTTATACTTACGTACAGGATTACGATAGACATAGATAACTGATTGTCCAATATTTACAAAACCAATACGTCGAGTAGGAGGAAGAAACATACCTTCTTCATATTGTTTAACACGAGAACGCTGATCTGTTAGATCGAAATAAGATACAATATTATTATCAAAGAAACCTTCTACATAGACTGGACGATTCTTAAACAATACTAAAGAATCTCTATACAATTGATTTAGATCATCAACCATGACACACCTCTAACTGTTCTGCTTTTATGATACCGAGAGCTGCCTTAACATCACTCGTATTAATAATTTCTTGAACATCGCCATACTTTTCGTATAGAGCATTGCCTTTCATAATTTCTAATACACCACGTTTAGTTGCACGAAATACCCATTTGATAAGCTCAGGAGAATTAAGCCAAACATTAGAAAGAGTACGGTATTCCACACCATAAGACTTATATCGACATGCACCAGCCTTACCATACATACTACGCCGACGAGTGTCATTGTCATACACAAGGCTAGGAAGTCCTAGATAGAAGTCTAATTGCTTCACAACAGCGTCACAACGCTCTCTATGCCCTTTATCAGTAGGATTCTGTCCATCCGTCCATCCAATGTGTACATGCCCACTAGCGGTACGCATAGGACGATTACCATCGGGACGCTTATTCTCTCTACTCTGCCAAGCATTGAAGTCTGGCTCGCAGCCTAGCTCTAATGCCTTAGCTGGCTGAGTGGCAAGATACTCAAAGGGAAAATCAGCTACTGGTACTGCTACTACTTCGTAATCGGGAACCATCAACTTCATTGTGTTCAATACATCCTGAACATTAATACAAAATTCTTCTTCGTTGTCTGCTGGATCAATATTAAATTCCAATGCCATACCATCAACTTGTACAGCACCACGATTTACTTTCTGAGGATGTTCTTTATCACCCTCAATCAAGCCAAAGGCTGATTTAAAAATACCATTCTGTTTAACAAATACTTCAGGGTCACAACCAACTAAAATCTTTTGCATAATATTCTCCTAGGAAATTAACTACTTAAGGTTGACGTATTCAGCTACGTGTTTATCTACTGCACAATCAGGGCAAAGACATTGATTGTCTGTGGTGAAACGATAAGACTCTGTTGGATATATAGTTACACTACACCAAGCACACTCCCCATGTACCTTCCTCCATTGCTCCTCTGAAACAAAATTACCATATGATGTTGCATGAAGCTTCTCTGCTACTTCATCAAGCTCAGGTATAGCAAGTTTAACAGACCAAGGGCTTACCTTGTAATAGCTACCAGTACTATTGTAAACATGAGCAGAGATGTCGCCATAGATTTCCTCTCCTACAAATTTAAGAATGTTATCGTGCTTATTAGGATATAAGCGGATAAGGTTATTAGGATGCTTCTTATCAAAGCATGAGATAAATTCATTCCCTTGATCGTCCTTAATTAATGAAAGAGTTTCTAGAAGAACCTGCTTAGCATTAATGTAGGGAGCTTTCTCTGACGAGGGAGAGGCTCCCGTTTCCTTTTTTTCTACTACAGCTTTTTGATATTGTTGCTGCTGTTTATAATACGGATGGTAGTCCTCAAATGGAGCCTCCTGTTTCTCATGCTTAATAAGCACAGGCTTAAGCATCTCCGCTTTATCATTGATATGAATAGCAAAGTGAGTATCTACGTCAAACTCACGAATCTCAGTGTGTTTAAGTCCTGCACGACTAATAGATACACTAAGCATCCATGCCTCAGAAGCCCAGAACAATGTCTTATAGTCCATTGTATAGCAGAAATGTAATGGACGTTCTTTGTTACGTAGGAAGTTAAGAGACTCCTCTACCTTATCCCACCATACTAAAGCCCATGCCCCTTCTGCTGTCTCAATAGCGTGCTTCAATCCTTTCTGTTCGATATGATGATAAAGATTCTCACTATCCACAGTAAAATTACCATGATCTACAAGCTTATACTTATTTGTTAGCGTCCCATTATGAGCACCAACAAGCGTCTCAAAGTCAAAGGGGTGAGCATTACGTGTAGATACAGCACCTTGTGTAGCATAACGATTATGTCCGATAATAACCTTGTTAGCATTACGCAATGCACGTTCAAAAGCTCGTGAGTCAAA
>Ga0208916_10001129_pt1 | contig 11655 bp, 13 predicted proteins | sample DEB19_08_DNA_5_FD_184523 | JGI IMG/M metagenome (GOLD analysis project Ga0208916, IMG submission 184523) | Aqueous microbial communities from the Delaware River and Bay under freshwater to marine salinity gradient to study organic matter... | ecosystem: Environmental > Aquatic > Marine >... | reverse complement strand
GGGCCTTGAGCCGGGCGTCAAAATGGACGGGGCGGCGGTCAGCGTTGATGGTCTTGAAGCCCGACTTGCAATTGCTCCGAAAGGCAAAGTTCTCACGCCGTTGCAGGTTCTGGGCTTCTCCATCAAGGGGCGCGCGTGATGACCCATCGAGAGGAACGCATCGGCGATTGCAGGCTGATTTTGGGGGACTGCCTCGAAATGATGCCCCTGACTGACCCAGTTGCTGTGGTCATCACTGACCCGCCATACGGGATTGACTATCAGAGCGGGTTTGCAACTGACGAACTTTGGTCCGGTGGCAAGAAGATCGCCAATGACCATGACACGTCTGTCCGTGATCAGTTCTTGCTGATCTGGGCTGCGACACAGGCAACGCCGTGCTTGGTTTTTGGGTCACGGTCGAAACCAACCCCTCTTGGCTGCAGGATGGTCCTCACCTGGGACAAGGGCCCCGCCCTTGGCATGGGTGCGCTTGATTTGCCGTGGAAGCCGTCAAGTGAGGAAATCTATGTCATCGGAAAAGGCTTCATCGGTGCCCGCGATGAAAGCAACGTGATCTATTTTCCACCTGTGCAGTCAATGGCCAAAAATGGCCGGGTGCATCCGAACGAAAAACCCGTAGGGCTGATTGAACGGTTGATGCGCAAATGTCCCGCTGGAACTGTCCTTGATCCTTTCATGGGCAGCGGGACTACCCTCGTTGCTTGCGCCAAGGCTGGCCGTAAATGCGTCGGCATTGAGGTTAACCCGGCATATTTCGACATCGCCTGCCGCCGTGTCGAAGCCGCATATGCGCAGCCTGACATGTTCCGCGTCCCGCGTCTGAAAAAATTCCAACAGGGAAGCTTGCTATGAGCACCCGTATTTCCTGCTGTGTCCCAGGATGCCGCCGCACCACCGCCAAGCGTTTTGAGGAATGGATTTGCGGGAAACACTGGCGCCTGACCCCGGAAACCAGCCGTCGCGCCATGTCAGAGATTGCTCGCAAGTATCGCCGCCAGTTTGGCGAGAACGGGTGGTGGACGTTCCCGGCAGGCAGCGACTCGCGCCTTGCCGCAGTTGCCCTTGACCGAGACTGGTGGGCGGCGTGGGAAAACATCAAGCGGATCGCCATCGAACGCAATTTCACGGAGGTCATGTGATGGTTGACCACACCCTGCACGGCAACTGTGCGCCTTGCCCGGCCTGCGGGCTGCGCCGGGAAAAAGTCAGCGGCCAAGTCAATGAATTCGGCCCGATCACCGACGCCCGGCATGTGCGCATCGAGTGCAATGTCTGCGGCGATCATGGGCTGATGCCTCTCTCTGCTCAAGAGATTGTCGAGGCCGCTGCGGCAGAGGCCCGGCTGAACTATTGGCCGGAGCGCGAAGCCGCCTGGGCGCGACAGATGGGCAATGTGGTGGACCTGTCCAGCGCCAAGAAAAAAAGATCAGTTGCCTAAATGATGATGTCACCCGCCGACATGGAAGAGTTGATCCTGCTGGAAGAGCAGGACAGGCGGGCCGCGCAAACCTCATTCCTGCGGTTCTACATGCGCATGACCGGATTCTATCCCCCGGCACACATCAGGGTCATATCCAAGCTATGTGAGGCGATGGAAAGCGACCGGATCGACCGCGCCATGCTGTTCGCGCCACCTCGCCACGCGAAAACGCTGATGGCGACAACGCTGTTTCCCGCCTGGCTGATGGGCAAGTACCCCACGGCCAAGATGATGTCTGTGGTCCACACCCAGAAATATGCAGGCAAGGTCGGCCGCAACGTGCGCAACCTGCTGACCAAGCCGGAATGGCCATTCCCTGATGTGTCTCTGGCGCCTGACAGTCAGGCCAAGGACCAATGGGCCACTTCTGGCGGCGGCGAATACAACGCCTTTGGGGCGATCGGCGGCAACCAACACGGCAACCCCGCCGAATGGCTGTTCATGGACGATCTGGTGAAGGGCCGCAAAATCGCCATGTCGGCCCACATGCGCGAAGAGGTCTGGGAAACCTACAAGACTGACCTTCTGTCCCGCCTGCAGGGCCGGGCCAAGCAGCTGATGGTGTTCACGCGCTGGCATATGGATGATCCGGCCGGGCGAATCCTGCCCGAGAATTTCGACGGCTCGACCGGCTGGTATGAGGACCGCGAAACCGGCGAACGCTGGTATGTGCTTTCCCTGCCAGCCGTCGCAGAGCATGACAATGACCCTCTGGGCCGAAAGCCTGGCGAATGGCTGTGGCCGGAACAGTTCGGCGAGAAGAAGCTGGGCGGCGTGCGCAAGCGCGGCGGTTGGATGTGGTCGGCCCTCTTCCAGCAACGCCCAAGCCCGCAAGAAGGGCTGATGTTCACCCTCGACCACATCACGCGCTTTGACCCCACTAAGATCGACCTGACAGGCCTGCAAATCTACGGCTCAAGCGACTATGCGACCAAAGAGGAAGGGCAGGGCGACAACCCAGATTGGACCGTTCACATGATCTGGGGTATTGACCGGGAAATGAATATCTTCCTCTTGGATATGTGGCGCGGCCGCACCGAGTCCGACAAGTGGATTTCGCACTGGATCAGGCTGGTGAAGAAGTGGAAACCGCTTCGGTGGTTTGAGGAATCCGGGCAGATCATCAATTCTGTAGGCCCGCTGATCAAGACGCAGATGATGGCAGAGAGGGCCTTTGTCGATCGGGTGCAGATCGCCAGCACAACCGACAAGCCGAGCCGCGCGCAAACGCTCCTGGGCTTTGCCGCAATGGGCAAGTTCTACCTTCCCCACCGCGACAAGGTATCTCCAGCCTCCTTGTGCATCTGGACGCATTCGAGACGGAATTGTTGCAATTCCCGACCGGGCGGAAGGATGACACGGTAGACGCCGCCACCCTCTTTGCCCGCGGCCTCGATCGTGTCGTGGCGGGCCACGCGCCCAAGAAACAACGCTCGCCGCACGGGGATAGCCTCGATGATCTATGGTCGCGCCATGACGAGGAACAGGCACGGCGGGATCGCTGATCATGGATAAACGCGACATCGTTGCGGCTGGCTCAATGGGGCCCGGCGCAGAAGACGCCATTGCATTCGGTCCAGTGACGGAATTGCGCCCTGATGTGCCCGAAACAGACACCGAGGCGGAAAGCCTTGGCCCCGATGAAAACGCCGACTTCTGGAAGCGTCAGATCAATGCCGCAATGGTGTTTGAACGCCGCTTTCGCCAAGAGGGGATGCACGCGGAGCGCCTCTATTTCGGCCCCGACGATGATGCGGGCGATGGGGATAGTTCGGATGCGCCCAAGAACAACACCATCACGGATCTGACCGGGCTGATTCACTCGAATATCGAAGTCCTGAAACCTTTGGTGTTCTCGGAAACCCCAATCCCCGTGGTGCAGCGGCGCTGGCATGGCGACGGGCGCAGCGACAAGACCGATCTGATGGCGGCCGAGGCAGGGCAGCGCATCGCGCAATGGCTGGTGACGACAACCTGCCTCGATGAAGCCCTGGAGCGGGTGCGGGATGACTGGCTCATTCCCGGCCGGGGCGCGGCCCGGGTTCTCTATCGGGCGGAATTTGAGGAACAGCCCGGCGTTGACCCCCTGACCGGACAGCCGACCGTTGAAAGCATCAAGGCCAGCGAAGAGGTTGTGCCGCGCGCCTGCGAGTGGCGCCGCCTGTTGCTCGCCCCGGCGCACGGCTGGGACCAAATGCCATGGATCGCCTTCGAAGTGCCCATGACGCGCTCCAAGGTGGAGAAGCGTTTCCCCGAAAAGGCGCAGGCATTCAGCTATTCCAACAAGGGATTGAAGGACAAATCCCGCAGTTTCACCGATGATGACCGCGAAAACCGCTCGCTGACCGGTGCGGTTGATACGACCGGCGACCCGGTGGCCAACCCGTTTGACACCGCGATTGTCTGGGAAATCTGGAACCGCGAGACAAAATCCGTCATCTGGTGGTCGCCCGATTGCCAAGGCGTCATCCTCGACAAGATCGCCGACCCGCTCAATCTGGAAAACTTTTTCCCGATGCCCAAGCCGCTGATGGCCACCACGCGCGGCGACAGCATGACACCACGGCCCGACATCGCCTATTACGAGGAACGCGCCAAGGAAATCGACATCGCCACCCGCAAGATGCGCGAGATTTTGGACGTGATGGCAGTTGCCGGTCTGTTCCCCGGTACAATGGCCGATCAGGTCAAGGAATTGCTGAAAGGCAAGAACCAACTCATTCCGGTTGAATCGTGGATTGCCCTCATGGAGAAGGGCGGCACCAACAATATCATCCAGTGGTTGCCGCTCGATGCGATGATCAAGTGCGTGCAGGCGCTGCAGGCGATGCGTGAGAGTGCCAAGCAGGCCATGTTTGAGGCCTCTGGAATCTCCGACATCATGCGCGCCCAAGGCGACCCGCGCGAGACGGCCTCCGCGCAGAACCTAAAGGGCAAGTACGCCGGGATGCGCCTGGCAGTGAAGCAACGCCAAATGGCCGTCTATGCCCGCGATCTACTCAGGATCATGCTGGAGGTCACGGTCGAAATGTTCGACACGCAGCGGCTGGCCGAGATTTGCGGGTTGGACATTCCAGACACAGAGGCGGAGCGTGCGCAGATCATCGCGCAGGCGCAGGCCGAGGCGATGCAGTTTGAGCAGACAATGCAGGCCTACACTCAGGCAACGCAACTGGCGCAGGCCGCCGCCCAACAAGCGGGGCAACCGTTCGACCCGGCCAGCCTGCCGCCGCCGCCCCAGCCGCCGAAGCAAGAGCCCTTGCCGGACACGTCATTCGAATTGGTGCATGATCGCCTGCGCAATGACCTGACGCGCAAGATCACCATCACGATCGAGACATCTTCAACCGTGCTGGCCGACGAGGAATCGGACAAGCAGGCGCGTGTTGAGTTTCTGGGGGCCTTCTCGACATTCGTGCAGCAGATCATGCCGCTGATTGCCACCGGCCAGTTTGACATGAAGACCGCGAAGGAATTGCTGATGTTCGGCGTTCGCGGCTTCCCGAAATCCCGCACGCTGGAAGGCATGATTTCGCAGCTGCCCGATGAAGCGCCCAAGGGCGAGCAGAAGGAAGATGTCCAAGTCCAGGTGGCGAAGATCCGCGCCCAAGTGGACATCGAGGTCGAGAAAATGCGCATGGCCGACAAGGAAGCCGACCGCGCGCAGGAATTGGCGCTGACCGGGGCAAAGATGCTGACCGATGCTGCGCACAAGGACATCGACCGCGAGGATGCTGCGGATTCGAAGAAAGAAGAGCCCGGCGAAGCGCCGCAATGACCCCACAGAAGGAGACATCCCCACATGTCGTTCTACCGCAAGAAACCCGTTGTGATCGAGGCTATGCAGTTCGTGCCGTCTTTCAAGCCAGATGAAAGAGACAGATTCACCGGCCTTCATGATCCGGCATGGCAAGCCGAGGCTCGCGCAGTCGTGGCGGAAGCTGATCAAATCCAGAACTGGATGCGCTCGAACGGTGCAAGCTTTCAGTGCGCCCACGACGCCATGGGCGCATGCATCCTGATCGACACGCCGGAAGGCCAAATGCGCGCCAATCCGGGTGACTGGATCATCAAGGGCGTGAAGGGGGAGTTTTGTCCGATCAAAAGCGAAATATTCTCGCAGACTTATGAACCGGCGGAGGGCATGCCTGCCGAACCCGATATGTCTGTGGCGACCTATGAACCGGCGACCTATGAAATGGCGATCTATGCCGGTAGAGGGCGTCTGATGGACTTCGGCGATGCAATCCGCGCGATGCGCGATGGTGAGCGTGTTTGCCGTGGCGGGTGGAACGGCAAGGGCATGTGGTTGAAGCTGGTCACGCCTGAAAACTACGATGTGGGCGTGAAAATCGTAGGCGGCTTGAAGATGCTGCCATGGATCGGCATGAAAACTGCAGGCAACGAGTTCGTGCCGTGGCTGGCCAGCCAGACCGATATGCTGGCGGAAGATTGGGACACGCTCGAAGGCTGGAAAAGGCGCGGCTATTTGACGGAGCCGCCCAAATGACTCGCCTTGCGATGTCAGACCTTGGCAACGAATACGCGCGGATCTTCGGGGCCAGCGCAGAGGCCGGCACGGGCCGCTCGCGCCTCTGCAACACCTGTGGTGCCTGGCATGCGCTGGACAAGCCTTGGCCGCACAACTGCCGCCCCGAGGCACCACCCCGGTCACACCTCGCATCGCCACAGATCGCGCCGAAGTTCGAAGAGTTTGTGACCGGCAAGACCGATACGGCAGAAATCATCGGTGATCGCAGGGCCAAGCGCACCTTCATGGATCGGCATGATCTGGCCGAATATGACGAAGGCGTCGCCCCACCGCCGCCACCATCCGAACGCCAATGGGAGCGCGAATTCGTGCAGGATTTCAAGCGCGCCCAAGAAGAAGACCCCCTGAACCGCCCGCCCGTCGAAGTGATCGGACAGACAGATACCAATGATGCTGGCGACATTGATGTCGCCGGAATGGAGATCGCCAAATGACCCCCCCGAAGGAACAGCCCCTCCCGAGATTGCTGCCGGGCCGCGCCGGTGAAACCGATGATGAGAAGCGTTTGCGCGAGGCCCTCAACCGCATTGGCGGAAAGTTGATCAGCACACTGGATGCGGCCATTCAGTTGCGCACGGCCCCCAGCGAGGCGCAGCGCACCCGCCATATGGTACGCGGTCAGCTGCTGATTGCGGCCACTCTGGCAATGCAGGCGTTCGCCATCGCTACCGAACAGCCTGAATGACGCCGCACGCCAGTCCTTCTCTGGCGTAACACAGACCAATCCCAACCCCACGATGGAGTAACCCATGCCCGCGCGCGATCTGGAAACCGACGAAGACCTCGAAGACGACATCGAACTGATCGACAATGAAGACGGCGATGACGAAACGGCGGCCATCATCCGCAAGGCGCTGGCCGCATCGGATGAAGACGACGACAACGATGTGTTTTCCGAACCGCTGAAAGAGCGGGAAATCACCACCGTCTCGGTCGAGGATGGGCTCGACCTTGTGGACAAGGCTACGTCGCGTCGCAAAGGCAAGGACGCAGAAGCCGCCCCTGCCGCCGAGGCAAAGGAAGAGAAGACCGAAGAGGCGCCCCAGCCCGAAGGTGAGGAGGCAAAGACCGATGCGGCAGCGCCCACCGCGCCCGCCGATCTGGACGCTTTGCTTGATGGAATCGACGGCGACCGGCGCACGGCTCTGGTTGGTCGCATCACGGCGGCCGATGAAGTCATGGGGATCTTCCGGGGCAGGGAAGCCGAATTGCAGGCTCATGGCGCGACGCCGAAAGAGGCCATGACGCGCCTAATCCAGCTGAACGCCTTCGCCAACGCCAAGCCCGATGAGTACCTGGCATGGGCTGCGACGCAGTTTGCCCCCGAACAGACGGCCGAACTGCTGGGCAAGGTGGCCGACCGGCTGGGCATGAAGCTTGTCACGGCGGCGGAGCCGGAAGCCGACCCGTTCGAAGATGAAGAGGTCAAGGCGCTGCGCGAAGAGAACCGCCAGCTCAAGGCGGCGCAGGCCACCCGCAATGAAATCGGCCCGGATGCCCCGCAGAATCGCGCCATGGATGATCTGGTCAGGTTCCGCACTGAGGCCGGTCCTGATGGCAAATTGAAGCGGCCACTGTTCGACCGGCTGCAGCAAGAAATTGCCGCGAAAGCACAGGCCCATGTCAAAAGCACCGGCGCTGCAGTGACCTTGGCCGATCTGGACAAGTTTTACACCGAAGTTGAAGGCGAATTGCGCGCATCCTTGGGCGTGCCTGCAAGCCCCGCCGCACAAGCGACGCCGGTTGTGCCAGAGGTGGACACCAAGAAAGCGGCAGCGGATGCGCAGCGCAAACAGCGCGCCATGGATGCCAGCAAAAGCATAGACGGAACCGGCCAAGGTGCCAGTCGTCGCCCCGCGTTGGATGCCTCTGCCAGCCTCGAAGACACACTCCGGCGCTTTGCCGGAATCTAGGCCAAAGCAGAACACGATACGCGGGATCGCATGATGGAGTAAATCATGTCGAACCCGAATTGGGGTGAAGTGGTGACGGCGACCCTTGCACACCGTCGCAAGAAAATTGCTGATGCTGTTTCACTCAACAACATCCTGTACTACGAAATGCGCCGCCGCGGGAATGACCGCACCATTGGCGGCGGCCGCGTCATCACCACGCCGATCATGGTTGGTGACGAAAACGTCAACTTCCAATGGTACGTTGGGCGCGAAGCCCTGAACGTGGCCGGTCAGGAAGTTCTGACCTCTGCGGAATACCCGTGGAAGCAGTATGCGTGTGGCGTCTCCATTTCCGGCTTGGAAATGCTGATGAACGATGGCCCCGAACAGGTCATCGACATGATGAAGGCGCGCGTCCAGCACGCCGAGAAAACCATCGTGAACCAGCTGCATTCGTCGGCGCATGGCGACGGCACGTCTTCGAGCGGCAAGGAATTCGGCGGCCTGGGCCTTCTGGTTTCCGAAACCGCAGGCGCAACCGTGGGCGGGATCAGTTCGACCACTTCGACCTGGTGGGACAACCAGCGCCGGGCCATCGGTGCGGCACCGTCCACCAACACGATCTACCAGAACATGCTTGCCCTGTTCCTGGATACGTCGCGCGGCACCGACAAGCCGAACCTGATCCTGTCGGACAACAGCTTCTATTCGGTCTACTCGCAATCTCTGGTCGCAAACCAGCGGTTCATGGATCGGAAGCTGGCAGGGGCTGGCTTCCAGAACCTGATGTTCGAAATGGCGCCCGTTGTCTATGACGGCGGCATGGGCGGGTTTGCACCCACCGGCATGAAGTTCCTGAATCTCGATACCATCGAGATCATCATGCACAAGAAGCGCAACAACGTTGTGCTGTCTGGCCCGCGCCGCCCGCTGACCGAAGATTCCGAAACCGTTGTCATCGCTGGCATGGGCAACTGGATCTGCGGCAACCGGATGCTGAACGCGGTCCTGACCGAGTAATCGGCAGCAGACACACGAAGGGGCGGCCCCCGTCGCCCCTTCTGACCCAACCCCACAGGGAACCCCTCCAATGAACCAGATCGCATTTGGCCACAGCGCCAACTCTGCCCCGCCCCGCAGCAGCATGTCGCGCGACATGACCCAAGCCGACCTGTCGAGCCATTTGGGGCCAGTGGCCGGGACCGGCGGCCTCAACATCCAATTCTTCTACGCCAAGGTGCGCATCCAATGCGCCGACCCGATGCTGAACGGCACCTATCAGACGCGGCTCTGCATCGCCAAGATGCCCAAAGGCGACCGCCTGACCATCGCCACCCGCTTCATTTCCGAAGAGCAGGCGGCTTCGATGTTCCCCCGCGAATTCGCTATGTTCAAGCAATACGAGGACGTGCCCACCGATGGGACGCCGCTCTACGAATTGCCGGGGATTTCGCAAAGCCAGATCGCCATGCTGACGGTCCACAACCTGCGCTCCATCGAAGACCTCGCCGGGATGGCCATCGAACACATCAACGGCATGGGGCTGGACGCGCGGTCCGCGCACAAGCTGGCAGTGCGCTGGCTGGCCTCCAAGACCGACAACGCCGATCTGATCGCCAAAGCCAAAGCCGAGACGGCCACGACCGAAGAGCGGGACGCCCTATTGCGCCGCGTCGAGGCTGCAGAGCGCGCCAATCTTGAACTGCAGGGGCAGGTGAAAGTCCTGATGATGCAGGGCGGCGTGACGCAGCAGGCTCAGGCAGGCATGGGCGGTCAGCAGGCAATCGCCGTGGATTCGCGCGAAGACCTGCCGGAACCGACCCAAACCCGGCTCTTTGAGGGCGGCATTGTGGACGGCAACGACGATCTGGACATGTCGGATCCAGCGCCTTCCGCAGATGACCCCTTGGGCCTCAAGACCTCTCGCAAACGGTAACGCACATGGCCCGCACGATTCTGGAAATTGCGCAAGAAGCAGCGGAGCGGGACGCCACGGCGCCCGCGCCTACCTCGCTGTTTTCCTCCAACACGCGCATTTCCAAGATCCTGCGGGCCGCCGCGACCGACACCATGCGGGAATACCTGCGCAAGTGTTCTGTGCAAGGCCTGTCCGAGTTGCAATCAACCTGGGCGTTCTCCCTTGTGCCCGGGCGCTTCGCCTATCAGTTGCCGCCCGATTTCCTGCGCATGATCACCAACACCGAACACCGCGGCGGCTGGCCGATGGGGCTGATCGGTCCAGCAACCCCGCAGGCTTGGGCAAATTGGGTCTTTGGTGGCGCGGCCGAACCCGCGCAGATGGGCTGGCGCATCCGCAACAACGCGATCTGGATTGATCCGACCCCGACGAATTACGAACTTGTCACCATCGACTATATCACCAAATACCCGGTGGTTTCCCTGATCCAAACCGGGGATTACGACCTGACGGCAACACCGCCCGCGTGCCTTTCGCCGCTGGTGCCGCGCGATGGCTATGTGGACCTTCCGTCCGAATTGGACATCACCGCATGGATTGCAGAGCAAGCCGCTTGGGAAGAGCCCCCTGGATGGGATATATCCGTCTTCGGAGAAGAGCAGTCCGAAGCCCTGCACCGGATCAACCCGCAGACCGGCGTTGCCCCTCTGGCGCAGGTCAGGCGCCCCGCCTTCACCGCCGACACGGACCTGCCAGCCTTCGAGGATGACTTCCTGTTGTCCTTGGGCATGACGTTCCGCCTGCGCCGCGCCCTCGGGCTGGATTACGCCGAGATTGCCGCAGAATACGAAGAGGAAATGGAGAAGAAAGCCGCCTCCGATGGGGGAGGCCCGCGATCCTTTCGCCTTGGCCACAGCCAGCGCACCAACGACATCGAACCTTTGGGCGGTGGTAGCTGGATGGTGACGTAATGTCAGAGGTCAAGATTCCCAGTTACACGTTCAGCCGTACCAGAACCCGCACCTATGACGTTGAAAACGACCCGCGCTTCATCATGTCGGCCATTCTTGACCTGATCTGCCCGCCCGGAACCATCATCGCCACCCTGTCGAATGACGAACCCGGCGAAGGCTGGAAACTCCTGAACGGCCAGACCCTGACAAAGGATGGCTATCCCCGGCTCTATGCCATCATCGGCGGCACATGGGGCGAAACCACGGATACCTTTGATCTGCCCGACCTGTCCAACCGGATGCTGATCGGCTCGGGTGACGTGGCCGCCCTTGCCTTTGCGGGTTCGGCATCCCTCACCCTCACAGAAGCGCAACTCCCGGCCCACAGCCACGCCCTGACCGATACTGGCCATTCGCACGGTTTCACGGGAAGCCCGCACAGCCACACCGTCACGGACCCCGGGCACAGCCATTCTGCAGCAACCGCAACGGCGACTTCCGCCCTGACGGGCGCAGACGTGGGTTCAGCCGCCGCGGGCAGCACTGGCAGCGCCACGACCGGGATCAGCATAGACAGCGCCACGGCAGGCGGCACGGTGGGAAGCGCCACCACGGGCATAACCATGGCCGCCACAGGCGACGGCGACCCGATCGACACAACCCCGCCCGTTTTGGGCATTTACTGGATGGTGCGGACATGAACCGGCAACAGGCACGGGCGGCAAGGCGGGGGCAGGCCTTTCAGCCATCCGCGCGCGAAATCCAAATCCCTCTGCCTTTGAGCGGAATCTTTGTGCTGGCCAGAGCGGCGCAAGTGTCAAACGTCTATGCGGCCGAACTTTTGAACCTGCGAT
>Ga0208916_10001128_pt1 | contig 11660 bp, 8 predicted proteins | sample DEB19_08_DNA_5_FD_184523 | JGI IMG/M metagenome (GOLD analysis project Ga0208916, IMG submission 184523) | Aqueous microbial communities from the Delaware River and Bay under freshwater to marine salinity gradient to study organic matter... | ecosystem: Environmental > Aquatic > Marine > Coastal... | reverse complement strand
AGCCTTGGCGCATAAATTGGAGCGTTATGAGAAGCTCATTGGCGATGCTGACGTCGTTATTTTGTCGGACTATGGCAAAGGTGCATTGGGTCAAGTTGCTTTGATGATTGAGCAGGCTAGAGCCCAAAAGAAAATGATTCTGGTTGATCCTAAGGGTGATGACTACGCCAAATATCGCGGTGCAACTGTACTCACACCAAACCGCAGTGAATTACGTCAAGTAGTTGGCCAATGGACAAGTGAAGAAGATTTAACTAAGAGAGTGCAAGACTTGCGTCGATCCCTGGATCTAGAGGCTTTGCTTTTGACTCGCTCTGAAGAGGGCATGAGTTTGTTTACCGAGGCAGGTGTTAGTCATGTTAAGGCACAGGCACGCGAAGTATTTGACGTCTCTGGAGCGGGAGATACTGTGATTGGTACGCTCGCGGTGGCATTGGCGGCTAAGTGGCCATTAGAAAGAGCGATGGCTTTGGCTAATCGTGCTGGTGGCATCGTGGTTGGCAAGTTAGGTACTGCCACCGTTACTTCTGAGGAATTGCAATGACGATTATCGTAACGGGCGCCGCTGGATTTATCGGTGCCAATATTGTTCAGGCGCTTAATGCCCGTGGTGAGAAAAATATTATCGCTGTAGATGATTTGCGTCCTGCAGATAAGTATCGAAATCTAGCTGATTTAGACATCATCGACTATCTTGATAAAGATGAGTTTCTTGAGGCATTTAGAAGCGGTCGTTTCGGTAAGGTGCGAGCAGTGTTTCATGAGGGGGCATGCTCCGACACTATGGAAACTGACGGCATCTTTATGATGGCGAATAATTTCCGTTACACCATGGATTTGCTGGATATTTGTACTGAACAAAAAGTACAACTGTTATATGCCTCTTCTGCAGCAACCTACGGCAGCTCAGATGTGTTCGTTGAGAGTCGTGAGCATGAGAAGCCACTGAATATTTACGGTTACTCGAAGTTCTTATTTGACCAAGTCATGCGTAAGCGCTTTGCTGAAAATACAAATGCCGCGCAAGTGGTTGGCTTTCGTTATTTCAATGTGTATGGTCCTCGTGAATCACACAAAGGTCGTATGGCTTCAGTAGCCTTTCATCAATACCACCAGTACAAAGCCAACGGCAAGGTAAAGCTCTTTGGTGAGTATGGTGGCTATGGCGCAGGCGAGCAAAGTCGTGATTTTGTCTCGGTGGAAGACGTAGTTAAAGTAAACCTTTATTTCTTAGATCATCCAGAAATTAGCGGCATCTTCAATCTCGGTAGTGGTTGCGCGCAACCATTTAATGATGTTGCCCATGCGGTGGCTAATGCCATGCGCAGTATTGACAATGCGAATCCTGCTAGCTTAGAAGAATTGGTTAAAGAAAAAGCCATTGAGTACATTCCATTTCCGGATGCGCTCAAAGGGAAGTACCAGTGCTTTACTCAGGCTGATTTAACAAAACTTCGTTCTGCTGGCTATACAGAACCCTTCCTGAATGTAGAGCAGGGCGTCAGTCGTTATATAACTTGGCTTGAAGCTAATGCGGGTTTCTTGGCAAACCCTTTGGTGGGCAATTAAGAAGCTAAAAAACTGATTCCATGGGCTTGCTAGCTTAGATAACAAGTTTGGAGTGCCATCTGCCTGAAGTTTGTGGGCTACTATATTCCTTATTCAAACTAGGATATTTCCTATGCGCAAACTGGTAATCCTTTCAACGCTATTGCTGGCGTGCAACATTTTATTTGTCGCAAATTATTCCTTTGCGGCTCCAATCAAAGATGAGCTTGATATTGAGAGTATCAAGGCGCCCCCTAGAGACATAAAAGATATTCTCAGGTTAGTTGAACAAACGAAACCAGATTTAGCTGTCGTCGAGCGGGCAAAAAAAATAGTCGCCATACCGATACCAACTAGCCAAGACAATGAGGAGCTTAATCATTTTTATAGAAGGCGTTCCGCCGCTTTCGAAGATCTTGGCAATACTAACGAAGCTCTAAAAAGCATGGAAATAGCGGTTAATAAACATCCATCTACTAACCTGAAGTTCCATCTGGAAGATTTAATTGGACTAAGTGTGCTTGAGAGCTCCATTGGAAACCAATCCATAGCAATTACCCATATTCAGCGCGCCCAAGCTTACCAGCTTAGTGCGTTACCAAATTTGAGTGGGTATCAAATGACTATGGGCAGGTTGCTCACTTCTTATTATGCAAATTCTGGAAATTTTGAAGCTGCAAAAAAATCCCTTGAGGCATTAGAAAATACTCTCAATAGCCTGAGGAGAGCTCGTGGCTTCACCACCTATGGCTCAATGTGGGAGGCTGCATACGAAAGCGCTCGAGGCATTTATTTTTCAAGTCAGGGTCAATGGGTTGAGAGTGAGCGTTCATTAAGAAAAACACTGCATTTACTTGAGACTCAGTATGACAAGGTCAAGAATAGTGCCAATAAAATAGACGTTGTGGGGGATGAAACTCGCTCCTCAACAGATTCTTCAAATAACCCCCGCATCTACATTACTCAAATATCAAATAGAGAGTTAAATTTAGCCAACGTTCTGTTGAGACAGCGAAAATTGATTGACGCTGAGTTTTATGCACGCAAGTCAATAACGCTTTCATTATCAAGTTTTGGCTCCAATTCAATTGAAGTTGGACGTGGTCTTCGAAGTCTTGCTGTTATTGTGAATGAGCAGGGAAGGTACCCTGAGGCTGTACTGCTATCTAAAGCGGCGTTGAGTACTGTTAAGGCTGCTGGTGCAACAGGCGCTAACAGTACACTTGCTTTGGCCCAAAGGTCGCTTGGATCTGCGCTTGTGGCGGATGGAAAATATGCCGAGGCTAATCAAGTTTTTGAAGAGATGGCCACCGCAATTAAAACTGATCCTGAAATGGCGAAAAGTTATCAGTTCGGTGATCTTGATTGGGTTTTGGCGATGCTAAAGACTGGTAAGTCTAACCAAGCATTTGAAATGTCCAGTGCAATGCTTAAGAGGCTTGAATTATCTTCTGATAAAAATTCACCGCGCGTAGCAATGGTGCGAGCATTTGAGGCTGCAAGTTTGCAGACTGAGGGTAAGTGGTCGGAGGCAGATGCATCATATCAATTCTCTATACCCATTTTGATTGATCAAGCTCGCAATGATGCTGAAAATGATACAACCAGTATCAAGCAACAGCAGCGTATGACCTTCTTGCTGGAAAGTTATTTAGCGTTATTAGCCCATGTTGCTAAGAGTGATCCATCTCAGGCTTCATTGGCTGCAGCAAAAGCTTTCCAAGTGGCCGATATTGCGAGAGGTAGCGGAGTCCAGAGGGCGCTGACGGCAAGTGCCGCTCGAGCAACTATTAAGGATCCTCAATTGGCAGGTCTTGCAAGGCAAGAGCAGGATTTACAAAGAAGAATCAATACGCTATCTGAATTGCTAACAGGCCTGCGCTCAGCTTCACCTGACCAGCAATTGCCTGCCGTGCAGGGAAAGTTACGTGCTGACATTGATACCTTTCAATCACAGCGTGAGTCACTTAAAAAAGATATTGAGAAAAAATTTCCTGAGTATGCTGAACTCGTAGAGCCTAAGCCGGCTACTATTGAGCGCACCCAACGATTATTGAAGTCTGACGAAGTTTTAGTGTCTTGGTATTTTGCTGAAAACGTCGGCTATGTATGGGCCATTAGTAAGCAAGGTACGCCGCAATTCTCGCAGTTGTCTATTGGTCGAAAACAGATGGCAAAAGAGGTGGCTCAGCTGCGTAAGGCGCTTGATCCTGGAGTTTCAACAATCGATGAAATTCCTCCGTTTGATGTGGCGCTGGCATATAAGCTTTATCAGGAGATTTTGGCGCCAGTAGAGTCAGGCTTTAAGGGTAAAAAAGTCATGTTGGTTGTACCTCATGCAGAGCTTGGTCAACTGCCAATATCACTGCTAGTCACTCAAGCAACAAGTCAGCCCACTAAGGGAGGGGCCGTAGCCTTTGCTGGGTATAAAACAGTGCCATGGCTTACAAGGGAAATTGCAGTAGCTCAAGTTCCTTCGGTTACGGCATTGACTGCATTGAGAAGTCTTCCAGAAGGCAATCCCAATCGAAAGAGTTTTGTTGGGTTTGGCGATCCATACTTTAGCGGCTCTCAAGAAAAGAGCGCCCAAAAGAGTGGCGCAACTCAGTTAGCTACGCGCGGCATACCATTGAAGTTAAGAAGTGCACCTAAGACTGCGGGTGTAAGCTCTGCAGAGTTGGCTCTTCTGCCACGTTTACCTGATACTAGTTTAGAAATTGAGGAAATTGCTAAGGTAGTTGGGGCTCAGCCAAGCGATATCTTTTTGCATAAGCAGGCGAGCGTGAAGCAAGTGACATCCATGGATTTGTCTGATCGCAAGGTCATTATGTTTTCAACTCACGGTTTAGTGCCTGGAGAGCTTAATGGCCTAACTCAGCCTGCACTTGCAATGTCCTCCCCTGAGGTGACGGGGGATCAAGATGATGGCTTGCTGACTATGGATAAGGTTATTGCATTGAGATTGGATGCTGATTGGGTGGTTCTATCCGCTTGCAATACTGCTGCGGGAGAAGGCTCGGGGTCCGAGGCGGTCTCTGGTTTGGGTAGAGCCTTCTTTTTTGCTGGGGCTAGAGCAATATTGGTTTCTAATTGGCCTGTGGATTCTGTTGCATCAAGACAGCTGATGACGGACCTATTTAAGCGACAACAACAAACTCAAGGACTCACTAAGTCAGAGGCATTGAAGCAAGCCATGCTCAATCAGATTGACCAAGGCGGTGTGAAGGAGGGTGCAACCATGAAATACTCCTATGCACACCCGCTATTCTGGGCGCCCTTTGTAGTGGTCGGCGATTGATTTAATATCTACCTATTAGTAATTTTCTTATCTTGGAATCATTATGAAACTGTCTCGAATTATATTGGTCGCTAGCTTAATGCTGGCTACATCCGCAGCAAATTCAGCCCAACTCATTAGCGCAAAAGAAGCTGCCCTACCTGCAGCCTCTGGCACTTTGGCGACGCGTGGAATTTCTCGTGGACCTTCTGTGAAGATGGTTTCGCCTGAGGCCGACACTCCGGTTGCCTCCCCAATTGATTTTAAAGTTAACTTTGAGGCGCGTGGCGAGGGCAAGATTGATCCGAGCTCGGTTAAGGTGGTTTATATGAAATCTCCCTTTGTCGATCTCACCCCTCGTTTAAAGGGTGCAATCTCAGCACAAGGAATTGATTTTGCGAAAGCGGATGTTCCGCCTGGTGCGCACACTATTCGCGTGACGGTTAAGGATAATGATGGGCGAGAAACAAATTCTGTATTTACTTTGAATGTTATTAAGTAATGAATTGCCCATACTGTCTCTCTGGGGTTGCTGAAGAGGCAACAGTCTGTAAGGTCTGCACTAGGGATCTCTATCTATTCAAGCCAATGATGGCCAAGGTGGCTGAGTTAGAAAGACGCATTGAAGAAATTCCCAATCAAGATGCCTATGAGCATCGTATTGCTGAATTGCAGTTATTGCTAGATGAGCAAGCGCAAAAACAGGCAGAGCCAAGGAGTTTTGCTTTATCCCTGTTGGATGTTGTTGTATATATCGGCATCCCCCTTCTGCTCCTATTGGCTGCGCATGGGTTAATCACAATTGTTTATGACACCAAGCCTTTGTATTTGAGATTAATTTCAATGGCGCTACCTTTGCCTTTTGGTTATCTCCTATTTAGGGGCGCTCCTCGGAAATTATTTCCTTGGTTTATGGGGGTAGTATTTTTAGCAATTAGCTCTGTCATTGGCATGAGTTGGATGACCACCTTGGTAGACGGCTCTCCAATCTGGCCACAGAATGCATTTGAATGGCGTGAGGTTCTGGAGTACTCAGCTAGTATTGCCTTTAGTTTTTTAACTGGGATGCTTTTAGGCGGCGTTGCTTACGCAAGTCAACAGAGGCATTTGCGTACTGCATTAATTAATCCCTTTCTTAATGCAGTTGTTAGCGGTTTAGGTGAGGGCAGAATTTCCCCAAGCAGCCTTCATGGTGTGATGAAGAGTCTGCAGGAATATGGCGGAACTATTGTTGCGCTCGGAACCACCGCTGTTTCTATCTATACCGGTTTAAAGGGAATCATTGGCTGAGTAGGTATTTACCGATTTGTTTGTCGCCCAGGCGATTGGATCAACAATCCTTATCCCCATTCGTTGTAACTGATCCACCTACACTCTGTGTAAGTGGATTTTTTATTAATTGATGGAGATCGCATGAATCATTTATTAAAGCCCTTGGCCTTTTCAAGATATCCACGATTAGCAAAAGCAGGTGCGTGGCATTGGCATGAAATCCGTGGGAAAGATGGTGGATAACGGTTTAACCATCGAGGTACCCAGTTCTTTTCCTGAGCCACATGGCCGCACCAGTAAGGAGGGCTCTTGCTCAAGTAGACGCAGTTTGCGTGGTCAAAGTAGTTCTCGCAATAATCCGGATCGTACGGGGCCAAATCGCCGAAATTAAGCCCTATTATGTCTAGGTCAGCTTATGGCTAAAATGACTACATGAGCACACCTTCTTATTTAACTATTTCACAGACCGTGGGTAATACACCCCTGGTTCGTCTGCAACGCATTCCTGGCGCTGAAAACGATTCCAAAAATAATCTGATCTTAGGAAAGTTGGAAGGTAATAATCCGGCGGGGTCGGTGAAAGACCGACCTGCGCTGTCGATGATTCTGCGAGCGCAAGAGCGTGGCGAAATCAAACCAGGCGACACCCTGATTGAAGCTACCAGCGGTAATACGGGGATTGCCCTGGCAATGACTGCTGCCATGTTGGGCTATAAGATGGTTTTGGTGATGCCTGAAAATCAAAGCATTGAGCGCAGGCAAAGTATGGCTGCCTATGGAGCAGAGTTAATTCTGACGGCAGCTTCTGGCGGTATGGAATTTGCACGTGACTATGCCTTGCAGTTGCAAAAAGAAGGTCGCGGAAGACTGCTTGATCAATTTGCCAATCCAGACAACCCTCGTGCTCATATTGAAACTACTGGCCCAGAAATCTGGCGTGATACCGATGGGCAGGTAACTCACTTCATTTCAGCGATGGGTACAACCGGAACGATTACTGGAGTCTCCACTTATCTGAAGTCTATGAATCCGGACATTCAGATCATTGGCGCACAACCAGAAGAAGGCTCACAGATCCCTGGTATTCGTAAATGGGCTCCTGAGTATCTACCGAAGATTTATCAGAGCGATAAGGTGGATCGTATTGAGTTTGTGACTCAGGCAGATGCTGAAGAGATGGCCCGTAGACTGGCTGCCGAAGAAGGCATCTTCTGCGGCATCTCGGCAGGCGGTGCCTTAGTGGTTGCTTTGCGAATCGCTCGCCAGGTAGAAAATGCAACGATTGTCTTTATTGTTTGCGACCGTGGCGATCGCTATCTTTCCACTGGAGTTTTTCCAGCTTAAGAAATACCGATAGCGGAAACTTTAAGCAACTGCAGTCAGCTTAGGTCGGCTTAGGTTTTTTCTTGCTAGTTGGTTTCTTAGGTTTAGCTTTTACTGGCTCAGCCGATTTTATTTCTGACTTTGCTTCTTTGGTGTTTCCCTTAATTGGAGAGACTGGAACCACGCTTTGATTCTTATATCCCAGGGCTTCTGCAAACTCGGCAACACTTTGTGCGTAAAAATAGCTACGGTTGTATTGCACAATCGTTAGGAAGTTATTGAGACCCACTACATAGCGTACTTGATCACTCCCATCTTTATCAGGGTAGGGAAGGTCAACGATAAGTGCTTTGCTTTGGGGTTCAACGCCACCCGCCTGTAGATCGCCCTGATCTTTGGTCAAAATACCTTTCCCAATGAGATCTTGGATTGTGTATTTCAGTTGAGGTTCGCCATCAGCAAGCGCTCTTGCCTCACCGACTGACCCCTCTTGTACTGGGAAGTAAATCGGCATACCCGGTTGCCAGCCATGCTGACGCATAAAGTTAGCCACACTGGCAATGGCATCTTTAGGGCTTTGCTTGAGGTCGATGCGACCATCACCATCCCCATCAATTGCAAAGCTACGAATACTACTCGGCATGAATTGGGGTAATCCAATGGCGCCTGCATAAGAGCTATTTTGATTTAGGCAGTCATTAAAGCGGGAAGAGCTTAAGCCCTGATTGCTATTTTTTGCTGGGAGGGTTCCGCCGGCCTCTGACCAGCACAGGAGAATTAACTCCTGCAGCTGATCCTTAAAGAGCTGTTCGCGAGTCACTTTGTTGGGAGTATCTGGGTAGCTAAAGGCGAGGGTTGAAAGCACATCTTTCACCCGAAAGGTCCCAGTCTGGCGCCCATATATGGTCTCAATGCCAATAATGGCCACAATCACCTCGGCTGGGACTCCGGATTCCTGCTCAACCTTACTTAGAAATGCCTGGTTTTGCTCCCAAAAGGCCTTGCCTGCTTTGAGTCGAATTGGCTCAATAAAGCGTTTGCGATAAGCCACCCAATTCTTCTTGAAGCTGCCCGATGGGGGTAACACCAATTTTCGAATGGATGGAATTGTTCTAGCATCTACAAATCCCATCTCAAGGGTTGAGAGAGGTATACCTTGGGTTTGGGCAACTTGGGCAATTAATTGCTGGAGGTTTTGGCTAAAACGCGCTTCCGTGGCAGTTTCCTCAGACTGGTTTACGATAGCCTTTGTAGGATCAGTTTGTTGAGTGGGTGTGCTGGAGCAGGCGCCTAGTAGGAGCGTTGCGAATAGTGTTGAAGTAAGGTAGGAGACGCGAAAATTCATGAATAAGAAAATGGGTTTTTGAATAGTTGGTAGGTTTTATTAAATTATAAAAATAATAGTTTTGTTATTGAGGATTTCCAGTAATGACAACAGGATACATAACTCATCCAGATTTTCTAAAACATGAGATGGGTAGCCATCATCCTGAGTGCCCAGAACGCATTCAGGCAATCAATGATCAGTTAATCAGAAGTGGCATTGACCGCTTTCTGCACCATCTAGATGCACCGTTGGCAACTGAAGAGCAGTTGGAATTGGTCCACAGTCCAGAGCATATTGCCTTTGTTAAAGAACGCTCACCAGCTAGCGGTTATTTCATGCTCGATGGCGACACCATTATGAACCCCCATACTTGGAGCGCTGCTCTGCGTGCAGCGGGCGCTGCCATTGCCGGAGTAGATGCGGTCATGAAGGGTGAAGTAGAAAATGTATTTTGTGCGATCCGTCCACCAGGGCATCACGCTGAGCCAACCCGCTCCATGGGTTTTTGTGTCTTTGATAACGTAGCCGTAGCCGCACGTTATGCAATAGAAACCTACGGTATTGAGCGTGTGGCCATTATTGATTTTGATGTGCATCACGGTAATGGGACTGAGGCTGCGTTCTTCAATGACCCCAATGTACTGATGTGTAGTTTCTTTCAGCATCCCTTTTATCCCTATAGTGGATTAGATGGGGCGAAGAATATGGTGAATGTTCCGCTTCCTGCATCAACCCGCGGGGACGTAGTGCGCTCCATAGTTGAAGAGCAGTGGCTACCACGTTTGCGGGATTTTGAGCCAGAGCTCATCATCATCTCCGCAGGATTTGATGCGCATCGAGAAGATGATTTGGGGCAAATGGGCTTGGTTGAAGATGACTATGCCTGGATCACCAAGAAGCTGAAAGAAGTTGCCAGTCAGTATGCCCATAACCGTATCGTTAGCTGCTTAGAGGGTGGTTATAACCTTTCCGCTTTAGGTCGCAGTGTTGTGGCGCATGTCAAAGCACTTGCTGATATTTAAGTACCATTAGAAGTCTAGATTTAAAAAAGACCATTATTCAAGGAACGCATGGCTAATATTTTTGAGCAGGGTTTAGAGCGTAACCCAGCGAACTTCACTCCGATTACTCCGCTATTGTTTCTTGAGCGATCGGCCGAAGTTTATCCAGAGCGCTTAGCTATTGTTCACGGCAATTTTCGTCAGACCTGGAGTCAGACCTATGAGCGCTGCCGTCGTTTGGCGAGTGCATTGCAAAAGCATGGTGTTGGGCTTGGTGATACGGTAGCTGTGATGTTGCCAAATACGCCGCCGATGGTTGAGGCACATTTCGGTATACCGATGGCGGGGGCAGTACTCAATGCCTTGAATACCCGCCTAGATCCAGAATCGATCGCATTCATGTTGAACCATGGAGAGGCCAAAGTTGTCATCGTAGATCCCGAGTTTTCTGCGGTGATGAAAAAAGCGCTTGAGATTGCTAAGAAAGAAAATGGTCGTGAGTTCTTGGTGATTGATGTCGAGGAAAAAGAGTTTGATGTGCCTGGTGAAAAGCTCGGCAAGTTGACTTATGAAAAGCTCTTGGCCGAAGGTGACCCTCAGTTTGCTTGGCAAGTCCCGGCAGATGAGTGGCAAGCAATTTGTTTGAACTACACCTCAGGCACTACCGGCAATCCAAAGGGGGTGGTTTACCACCATCGTGGTGCGGCGATTAATGCGGTATCGAATATTTTGGATTGGGATATCAATAAGCATCCGATATACCTCTGGACGCTTCCTATGTTTCATTGCAATGGCTGGTGCTTCCCTTGGACAGTGGCAGCGCGCGCTGGTGTTAACGTCTGCTTGCGTCGAGTTGATGCGCAACACATTTTTGCTGCAATTAAAGATCATGGTGTTACGCATTACTGCGCCGCTCCAATCGTGCACAACTTATTAGTTAATGCCCCCGATGAATTAAAAGAGGGTGTTCCTGTTGGTGTGAAAGGCTTGATCGCAGGCGCCGCTCCTCCGGCCTCGATCATCGAGGGTATGGAAAAGCTGGGCTTTGATTTAACGCACGTCTATGGTTTGACGGAGGTCTACGGACCTGCAGCAGTCTGCGTGAAGCAGGATGAATGGAATGACCTTGATATTGGCGAGAGAGCACGCCTCAATGCGCGTCAAGGTGTGCGCTATCACATGCAACAGGCAATTGCCGTTCTTGACCCCGAAACTCTCGAGCCTGTTCCAGCTGATGGCGAGACCATGGGTGAAATTATGTTTAAGGGCAATATCGCTATGAAGGGCTATCTCAAGAATGAGAAAGCAACCCAAGAGGCATTTGAGGGGGGCTGGTTCCATTCAGGCGATTTAGCCGTGATGAACCCCGATGGTTATGTGAAGATGAAGGATCGCAGTAAAGACATCATCATTTCTGGTGGCGAAAATATTTCCTCTGTGGAGGTGGAAGATGTCCTCTATCGCCACCCAGCGGTGATTGCAGCCGCAGTCGTTGCTAAACCTGACCCCAAGTGGGGTGAGACGCCCTGCGCCTTCCTGGAAATCAAGCCAGGCATGGAGGTCACGCCAGCCGATATCATTGCCCATTGCAAGCAGCATCTCGCTGGATTTAAGGTGCCGAGAGCGATTGTGTTCTGCGAGCTTCCAAAGACTTCTACTGGCAAGATTCAGAAGTTTGAACTGCGTAAGCAGGCTGGTTCGGCTTCAGCAATCGACGTTTAGGTCTAAATTGCGCTAGGCGGATAAAATAGAAAAGTTACTCAAAAAATAGAAAATCAAGAATGAAAATCTTAGTAGCGGTAAAGCGCGTCGTTGATTACAACGTCAAAATTCGAGTGAAGTCAGATAACACTGGTGTTGATCTGGCAAACGTCAAAATGAGCATGAACCCCTTTGATGAAATTGCCGTAGA
>Ga0208916_10001127_pt1 | contig 11666 bp, 13 predicted proteins | sample DEB19_08_DNA_5_FD_184523 | JGI IMG/M metagenome (GOLD analysis project Ga0208916, IMG submission 184523) | Aqueous microbial communities from the Delaware River and Bay under freshwater to marine salinity gradient to study organic matter... | ecosystem: Environmental > Aquatic > Marine >... | reverse complement strand
CTATTTCAGGGATATCATGAGAATTTCAATCAATTTCTATACATATGCCATATCAGGGGATATAAATATCGATAAGATAAAAAGATTTTTTATTGAGGATAGATTTTTCTTGGATATACGCGATTCCGTTTTCATCAAGAATCTTCATCGCTATTTCTTGATATCGTGTAATTACCGTTCTTTTTCTTGCAATTTCAGATACTCGCTTCATGTGAGATATTCTTTCTTTTTGTCGTTTTGAACGATCGCTTGCTACCTGCGCACGAGATTTTTTGGGCATACTAATTTAGTGGTAAATATATACGTCATTTTTTTTGAAACTTTTTATACTCTTCTTTCGAAATTCAAATACAGTTTGCAGTAAATTCCGGATCGTATATTTTTGGCATAGGTTGTAATTAAGTATATTCTCCAAGTACTTCTCTGATTTTAAGATCGAGAAGAGATTCTACTATCGGCGATACTCTTTGTTCTTCCGATAATTTCGATAAAGCAAATTGTCGAAGATTTTTCCATCTTTCTGGATCTTCTTTCAGTTTTTGCATTGCGTGAGTGATTTTGTCTTTTTTTTCCATAGTTATCTCATATTTTGTATAGAAATTAGCGATATAATCTTCATATTCTGGGTATCTAATATTTTTCACCGCCACTTTCATCGATCTGATACTACATATTTTATTCAATTTATATCAAATTTCCATTGTCAGTACTTCTTTTTTGCAAAAGTAGCTATGTATTGAAGAACATCTTCAGATGTATACTTTATAAATTCAAATTTATTCTTTATGAACTCTTTTATTCCATCTAAAAAATCTATAAATTCCTGAGAAAGCTTATAAATATTACACTTAAATGGATTGTTCCTACACTTTGCCATACCAACTTTTATAAAAAACTTCTGAATCGCAAACTGTTTTATAAGTGCCTTTAACTTCCTCTCTGATAATCAAAACCGAACGTATTCCATCCGTGAAAATCCGACTATTCAAAATTTCTTATATCTTTGCTTAATCGCAAGGAATATCTTGTATTGGGATCTTTCTGAAATTCAAAACATAAAAAAGAAGTGTCGGTTAGGACACTTCTTTTCGTCAATAACTCAGGCAATACTTGAGAGGTTGGCGAACTCAAGTGCCAACCTGAGTTATGAGAAATATTATTTCTTAAAATTATTATATCTTTTTTTTATAAAAAGCAATATTTTATATCTTTTCTGTATAGATATTTTCATGTTTTCTCTATTTACATCATTCTAGTGGGTCACTCATATTCAGTCAATAGTATTTGTCTTCTTTTATATAATTAATCGAGCTACCCTGGTATTTCCTTTCATATCTTCCTTTTTTATATACCAATATCCACTATCATATTTATATCCTTGCTGATCGACTACTTTATATCTATCTCCGAGATCTTCCACTATGCAGACGAAATGATTCATCTTGCCTTTAAAATCTTGAATATATGGAGTATTACGGATACTCTCGAAATTCATATGATAAATAAGTACCACGAGTTTTTCTCATGCTTTTAGGTAATTATCTATTCTTCGAGGTGAAACGATCGTAGAAAGCCCCTTTATGATTCATTTTGATATAAGGGTTTTCTCCATATCAGGATATCATAGCATAGATCAAAAAGAAATTATCTTTTCTTCCGAAATATCCACTCACATTCTTTGCAAAGCATTTAGGCAAGCGTAAGATCAGCATTCTCAAGCTTTTTTTTGAGTGTATATTATATCTTTCATTCTTGAAAATAAGGAAGAGGATCGATCCATCCTCAATATCAATTATTTTTATTCAAGAGGTTTCCTTTTGGATCAAAGAATCGCAAACCGAAATGAAGGTGTGGTCATGTAGAATTTCCCGTATTACCACTCTTTCCGATCACTTGTTTAGATGTAACAGAATCTCCTGTCTTGACGTATATTTCAGAGAAATGACCATAGATAGTCTCATATCCTCAATCGTGCATCTGTCGCTTGATTTTGACGTGCTTTCCGTATCATTTTGTATCTTCGATCGCTGTTACAATACCTGGATGAGTCGCAAAGACGTGTTCTTTATTACAACGAAAATCAATCCCGTTGTGTCCTTTCCACCCAAATTGTGCATACATCTGTGGATTCTCTCCAAAATGCTGTGTTATGACGTGTTTCTTTCTCCAGAAGGGATTATTTAACATGATTATATACTTTTAAGGCTATTTGATTTCTTAAATCTTGGATATCTTTTTCTTTCTCTTTCATTCGGAGTTTCCATAATTCGAGCTCTCGTCATTCTCTATGGTTACACTCATGTAACATTTTTTCATATTCGAGCTGGTATTGACTAAGGAGAGCTTCGATCATAAACATATATGAGGACTAGAAAATATTTCTTTATCGCATTTTTGACAGTAAAAATGGGGCATTATCGGAAAGTATTATATGGATAATTTTGTCCTGGTTCTACATCTCTAAAGCTATCATTCATACGATCGCATAAAGAATCTTTTTGTTCTGCTTTTAAGAGATCGGAAGTCGCCTTTTCTACTGCGAGTTGCTTTTGGTGTGCAAGAATAGCGTGAGGAACTGTGTCGTCATCCATTTCGAGTTTTTCCATATTAGTAAAAGCTTAAAAAAAGAATAGGCGTAAAAATATACCCAATACCAATCCCGAGAAGAAAATATATGTATTTTCGTTTACTTTCATGTAACATTATTGATGTTTAAAAATAAACCCTCCTTTCGGATTCGGTCACGAATTTATTTTATCCTTTTGATCGACCGAGTCAATTTTTATTCCAAGCCACCCATCCACCAACACGTACTCAGAAGTATATGATTAGTCTTTCCCAGAATCCTGCTCACTCATATGCGAGTCATTCGAGGAGTGCTAAGTCTGCTTCTTTTCTAGTAATGGGTGAATACCTCTTCAGAATTGGACTATAGGCCCTATGGAAACCATATGCGCTATCATGGAGCACATACGAGTTATACCGTGTAGGATCAAAGATGGGACGGAGTATCCTCGGAATAGATCCATAATTCGTCATAAATCATTTATTGGCTATGATCATCCATTGATCCATATCATAATAATCGATCAGCCAATAAAAAGACTTCTCCACTTTCCAAAGGGAAGTTCAAGAAATCTTTGAGACTGTTCAGTTTTTTAATTTTTCCATTATCGAATAGATACATTATCACGATAGCTTTCAAGTCTTTCTACAAGTTTAATTGGCATTTTCACTCAGAGATCATTCATATGTTTGATGATCGAAAGTGATTCATTGACTCCGAGGTATACTATGATAAAGTTCTGAAATCCAAATTCGACTGTCGTATGGAAGATGAGTATATCAGTCCAGTGTGCCATCGATATTCCGACAATATATATCATCATTTTATAGAGTCCATTCATCATCTTTTTTCGAGATATTCTATGATCTCGGAATGCTACCGAAAATCACATGACAAAGTCGAGAATTAGAAGAACAAGAAGTGCTCTTATCGCCATATCGAATCATCATATAAGGAACTCAAAGGAAACTACAATAAATGCAATTATAGATTTTACAAATGGATGATGAGTCACTTGATGAAAATATCCGATTATTGTATTCAGCATTATAGTGTAAGGTTATGATTTCGGAGGTATTTCTTTATGAGAAGTATTCTTTGTTTCTGTAATTGTCGAGGTGGGATATCTATGAATATCCCCATTACGTCTTCTGCAAATGATTCTTCTACGTTTGTTCTTCCATATTCCCTATAGAAATTATAGATTTTAGATTTATCTTTTTCATAGAGTTTTGAGTATTCAGATTTTTCTTTTTCAGAAAGTAAGCTATAGAAATGATGCCCTATTTCATGGTATTTCTCCATCTGTACAACTTGTTTGTTCTCATTATCACACACATAAGCAATAGATGTTTTTACATCATATCCACCGCCGTATGGTTTACCACATTCACCAAGTCAAGGCAAACTTCATCCTATAGGGATCATCATAATTGTTACCAAAGATGCGAGAGTTTCTAGAGTCATGAGGATATTATATCTTAATCAGGGGAATAAGGCAAATTAAATGAAATAATCTATGTTATATCGTATAACAAGAAAACCTACGAAATTTCATCATAATTTTTGTATTGCAATACTTCAGAAGTTTGTGTTTCATGTACTTGTTACAGCTGAAGCTCAGTCAAATATTTGTGTTGCAAGTCAAGATTGTGTAGAACTAGAGAATGGCAGAGTAAGGCTTATAGAATTTATTGTAGTTTGTGGTGTTGCAATATTTATCTGTCATTCTATATGTATTTTTCTTCAGTTAACTCCATACTTACTAAATACATTAGTGATTCATGTAGACGTACCTGCGGTAATTGTTGGAACCCAATCTTGAGGGTCTGCATCAGTGGTATAATAGTTCCTTATATCGCTTGTAGCTGGTATACTCCATGTATATCCTGCACCTGCTGATAAGATAGCATTGAAACGACCGATGTTGATTACTCAATCTGTAGAATTATAATTTACGATTCACATAGCACCTTTTTCATTAGTATTACTATTTGTAATGTCTGCCATTGTTCTAGCAGAAGAGAAACGAGTAACAAGTAAATTTGTTGCACTTGTTGTTGTATTCCATTGAAACATTCCAAAGTAGTCTATTTCTTTTGTTGCAAGTTCAGCACTTCCAGCATTCAAATAATTAGTTCAAGCATTGAAAGTAACTGATAATGCACTTGAAATTGTACGAATAACTCCATTAGCATCTTTGTATTTTATTGGGGCTGTTGAACTAGGTGTAGCACCTGCATAATTTAATACGGTTATAGTAAGGTTATTACTTACTACTGTACGAGATAGAGAGTATTGGTAGAAGTCAGCATCACCGAGGTATTTTGCATAAATAGGATCAAAATATGTCTTGAGTACACTTTTTAACGTGCTAAAAAGAGCTCATTTTGTCGTTCAAATACTCGATTGTTTTACTATTACGTCAGTATCTGCGATCGAGCTATCGTAAGGCGTGAATGCGTTTATCTGTTTATCTGCCATAATTAAGTATTATCAGCGCATATAAGAAGAAGAGCCGTCACATATTCTTGGAGATTATTATGAGGCATACTTGAGCCTTTTGCTGTTGTTGTAACTGCAACAATATTTCCTCAAACTGTACCAGCAGAAACAAGACTTGCTCATCATCAAGCATTTGTACCAGTAGCTGTCCACGAATGATAATGAGTTGGCATTTCTGATTCTGTCAGAGTATGATTTATTTCTCATCCGGTTTGACCAACCGTGTCAAAGTTTGCAGAGTATAAAGTATGCGTTCCGCTTCATGCCGAAGAAGTATTGATAGACGCACCTCAAAGTGTCGCCGATACCTCGAAGGTGTTTGCCGTTGCATTCTTAACGAAATATTTTGTACTTGTCGTGAGACCAGTCGGGAGTCATCCTGTCGTGGTAAAATATATTTGATTCCCATTTGCAAGTCCATGTCCGGTATTTGTCACTACTCATGGAGAAGCGTTTGAAATTGTCGCCGTTCCCAGTGACGTTGCTGCTTTTTTACCAACAAGAACTCTTCCAGGAGGCGGAAGGTTGAAAGTTGAAGTACCATTTCATACTCAATATGTGGTTCAAATTACTGCAAAAAGAGCTGCATAAGTTGTTCTATCAATTTCTGATCAATCACATACGAGCCATTGAGCACTCGGGGAAGTATTTCCTGCAAAGTGTTTGAATTCACCAATAAACCACCGATTTATCACATCATTTCGAAGGTCATTATATTGGCTTGCAAGTCATTGCTGTCATGCCGAGACTGTTGAAGAAAAAAGTGTCATAAATTACGAAGAAAATGTAATTTGAAAAGTACAAGTTAAAGTTTCTGTTGGAGAAACTGTAATATTGGTAGCCACATGAGAAAAAAGAATTCCACTATTTGCTGTAGCACTACAAGTCGTAGCATTTCCATCGCCAAAAAGCCCAAATTCTCTATGTGTTCACGTTGCTTCTCAAGCAGCGAAAAAGGCGGATACATATCATACCGCCCCTGAAAATGTCGTAGAAGAAGCCGCCTTTCTTGTAATTTCTGTACCAAGCTGTGTATCTGATATAGCAGGAGCAGTCGTATTTGATCAAAGACCTATATAAAGATTATCACCGATGTCTTTCGTATTATCTCAAGAAAGTTGTGCAGCAAAAGCCGTCTTTGCGACTGTTGGGATAAGATTATATTCGTGAAAATATCGTTCCATACCTGTCATTATATCTTTGACCGTAAAATTCCATTCTCCGATCATTCCTATGTTTTGATTTGCTTTCATAAATTTAGTATAAAGAGATTCAAAAAAATGCAAAATTTAACTCCATACAAATTCGTCATAAGTAATTTCAGTTGGTCATCATCCGATATCTCCCCAGTAAAAAGGAGGTAGTACGACATCGCTTGAAAAAGAGTCTGCCATTATCATAGTTTCTGTTTTCGTTTCTCCATCTATCAAATTTGTGAGAGAATCCATGATCATTAATACCTCGCTTCATGATTCAATATTATTGACGACTTCATTTTCATTTATCTTTATTTTTCGATTGCTTGCAAGTATTTGTTGAAGTAGCTCAAGCATTCCGAATAAGAGAGAAGAGCACGTGACAGTATACCGATTATTTCACCACTCAAGTTGTTTACATCGCACCGATTGAATTATAAAATCCTGATCGATATTTCTTTCCGAAGAATCAGTATCTTTGATTCGTATTTGCATACCTGCCTCAAGTCCTTCTTGTTCTGTTGTGAAAGTTGCAGTAATGATAACATTCGAGTATTTATTTACCATTGCCTCCGCTGTTGCGATCGCTTCACTCCTCGAAGATATTGTCTGATCGACTATCTTTTGTCCGTCAAATATTCCATCTGAAAATCCAAGAACACTTTTCATAAGATCGATCGATACGTTATTTTTGATCTGTACAAAAATAGGTATTACCTCGTTATATCGAAACAAAAGGAATTGTCATGCTATTACTGTAGGTTCTGCATCTGCATTTCGTATAGATTTCTCGTTGAAATTCGACATGAAGTTATACGAAGTATCGACATTTATTCCTTCGACTCATACTGTCTTTGTAGTAAATAGAGAGATCGTATCTCCACTCGTTTGCCCTGTTACTGCTGTAACTGTGAAATTATCTGCATCGATTCGTGTGATTTCACGAACGGCATTTGATCGAGTACGATTAACGATATAGTCACCTGTCACAAGTCCATGTGCAGTTGCTTTTATATTTGTCGTAGTCGTTCCCACTTCGGTAGTATCTGTACTTGATCCATCATTTATAAAAATGGAAAGATTCTTGAATTTATTCTTCATGATCCACTCTCGTGCCACTCCATTTCATTCTACGACTTGAGAATATTTATTTTCACTCGTTTCCTCTCATCATTCGACTACTTGTCGATTAATCAATCGTGAAGTGTCATAGGATATAGAGAGGTTTGCAAAGTTATTACTCGTTTCATTTATCGATATTGGAGATTGAATCGTAGTATTTGGAAATAACCATATATATTTGTTATAGTCCACATACCAATACCAAGAAAGAGTATCCGCAATTCTTTGCATGACTTCTGTTGGCTTTGTTCGATTGACTCGAAAGTCTTGGAAGAGTGAAGAAGAATCGATATGAGGATAATGACGATAAAAGCTTGATTCAAGTATTCGTATTCCGTCTATCTTTATATTTTTACTTCATCCTCACACGACTGATATATCGATATAGGTAATACTTGTAAGATCTACCGATCAAGTCTCTGTCATATATCGAATTCATCGATCATAGTAAATCCATCCGATTCATGGGGTGAACGTATCAGAAAAATAGTTACTTACATCGCTTCATATTTTGATCGTCACGCTTGAGATATCCGTGACATTATACCAAAATGCGAGAGTTCACCCAAGCCACGTATTTACGAACGAAAATTTATTCCCAAATTCATCGACAAAATTATTTGCAAATTCATCGACTATATATCCGCTTGCTCAAAATTCTACAGTAAGTATTTCCGATATATCTATCGAGATAAGAGTAGCTGTTGTACTTGTCCCGGTAAAATTCATACATCCTTCTCATTCTCTATAATCCGAAGTATCAAGAGTAGGATTATTCGTCCATATACTTCGAAGTGCTGTCGTATTTGCATAATTAAACTCCTCTATTTCGATATTTTTATTGATCGTAGTATTGCAGAAGTCATTTATGATATATCGTGCATCACGATCAGCATATGAATCATTTACAAGCTTTTTATCGAAGATTCGAGTATAATCAAGAGCTGTTACATCGAATTCGACATTCCCAAGAACAGTTTTATTTGAGTCCGATATATCCACGATATTTCATGCAAACCGCAAACGTCATGCGATAGATCATGCTATAGGAGTATCGGTAAATCAAGAAATATTGATTTTTGTATAGAGTGAATCACTTTCTATGGAAAGTATATCATGCGACTCCTCAAATTCTTCTCATATCGCAAACGTCATTCTATCGCCAATCCTAAAGAGATTATTTTGTATTACTTCCTCATATAGCTTTTTTATCGTTACACTCGTAGAATCGCTTGAAATGATAGGAAAACCTTCGTATATTTTGACATCATCGAAATAATTTGGAGAAAAACCCGACAATGTGAAGCTTGCCGAGTTTACCCTTTGTTGGAGTTCGTCACTTATAGATATTGAATTTCTATGAAGATTATCCGTTCGATTAATGTCAGAAATGAATAAATACATATTTTAAACGTATGAAGCTCTAGTAAGTTTTGTGACGATCATATTTCCGATTTCTTCCGCTGCATCGCTTCAAAACATTCAAGAAATATTTATTACGATTCATCCGCTTGATCATCCGATTTTATGATTCGGTATAATCTGTCATGAAGTACCAGGAGTAAATATCTCAGGTCATTTTTCACCGACAAGATACGATGATCCTCATGCTACAGGTCATCCGCTTGCACGAGCTCAAGAAAGAAGACTACTTGAAGTAACGCTTCATCCTCTAAGCCTATTGAGTTGCATCATTAAATCAATAGTTCTCTGAATTGATTGTTGTACTCAATTAATATTTGATTTAAAGAGATCATAATATTGATTTTCTAGATTTACACGAGTTCTTGCAAGTTCTTTATACGCTTGCTCTTCTGCCTTTAAATCGTTTTGTTTTTCAAGAAGAAGCTGTTTATTTTTTTGTATTTCTGTATCTATCTCGAGTTTTCGGAGTGCGATATTATCAAGTATTTTTTGAGTCTCGCTTTTTTGACTTTGCATGACTGCAAGTTGATATTCTTCTGCTGTAATAATACTTTTTGCAAATGTAAGCTCATTTTGTAGGGCATTCATTTTCACAAGGTCTTCAGCTGTCATTTCGGATGCTGTTTGCTGCTTGAGAAGTGCGAGCTCTTTTTCTATTTCTACCGCTCTTTCTCAAATTTTTGCTCTTCATTCCGTTTCTACTGTTTTTTTATTTCCTGTAAGCTCATTTATTTTATTCGTAATATCAGAAATATCAGATTTTAGCCCTTTTATTTTACTCGCACTTGCTTCGATCGATGCTGTTACTTTTGCAAAAGCCTCACTTGCTTTTCCTGATAAACTCGAAAGCGTACTTGATATTTCGCTTATACTAAATTTTTTCCCTATTGCAGAAAGCTTTGTTGCGATCTCTTTTGCTCGCATGTCAATTACTGCTGTACCTGTAGAAAGTCCTTGCGCAAGCATTGTGATAAGATTTGGCATCCACTTATCTGCATCTTTACCAGGTCATTTCTTTGTAGGGGAATGAAACCCGAGATAGTCTTCTATCGTAGTTGCAATTGAAGTAATTCAATCTTTTAATGCTTGTACTTTTTCTTTAAGTCAATCGACAAACATTTGGATCATATTTCATCCCCATTCTTTTGCTGATGTAAGTCATTTCTCGATAATTACCTGCAAAGAATTCATGAAAGTCGTAAAATATGTTCCTATTCCGTCAATTATTTTTTTTCATATTTCTACAAGAGCGGTTCATATTTTTTCTATAATTCATTGCAAAGAATTCATGAATGTAATGAAATAGCTTGAAAAAGTATTCCAAACTGATTTCATTGTTTCAATTGTATTTTTTGTATCTGTAACAAGCTTATAGAGAATTATTCCAAGTCATGCTATTGCTCATCATATGAGTACAATTGGATTTGTTGCAAGAAAAGTAAGTACAGTTGCAAGAGTTTTTAGAAGTGCTATTCATCATGCAAGTATAGTCCATGTTGATGTTAAAATAGGCGCAATAATAAGTATACTTGCTCACATCGCTGTTACGGCTCATGTAACGAGTATAATTTGTTTTGTAAGCTCAGGGTTTGCCTCAGCCCATTTTAATACTTCTTGTGCTACTCAGAGAGTTTTTATTTTAAGATCATTGAGTATTGGGATAATAGATGTAGCAACTATTTTTGATACATCTTCAAGAGATTTATTAAGTTGTATTTGGCTTCATATAGCTGTCTGCGTAGCATCAGTTGCAAAACCCTTGTAAGTAGATTGAAGAACTTTATATATTGCATCAGCTTTTTGAGCTTCTGTCCCATTTTTTATCAGATTTTTTGTATGCTGATCAAGTATAAATCATGATTTTGTAAGACTTGTGAAATTTCCATTGAGAGCCTGAGCAAGTCATTGAGTCATCGATCTATATTCATCTGCGCTCGCGCTTGCTCATTTTTCTGCAATCACATAATCTAATATTGCAGGAGTAAGTTTTTGAATTGTTGAAGCTTGGAGATTAAATGTTGCAAGTTGGCTTTGAGTGGTGACAATCATGTCATATCAAGCCACTGTACTCTTTTCGAGGGCTTCCGCTTGAGCTATTAGCGATATTACTTGTTCATCGGTAGCTTTTGAAGCTACTTTTAGAAGTTTTGTGAGGCGATTTGTTGCTTCCGCATCTTCTTCAATTGCTAATTTTCATTTATAAACTATTGCGGAAAAGGTTGCAAAAGCTATTGCAGAAACCTTTCATATTTCCTCTAATGCCGTTTTCATCGTTCATGCGCTTTTCTTTATTTTATCCAAAGAGCCCTTAACATCATTAAGGGCTTTGGTTGCTTGTTCTGTTCATTTTACTGCTGTCTGTAGTATGAGCTCCGTTGTTGCCATTATCTTTATTGATTATATTTTGTATCAAGATAAAGTCCTGCATTCTCTGAAAATCGTTTTCTTTCCAATCAAGCCCGAATTTCTCCGACATGATGTAGTCGGTGACTCTTTCATCTCATCATCATTTTCATTTACAGGCGAGTTGAAGCTTTGCTATTTTTTTTTATCCTGATCGTTCGTAAGAAGTGGGAGGATTTCTTTTGAGATTTCTTGAATCGTGATGATATCGAGCTTCATGATATTATCGGCATTAAGCTCAGGAATATTTCCATCCTCATCTTTAATATTCCATTCTTTGATACACTCGATAAGCATTGCCCTTGATACCTCAGCTTCATTGCTATGAGACGTGAGAGAGAGTACTTGAGAATATGAGAGTCCGGTAGGGATTTTTACCCATTCTCCTTCTCATAGGTCGATTTCTCGGAGTTTTGTACTTGCGAAACGTGACATATATTTAGCGGTTA
>Ga0208916_10001126_pt1 | contig 11669 bp, 6 predicted proteins | sample DEB19_08_DNA_5_FD_184523 | JGI IMG/M metagenome (GOLD analysis project Ga0208916, IMG submission 184523) | Aqueous microbial communities from the Delaware River and Bay under freshwater to marine salinity gradient to study organic matter... | ecosystem: Environmental > Aquatic > Marine > Coastal... | reverse complement strand
GCCGCCGAAGCCAAGGTCAAGGGCGATGAGTTCAAGAAGGCCGTGGCCGAAGCACTCAAAGCCGCCGGCTACCCGAGCAAGGCTGACCCAGCCAAGGTCGACACGTTCATGGTCATTCTGATCCTGACCTACCTCGTCCTGTTGGTCACCATGGTCTACGGTCCGATCGCCGCCATGCTGGTGGAGATGTTCCCGACGCGCATTCGTTACACCTCGATGAGCTTGCCGTACCACATCGGTAACGGTTGGTTCGGCGGCTTGCTGCCAACCACCGCATTCGCCATCGTGGCGCAAACCGGCAATATGTACAACGGCTTGTGGTATCCGATCATCATCGCCGGTGCGACCGTTGTGATTGGCACCTTGTTCATCAAGGAAACCAAAGACGTTGACATCTACGCTGACGACTAAGCGCTGACCAAGTCATCTGGAGGCCCTCGTCTTTGGACGGGGGCTTTTTTATTTTTAAAAGGAAAGAAAATCATGTGGAAAATTGCATTGGCTTTTGTCGCGTTCGCAGCGTTGGCAATCTTTATTTTGAGCAAGGGTGGCGACATCGACATGGGGGGTGAAAAGCACGGCGCAGAAGCGGTGCATTCAGAATCGGCGCAGCCTGCTGCACCTGCACCTGCGGTGGTCCCTGCGGCCAAGTAAAGCGCAAGAGGGGCTCGGGTTGATGTCGGGTCTTGACCCGGAGTCCCTGTAACCTGAGCACTGTTCATGCAGAGCGCTAGGCATGGTCTTGTCCAAATCAATGGGCCAGATGTTGCGCAACCCATCCATCGGCAGCCCCATGCCGCCTTCTCGCACCTGCACAACCGTGCATCAACAGGTGCCTGAAGGTTCAATCGATTGCTGATGCTCCTGCGACAGTCCTAGGGCTTACCCTTGGCTGCGCTACGGATGTCGGTCGACTCTCAGATAGCAAGAAATGCCCCAAGGGTTAACACTCGTGCGGAGGGGCGTTGCCTGTGTGGATGTCAGGAATCTGTCAGCTTGCACAGACACATTCAACAAATAGTAAATAAAAAGTAAACACAAGATGATACTTTCGATTGTAATTTTGAAGAGCCTGATTGAGTTGTCTCTGATGTTCCTCGTCGGCCGATTCCTGCTGGGTTTGCTGGTTGGCAGCAAGCGTCAAAGCAATGTATTTTGGCAACTACTCGATGTGGCTTCGAAGCCAGCACTGTGGTTGACCCGCCGCGTCAGCCCCAAGCTGATCCTTGATCAGCACATTCCTTTGGCGGCCGGCAGTTGGCTGATCATCGCGTGGGTGTTGGTGGTCATGGCCAAAATTGACCTGTGTCTGCAGGTGGGTGCTGCAGCATGCCAATGAGTTTTAACGCCACCCCGCCAGCGCCCCCCAGCAACGGACGATGGGCAATTTTTGTCCTCCATTGGCGGGCCAAAATTTTCTTGTTTCTCGGGATGCGGTCTGCTGCGACCAAGGTTTTTCAAGATGTTCTGCAGCGTGCGCCCAAAGATTTGCTGGCCCTGAACAGCTTGGGTTACGCCGCCATGCACGACAGCAACTTTGTTTTGGCGCTGACTTATTTTGAACAGGTTGCGGAACTCTCCTCCGAGTCTTCGAATGCTCATTTCAACCAGGCCTTTGTGTGCGAAGAGCTGGGACGCCTTGAGGATGCCGAACGCGGTTTTCGGGCCGCCATTGCGATCGAGGAAAAGATGGACCGCGCTTGGTACGGCCTCGGACTTGTACTGGTCCGGCAAGGGCGGCTTGAAGAGGCGGTCATCGCGCTCAAGCACAACACAAAACTTCAACCCATGAGCCCCTTTGGCTGGTACCAGCTGGCTCGTGTGCATTTAGACCTGAAGCAAGCCGACGAGGCGCTGGCCGTGATCCGTTACCTGAAGGGTTTTGAACCCAAGGTTGCGGCTCAACTAGAGCGAGAGACCGGATTGAAGAGCGGGAATTTGAGCTGAATTTTTAAAAGTTAAACAAGGAGACAAGCGATGCAACTGTCGGCAAGGCACCATGAATATTGGCGCAAAAATCTGCGAATCACGGCCTTTTTATTGGGCATATGGTTTTTTGTAACCTTCGTCTTGGTCTTCTTTGCTAGAGACCTCGACTTCAAATTTTTTGGTTGGCCGTTCTCGTTCTGGGTCGCGGCTCAGGGGGCGCTGGTGGTCTATTGCGTGATCATCTGGTATTACGCCCGCTACATGAACAAGCTTGACAAAGAATACGGCGTCGCCGAAGGAGAAGAATAATGAGCATGTTTGGCAGTGACAACCAGTCGCAGAGCGACTTCAAGAAAGGCCTGAACAAGGTCTACACCTGGTACACGGGCGGTTTCATCAGCTTCGTCATCGTGCTGGCCATCCTCGAGCAAATGGGTTTGCCGAGAAACTGGATTGGCTACCTGTTCTTAGCGGCAACCGTGCTGCTGTACGCCGGCATCGGCGTCATGAGTCGGACCAACGACGCGGCTGAATACTATGTGGCGGGCCGACGAGTGCCCGCCATGTACAACGGCATGGCGACCGGCGCTGACTGGATGTCTGCGGCGTCCTTCATCGGCATGGCCGGTACGTTGTACCTCACGGGTTACGGCGGTCTGGCCTTCATTCTGGGCTGGACAGGTGGCTACTGCTTGGTGGCGCTGTTCTTGGCGCCCTACCTGCGCAAGTTCGGCCAGTTCACCATTCCCGACTTTCTGGGTGCTCGCTACGAGGGCAATTTGCCGCGTCTGATTGGCGTGTTTGCGGCGATTTTGTGTTCCTTCACTTACGTGGTGGCGCAGATTTACGGCGTCGGTTTGATCACTGCCCGACTGACTGGCCTGGCTTTTGAGGTCGGTATTTTTGCTGGTTTGGCTGGCATTTTGGTTTGCTCCTTTTTGGGCGGTATGCGCGCTGTCACTTGGACCCAAGTGGCCCAATACGTGATCTTGATCATTGCCTACCTGTTGCCGGTGGTGTGGTTGTCGGTCAAGCACACGGGTGTGCCGGTGCCGCAAGCCGTCTACGGTTACACGCTTGAAAAAATCACGGCCAAAGAAGAGCAGTTGCTGAAAGATCCGAAAGAGCTTGAAGTGCGCGGCATTTTCAAAGCCCGTTCAGACGCTGCCGTTGAAAAACTCAAGGATGTGCCCGCTGCCATGGCGGCTGACAAAGCCGCGGCAGAGAAAAAGCTGGAAGATCTGAAAGCATCGAATGGCGCTGTGGCCGAGATTCAAGCTGCTGAAGCTGCTTTGGCCAAGCTGCCCACGGATGAGGCCGATGCCCGCGCTGCCTACACCAGCGCACGGACCTCGAATGCTGCGCGCTCAGCCCCACCAATTCGTCACGCTCAGGCATTCCCTGGCAAAGACGAAGAGGCGCAGAGTATCGCGCGCAAAAACTTCATGGCGCTGGTCTTCTGTTTGATGATTGGCACGGCCGCCTTGCCGCACATCTTGATGCGTTACTACACCGTGCCCTCGGTGCGTGAAGCTCGGGAGTCAGTCAGCTGGTCGCTGTTCTTCATCTTCTTGCTTTACTTCACAGCGCCAGCGCTGGCGGTATTGGCCAAGTATGAGGTCTACACGGTCTTGGTGAACACGCCGTTCGCCAGTCTGCCGGAGTGGATAGGACGCTGGAATGCGGTCGACCCGAGCCTGCTGTCGGTGGTTGACATCAACAAGGACGGCATTTTGCAGTTGGCTGAAATCTCGATTGGCGGCGACATCATTGTGCTGGCCACGCCTGAAATCGGTGGCCTGCCTTATGTCGTGTCCGGCATGGTGGCGGCCGGCGGTCTGGCTGCGGCGCTGTCGACAGCGGACGGCTTGCTGTTGACGATTGCCAATGCCTTGTCGCATGACCTGTACTACAAAGTGCTGGATCCCAATGCATCGACCGCGCGTCGCGTCATGGTCTCCAAGTGCCTGTTACTGGTGGTAGCCTTGTGCGCGGCATATGTGGCGGCGCAGAAACCGGCAGACATTTTGTTCCTGGTGTCGGCGGCGTTCTCGTTTGCAGCGGCGGCGTTCTTCCCGGCCCTGACCTTGGGCATTTTCTGGAAGCGCGCCAACAAGTGGGGTGCCTCACTGGGCATGGTCGCGGGTCTGGCGATCACGTTCTACTACATGATCACCACCCAGCCTTGGCTCTACAAGCTGGCCCATGGTACGGCCATCACGCCTGAGATCATCAAGGCCAACACGTGGTGGGACATCGCGCCTATCTCGGCCGGTCTGTTTGGCGTACCACTGGGCTTTGCAGTGATCATCATCGTCTCGCTGCTGACCAAGGCGCCGGGCCGGGATATCCAAGAGCTGGTGGAGCATGTGCGTTACCCAAGCCTCGACGGTAAAACGTCAGGTGCCAGCGCCGCACACTGACGACTGAGCCGCGTGAGTCAAAACCCCCGTCACTTGAGGTGGCGGGGGTTTTTTGTTGGTGGCAATGACCATTTGGCGACCCACAGTTCTGGCCATGCCTAGAATGTTTGCCTCACCCGCAAAGATCGCTACTCCATGTCCCAAGGCATCATCCGCATTCGTGGCGCACGCCAGCACAACCTCAAAAACATCGACCTGGACATCCGTACCGGCGAGTTGACGGTGGTCACCGGGCCCAGCGGTTCGGGCAAGTCGTCGTTGGTGTTTGACACGCTCTTTGCTGAAGGCCAGCGCCGCTACGTTGAAACCTTCTCAGCGTACGCGCGGCAGTTTCTGGACCGCATGGACAAGCCGGCGGTCGACAAGGTCGAAGGCGTGCCGCCAGCCATCGCGATTGACCAGACCAATCCGGTTCGCAGCTCGCGTTCGACAGTCGGCACCATGACCGAGCTGAATGACCACCTGAAGCTGCTCTACGCCCGCGCTACGCAGCTCTTTGACCAACAAACCGCTCAGCCGGTACGGCACGACACGCCGGAGTCGATTTATGCCGAGTTGATGGCCCGCACCCAAGACGCCGACCCGCGCGTGGTGATGACCTTCCCGGTCGAATTGCCCGCCAACACCAGTGCTGAAGAAGTCGCGCAATGGCTCTCTGCCAGCGGCTTCACGCGAGTCCATGCCGAGCGTGACATGGCCACACTTTCGGGCGTTCGCAAAATTCTGGACGTGGTGGCAGACCGCTTCCGGCTGCACACCACCGAAAAAGTCCGCGTCATCGAAGCCATTGAAATGGCGCTCAAACGCGGCGGACGTTTGAATGTTTATGTGATGGATGCTGAGCCAGCCCCCTCGGGGGGCAGCGAAGTACGCGAAGCGACAAGCGTGGGGGCCATGTATAGATTCTCCAGCGGCCTGCATTGCCCGGCCAGCGACCTGCGCTACGCCGACCCAACGCCATCGCTGTTTTCCTTCAACTCGGCCATGGGTGCTTGCGACACCTGTCGGGGTTTCGGCCGGGTCATCGGCGTTGACTACGGCTTGGTGATTCCGAACGACAAGCTCACCCTGCGCTCCGGTGCCATCAAGGTGATGCAGACGCCGGCCTGGAAAGAAGCCCAGGACGACTTGCTGCGCCACGCCGAAGCGGCCGGCATTCCGCGCGACACGCCTTGGTACAAGCTCACACCGGACCAAAAAGAGTGGGTCATCAACGGGTCGCCAAGCTGGAACGGCCAGTGGAACCAACACTGGTTTGGCATCAAGCGGTTTTTTGAATACCTTGAAAGCAAGGCTTACAAAATGCACATCCGCGTGCTCCTGTCGAAGTACCGCAGTTACACGCCGTGCGAAAGTTGCGGCGGTGCGCGCTTGAAGACCGAGGCCTTGCTCTGGCGCTTGGGTTCTAAAGTGGCGGCCGATGCCGTGCTGCCCGCTGCATCCCGCTTCATGCCCGTCGGCACCGGTTGGACGCGTGCGCAACTTGAAGCCATGCCGGGGCTGTCGCTGCACGACTTGATGCACTTGCCAATTGACAAGCTACGCGACTTTTTCACGCAGATTGGCCCGACCACGCTGGCCGATGAATCAGACCGCCAAGCGCTCAAATTGTTGTTTGAAGAAATCCATCAGCGCCTCAAATATTTGTGCGACGTCGGCATTGGCTACCTGACGCTGGACCGGCAAAGCCGCACGCTTTCGGGCGGCGAGGTGCAGCGCATCAACCTGACCACCGCCTTGGGCACCTCCTTGGTGAACACCTTGTTTGTGCTTGACGAGCCGTCCATCGGCCTGCACCCGCGCGACATGCACCGCATCACGCAAGCCATGCACCGCCTGCGCGACGCGGGCAACACGCTGGTCGTGGTGGAACATGACCCTGCCGTGATGCTGGCCGCTGACCGCATGATCGACATGGGGCCGGGGCCGGGCGAGAAGGGCGGTCAAATTGTTTTTGACGGCACACCCGAAGACCTGCGCCATGCCGACACCTTGACCGGTGATTACCTCGGTTCGCGCAAGCGGGTCGGCATGGGTTTTAAACGTGCGGTGACCGACAACACGCCGCGCTTGATTCTGGAAGGCGCACGCGACCACAACCTGAAAAACATCAGCGTTGATTTTCCGTTGCAGCGGCTGGTGGTGGTCACAGGCGTCAGCGGTTCTGGCAAGTCGACCTTGATGCAAGACATTCTGGCGCCGGCCTTGCTGCGCCAGTTTGGCAAAGCCACCGAAACACCGGGCGAGCACGACCGATTGATGGGCGCCGATCATTTGAGCGATGTGGTCTTTGTTGATCAGTCGCCGATTGGCAAAACTGCGCGGTCCAATCCGGCCAGCTACGTCGGTGCTTGGGACGCTGTGCGCGAATTATTTGCCGTGTCACCACTGAGCCGTGAACGCAGTTACACCGCATCGAAATTCAGCTTCAACAGTGGCGATGGCCGTTGCCCAACCTGCGGCGGTTCTGGCTTTGAGCATGTCGAGATGCAGTTTTTGAGCGACGTTTATTTGCGCTGCCCCGACTGCGACGGCAAGCGCTACCGCCCCGAAATTCTGGAGGTGACGATTGAGCGGCGTTACCCGGATGGGCGCGTCGCGGTGATGAATGTGGCCGATGTGCTGGCGTTGACGGTGAGTGAGGCCAGCCAACTGTTTGCCTATGACCGTGAAGTGATTCGTGCGTTGCAACCGATCGTTGATGTGGGGCTGGAGTACGTCAAGCTGGGTCAGCCGGTGCCAACGCTGTCGGGCGGCGAGGCGCAGCGTCTGAAACTCGCCGGCTTTCTGGCTGGCAACAGTGCCAAAGGAGCCAAGGCCAAACCTACCATCTCCAGTCTGAGTCGCCAGCCGCTGGCGCTGCGCGCGCACCGCGGCACACTCTTTTTGCTGGACGAGCCGACCACCGGCCTGCATTTTGACGACATCGCCAAGCTGATGCGCGCCTTGCGAAAACTCATCGAAGCCGGCCATTCGCTGATCGTCATTGAGCACAACCTCGACGTGATTCGCTCCGCCGACTGGTTGATCGACTTGGGACCCGAGGGCGGTGAAGCGGGTGGCTGGCTGGTCGCCGAAGGCACGCCCGAAGCCGTGCGCGAACACCCGACCTCCCACACCGCCAAAGCCTTGCGCGAGTACGAAGAGGCCATGGGCAGCGTGCATGCGGTTGAAGAAGTCAAGGCCAAAGCCTGGGTCACGCGGCCAGCAGCGTCCAACATGATTCAGATCGTCAATGCCAGAGAGAACAACCTGAAAAGCCTGTCGGTCGATATTCCGCGCGGCAAGTTCAATGTGGTCACAGGTGTCTCCGGTTCGGGCAAGTCGACACTGGCGTTTGACATCTTGTTCAACGAAGGACAGCGACGTTATTTGGAGTCGCTCAACGCCTATGCGCGCAGCATCGTTCAACCAGCAGGCAGGCCTGAAGTCGATGCCGTCTACGGCATTCCACCGACGGTGGCGATTGAGCAGCGCTTGTCGCGCGGCGGCCGCAAGTCGACGGTGGGCACGACGACCGAAGTTTGGCATTTCTTGCGCTTGCTGTACGTCAAGCTCGGCATCCAGCACTGCACCCACGACGGTGCGGCGGTGATGCCGCAAAGCGCCGAAAGCATCGCCGCGCAGCTGATCAAAAACTTCCGTGGGCAGCACATCGGTTTGCTGGCGCCGCTGGTCATCAACCGCAAGGGCGTCTACACCGAACTCGCCGATTGGGCCCGGCCACGCGGTTATTCGCACCTGCGGGTGGACGGCGAATTTTTGCCGACCACCGGCTTTCCGCGTATCGACCGTTTCAAAGAACACACCGTCGAATTGCCGGTGGCTGATTTGCTGGTCAACCCGGCCAACGAAGCCGCTTTGCGGCAAGCCCTGAAGACCGCGCTCGAACACGGCAAGGGCGTGGTCCATGTGCTGGCACCTTTAGAAGGCTTGGCGGGCGCCATGGCCGAGGGTTTGCCCACCAGTGGCATCGGTCGGCTGGAAGTGTTTTCGACCAAGCGCGCCTGTCCGGTCTGTGCGACGTCTTATCCCGAGTTGGACCCACGCCTGTTCAGCTACAACAGCAAGCATGGTTGGTGTCCTGATTGCGTCGGCACTGGCGTCGCCCTGACGCGCGAGCAGCGCAAGGTGTTTGATGATTCGGTGCGCGATGAAGACCACAAAGACAAAGGCCGAGAGCAAAGCTTTGCCGAGCCTGAAGTCGATGACGTGGTCGACACCGCTTGCGCGTCCTGTCATGGCACGCGCTTGAACAGCCAGGCGCGGGCCGTGCGCATGGGTCAGTTCAGCGCGCTCATCGCCGCTGAAAAATCGAAGAGTTGGGCCATCACCGACATTGCGAGTCTGAGCGTCACCGATGTGCGTGCCTGGCTTGAGCAGTTGACGCTCTCCGGTCGTGATGCTGAAATCGCCCGCGACCTGGTGCCTGAAATCAAAAGCCGATTGGAATTTTTGCAAGACGTGGGGCTTGGCTACCTCACACTCGACCGTGGCGCGCCCACGCTGTCTGGCGGCGAAGCGCAACGCATCCGGTTGGCGGCGCAGCTGGGTTCGAACTTGCAAGGCGTGTGCTACGTGCTGGACGAGCCGACCATCGGTTTGCACCCGCGCGACAACCAGATTTTGTTGGGTGCGCTCGGCAAACTCAGCGAGCGCGGCAACACGCTGGTGGTGGTCGAGCATGACGAAGACACCATTCGCCGCGCCGACCACATCATCGACATCGGCCCCGGCGCGGGCTCACGTGGTGGCCGCGTGGTGGCGCAAGGCAGTGTGGCCGACGTCTCGGCTGCGGCCGAATCGCTCACCGGACGTTACCTGCTGAACGCCATCCAACACCCGCTGCAAGCGCGCCGTGAAACAGCGCCACACCGTCCCGGCGATGAGGACGTGGTGGATGCCGCAGTGGTCGTTGCCGCCATCAAAAAGCCAACGGCCAAGGCCAAGGCCGAAGCGCTGAAGCTCAAAGCGGCGCAAGCCAGCGTCGAAGCGAATGCCGACCGGGCCAGCGAGGCCTTGGCCCCAGTCGCCGTCAACCCGAATACAAAATGGATCACGGTCAGCGGTGCCAGTTTGCACAACCTGCAAGACGTCTCGGTGGCTGTGCCGCTGAACCGTTTAGTGGCTGTCACCGGCGTCTCAGGTTCTGGCAAATCAACCCTCGCGCGCGACGTGCTGCTGGCCAATGTGCAAGCGGCTGTTCAGCAGCGCAGCACCAAGGCCGGCCGCGACGCCGACGACGCGGGCAAGCATCCGGCATGGATCGGTTGCGCCAGCATCAGCGGTTACCGTGGGGTGGACCGCGTGCTGGAAGTCGACCAGACACCGATTGGCAAAACGCCGCGCAGCTGCCCGGCCACTTACATCGGTTTTTGGGATGTCATCCGCAAGCTGTTTGCCGACACGCTGGAAGCGCGGGCGCGGGGTTACGCGGCCAACCGTTTTTCGTTCAACACTGGCGAAGGCCGTTGCCCGACCTGCGAAGGCGCAGGCGTGCGAACCATCGGCATGAGCTTTTTGCCCGATGTGAAAGTGCTGTGCGAAACATGCCACGGTGCGCGCTTCAACCCGGAGACGCTGGCCGTCACTTGGCGCGGCAAAAGCATCGGCGAAGTGCTGCGCATGGAAATCGACGAGGCGGTGGCTTTCTTCGCGTCGATGCCGAACATTGCGCACCCGCTGCAACTGCTCAAGGATGTCGGCCTCGGCTACCTCACGCTCGGCCAACCGTCACCGACGCTATCAGGCGGCGAAGCCCAGCGACTCAAGCTGGTGACCGAACTCAGCAAGGTGCGCGACGACATCACCCGGCGCGGTCAGAAAGCACCGCACACGCTTTACGTTTTGGACGAGCCGACAGTGGGTTTGCACATGGCCGACGTTGAAAAACTCATCCACGTGCTGCACCGACTGGTCAACGGCGGCCACAGCGTGGTGGTGATCGAGCATGACCTGGATGTGATTGCCGAAGCCGACTGGGTGATCGACCTCGGGCCCGACGGCGGCAACGCTGGCGGGCGAGTGGTGGCGTCAGCGCCGCCGGAAGCCGTGGTGTTGCTGGGCACGCCGACCGGTCTGGCTTTGAAACCGGTGCTGGCGCGTTCAGTCGCTCAGTGATGACGCTGACGTGATCGCTGCTTCAAGAGCGATGAGCATCACTGCGAGTGGCTCGAATCCACTCCGTCGTTGCGAGCGCAGCGTGGCAACCCATCACCGCGCACCGCCAAGATGGATGGCCGCGTTGCGCTCGCCATGACGGCAGTATTGCATTTGCCATGATGGGTTTGGTCGTGAGTTGCGGCATGAATAACCACATGTTTTGGGAAAGCGCTCAATCAGGCGTGCACAGGCGCGCATCGGTTTCGCCGCGTTGCCAGCACGGGCTGGCCGCGCTGCGCTGTCGCTGCGGGATGCCTTCCATGTCGATCTGCACAGGGACGGTGTCGAAGCGGCTCACGCCTTGTGCGTCCAGCTGCAGCCGCAACACCCAGCCATGTCGTTGCGCCGCGTTGTCGGTTTCCTTCATGACGAAATTGCCGACGCTGTAGATGATGGGCTTGCCCTTGTACTGGGCCGTTTCTTGGGTGACGTGGGGATGCCCGCCAATCACCGCATCGGCGCCGGCGTCAATCATCAGCCGGGCCAGCTGGCGTTGACGTGCATTCGATGTTGGCTCGTTTTCCCAGCCCCAGTGCATCACCGGAATCACCAAATGGGCGCCATGCACGGCGCGTGCTTTTCGGATGTCATCGACGACTTGCTCGTCTTCGCTCCAAGCAATGCCGGGCGCGTTGTAGTCGGCCTCAAAACTGCGCGGCATGAACTCGCTGTAGCTGAGCAAAGCAATGCGCAGGCCCTTGCGCTCGACGATGAGCGGGGTGTGCGCCTGCGACAGGTTGTGGCCACCGCCGAATTGCGCCAAGCCGGCTTGCTGAAGCAGGCCGAGCATTTGCGCAAAAGCCTCGCGGCCGTAATCGCCGGAGTGGTTGTTGGCCAGTGCGACCGCGTCAAAGTGCCGCTTGAGCACTGGCAGGGTGCGTGGGTGCGCCCGGAAGGTGAAGTTTTTGTTGCCGGCGGAACCGATGGTGGCGACCACGCACTCCAGATTGCCGATGCGAATATCAGCGCCCGCAAAGACCGCCGCGAGGCCTGAAAAAGGATCTTCGCCCCGCTCGATCATGGCGCCGGCCGTGTCGTCGAGCACGATATCGCCAGCAAAGACCAAGCTGACTTGTTCCGTTGGCTGGGCGCTGAAAGCCAGTGGGCACCAGACGATGAAAAAGGCAGTGAACAGGGCGCCGATACAGCGATAAA
>Ga0208916_10001125_pt1 | contig 11687 bp, 12 predicted proteins | sample DEB19_08_DNA_5_FD_184523 | JGI IMG/M metagenome (GOLD analysis project Ga0208916, IMG submission 184523) | Aqueous microbial communities from the Delaware River and Bay under freshwater to marine salinity gradient to study organic matter... | ecosystem: Environmental > Aquatic > Marine >... | reverse complement strand
GAGTCCAGATGCAGGTAAAAAATACTTGCTGGCTGGTGACGTTGCTAGAGGTGATGCCGCCGACTCATCCACATTCCAGATTGTTGAGATTGATAGCGGGGAGATTGTTGCAGAGTATTCCGGAAAGCTCAGGCCAGACAAATTCGCTTTGTTGATCAACGAGTATGGCCTGAAATACAATAAGGCATTTGTTGCTGTTGAGTCAAATACGTTTGGCTTTCAAACGAACCTAGATCTTGTAAAGCTTGGATACCCTCATCTTTACTACGACAAGATGCCGAAGAACAACATTTGGGGATTTACCCCCAATGAAAAGAGTAAGCCTGGGTTCATAACCGGAAAAGAATCTCGCATCCAAGCCCTCAACAAGCTTGAGGAGATGTTGCGCAATTGCACATTGAGGTCGCACAGCACAAGACTTTACGCAGAGTTTCAGACGTTTGTTTGGCTTGATGACAAACCGCAGGCAAAAAAGGGCAGCCACGACGACTTGATTATGAGTACGGCCATCGCTGCGTGGATTTTGGAGACTTACTTCCCAAGGTCCGGCGGGCCAGCTGTTGCGTCGAGCCGGCTCCCTTTCGCATTCGCAAAATCCACTCGCAGTGTAGACCTTGGAGTGTCTCCAACAGCCGGAGAGACGTATCAGCGGAGGTACGGACCTGTCGTTATGATGGATCGGACTGGCAAAATTGCTGTTCGTCAGTCCGATCAGACTCCAGATTGGCTATTCTAGGGACATAGTTAGTCAATATGCAAGACCCCAAACATCCGCTTCCGCTCGGCGCCACCATCAATACCTCGCCGGCACAACAAAAAGCTGAAATGAAATTGCGCCTTGAGATTCGCAAGCGTATCCATGAGGAGATTGGCGGGCGCTATGCTGCGCCTGCAAAAGATCATGGATCACCAGACTTGAAGGTGCCAGAGTCAAAAGAGCAGCTCCCGATGTATGAGCAGGTCATCGAGATCGCCAAGGCCGCTGGCCACTACATCCAAAAGCTTGAGCAAATGACAAAAAAGGAAATGCCAACGGCAAAATCCGCAAATGCCATTTCTGAAATGCTTGAAGGGTTCCATGCCGTCCTTGAGGATATGGTTCGGAATCCAACGGCGTATCTTGATGAGAGCCCTGATAAGGTTGTTTCTGACTTTGAATCTGAAGTGGATGGCGAAATTCAATCATTGAACAAGTCAGAGCCACGAGCGTGACCTAGAATTTCGCAATGGCAAAAAAGTCCACAGAATCTCTCTTTGGGCAACTAACTCGGCTTTTCAAATCCGGGCCAGTTGTTCGCCGCAAAGTGAGGCAGCGGTCTACGGAAGTCGCTGCTATTGACCCTCGGTCCAATGGCAATATCCTGCTTTCCAAAAGCGCCAATCCGGCCTACTCGAATGTCATGTTCGGGATGCAAGGATACGCATTTCAGGATCGACTTGCACGCCTCCAAGACTTTGCGGAGATGGAGCTAACTGCCGAGATCTCTACGGCCCTGGACATCTACGCAGATGAATCGGTTGCACAGGATGCGAATGGCCGTACGCTACACATTTATTCGGACAACCCGGTCATCAAGAAGCGGCTAGATCAGCTGTTTTACGAGACAATTGACGTCGAGAACAACTTGCGTCCATGGACGAGAAATGTATGCAAGTACGGTGACGCATTTGCGTTTGTTGACGTATCGCCAAGCTCTGGTGTGCAGCGTGTTCTGTCAATTCACGTTAATGAAATGCAGCGTGAGGAGGGTACTGACTCTGACGATCCGATGGCAACAAAGTTCCGTTGGATGACAGGTGGAAATCGGGTTCTTGAGAACTGGGAAGTTTTGCACTTTCGCCTGCTTGGGAACGACCAGAATCTTCCGTATGGCACATCCGTTTTGGATGGCGCCCGTCGAATTTGGCGACAGCTCATCATGATTGAGGATGCGATGTTGGTCTACAGGATCACAAGAGCACCTGATCGTCGTGTGTTTTACGTAGACGTTGGTGGCGTTTCGCCTGACGAAGTCGAAAATTACGTAGAGCAGGCGAAGCGGTCTATTAGGTCCTCTCCGGTTGTGGATCGCACTTCAGGCCGTGTTGACCTTCGTTACAATCCGTTTTCGACAGAAGAAGATTTCTGGATCCCTACACGAGGCGGAGAGGCATCAAGCCGAATTGATGTCCTGCCCGGCGGAACGAATACAGGTACTGTTGAGGACGTAGCCTACATCCAAAGAAAGCTGATTGGAGCCCTAAAGGTGCCCAAGGCATACCTTGGTTACGAGGACGCCCTTGCTAGCAAGAGTTCGTTGGCGCAGCAAGATATTCGATTCTCTCGAACCATCAACATGATTCAGCGTTCGATGATTACAGAGCTGAATAAGCTTGCAGTCACGCATCTTTTTGTGTGTGGGTTTTCCGGAGAAGACCTTTTGAACTTCGAGCTTAGACTTAGTAACCCAAGCACAATTGCGCAACAGCAAAAGCTTGAATTGGTCAATACGAAGCTCACAACGGCGGCCTCTGTACCAGAAAATCTACTGCCAAAACGATGGATCTACAAGAACATTATCGGGCTAACAGATCGCCAAATTCTTGAGCTGAAAAAGTGGTTTGTTGAGGACGTTCGCCTTGAGAAAGCAATTGATGCAGCAAAGGCTGCTGTTGGCGGCGGCGACGCTGGTGAAGGTGGTGATGATGAGACTACCGATGAAGGCGTTGGCGTGAATGATGTTGGCGGCGATGCCGCTCCGGCCGCTGGTGACGGGGAGCCTGACCTTGGCCTTGATTTGGCCGGAGATCGGCCTGACGAGGATCTTCTTCTTGGGACTGATAAGCCAGTTCGTACTGGTCGTTATGAGTTTGGGGATCTTCGTGTTTCTAGCATTCTTGGAGACGAAGAAGTGGATGTACTTGAAGGTGAAGAGTCTATCAAGCTAAATCCGATTGTCAAGAAGCGTGGCCAGTACGATCGCAGAAACAAGAAGCGCCGAGCCAAGGACTCAATTGGACTTCCGAATATTCTGACGCCTTCTATTTCTGCGTCAACAAATCCGTTTGAGTCCGTTAGCAAGCAACGCAAAGAATTGCTTGATTCCATTGCGCATATGTTTTCTGAATCAGATAAAGACGGCGACTTCACTGTCAAGCCAGTGATGAGCCCAGAACTCAATAGAATCATGGAGCGACTAGGCGCCAATCGCCAAATTCAGGCACCTTCTGTGATCACAGAATCAGCCGGCCATGACCTATTTAACCGACAGTCCGAAGATGCAGTCATCGAAATTTTTGATGATATTGATGAAATCCAAGAGGCGCTGGATAATTCCAATAAGGCAACAAATAAATGAGCACAAGAAAGCCAAATAAGAAGCGAAATGCGTTGCTCATGTTTGAGCTTTTGACACTGCATATCTCAAAGTCACTTGTCGAAAAGGATGACTCAAAAGCCATTGCGCTTTCGAATCTGCTGAAGCGGTTTTTCGCAAATGGAAAACCACTGCAGCAGGAGTACAGACTCACGAAGTCGCTTGTGGAGTCTAAAGTCTCATCGGAATCTATTGCGGCAAACATTCTACAGCAGGCCCGTGCTCACGCCATGTCTTTGCCAAAGGAACTCATCGAGTCTGCAAAAACGGAGCTGCTTGAGGAGGTTCATAAGATTGACCCAACTGGATTAATCTTTGAGCAGAATGTGGAGCACTACAAACTCTATTCGACAATCGGGACACTGGTTCGTGATTGGTACATGGGTGGACTTGTGGATCTTAGCCGAATCTCAATGTTCGAGACTGCAGTTGCCAAGCATCTTGTTGAGGGTTTCTCTCCTGATTCTTTGGACACAGAAACCGAAACTGAAAAAACGATCGGCTCAATGACACCTGGCGAACGCCGGGCCATGATTGCGATTCTTGGAAAGAAGATTGAAGAAAAGTGGGGGAATAGACTTTCTCGCCGCCAAACGTCTCTTTTGAGAGAGAGCATTTTGGGAGACACACAGCGCCTCACCAAAGAGTTGACAGATAGCCAACATCACGTGCTGGCGCTTATCGAGAAGCAGCTTCAAAAGCCTGGTACGCAAACGGACAGGCTCTATGAGACAAAAAAGCTGATTGAGTCAGATAATGACTTCTCTGAGGTGAATGACGACCTGATTTCAAGGTACATGCTCTATCTGGATCTTGAGAAAGAGTTTTCCAAATGAGCAATCGTGTTTTGTTGACTGAGTATTTCCCGTTTCAGGGGGAACCTCAAAGGCTGTCAGAGGGCCGTGAGCTTACCATTACAAGGGCCAAGAATGGAAACATTGAACTCACAGGCATCATTCAGCGTGCAGACACGCTGAACCAAAATGGCCGCATTTACCCAAGGAGCATCTTGGAGCGAGAAGTGCGGAACTACCAGAAGTTTGTGCGTGAGCGCCGAGCCACTGGACAGCTGGATCACCCCGAGACTACTGTTGTGGAGCTGCAGCGTGCCAGCCATGTGATCACAAAAGTGTGGTGGGATGGCAATGCTGTTATTGGTACAGTTGAACTCCTGAACACGTCCATGGGCAAGGAAGCCCAGGCGCTTGTGAATGACCAGGTCCTGCTTGGGATCTCGTCTAGGGGGATGGGCAGCACCATTGATCGTGGCGACCACCAAGTTGTTGGCGAGGACTTCACTCTCCTGTGCTGGGACCTTGTTGCTGAGCCTAGTACACCAAAGGCGTTTTTGTACGGCGACACCACATCCTACAAGGATAATATGGTGGAGTCGAAATTGCCAGGCTTTGGCCGCATCATCCAGGCATCCGAATCAGATCTACTTTCAGAGATTTTGGCGCTTAAGAAGAAATGACAAGAAAACGTAAAGAGACCTCTGTCCCGCTGGACACGAGGTCTTTAGCTTTTGTTCAGCACCACATTCATGGCTTGGGCTATGAAGTTGGCCAGCATATGTATGTAAAGTCAAAACAGCATGCGGTTTCTTACAGCCGGAGTGCTGGCGTGCAGAAGAGGTATGTCCCACTGCTTGTCCTGAATCAAGACAACATAGTCTATGATTTACCAGACAACGTAAGGAACCTTAAGCCAAGCGAGGTTCAAGAAATTCGTGAAAAGTTTCTTGATATGGGGTTCGATTTTGAGATTGTTGATGAGTTCCCGTGGGAGGAACTCCAGCCAGAGAGTAGTTAAAGAACATGGTCAGTACACCAAAGGTAGGCCTCAATTTTGTCGCCGAGTATCAAGTCTCAGGCTTGCCCTTCATTTCAAAAGGAAGCGCATCGACGGCCCCAGCAGAGATTGCTTTCAACTACATTGCAAAGTCAATCACGTTAATCAACAATGACTCAACAAACGGCTTGAAGATTGGGTTCACCCTTGCCGGCACAAACGGCACAAACTACATTCAACTTGACGCCGGAAAGTCAATCACATTTGATATCCGATGCAAGAAGATCTTTTTGGCGTCAACAGCGGGCACATGCTCCTACTCCCTTCTTGCTTCATTGACCGGAATTGAACAACAGCAAATGGGCGAGCTTACAGGCAGCACAGGCTCTGGTTCATTCGGCTGGCCTGGGGTTGGCTGAAAGGTAAATAACATGGCAAAAATGACAAAAACAGAGCTACGAGCCTTGATCAAGGAGGTTGTCGTAGAGGTAATGGCAGATGCATTTTCTTCTGGTCAACCCTCGGTAAAGAAGGAGTCAGTTGCTCGTCAGTCAGCACAGCATCAAGCCCCTGTGCCTCAAGTCAATGCCGAGGCAAAGAAGCTTCTAGAGGCAGCCCAAGGGCTCGTAAATCCTGTCATGCGAGACATTTTCGCTGATACGGCAATAAATGCTCAAGAAGAGGCCTCAAAGGAAATTGGGGTACCCCTTGATCCGTTTCAGACGGACAGAATGGCAAAGCTGGCATTCGCTGGCCCTCAAAACAAATTAGACGTTTCCCACATTGTGAACGAGGCTCCCGACAATTATGCTGGGTTCGATCCATTTGCAATGGGTACACGCAGGAAATGAAAATTGTTAGCTAACTAACAACCGAGGCAACATGAACATCAATACCAGCATCATCCGCAAGATCATCCGAGAGGAAATCGAGAAGCTTGAGACGACCGACGATCGAGTCAAGGATACCTCTCTTGAAGATGTCGCTCCTGGCGATCTCGCAGACACTCTTGAATCACCGATTGAAATGCTCAAGGTCCTGAAGATCGAAGAGAGCAAAATCAAGAAGGCGTACAAGGAGAACAAGCGGAAACAAGAAAAGCTTCTCGCTCGCAGCAAGTGACCTCAAAGGTAAGCCCCAATGTCAGGTAGCAGCAAATATACCAAATACGCCCCCGAGCGGCCCGCAAGCCACTTCAAGGCTGGCACGTCCGTTTCGTCTCCGACATTGGGGCGAGCCGATGACGCCCGTTTGAGCAGGCTATTTCAAAAGCCGGATATCATCCCCAATTCAAATTCGGAAGAGGATTTGAAGGCGACGATCCTGAAGTCTGCAAATGAGCTTCTTCTCCCCATTGTACAAGAGACATACCCAGACTGGTTTCCGGGCGGGAAGGTTTACATGGATTTCAATGTGACCAACCCAGATCCGAACATGTCAGCCCCAGATCTCCCGAATGTCGATACGACACAGGGCGATTACGCAAAACCGGGTGGTCCAACAAATATCTACACACCGAACCTTAAGTCCCCAGATCCGTCTGGTGGTGGCAGCATTGAGCCCATCGTGGCCCCTGCCATTCCGGTGGAAGAAATTAACCCAAAGGTTATTCCCGGTGGCACCCCCGGAACTCTTTCTCCGGCAAAAGAGTCCGCAGCAATCTTTGCTGGCAACAAACTACCAAGCCGACTTGTTCCTGGAAAGGCTCCTAATCGATGAGCAGCAAGAAATTGTATGAAGAGGCTTTGTTGGAAGTTAAGCAGCTACGTGAAGTAGCCGAAGCCGCCGCCGCCGCTTCTGTGATTAAGCGTTTGCAGCCCAAAATCAAGCAAATGGTTGAGGCGCAACTTCTTGCTGAAGAAGAAGAGCATGTGGACGAAAACGTAGGCTCAGTTGTGGTCGGCGCAACGCTTCCACTCGGGCAAAAGGCCGCTGCGCCGGCTACGCCCGATAATTCGGTTACCGAAGATGAAGATCTTGCGGTTGGCGATGAAGAAAGTGGTGGATTTGTAGAGTTTGCTGAGAGTCTCTCAGTTGCTCAAAATGATTCGCAATTTTTGCAAAACGTCTCTGAAAGCGTAAGCCGAGCACGTGCATATGCACAAAAAAATCGCTCCGAAAAGCTCAAGAATTCATTTTTTTCCGACGTTGATCGAGAAATCAAGAATTTGAAGAGTAGCTACTACTATCTGCGAGAATGCTACCAAGGCAACAATGCAGATAGCATTGAGCAAAAACTCGAAACTTCGTGCGCCTTGTTGACTGCAGTCAGGGAATCAGTGATGAAACTAAAAACAATTCGGGAGAACAATTCGGAAATCCTTTTCAAGGTTAAGGGGCTTCCGGACGGAGTGAATGTCGAAGATATCTCGATTGACCTCATTGATGAGGAATCGGGAGAGCCAGTGGCTACTGGTGCGCCTGTTGACCCTTCCGCTACTCCTGACGCCTCTGGGGCTCCTGATGCAGCTGCGGCTCCGGGCGGTGACGAACTGGACTTGTCCGATCTCGGCGGTACCGAGCCGGAACAACCGACGGCAGAGGGTCGGGCACGAAAGGGTTTGAAGAAAGTTATGGAGAACTGGGACATGGAAGAGGCAGACGGCATGGAATTGGAGAGCGACATCGAACTGGAAGGCGACGACCACGACGAAGACGACGAGGTTCTTGAAATCTCGGAGGCGGAACTCACCAAGGCGCTCGGTGGCTCGGTTCGTGAAGGTGATGGCATTTCTGACTTTGGGGACGGTTCCGATGAAGGTGAGCCGTGGTCGGATGATTCGCTGGAGCTTCAGGAAACTGAGTGCGTTGACGAGGAAGAGACGACCAAGCCGGACCCACAATCTGATCTGCAGGAAGCTCGCAAGAAAATGCTTGACGCAGCTCGTCATCTGCAGGAGGTGCGTAACACCAAGGCTGCCCCTAAAGCACGCCAGTATTACGAATCCCGAGTCACCCAATACCAGAAGGCCAAGTCGGCTCTTCTAGAATCAAAAAAGGCTGCTGCGCAGAAAAATAGCGCAAACGGTCGAGTCCTTGCGGAAACCAAGAAGGCGAATGCCGAGCTTGCCCGCAAACTGTCGGAGTCTACGCTCCTAAATGCCAAGCTTGTCGAAGTGAGTAAGCTTTTTGGTGAACCAGGACTTTCGGAACGTGATCGTTACAAGATCGCCGAAAAGCTTGATGAAGCCGCAAGCCCACGAGAGGTGAAGCAAATCAGCGGCCGTATTTCGGCTGAAATCGCAAAGCGCAAGGCCGCTCGCTCTACTCCTATCAAGGAGTCGAAGAGCAAGAGTCTTCCGCAAACCAAACCGCTCGTGAAGGAAGCCACTGAGGCCGTTGAAGCCTCGGAAGCAGCCCGTCGTTGGCAGGTTCTTGCTGGTATTAAAACTGGCGAATGATTCAGCAGACAAGTTCAGTTTCAAAGAAGGATAACAAGGAAAACAATGGATACGCAAGCACTTTTTGAGGGCATTCGGGAACGACACATGGGTGACAGCCGTAAGAAGCTGGTCACCAAGTGGACAAAAACCAACTTGCTTAAGGGGCTCTCTGAGACCCGCAAGCAGGACATGGCGCAGCTTTTGGAGAATCAGGCTGCATGGATTCTTAAGGAAGCGGCATCGCTTTCTACAGGCGGTGGCGCTGTCACCAGCTCTGGTCAGATCCAAGGCTATTCGAACATCGCATTCCCGATCGTCCGCCGTGTATTCGGTGGGCTCGTCGCCAATGAGATCGTGTCGGTTCAGCCGATGCACCAGCCCAACGGTTTGATTTTCTACCTGGATTACTCGTACGGCAGCAACGTTGGTGGAAATGCAGGTTTCGGCCTCAGCAACTCCGCAACCTTGTCGACCTACAAGCGTGGCCAGTCGCTCTTCGGTAACCCGGTGGGTAAGGCAGTTCAGTTTGGCGCAAACGCTGCTGGCGGCATGTATGATATCGTTGGAGGAGGCTACAGCCGAGTCCACCAGAGCTCGCTCGCCCTTTCGGCCTCAAATGCAGACGTTGGAGCCTTCGTTGGCGCCGCAGCTGCTTGGACGGCTGGCGGAGTTGTTACCACCAACCTCATGTTCACGGGCTCCAATGCCCGATTTGCAGGTTTCGACCCGCAGATTGAATCCGACCTTGCCGCAGGCACGCTCGACATCGCCTTTGCTCACATCCCGGTTTCTACGATCACCTCGGCAATCCCAGCTGCGGACTTGACGGCAGTTGACCAGCTTGCGGTCTTTGGTTTCTCGAACAACTCCGGTTCGGTTGCCTGGGGCGACACCTACCAGGGCGGACAAGGCGTCCTCAACCTTCGCAAGTACAACAAGCGTGGTAACTGGTCCGGAACTTCGTTCACGCCAGACCCGTACAACGGCACGCACGTGCAGGTGGTTCTCCGCCTTACCAACGGTACTGCGGTCCCGTCGGTTGCCACAGCAGCGTTGACGGCGTCGGTTGCCATTCGGGACTCGCTCTCGGTTGACAGCGGAACTGGCGCAACGACAGCCATCCCGTCGTTCGAAACCGACTTTGGTGCAACCCCCTCCCCGGCAATCCCGGAAGTGGACATCAAGATCGAGTCGATTGCTATCACGGCAGAGCCCAAGAAGCTGCGTGCACGTTGGTCTCCGGAGCTTGCTCAGGACCTCAATGCGTACCACTCGATGGACGCCGAGGTTGAGTTGACGCAAATCCTCTCGCAGCAAATCGCTCTTGAGATTGATCGTGAGATCCTTCTTGAGCTTGTTACGGGCGCAACGGGCGACAACCGTTTCTGGAGCCGTGCTCCTGGTAAGGTGGTTAACGCCCAGACTGGCGAGCCGACCAACCTTGCGAATTCGCTGTCCGTTGGACCGCAATTCTACGGAAATCAGCGTGAATGGTATGAAACGTTGATCGAGCAATGTACTGCCGTTGGCAATACAATTCTCCGCAAGACGCTTCGTGGTCAAGCGAACTTCATGGTGGTTGGTCCAGACGTTGCAACGATTCTTGAGCATAGCGTTCAGTATCGCCCGTCGATCTCGATGGACAGCGACGGCCAAACCGCCGCAGTCTTCCAGATTGGAGCAGAGAAGGTTGGTACCCTCTCGAACCGCTACACAGTCTACAAGGATCCGTACTTCCCTGTCAACAAGATCCTCATCGGATTCAAAGGTGGTTCGGCTCTTGAGACCGGCTACGTGTACGCCCCGTACGTTCCGTTGATCGTGACTCAAACCGTTTACGCTCCGGAAGATTTCTCGCCTCGTCGTGGTGTCATGACCCGGTTCGGCAAGAAGATGATCCGTGCGGACTTCTACGGAACGGTTACTGTTCTCGACATGGGCCTCTCGGTCTGATACGAGCAAACACACAAATAAAGAAAGGGGCCTTTGGGCCCCTTTTCTTTTTAGTCGTCCCTGCTTCCGTAGTCGCTATCTTTGTCTTCGGTTGTGGGGTTATTCAATTCATATTTGGAGAACCCCTTCCCAGTCGCTAGCACTGTTAGCGATTTGTCGCCGTCTGACTTCGCCTCAATGTAAAGCATCTTCCTTGCATTTGTCGTATTCCCGGCCCATTGTTTGACCGAGAGTTCAGCCAATCGAAGGTCGGAGTTTTTCATGAGTTCGTGGTAGCTATCTGCCAAACCTCGCATAAATACCCGAAGGGAAATCGCCAAGATGATGAGGATGATCGCCCCGATCACGAGCACTGTTTCGCACGTGTACTTCGCCCATGCTGGCTGAATTTCAGAAAATAATTTGGTGTCAATCCACCAGCTCGCCCCCCAAATGATGCCCACTAAGCTTCCTGCAATCGGCCAATACAAGTAGCTCCAAAGAACGTCCCTGGAGTAGTCTTTTCGTTTTTTGGCGACGAACGCAAGCATTTTCGCACGCTCAGGTGCGTAGAAGCCACATCTTGTGCATTGCACAAGCTTGTCTTCGTCAGGGTTGGTGGTGTCGGGCTCTCGATAGCTTTCGGGCATGGTGGGCGACCCTAGCCCCCGCCGCCCCTACTGTCAAGCGTTATGGTATCTTCGGTTAAAATACAGCAACCCTGTAGCATACAGGTATGTCCGGAAGTGCTGCAGCCACCCGCCCGACTTCTCGGCCCCAGCTTCCTTGAGTTTGGCCATGACCACGTCTTGGAAGTATTTCTCACCAACTCGTGTTTCCTGCTTTAGCTTTCTAAAAGTCAGGTTTGGGTCCGTGGGCTTGTAGATGTACTTCATGGCGTCAATGCCAGCTGGCATCTTTTCGCTGAATTGCTCCCACTCGTCTTCATCCACTTCGCCATGCAAAACTATTTCGGGACGAACCTTTCGCTCAACACCATCTGTTTCAAACTTCTGCCAAATTTTAGCAGCTGCTGGTGTCACGCTGTTGTCCGACCCAATAAAGCCATTCGAGGACAAGCTCGCAACAATGTAGTACATCATTGGCCCATAACCTGGTTCAGCTGCCATGGTGAAAATTTTCGTATAGGGTCTTCGTTGGTCGCCAGTGTCGTACTCGCAAAACGCTTTGATGAGAGACATTCCAAGCAGCCACTCCGGTAGGT
>Ga0208916_10001124_pt1 | contig 11704 bp, 9 predicted proteins | sample DEB19_08_DNA_5_FD_184523 | JGI IMG/M metagenome (GOLD analysis project Ga0208916, IMG submission 184523) | Aqueous microbial communities from the Delaware River and Bay under freshwater to marine salinity gradient to study organic matter... | ecosystem: Environmental > Aquatic > Marine > Coastal... | reverse complement strand
CTCGTTAATATTTAATTATTTTGCTTAATTAACACCGAATTAACGCTGAGAGTCGACAAATTCCAATATCTGAGACCTTTTCGGCGCGCTTACGCTGAAAAATAGGGTGAGGAAGATAATCTTTCGCCCCATGGCCGAGAAAGATGCAGTTGCGACCCCTTCGCAAGATAGCTATACCGCAAAAGATCTAGCGGTCCTCGAAGGCCTCGATGCAGTTCGCAAACGCCCCGGAATGTATATCGGTTCAACCGATTCACGTGGCCTTATGCACTGCCTATGGGAAATTATTGATAACTCTGTAGATGAGTCACTTGCAGGTCATTGCAAGAAGATCGAAATCAATCTTGAATCTGATGGATCAGTTGAAGTCCATGATGATGGTCGCGGTATTCCAGTTGATAAGGAACCAAAGACAGGTTTAACCGGAGTTGAAGTTGTTTTAACAAAGCTTCACGCAGGCGGAAAGTTTGGCGGCGGATCATATGCAGCATCTGGTGGTCTGCACGGTGTTGGTGCATCTGTTGTTAACGCGCTTGCTTCACGTCTAGATGTAGAAGTTGATCGCGATGGAAAGATTTACTGGATGTCATTCCAGCGCGGAACTGCAGGTATTTTTGATGGCGATGGACCAAAGGCTCCCTTCGAACCAAAATCAGGCTTGCGAGTAATCGGAAAGATTTCATCAAAGGTAACTGGAACACGTATTAAGTGGTGGAGCGATCGCCAGATCTTCCTTAAGGAAGCAGAGCTTGATCTCGAAGATATCTACGCGCGCGCACGTCAGACTTCATACTTAGTGCCAGGCCTTACTCTGATTGTTAATGACAATCGCACGAAGACCAAGACCTCTGAAACCTTCTTCCACAAGAGCGGAATTACTGAATACTGTAATTATCTGCAGCCAGATGAACCCGTTGGAGATGTCATTCGTATTTACGGTACCGGTCACTATCAGGAAACAGTTCCTGTTCTAGACGACAAGGGCCACATGGTCTCTACTGAGGTAGAGCGCGATATGGAGGTTGATATCGCGATGAAGTGGGGCAATGGTTTTGAGACCACCCAACGTTCCTTTGTAAACATCATTGCAACTCCTAAGGGCGGAACTCACGTAGTTGGTTTTGAACGCGCATTGATCAAGGTCGTTAACGAAGCGCTTCGATCAACAAAGACCTTAGCTAACAAGGAAATTGATGTAATCAAGGACGATGTTCTTGAAGGTTTAACAGCTGTTGTAACTGTTCGTATGTCTGAGCCACAGTTTGAAGGACAGACAAAGGAAGTTCTAGGAACAGCAGCTGCTACTCGTATCGTTTCTGCAGTTGTTGCAGAAAAGATGAAGGAGTACTTCAACACTACAAAGCGCATTGATAAGGCAAATGGTCGCCTTGTTTTAGAAAAGATTGCAGCGGCATCACGTACGCGTATTAGTGCACGTGCCCACAAGGATCTACAGCGTCGTAAGAACGCATTGGAATCCTCATCGCTGCCTACAAAGCTCTCAGATTGCCGCTCAGAGGATGTAACACGTACTGAGTTGTTCATCGTAGAAGGTGATTCCGCACTTGGTACAACCAAGGCTGCGCGTAACAGCGAGTTCCAAGCGATCTTGCCTATTCGCGGAAAGATTTTGAATGTACAGAAAGCATCTCTGTCACAGATGCTGGAAGACAAGGAATGCGGATCGATTATTCAGGTAATCGGTGCGGGTTCAGGAAAGTCCTTTGAATTAGATGAGGCTCGTTACGGCCGCATTATCTTGATGTCAGATGCTGATGTTGATGGCGCGCACATTCGTTGTTTGCTTCTAACCCTGATGTATCGCTACATGCGCCCACTGATTGATTCAGGCCGCGTGTTTGCTGCGATCCCACCTCTACACCGCATTGAAGTTGTTGGCGGGGGAGGAAAGAAGGGTAATTACATCTACACATATAGTGATGATGAGATGAAGAAGGTAACTGCAGAATTAAAGAAGGATGGAAAGCGCTGGAAGGAGCCTATTCAGCGTTACAAAGGCCTTGGCGAAATGGATGCAGATCAGCTTCGTGAGACAACAATGGATCCAGATGCTCGTACATTGCGTCGCATCACTGTTTCAGATGCAGCAGCTTCAGAGGCGATGTTTGAACTGTTGATGGGTAGCGATGTTGCGCCACGTAAGGAATTTATTGCGAACGCTGAAATCGATCGCGAGCACATCGACGCTTAAGTTTTAGTCGATCGATACTAGATCGAAGTACTCGTCTTTCCATAGATCCTCATCGCCATCTGGCAACAAGATAACTCGTTCTGGCTTAAGTGCCTGCACAGCGCCTTCATCGTGAGAAACCATGATGACTGAACCTTGGTACTCAGATAGCGCGCCAAGAATTTCAGCACGAGATGCTGGGTCTAAGTTGTTAGTTGGCTCATCAAGTAGCAAAACATTTGCTGCAGAAACAACAAGTACAGCAAGTGCTAAGCGAGTTCTTTCTCCACCAGATAAAACCTTTACGGGCTTATGAACATCATCGCCAACAAACAGGAATGAACCCAAGGTATTACGAGCTTCAGGTTCACGAATATCTGGGGTAGCAGACATCATGTTCTCAAGAATTGTGCGCTCGAAATCAAGTGATTCATGCTCCTGGGCGTAGTAACCAATCTTTAAACCGTGACCATGTTCAACTTTTCCAGTATCTGATTCAAGTTCACCAGCAAGAATTCGTAGAAGTGTTGTCTTACCGGCACCGTTAAGACCAAGGATTACAACACGTGTTCCCTTATCAATCACACATGAAACATCTGTAAAGATTTCAAGTGATCCGTAGTTCTTTGAAAGCTCCTCGCCAGATAACGGAGTCTTTCCGCATGGGGCAGGGGTAGGGAAGCGCAGCTTTGCAACCTTGTCAGCGACTCGAACATCATCCAGACCACTGCGAAGTTTTTCAGCTCGACGCAACATGCCCTGTGCAGCTGTCGCCTTCGATGCCTTTGCACGCATCTTCTCGCCCTGCTTCTGCAAAATCTCTGCACGCTTTTCAGCGTTAGCGCGCTCCTTCTTGCGGCGATGCTCATCCTGCTCGCGCTGCAATAGGTAAGCCTTCCAGCCAAGGTTGTACACATCGATGCAGTTTCGGTTCGCATCTAAGTAGAAAACCTTGTTTACAACGGTTTCGATCAAGTTCACATCGTGGGAAATAATTACTAATCCACCTGAGTACTTAGACAAGAACTCACGAAGCCACATGATGGAGTCAGCATCTAAGTGGTTCGTTGGCTCATCCAGCAAAAGTGTTTCTGCACCGCTAAAGAGAATGCGCGCTAATTCGATTCGACGGCGTTGACCACCAGAAAGTGTTGAAAGCTCATTGCCAAATACCGCCTCTGATACTCCAAGGGAGGTTGCAATAGCTTCTGCTTCAGCGGTTGCTGCATATCCACCTGCTGCAGAGAACTCTGCTTCAACGCGGGTGTAACGGTCCATCGCCTTTTCAAGAGCTTCATCTTGCGCAGTTGCCATTTCCTCTTCAACAGCGCGCATACGTGATGCAATCTGATCAAGGTCACGTGCGGAAAGGATGCGATCAATAACCGTTCCTGGTTCATCACCAGTACGTGGATCCTGTGGCAGGTAACCGATTTTTCCTGTGCGGTTTACTGCGCCACCTGCAGGCATAGTTTCACCAGCAAGGACCTTTGCAAGGGTTGATTTTCCAGCACCATTACGACCAACAAAACCAATGCGGTCGCCGCTATTAATACGAACAGTTACGCCTTTAACAAGAAGGCGAGCACCTGCACGTAATTCGAGGGCTTGGGTTGAAATCACACCCAAGTCTATCGGCTGGGTTTAAGCAGCACCAATTCGCGTACGACGTGGAGTAGCAAATGACTTACCAACAGCGGTTAATTCATCTGCAACTTGAGCCTTAATCGCATCTTCGCTCTTGAGCAACTTTGTTAGCTCAGCGATTGTTGCTTTAAGTTCCTTTTGCTCTGTTTCAAGTTCAATCTTGCTCATTTTAGTTAGACGACGAAGTGGCATATCCAAGATATATGTTGCCTGTTCATCATTTAATTTGAAGTCCTTGATCAACTTTTCCTTGGCTTGAGATGCATCATCACTGCCACGAATAATCTTGATGACCTTATCGATATCGATAATTGCCTTCAGCAAGCCATCTACAAGACCTAGGCGAGCTTCAGCCTTTGCCTTGCGGAACTCTGAACGACGACGAACAACCTCGATACGGTGATCGATAAATACGCGTAGTAGTTCTTTAAGACCAAGTGTTTGTGGCTTGCCCTTGACCAATGCAACAGCGTTGATAGCAAATGCATCCTCCATTGGAGTTAATGCATATAGCTTTTCTAGAACCTCTTCAGGCTCAAAGCCATTTTTGATCTCGATAACAACGTTGGTGCCTGTCTGGCCATCAGATAGATCAACGATGTCGCTGATTCCCTGAATCTTCTTGGCTTTAACAAGGGCTGCAATACGTTCAACAACCTTTTCAGGTCCGATTGTGTAGGGAAGCTCCTTGATGACAATACCCATCTTGCGAGATGTCACCTTTTCAATCTCAACAGTTGCGCGGACCTTGAAGGATCCCTTACCTGTTGAGTACGCCTCACGAACACCATCGAGTCCAACGATTTCGCCACCTGTTGGGAAATCTGGACCTGGAACAAACTTCATTAGCTGCTTAACAGTTGCAGTTGGGTTTTCAATTAAGAACTTAGTTGCAGCGATAACTTCGCCCAAGTTGTGCGGAGCCATATTTGTCGCCATACCAACTGCGATACCTGAACCACCGTTAACAAGCAGGTTTGGATATGCAGCAGGAAGAACAACCGGCTCTGAAAGCTGACCGTCATAGTTTGGACCGAAATCAACTGTGTCTTCATCAGCTTCTGCAACCATCGACATTGCAGCGGGTGCCAAACGTGCTTCGGTGTAACGCATCGCTGCAGGACCTGCATCGAGTGAACCAAAGTTTCCGTGGCCATCAATTAATGGCAATCCCATTGAAAAACTCTGCGCCATGCGAACAAGTGCGTCATAGATTGCACCATCACCGTGTGGGTGCAACTTACCCATTACTTCACCAACAACACGTGCGCTCTTTACATGGCCGCGCTCTGGGCGAAGTCCCATATCTGCCATCTGATGAAGGATGCGACGGTGAACTGGCTTCAAACCATCGCGTGCATCAGGAAGTGCGCGTGAGTAAATTACTGAGTACGCGTATTCAAGAAAAGATTCTGAAACCTCTTTTGAAACATCGATATCAACGATCTTTCCAGGGTATTCGCCGGGCTTTGGTCCAGCAGGTTTTTTACCCTTTGCCGCAGCTTTCGCGGGAGTCTTCGCAGTTGCCATTGGGGCATTCTGCCAAGAGTCAGCCTTAATTTAGGGGAGGGCGCGCCCCAACTGATGAAACACACTTTGCTGCCAGCGATGCACCAGCGGTGAGGGCTTGAGTTAAATCATTTGTTTCGAGCCACTTTGGAATAAAGCCCGCCGCAAATGAATCGCCGGCACCGGTCGTATCGACAACATTAGTTGTGACAGCTGGCACCTTTGCAGAATCATTTCCGTTGACCGCCATCGCACCCTTGGAACCGAGTTTGATTACTACAAGCGGTGTGTACTTCTTCAAATTCTCTTCAGCCTCAATTAAATCCTTTGAGTTACCAAGGTACAAAGCCTCTTCGCTGTTCAAAAGAATTCCATCCATCATTGAAACCCATGAAAGAGCCTCTTCTAAAGAAACTACCTTGAGGGCACCTGTTGTAGTTGGGTCAAAGAAAATTGGCTTGCCAGATGCTTTGATCTTCTTGATCATTGCAAGAACTGCGTCACGACTGCGGAAATCTAATAATGCATATCCTGAAAGATAAACACCATCGACATCATCTAGTGATGGAAGATCGCTGACTTCTAGATCAGCGTTAGCTCCATTGTCTGGAAACATTGTTCGCTCACCATTTGCATCAACCAAAATAACAACAACGCCAGTTGGGCGTCCGCTATGCATCAAATTAAGGTGTTCTACGCCGTACTTATCAAGGTCGGAAATTAAGGCAAAACCAACAGGATCATTTCCTGTACGTGCGACTAAATGAGCCTTTGAATTAGTGCGGGTAATCCACGTTGCAACATTTGCTGCTTGACCACCAGGGTGACTTGAAATCTTGCTAGCTGTGTCATTGCCGTAATTAATGGGCTCTTTTAACTGAGAAATAACATCTAGTGCTAGATCGCCGATACAAAGAATCTTTTTCATTACAACGCAACTGCAATCTGTGCAGCTAGCAAGCAGTTTGATTTAATAATTTCAGTGTTGATTGCTAATGATTCGCCCTTAGAAGTTGTGTGGAAGTGCTCAAGCAAGAATGGAGTTACAGCTTTACCTGTGATTCCTTCTTTTTCAGCTTTCGCTAATCCCGATGCCAAGATCTCGTCATGACGAGCCTTGTCCATCTCTTTTTCTACTGGATTGGCAACAACAAGTGCCTTAGTCAAAGTTCCAACAGATTTGCGGGCTTTGATGATCTCTGCAATTTCAGCGGGTGAATCAACTCGGTGTTCTAAGGTGTAACCAGAATCAGTTAGGTAGAAACCAGGGAAGGCGTTTGTCTTGTAGCCGACCAAAGTAATCGCCAAAGTTTCTAGACGTTCTAGAGTTGCTGGAACATCCAAGATTGATTTAACTCCGGCACAAATCATGGTCATATCAACATTTGCTAGTGCTGTTAGATCTGCAGACTCGTCAAATGATTCATTTGCGCCGCGGTGAACTCCACCAAGTCCACCAGTAGCGAAGATGTGAATGCCAGCAAGTGCTGCAATGTGAGCAGTGGCGGCAACTGTTGTTGCTGCGCTCTTGCCCTGTGCAACGATGATCGCTAAATCGCGGATCGAAGCCTTTGAGATGTCATCACGGTTAGCGATCGCTTCAAGCTCTGAACGCTCTAAGCCGACCAAAATCTTTCCATCGAGCAATGCAATAGTTGCTGGAACTGCACCTGCATCACGCACAATGCGTTCGCATTCGAGGGCGACCTCTAGGTTTGATGGACGAGGCAAGCCATGGCTGATGATCGTTGATTCAAGGGCAACTACAGGTCGACCTGACTTCAATGCAGCTTCAACTTCAGCGGATAACTTGATCGCTTTTTCCATAAGCAAACTCTAGTGCACAGTCGTGGGAAGATAAGCACGTGCATTTGTCCCAGATAACCCCATCGATCTTTTCTTCGTTGGGCTTAGACAGTGCGGTTGATCACTTGGCGATGGGCCAGTCGCCGATGGGGCGTGAACTGTTATTCCTGATTGATGGTTTTGGAATCAACACATTTTCCCAATACGCAGATGTCATGCCAACTATGTCACGCATGTTCAATCACGGTTTAATTCAAACAGCGTTTCCATCTACAACAGCAACATCACTTGCAACATTAACAACTGGTGCAATGCCTGGTGCACATGGAATGTTGGGTTACACCGTGCAAGTTCCACGAAGCGGTGGCCGTTTATTAAATGCGCTGAAGTGGGATGAACGTGTAGATCCAGAAAATTGGCAACCAGTTGAAACTTTATTTCAACGAGCAAGCGCAGCCGGAATAAATGTTACGCATGTTGCTGCAAAGCGTTATGAAAACTCTGGCTTTACTCGCGCTGTATTTAGAGGTGCAAATTACAAAGGCGCAAATGTTGTTGCAGATTTAGTGAGTGAAACAAAGGCAGCTCTGCATGCAACACCTTCTTTTGTATATTTGTATGTTAACGATCTGGATTCAGCTGGGCACTCTGATGGAGTCGGTAGCGATAAATGGATTGCTGCGTTATCAATGATCGATCAAATGGTTTCACAGCTCATGAAAGAGGTTCCAAAGGGAACGCGTATCTGGATTACCTCAGATCACGGAATGGTAAATGTTGAAGAGAAGATAGTTATCGGTCAAGACAATCCACTTCTTGAAGGAGTCAGTGTAGTTGCCGGCGAACCACGAGCGCGTCATATCTATTTAACAAATGATTCACCTGCTGCACGAGCTGATGCTGCATCGCTATGGCAACAGTATTTGCAGGAAAAGGCTTTGGTTTTAACCCGTGAAGAAGCGCTATCTAGCAATCTTTTTGGCACCGAAGTGACTGCCGACGCGGTTGATCGAATGGGTGAAATTATCGCTATTGCGCGTGGGGGATTAGTGCTTCTTGATGCAGATCGAGCAGATAAAGAAGGTGCAATGGTTGGGCATCATGGCGGAGATAGCGATATTGAATCGCAGGTTGGATTACTAACAACAACTCTTAGTTAAAGAGTTACTTATCCTCGGGCTTAATTCCAAACATAATTTCATCCCAGCTTGGAACCTTTGCACGCGCTGTAATTCCATCGCGAGAAGCCTCATCATCTGGCTCTTCACGGATGACAGCTAAGCGTGGAACTTCGCGGATCTCTTCAACAATATCTTCAAGCTCATCTTCGGCAACTTCCTTGCGGAACTCGCTGTACACGTCGATGACGCGGCGCTCAGAGGGGTGAGAAGCCTCAGTTGAGACTAACCCTGGAGTTGGAAGCTGACGTGGAGTTGGTTCATCACCCATCATCCAGCGAGCATTTTCATCCATCGATGTAACTGTGCGAAGCGTTGAATCAAAACTCCACTGTGCAATACCAACACCAGTGTTATTTGGATAATGCAATTCGATTGTCCAGGTGCCATCTTCTAAGCGCCAGGTGTCCCATGACAATTCAGATGAATCAATGTTGCGTGGTGCAAGACGTGAAATCACAACACCAAGCAAGGTAACTGCATCGCGTCCGCCTTCTTTGCGAACTGCAATCTGCTGTGCTTGATCGATGATGTAGATACGTTCAGAAAGAATTGGACCTGCGAAGCGTTCAACCTTGTCGATTGAAACATTGTTGTCGCGAGCGATCTGTTCTGCGGTTTGTCCTGCACGCAATAGTCGCTGAATCTCTTTGATTGAAACTGATGGTTCATCTGTTGCCGGTACCGCCATCAATCGCTGCTGATTTACAGTTGAACGCAATGTGTCGCTTACACGAACAGTAAATTCATTGCCGTCGTTGTCATGTAATGAAAGGTACAGACCATCTTCGGTCTTTCCATTTAGTCGTAGCTCAGTCACGAGCACGAGGGTAGCCGATGAGGGCCTTATAAGTGCTGAAGTACGGCAGCGTGGCTGCACATGCCGCAATCATGAATCCCAGCGGAACCCAAAATGCAATATCGGCACCAAAGCGGTCGATGATCTGGCCAGATAGCGCGCTAGATATTGCACCGCCCATTGGCATTCCAGCTACGACCCAGGTCAGAGTTTCAGTGATTTGCTCAGCCGGAACTGCGCCTTCTGCAACACCATAGGCGTTAATAACTAATGGTGCGATTGCAAAGCCATTGAAAAATAGCGCAACAGCTAACCAGGTTATTGAATGTGCAAAGAGCATCGGAATAGATAGAACTGTTAGCGCAAATAAGAAAATAAGGAATCGCGCAGCACTTGGCAGTTTCCATTTAATAACACCGTTTGCAATTGCAGCTACTGCGCTGCCCAAGGCCCAGATCGCAAGCAGTATTCCGGATTGAGATTCATGCCCACGTTGTTCTGCAAAGGCCACAGTCACGATCGCGATTGAGCCAAAGAATCCACCGAGCAATGTTGTTGCAAGCACTACTGCCTGAACACGCTTGTTCCTGATTACCGCAGGATGTGGATCCACGTGGCGCTTAGGTGAGGCCGGTGGTTCTGTTGCCTTTGCTGTAATAAATAATGGAAAGCCGATTGCCACAAAGATGATTCCTGAAATTACTCCGGCAGCAGGTGCAATTGAAGTCGCACACGCTGTCACGATGATTGGTCCAAGAATAAAGACAACCTCATCCATTAGCGCTTCAAATGAATACGCGGTATTAACGATGTGGCGATCTTTTTCATCTTCAGCGGTTGATGTCTTATCTGGGCTGAGAATATGTAACCAACGTCGTCGCACCAATCCACCGGTATTAACAGAAAATGCTTCAGCAATAATGATGGAAACAAACCAGGTCCAGGTTGGAGTTTCTTGTAAGACTAAAAATGTGAATGCAATAAAGGCGATGACTTTGATTGGAATAACCCGCACCAGCATTGCACTTTGACCAATACGGTCTGCTACGCGCGACCAATGCGGGGTAGCTAGCGCCATCGTCACAGATGCAACAGCGCTTAAAGCACCTGCAATTGCATATGAATCACTAACCGCCACAACAATGAAAATAAGTGCAAGTGAATCCATCGAAATTGGCATACGGGCAATAACGCCTGGAATTGAAAATCTCAGCGCACCTGGCGTGCGAAATAAGGTCAGATAGGCCGAGAACATAGGCAAGAGTCTATCGAGAAGTTAGACTGCATCCATGACTGATAACCAGCAATTACTTGATTTAGCTTTATCTATTGCAAAGAAAGCTGGAGATCTATTGGTTGATCGTCCTGCTTCATGGGACTTAACTGTTAAATCAACCGCGATTGATATTGCAACACAGATGGATATGGCATCTGAAAAGTTAATTGTTGAAAGTATTTTGGCTGCACGTCCTGATGATGGAATCATCGGTGAAGAAGGCGCCTCACGTGAAAGCAAAAGCGGTGTTACCTGGGTGATTGATCCGGTTGATGGAACTGTTAATTACTTTTACGGATTACCTGGTTGGGCTGTCAGCATTGCGGCAAAGGATGAAAACGGAACTTTGGTTGGTGTAGTTCATTCACCAACAGTTAATTCCACATGGCATGCAACAAAGGGTGGGGGAGCCTTTCTTAATGATGTGAAGATTGCATGCAACAACCCAGTTGAACTCAATCGCGCACTTCTGTCTTCTGGTTTTGCCTACGATGTTAAGAACCGCATCGAGCAGTTAAAGATTGTGAATGTCTTGTTGCCTCAGATCCGCGATCTACGTCGCATTGGATCTGCCGCAGCAGATATCTGCCATGTGGCCACAGGTCTGGTCGATGGCTACTTTGAAACTGGATTATTTGAGTGGGATCTGGCTGCAGCCGAGCTGATTGCCCGTGAAGCTGGGGCAACGGTGACCACCCGCCCATGGCATGGGCTCAATCTGACCGTCGCAGCTGGCCCTCACCTATACGAGGCGCTGAACGCTCAGATCCCGCAGTAGCCCAGCCTCGATTTACGCTCAAGGCCTCTTTTATGGCAGGATACGCAGTCTGCACCGCCAAAGCGCGTGCTTAATAGAAATGACAAAAGGATCCGAATATGAACATTCTTGACGCCGTAGATGCAGCTTCGCTGCGCAAAGACATCCCACAGTTCCGCGCTGGTGATGAGCTCAAGATCCATGTTCGCGTTATCGAAGGTAACAAGAGCCGTCTTCAGGTTTTCCAGGGAATCGTTATCCGTCGCCAAGGTGATGGAGTTCGCGAAACTTTCACAATCCGTAAGGTTTCTTACGGCGTTGGTGTTGAGCGTACCTTCCCAGTTCACACTCCAGTTATTGAAAAGATCGAGCTAGTAAAGAAGGGCGAAGTACGTCGCGCCAAGCTTTACTACCTACGCGACCTACGCGGTAAGGCTGCAAAGATTCGCGAAAAGCGCGATGGCGTTGAAGGTTACGGCGATGGAATTCTTTCTACACCAGTGTCCGAACCAATAGTTGAGGAAGCTGTGGCAGAGGTTCC
>Ga0208916_10001123_pt1 | contig 11704 bp, 44 predicted proteins | sample DEB19_08_DNA_5_FD_184523 | JGI IMG/M metagenome (GOLD analysis project Ga0208916, IMG submission 184523) | Aqueous microbial communities from the Delaware River and Bay under freshwater to marine salinity gradient to study organic matter... | ecosystem: Environmental > Aquatic > Marine >... | reverse complement strand
ACAGGATTTGTAGTATGAGACTGTGATATCTCCTATGTCTTGCATATTATGGGAGGAAGCTGTGGATTTGGGGAGCGTCGTGGTAGCAAAGCCCGGTTGAATTGGTACGGACTGCACATGAGAGTGAGAATGAATTGTGAAGAGCTGATCGAGAATTGGATATCTCCATGCTCAATATGTGACTTTTGCTCTAGTAGGTTCATTGTCTTCTTCCCTAAGGGAGCTTTTGGTGGGCATTTTTAGGAAGTGTTTGGTCATGGCCATGAAACCAGCATGCGCTCCAGGAGGTTAACAAGTCTAAGCATGTTGACAATGGAGAGGTTGTCGAGTTTTTGCGACCGATGAGGGAGAGGATGAAGTAAACGGATTGCCCGGGACAAGTTCTTGCAAGATGGATATCTCCATGATGGAATTCCGTATCCGTATGGTATTGTGGGTAATTTTCCAGGTTCAAAGGGCCTCCTTGGGTGTGTTAGTGGAGGCGGCCGGCTCCAGGGGGCAGCTTTGGTCCGTAATAAGCTAGCCAGAAGTCGCCCGTCAAGCAACGATGAAATCGACTTCTAGCGCCAGCAATGACGCCGTAGAGTTCGACACCACTCCGAAGCGCAATGTCGATTAAGAGTTGATGGCCAACAGTACGTTGCAGCTGATCACCAGCGACATGACAAGTGATATCACCAGCGTTGCCAATGGCAACTTGTCTGTTTGCCGGCAAGAATGTGTTTGTGCGGAAGCTCATAGGGCGGCCGACCAAAGCGTGAATTCCTTGTGCGATGAGAAGTCTGTGCGATCTTCTGCCCATAAAAGATCGTACTTGCTCTGATTGCTGCCCTTGCCAGCGTCAAACCTGATCATCAAATCTGTGCGACGTGATAGGCCGAAGAATCCGAACGCCAGCACTAGATCGCCAACTCTATATGTTTCGGTGTAGTATGGCTTCGAGAAGTAATTCATCATGGCAAAGCCTTTCCGTTTATGCCAGGCAGCTCGAAGAATGCATGAGGGCCGGCCTTAAACAAGGAAGCTGCATGATGCATCCCGAGATGGAGGCGGAGGCTGAACCTTGCAGAGCTTACAGAACCCCAAAGGTTAATGCCGCCAAAGCACTGTGCTTTGTATTTGTAGTCACTGTCAGGATCCCATTCAGGAAAAGTGCTGATCATGGCAACGTCCGACTGTTGTTAGCGACAATGAATGAAGTGGCGTACTTGTTAAGCAGTTGAGCGCCAACATCGCCAGTTCGGAAGACGACTTGAAGACGGAGCGTTTTAATTTTCCATGTCGTGGTTTCCCATAAATTGATGCCGCCAGGTTCATGTGACCAAACTTGGAGCGGCCATTCGGGAAAAGCGTTCATGAACACCATTCTTTCTCAAACTAAGGCAACAAGGCTTGACGGTCTTGGTCTTGAGGGAGGTAACAAAAACACCATTCGCAAAAAGGCATCTTATCGGATGGGAATTTTGCCCAATACCTGTATACGAGAGTGAGGATGAATTGTGAAGAGCTGATCGAGAATTGGATATCGCCAACACATGGCTTCTTCTCTAGGAAGTACATTGGCTACTCCAAAAACATGAACTGAAGAGCTGCAGATCCGTCGGTGGCGTCCTGGCTTGGTGTCCTTATGGTCGCCATACCATTCCGGGAATTGTTCAATCATGAGAACTCAAGACCTCTATAGCCATACTTTGCAAGCCTTGTAAAGTAAAGCTTACAGCTTGCCAGATCCGCCCCAGAATCAGCTCTTGCCTGCAGCTTGAGGGAAATGCGCAGCTCTTGAAACCCCATGTTTTGAGCACTCCATAGGTTGATGGCTCCCGGCTTAGGTGATGACCCCGGGTGGTCGCCATACCATTCCTGAAATTGATCGATCATAGCTTGATCCCTCGCAAAGGCCGCTCGGTTAGAAACTCAGGAAACAGGAAGATCCGGAACTCAGCTAATTCCACGGCATCGATCCGGCTAAGCAATAATCTGACGTGAGCTTTTCCCGCTGCCCAAATATTGATGTCACCTGCCTGCCGGTTATCTTCACACCAAAATTCTCTCATGGAAGCTTATTTCCGATGCCGTCAAGATGCGGCATCCAAGAGACTGCAAGTTCACTGCATATGCTTTTTGTCCTTTGGCTTCGGAGGCCGATGTAAAGCCGACCAGACGCACCTCGCCAAACAAGGATCTCCCCTCCCGGCAGGCGCACATTCCAGTCTGTTTTGGTTTCCGTGAAGTGCATCGATTAACCCTTCAGTGCAATTTCGTAAAGCGGCTCGTTCTTCTCGTCAGACGCCTTCACGACGGCAACATAAGGGTTAAAAAGCTCGTTGAGCCCAATGCCGTCCCCGGCAAGGCTTTCTTTGACCCAGGAAGCCCACCCGGCCGCATCTTTGCGTGCCTCGGCGAGAGTTGTGGCCTTGGATTCCCAAACGCCGTTTAAACGCCTTGTAGTGCCACTAACGATGATTGCGTAGTTCATAGCATCACTTACTAGCGGGCTCCTGACTAGGAGTCAAGGGTTTTCTTCGCTCAGGTTTTCTCTTGACGGCCAGCAAATTTGCAAGTAAGCTGAAATAATGCCATGCTTTTTCATTGGCGATGTGATTATTGCACATCGCCAGATCCTTCTGTGGGGTGTTCAGGACCGGCTCGACCGGCTCTCCCCTCTTCTCTTTATCCCGGAAGGGCAGTCTATATATGGCGCCATCCAGAGGCTGCATGGGAGAGGCGCACTTCAAATTGATGAGATGAAACGAGGCATTCTTCGGTGAGTGGATGGAGCCGACATGAATGACGAGTACTTGCGTGCTTACCAAAATGATGAAATTGGTGCCATTTCTGCATTACGCCAAGGGGGAGAAACTGTAATGATCGATCAATTTCCAGAATGGTATTGTGTCGGGAAGATAAAACCAGCCGCAGGTGCTATCAATGTCTGGATTGCCGCCTCGATACTGACCGTGAACCTCAAGGTGCGGAATGACCTTTGGGCTCGCCCCGGCGAGGACGCCGCCACAGTTAGGGTATTGGTCGCCCGCCAGCATGAGATTTTTCTGAAAAGTATTGCCGCATGTCGCCACAAAGGTGTCGAGCTTCCATGAAAAAGAACATGCACTCTAAGCTATTCAGATTCCCAAATTGGGACTCTAGAATCCATGACACTCCAGGCGAGATCAACATCTGGAGCGACGATCAGGGGGCGTTTTACTTCGAATTCTGGGTAAAGTTTAGGCGTCCCCAAGATATCGCCCTCGTCGCAGGTGCCACTTTTCGTTTCAGGAATGAGCTTCTGCAGAACCTTGGATATGGACTCAACGGACTAAAACTGCCATGACCGCCAAACCGGGCGACATTTGGCTTCATCCGTTTCCCGCTTGGGTGCTTCAAAGCTCCACCACGCCTGATCGTTCGTACATTCTAGTGAGAGGCGTGCTTGTGGAGCCACCAGGCTCTTTTCCGTGGAGTAAATTTGACACGAGTCCAGTTCCTAGATGGCGCAATTTGCGCTACTGGACCCTGGCATAAGGACCAATAATGTACGTCACAACGTTCAAAACAGCGCCGACCGTAGACACTCTATCCCCCGGAGATATCTCTGGAGGAGCTAACTTTAACTTGTGTCTATGTGTGCGCAAATGGAAACCGCTAGAGATCAAGCAGCTTGCTCCCGGCGAGTTCTTGACATCCAAGTATGAAAAATGGGAATATTCGCTGAACGCCTTTGCGCATTCATATGGCTACTTTGCAATGGCATGAGGTCTCCATGACTATTCCTTGGGAATCAGATAGCCAGCTTGGAGTAGGAGATATTAGTCTAAGCACTCGTCACGCTCGCTTATGGCTAAGGAAGCCTTTTGGGGTAACAACAGAAAGAATCAACCGTGAAATAATTGTCCTTGAAACAAAATGGCTTGCAATGAAATGGACCATCTTGTCATGAATTTCGAAAATTGGAGAGCGCTTGCGAGCAGCCATGAGAAGCCTGGCGATATCACTATGCATTATAGCGGCTGTATTGATGTCTGTGTTCGGCAAGTCGAGGATAAGCCACTGTTGCGTTTTAGTGCACTTGCTGAATGGTGGGGTCTAGGGACAGCCTGGAGATTCTTTCCGTGAACCTTGATGCCGCAAGGCGTTGCTTGCGCCTGGCCGGACCTGGTCACCACCACGCCGGAGATCTAAGGATTTGGGCCGTCCGAAACATGTTTCAGCTAGACATCATTACCTCTCCCGGGTATGCTGAAGGTATCGGTTCATACAAAAAGCTTTTGCCATTGGAGTCAAATGGCTGGCTCATGAGGTAAGCAGTGCAGGCATTTTGCAAAACTCCAAGCTATGGCGACGCAACGTTGCCTGGCAACATTCAGATTCGAAGCTATAGCATCTTGCTTGGCTTGGGAAAAGTTGATATGCCCTATGGTGCCGACGACGGCGCCAGGCGGGGCTACTGTGAGCCCTTGTTGCGCAATGCATTCATCACATTTGTGATTGTGGAGGTCTCTCTTGCGTAATTGGAATAAAGTCGATATAGGTCGTTCAAAGCCGGGTGATATGATTGTCTGGCTAGAAGACAATGAAGTGCGCTTAACTTGTGGTAGAGTTGCGCACAAGCTCGTATCGCCAATGAAGACCTGGTCGAGTTCACTTCGGGCTGATGAGATATTTTGGCTGATCTTCCCATGATGAAATTCTGGTTAACCTGCACGAACCTGTCTCTAGTCCCCGGAGATCTCTGCATCGTCGTCTGGCCAAAATCCTTCTTTGTGGTAAGGCTTAGGCTGGCGACCACATCAGAACGAATAGCCACAGGCACCTGGTTTGATGCCACCCCCGCACAAGACAGTGTCATTGCAATTTGATAATTTCCCTCAGTGGCCGGTTCCAGGCAGCATACTCAAACCAGGAGAGATCAACATTTGGGTGAATTGTGGGTTTCTGTACAGCTACCTTCACATCGACCTTGTCGTTTTTTACGGTGAGGAAGTCTACGGGTCCAACTACACCTTTGGTTGAAAAAGACGACATCAACACAGAGTTGCATTGCGAAGAACTAGCCACGTATAGAAGCCGAGGACTTGCTCTGCCATGACCATGATTGAGCAGATGACAGCTTGGGACCCAGCCACAAACCCGCTACCTGGCTCTATCAACCTTTGGCGTTCGAGAGGCCCCAATATTTACCTCACACTTTGGCATGTTTGCATCGATAACGTAGAGTTGCTTGGTGGAGCAAGAAGCTTCCTGTCAGAACAAATAACCATAGAGGGAGTTAGCCTGTGATTGATCAATTTCCATCATGGACTTATGATGGTGCCCTACCAGGGGATATCAATATTTGGGTCAACAGAACACGACTGAACGTCTCACTCCATGGGAAGATGTCACATGCTGCAATAGACCTGCTGGAAGATTGCGATTTGTTTTACAAAAGCCTTGTCAATCATGGTTATCGTGGAGTTTCCCTGCCATGATTGATCAATTTCCCAGCTGGGTGCTTCCAGGTGGGAGCCTAGCGGGGTCGATGGCGAATGCACACGCAGGCGATATCAACGTCTGGGCCAATTGGCATGGCAAGCTTATTTTTTCACTATGGGGGACGGGTGCCGGCGTGACCAATTGGCAAACATCTGATCTCTCATGTTGGTTAAAGCTATCCGAAATTGGTCTAAGTCTTCCATGAAAAAACACATGTGGGATTACTCAAAAAACCCAACAAAAGCGGGTGAATTGCAGCTCTTTACGGGCTACAATTACGAATTGGGCATCAGCTTGGCCATCACCAGCTCAGCGGTGCGCTGGCAGCCTGTGTGGCGCTTTAAAGCCAGCTGGCTCCCCGGCACAAGAATACCGAATGGATGACGCATTCGTCGCCGGCCAAATTTGCTTTGGCATCTACTCCGCCTCTCTTGGCTTTGGAGGGGACTATCGTGACATCGCCAAAGTCCCCATCTTTTACTTCCGGCACTTCGCAATGACACTTCTATGAACGTAAAGTCGTTAAGGAAATGCTTGATCTCGTCGCACAATACTGTCATTGGTGACGTTGTATTGAGGCTATGGGATCGTTCAGCGTCAGCAGAAGTGGGCAGAAAGACAGCTGTTGTTTACTTGCACTGCGCCGAATGGTCGACCATTCACGAATTCTCAACAAATGCTAGAATCTGCTATCAAACACGATGGCAGCTGCCCTGAGGAGAGAAAATAAGATGACAAACTACCAATTGGCATGCGAGCTTGTAGAGCGCCTCAATCGATTGATCGCTGAAGATGAAAACATCCGAGACGACATTCACAAGCTGTTCTTTAAGAGGGTCAAGTGCTCTTACAAAACCAGCCAGCACAAGTTCATTCTGTGCACAACCGATGTCAATGAGCATCACATGACGGAGTATCGGCTGGGCCCTCTTGGGCTTCTGAATGGGCTTCTAGAGAGCGACACGCACGTCATTGCACTGTGCTTGAAGACGCCAGATGTTGAGTACCGTAACTGGCAGCGGGATGCCGCTCTGCAGGGGTTCTGCCTTGTCAAGAAGAGCGAGGTTGACGTATGAGCCCCTACCGGACCGCCGGTGACCCCCCCGCTCGAACTCTACAGCTTTTTTGCAAAGTACTTTTACTACTGCAGTCGGCCTTTTGCCTGGCTGTTCACCTTCCCGTATGGCGCCATTTTCTGGTTGCTTTCTGCGTTCTACAAGACTGTGGATCGCAAAAGGCTCAGGGAGATCTCCGCAAAGCAGACACCAGCCATTATTCGTCGGCACCCGCTTCTTCGGCACAACCTAGAGATGCTGCAACATGTCGAGAACCGCCCGGCAAGTCGGTATGGCTACGTCTGGCGAGGCCATTTTGGGATCTTCCCAGAGACTGAAGAGCTTATCTACAGGTTGGAAGACTTTTGGTTGTGCGTGAGTGTGGTGATAACGCTGCCCTGCGCAGTCGTCGCACTGGTGTTTGCAATCTGCGTTCATTTTGCGCTAGGGTGATCATGCAAATCTCGCCAAACCTTAGGCTAGAAAAGACAGGCTTCGAGGTCGCCGTCGGCACCGGCGCTGTAAGTCTTTACATTACAACCACCATCGTTGAGATTAACCTCAAGACGAATTTGGACTATGCCGGGCTGCATAGCTTCAGAAGCTTCTTTGGGGCAGGTTGGCCGGCTGCTGATAATCATCACTTCTGGCTGGTGCTATGATTGGACCCAAAGCGACGTATGGAGCTATTTTGTTCGATTACAACCTGCACCGCTCCGCCAGACAGACGTTCAATCTCCATCTGTACACAAAAAATGAATGGCTGGTGCTTCTTGATGAGGTTGCCATGTATTTTTCCGAACAGAGTTGGCGTTACCTATGATCCAAACCGGCTGCATCGCCCTCGATTATTCACCCTATTGGGGAGAGCTTTCTTTCAGCGTTGAGCTGCTTTCAAATGGAGCTGACATCGGCTGGCATCGCCTCTTTGCTACCGATCGAATGCCTCTGAGTTTGTCAAAGCACTTCAAAGCCAGGTTCGGGGATTTCTTATGAACGTTGACAACGACGAGTCATACGACGACCTTCGAATTGGTGACATTTTGGTTACATCCTGGTATGGCATCGATTATGTCACCTTCGCCCCGCAAAGCTTCTTAATGGTTGAGGTAAGGGCCCTTATGCTACCAAGCATGCACAGACTAGTGAAGGCAACCGATTTTGCGAATTGCCCAGAAATGCAACATGTTGTCGCAAACATGAATTCATGCCGTTCTTGGACCCTCAAACAATGAGCCTTGGTGATTTCCTATACAAAATTCGTCTTCAAAGTCGTAATGGCTCACCTGGTGACATTTACTTACGCCTTCTCCCGGAGCTTCAATTGATTGTCACAGCCAGACTTCGGCTTCGGTATCTTCCCACCGGGCAAGCACGTGAATTGTGCAGCTTTGATATAAACCCTCGCCAAGGAAAGAATTTAGGGTTGCCGTCAAGCACTGGCGCCGGCTCCTGGGATTGGGGATTTACATGAAATTCTGTAAGGGCTTAGGTATCGCCGAACAACAATATCCCCCAGGTGCCGTATACTTCAGCGGCTACTCTGGCACGGGAATGTGGATTGTGATTGGTGCCACACTGGATAAGCTGGACGCTCACTTTCAGCTCACGGAAGTGGACTATAGCGAATTCTTTGCCGACAATGGACATTACAGCTTCTCTCTCGGGTGACTCATGAAAAAGAAAAGCCGCTACACATACTGGGTCTTGAAATTCCCAGATACTGGTCTTTACGTCGGCAAAAGGTCGGATTCAGAGCCATGCACAGAGGTGGATCGCTCAAAGCGTATCCGCTACATTTCCGAAGAAACAGCGCTCAGGGCCGTTAAGTATTTCGCTGGCTTCAACATCAAAACCAAAGCTGTTCTCGTAAGGGTAACCGCCAAAACAGCTGGGAAGAAGACACCTGCAGCCACAAGAGTAACTGGCGAGAAGGTGTTGCTTGGGCCTCCACTCGATGCTAGCGATAGCTACCAATCGCTATTGATTTCGCCGAAACGGGAGTCTAGGAGGTTCCACTTTTGCCCTGAGTGTGGTCCAATGAATACCTGCATTTGTCATGAAGATGACCTTCCACCCTATCCATGATGAATCAGTTCATTTCAGATGATGACAGCTACAGGTTCATGGCTGGCGATATACACTTTTGGCAATCTGATGGTGAGATTCGCTTGACCTGCAGGCATTGGTGCGTGAACGACAAAGGCTCTGCAGATAAAGTCAAATCGATCATTGATGAGTTTCACTGCAGTCAAGTATATGCCTATCAACACCTCAGAAATGGCTGGCACGCCTTCAAATGACGATGCTGGCCCGACTCACTGTTGGAGAAATTACCATACGCTACGGGAAAAGCTGGGCTTATATGCGCATCAAATCTCAAACAAGCGACGATGGACATTTCATCTGCGTTTACCCATTTCGCACGAGCGGCCAATTTAACAAATCATTTGTCGTTGGTTGGATTGGTCATGGCTGTACAGTGGCGATGGAGGCATTTGCATGAAAGACAGATTGATCCTCGAATTGGAGATTGGCGATATCACGCTCGGCGAGCACACAATCTATCTCTGGTTCGCAGACGATCCCATGCTCGGCAGGCATAAAATCCTTGTAGACAAGCTGGGTTATCAAGTGCCCAGTTGTCTTCCTGCAGTTCAATGCACAAAAAGCGTCCGGTCCCCCTTAGCGCTAGGCAGAACCACCGTGGTCTGCGCATGAACCCTGGTGATATCGTCCTGTGCAGCACGGGCACGTTTTTGTGCACAACAAACAAAAGAAGCTGGCGGGCTCTTCTTTACGGCGACATTCTTTCCGTGCTATCAAGTGGTGGTGTGATCAAGTGGCATCTGTCGGCGGGCGGCCTCGCTCTTGTCTGAGTTACCCTCTATGCAAAAGATCTCGTTAGGAGCCCAGTTTCATACTGGCAGCATATATCTCCACTCCGGGGTAAGAAAATATTTGCCCACGAGGCTGGAGATAAGCTTGGTGCTATTTTGTACAAGAAGTAGCACGAGCATTGACATATTTTGCGGCGAAAACTGGACTGGTCTGCCGTTGCAGACCTCATATCGGCTTGATGATCACACCCTTGAGTAGCCAATGAATAAGATTGAATTTATCCCCAGAACTTGGCCGCCCTATGGTGAAGCTGGGGACTTTCAGCTATTTGATTGTCACCAAGTCGGACACTCATGGTTTTCTATTGTGCTGTGCACACACAAGGGTGCACCTGATATGCTTTTTGAGTTCCCTGGCCAGAACCCGCTAGATGTTAGTGCTGGCGTTTGGGAGCTGCCATGAGCCAAGAGCACGGTCTCGGCGGCGTCTATTTGTATTTTAGCTGGAACAGGAAGAGGCTGTTCGTGCATTTTTCAGCGACAAATCAAGACCTCGAAACAGTGCTCAATGCAGCACACAACTTCATTTGTTCGGGGGCGCCTGACTTTTGCAAAGATTGCCCAGAGGTTGATGCGAACGGCGATTGGTGGAGGCTGCTATGATCTCAGATAAACGCAGGCTCCTTGCTGCACATCGCATGCTCGCTTTTATCGGGTTTGTTGAGGTAAAGCTAGAATGCAAAGCTGGCGACATTTCACTATCCGATTTTGGGATCAAACTCAACGTAAGAAACATGACAGGCTACGAGCGGCAAGCACCCATCATGCAAAATACCCCCTTCAGGAACATCGATCATGGACGCTGGAACCTCGACCAGCCTTGGCTGGATATAAGCTTGCGGTCTGCCGCCGGAGCCATTTTCCTAAAATGATGAACAACGTATCCGCTGGAGATATCAGCCTGCTGTGGGAGGAATTCTACCTGGCTGTTAACTGTGACGCAAGCTATCAAACCTTCGGTCGCATCCACCCTCTGAATGACTCGCTTACCTACAAAATCAGGCACAGTTTGAAATGTCCTGGAACACGCTATTTTGAATGGCCGAAGCTCTATCATCAATCCTTGACGAAGCATCTAAGCTTTGCTTTTGGAGCTTAGCTTGGAATCAAGACACAGCTGGAATCCTGGAGATATCATGATTGACCTCGATTTCGAGCGTGACTCGATGATCGACTATATCGCATTGTATCTCTACACTAAAAACTGGCCATGCTTGTTAGAAGAGACAATAGCGCACTGCGAGGAGAAGCTCAGAACTCCTAAAATCAGCACTGGCCATGGGGCGCTTGTCTAGCTAACCAATCTGAGCTATGCTCAAATCATGCCGAAATTCACACACGAAATCAACGAATCCATCCTTGTTGAACCTGGGGCGATTATTCTTGAGTCTGCAGATGCTTGTCTTGTATACAATAAAGCCGGCGCTGGTCGGGCGCTGCTGTGCGATTGCGGTTTTTATTTCCATGTGCCCAGGACCATGATCAATCGGAAGGGGATGCTTAAACCGCTTGAGATGAGCCTTATGTCTTTGGGTTGATATGGTAGGCGCTATCCAAATTGACTATGGAGGCGCTTTCTGGCGTTGCATAGAAATTGATCTCTGTGTTCGCCAGAAACCTACTCTGAAAAGAGGAACACACGTGAAGATCGGAGAATATCCTGCGTTTGCAGGGGTCGAAGGGGAGGCCTCTCTATGACTGCGAACTTCCCAGGTGATATCTTTTGCACCCGCACACATATTGTGCTTAGCCGATTTGGCGTCTCTGACACGAAACCACCGTCCTCTTGCAAGCTTTCTGCGGAACTTCGGTTGGCGGGAAGTTGGGAATGCATGCAGAAATATCTTGTGTCAACGCAATACGATTGGGTAATGAGGTTCCCGTGAGTGTGCTCTCCTGGTTTTTGAATGGTGCCATTAGCGCTGCTGCTATTCGAGGGCGCCCAGGTGATCTTGCGTGTGGCCGCTATGGTCTGCAGTATTGGCTCAGGAAGGGGTTGCCTGAACCAAAATACTTGATTACGTGGAGCATCCCCAGTGACATGCCGCAACGCCACCTAGGCAAACAGAGGGTGTTCACGTGACACTGTTTCTATCAAGAGTTGGCGAGATTTGGATTGGTGATCCAATTTGGCTTTTCTGTGGGCCTAAGTCTGAAGGTGGATGGCGCCAGTTAGGCCATCTGGGCGCCAGAAAGCTACCAAAAACAAAATTCGAACTTGTCATGGAGTTGGAAGCGTGCCCATTCAGGGTTTTAACATGACAGGTTCCCTTGCGC
>Ga0208916_10001122_pt1 | contig 11719 bp, 14 predicted proteins | sample DEB19_08_DNA_5_FD_184523 | JGI IMG/M metagenome (GOLD analysis project Ga0208916, IMG submission 184523) | Aqueous microbial communities from the Delaware River and Bay under freshwater to marine salinity gradient to study organic matter... | ecosystem: Environmental > Aquatic > Marine >... | reverse complement strand
GTCATAATATATTCCAACTCAAAGGCACTATGTTGAGCAACTGACTTTAATAAATTGTCTCTGCTATTTATTGTTGTAGAACTTGGTACAACTGTTACCATTCCTGTACCAATTACATGAACTCTAATTGTAAAACCAATAGGAACAGTCAAAGCTGGTACAGTAAAGTTGCCCGCAGTAGTTGAGTTGTAAACATAAGTAATACCAGAGTAACCCCCTGCAATAGTATTATTAACTTCTGTTTGGGTTATTGACCAAGAAGCTGTTTTATTAATTACTAATCTGTTGCCTATAGTTGTGGGTATTGCACCGCCTCCTACTTGAACATAAGCACTACCTGACCACCTATAAGTTAAGTTAGTATCTAAAGCAACATATATCTTTCCCGTTTCTCCCGTTACGGGGAAACTAGCTAAATTTGCAAATTCAAGTATATCATCCACATAACTAGGTAAGTAAGTAGATGCTATTTTAGAAGATGAATCTAAAGGCACATATCCATTTGCTACACCTTTGTTTGCTGTATTTTCAGGAGTATACCATAGATAATCTTGCTTCCCATTCCAAGTAGATTTCTCAGTAGTTGAAACTAACTCCGTTTGTAACCAAGACAATGTAGAACCTGATTTAGTTCTAACATTATTACCATCTGTAGTTGGTTCAGGGATACCCCCACCAGTATTTTCACTACCTTTAATTTCTATGCCGTCTATTCCTTTAATTCTTCTAGCCATATCTTAAATTGTTCTTCTTGGGTCTGTTCCACATTCAATTTCAAACGCTGCTCCTAAGTTGTCAAAAACCGTTATAGCACCTACTATTTCATCCCCTACACCTGCTCCACCAGTTACAAATTGAGGATAAGAACTAATATTTAAACTCAATTGATTCCCTGTAGTTGTAGCTATTAATGTGATGTTTGCTAGGGCATCGTTTGGATAAGTTCCTGTCGATACGTTGTTTTTTAACATATACCACCTTACTACTGTACTTGCGTTATTTATACTGGTGGCACCACCTCTTAACACATAATTTGGTGTAATAGTAAAAGTGGTTGTTCCGTTGTTATAACCCATTGTTGGTCTTGCAAATGACTTACTTGGTAACTGTCCAATCGGATAAGTTGCTTTTAAATTCGATAATATTGTTGCCCTATCTGTAGTATTAAATTCACTTCCAAACTTAAACAAATAAGCAAAGAAATCATGTGATGCAGGGTGACTTGACGTACCTACACCAAAATTACGTAAAATACTTGTAGTAGGTATTGTTTTAGTTGTTAAATCTCTATAATCTCCAACACTATCTGTTACCCTAATATTACAAGTTCCTGCTGTTTTGTTATAAATAAAGTGAAATATAATAGTTTCAAACTCAATAGGTGTGTAACTAAAGGTTTGGTTTGCTGTAACATAATCATTAGGGTTATATTGCATAACACCCGTATTTAACCTTTTTAATTCAGGACCCCTATCTCCGCTCATTATTGCTTCATAAGATTTGCCAGTATGTAATCTACATACATACCAAAACTCTCCAGTAGCATCAATATCTCCTAAGTTATTCAAGAACCTATACTGAATATCTAAACCGTTGGCAATATGTAAGAATCCCCCCTCATTATTTATATAAGTTGGCACTCCTCCATTTGGTCTTGTTGGTATTTGTTGTGTGATTGCTGGTTCGGTCAAGTCTTGATAAACCGCTCTATTACCTCCTAATCCGCCTGTTTTAGATATGATAGACCTTACCTCACTTCCATTTGTTAAAGTTCCTGTACCATCGACATTTGGTTTACCATCTACTACAAACCAGTGTTGGTCTACCAGTGTTCTAACAGTTGCTAACCCATCAACTACCCCTGTTACTTCAATTTCGTAATAATGCGAACTAGGATTAAAATTTAAAGTTGTTTCAGATACTGCTTCCCCTATGTATTTCTGAAACATCCCATCAATATCAGGCAAATTAGCTTCACTAACAATAGCCCCGTTTTCTCCCACATAGTAGTTTGACCCAACTGTTAAGCCTGTAAATCCTGTTACAATTCCTCTTAATGTTGCCGTTCCTGTTGCATCATTTGCAATAGTAGCATCTTCTACAATTAGTATCTCACTTGCTATTCTACTTTGAATAAGATAATCGGCTTTGCGATATTTTCCATCCGTATCTAAGTAAACTAGGTTTCTTGCAACTAATGCTTCACCTGCTGTAATTGTTATACTATTACCTGAGCCTCCACCACCAGCAACTGGCACTTCATCAGTCACAAAAACTAGGTGGTTGTCTGGGTCTGAACTATCAATTGCCTTTATGGTTGCAAATTGTCCGGGTTTAACAATTACAGATTTATTTATTTGTCCATTTATCTTACATCCAGTATAATTCGTAAAAACGGAAATATCTGCACTTCCAGAATTTCTAATTACTTGGGTTTGAATATTAGGCGTTGCAAGTGCTAGATTTGTAGATCTGCTAAAAGTTCTATTTTTAAACTCATAATTAGATAAAGCACTCGATTGCGTCAAAAACAAAGTTTTCAAATACTCCAAAAACCGCCAAAACTGTTTCAAATTCACAACTTTGTTTGTTGCGGTCGCTGGCTCTGTACTTAAGGCAATAGTGTTATCTACCTCGGTACTATCAGCCAACTCCACAGCACCTTCCGCCACCTCAGTAGCAGAAGGCACAACAAAAGAATTTTGATAAATAATAATACAGTCGTCTGTATCAACTATTGCCGGAGCTTGAGAAACAATGTATCGTTTACCAGCGTTGGTGCCAGATTCGGTATAAAAGTAAGCCCTTAAGAACTCCGTTGCAGCGTTCATGTCGCTGGCCCTTGTTAACAGGCCAGTACCATCTGCTACGTATATGCCATTTTCAGATAAGTCTGTTTGCCCAATTAAAGCAACTCTAAACCCAACATTTACCGTTTCGCCGTCTAACGTAGTATGTGTAATAGCTAAGTTAATATTACTTTCAATAGTAACATCAACTGGTGTTTTGGGTGCTAATCCTTCACGAACTTGAGCTATTTGATCAAGATAATAAGTTTTATCGGCTTCAAATTTATCAAACAAAACCGCCCTAGTGGCCGATTTCTCAAAATCACCACTCCAACTCGTTATATTGTAAACTTCATTAACCGCATTACTTTCAGCTATTACTTTAGTTCCTAGTACATAAAAAGATTCAATACCAAAAATGGTTTTGTTTTTTAGCAATAAAAAAGTATTGATACCTGGTATCAGCGTTAATTTATTAATGACTATTCTATTATAAGAATCCCCAAAAAGTGAAGGTGGGGCAAGATTAAGTATTTTATCGGTGCTTGAATTATTATTAATAACAAGCCTTACCATTGCACCGTCAGGGCAGTTAGTAAATAAGGCAGTATTGTTGTCTGAGCTAAATTGCGAAAAAAAACTAACTGACTCTTTGCCTTTGCAATCATAAACCAAATTACTAGAAACAACGGACACCGTTGTCATTTCATTTTGCAGAAATTTCCAACCGCCCTCAGTCGCAGGGTTTGAACTTGTAATCGCACCGCCATCACGGCGAATAAGTACGCCGTTATAGTTGTACACCTTGCCAGCTTCAACTGGACCAGCGACCCAATCAGCAATACCACCACCAGAATTATTATCTGCTATTTTAACAACTTTGGTCAAGTCTGGCGTTGTACCAGCTACGTGGGCAGTAATTACTTGATAAATAGCACCATCAAAAACAAAATATTCATCGACCAAATATGGTCTTGCCGACATCGTACGCAAGCCATATAATTCAAAATCATCTTCAATATTTAATTGAGAGGTGGAGTATTCAGCCAAAACGTCCCGAACATCACCAGGACTAATCTCTTCAGTATTATTATCAATTATTTTAGCTTGAACCAAGCTATTTAAATCTGATCTATTCATTAATAAGTTCTTAAATATCCAAAATCAAAACCATTTGAAAAAACTTTGCGAGTTGGTAAATTTGGGGGTGGGATAGCACCGTAGAACTTAGCCATTACCAAACTATCCGCTGTAAACGCAAAATTATAACCATTTTTATCCCCAGCACCTTGGCCAGTATTTGCCGTAAAGTTCACCCGTGCAGGAGTGTACGTGCCACCAAATACACAGGCAGCGTTATTGGCATCTATAGCAATCACAATCAAATCTCTGTTTAGATAGCCGTTAAGCCAGTCAGATACCTCAGGCGATCGCACAGGAACATCGCATTTAACTACATATTGGTATTTCTCACCAATCGCATCAATTTTATTTACCTCTTCTAATAAGCCTTTATTTTGGGCAAACCCCACATAACCCCACTCTTGCCCAGCCTTCAGCTCAATTTCAGTAGCTATATTAGAACCATTAAACCAAGAAGCCTCAAAAGGATGCTTAAGCTGAGTTGCATGAGCCACCAAAAGCATCTGCAACCCGCCTAAATTAGACCCTATGTAATTACCCAAACTACCCATATTCAAAAATAATCAATATAAATAGCTTTAAATGTGTCGTTTAGCTATAAAAAAATATTTCAAAAATATTTCACTTTTTTGCAACCTAAACTTGCATAGTATAGTATAATATACTATATTTGTATAAGAAAATAATTCATCAACAATTTAAACATTATAAAAATGGAAAATAAATACTCATTCACAGCAGAAGAAAAGGCAAAGCTTGGATATCTAGAAAATATCGAGGATTGTAAATATAAAAGAGAGTATATCATATCAATTATAAACGAAAACGGTTGCGATGTTAAAAAAGTAATGAACCAAATAATTGCTATGATATCTGCATCTAATTATTCAGAAATGGATTTAACTACTCAAGACACTGTAATAAGAGCCTGTGATGATGTAAAAAGGATGACAGGTACACCTGTTATTGATAACGGTGCTATAAACAAAGAAAATGCAATGAAAAATTTACCATCATCACTAAGATAATAAGTAGACAAATGAAAGCACACACAGAAGAAGTAGAAGTAAGTAAACATAATGCAATATTTATTAGGGGGGGCTGGTCAATGATATGCCCTGTTTGTGGTAAATCAGTTGCTTCTGGTAGTACAGGAGTACCGATGCCTTTGTTTAAAACATGTTTTGGTGATAAAAAGCCATCTGTATTAAAAATAAAAAAAATATGACCATCGGCGAATTTCTCAAACAAAAAACAGGGCTATCGAATCATAAGATAGCCCAAAAACTTGAACCAATATGTTGTAGAGGTAGCGTCTACAACATATTAAACGATAAACAAACCCCCAGTGTTTATCTTTTTTTGCAGATATGCAAAAAACTTGAAATACAAAACATAACAGTAAACACGTTTATTTTTGAAACTTATAATAAGCTATAAAAAAAGCTCCAGTTAAAAACTGGAGCTTTTTTGCTTTAAAAAACAATTAATCAATCTGAGTCTAACCCTAATTCCTTCTATATTCGTTTATCGCAATATCTAAAACCAAATCTTTGTTATCAATCATTATTGAGCCTGTAATGTCGTCAATAGTACATTCACTATCTTTTTTATAAGAGAAAAAACATTCAACGTCTGCAAGTTCTTTTAATGCCTTTGCAAAAGTATCAATAAATTTTTCATCTTCAAATAGTTCTTTGTTAGCAAATAGCAACTCTTCCAACAATATCAAGGTATTTCTTAAGTCTTTTAAACGTTGTAGGTTCATTTTACAAAAATGTCAATTGGGTATAATTGGCTATACCCATGTATTTGCGATGTTGTTTTTTAACCGTTCCCAAGTTTTTGTTTACCTGAGCCAAAATGTAATTGTAGTTATTTTCGTACTCATCAATTAGCCTGTATAGTTGTCTTCTTAAAACTTCTCGGTCAATGTCTCCAGAGCCTTCCTCTCCAGCCTCAATGCAATCAAGATCAAACAAATCTATAATTTCATCAATAGACTCCACTTTTTCAATGCCTTTACTTTGGTTGTCTACAACGTTGTAAAAAATTTTGTGCCAAAACAAATGCCTTAAGCCATTAATCACTAAAACATCAAACTGTTTTGTAAGTAAAAATTTTGTGCTTTCATCAAAAATAACCTCAATTTCATCTAATTTATAAGGAGCAAAACACCTGGTATTCTTACCAGATGTAACCGCCAATATGTTATCCAACAGAATAGAGCATTTAGTTAGATAAATAGCTTCATCCTTTACCTTCGTATAATGTAAGGCAAATTTTTTAAGATATGATGGAATTAAAATTTTACGAACTATCATAACACAAATATAAACAATTATATATATAACTGCTTGTATATTTTTACAGTGCTATTTTATTTAATTGTCTGAGTGATCTAAATTTCTATTTTTCATAATTTATTAAATATTCGTCTAACAAAATATCCTCTTACAATGCTTGTAATAAAAAACACAGCGGTAATAATTAGATTTTGAGAAAATGTTACAGGAATATTTAATAATGGATAAATAATAGCCTGTATTAATATTGAAGTCAGTAACCCGATTATCGTTTGAGATACACTTTCTATTATTGAATGTTTTTTGGTTTGTTTCATAACAACTTTTTAGTTAAAAATTCACTACTTGCCCTAACATATGCTACAAGCTATATGCACGGCTTTTGTTTTTCAGTTCATATTTTGTGGTGGCATACAGCTTGTAGCATCCGCCGTTACCTCTTACTCTTAAAATGCTCAGGGTAATCTTGTTTATATTTTGCTTCTTGGCGATAAGCATAAGCGGCGTATTCTGCTTTTTTCTTATCGTTTAAGCCGTTAAAGTCGCTAACTCCTTTTAGAGTTGCTCCTCTTTTCCACATTGGAAATCCAGATTTTACCAAATTTAAATATAGTTGAACCTGAGCATCAACTATCACATAATCTGTTGCCATTTTGGTTACTTCCAAGGCTGATTTCTCAAAATATTTAATGAGCCTAATAGCTCTATTTACATGGTCTTCTGTAGCTTCTAGTTCTTTAGGCCAGCCATACAATTGAAAATTATAATCTTTATTATCATGAATTTCTAAAGCATAATCCATTATCGCCAAAATACCCGTAAACTTATAAATGTATTCTGATAATTTACCTTTGATACCAGATAAAGTGTTCGCCAAAACAATATCAGTTGTTTCGTCTACCTCTTTATTACTTTTATCAAAATATTGTTGCAAAACTTGTTTTGCCTGGTTATTCATATAAACTAACCTGAATTGATGATCTTCATAATCATCAACAGGCATTTTGTTATATAAAAATTTTACCAATTTTGAATGAAGACTAGAAAGCTCTTCTGGAAATTTGTAAAAAATATTTTGCTTAAGCATCCTATTTTTTCTTGGCACCACAAAAAGAAAACGGTAAATAAAACCAGTAGTTCCTCGATCATTCTTAAACATACGATGCACAACAGTTGGTTGTGTTGAACCTACCATCGTCATCATGGTAAATGGGATGTTAATCGTTTTATTTGATAATTGCTTTGAAAACGCATCACCGTTAAAAATACTCATATAAATTTCACCTTCCCCAGCATCTGCACTGCTTTTTTTTGCATCAATCGCATTGAAAAACTCAGAAATTTCATCAATAGCACGTATAAACCCTTTCGGATTGTTTTTCATTACCTTACCAACCATTGTCTGTATATGAGCCGAACGCATATAAATTGTTTTAATTTTATAATTGTTCTTTTCCTCTGGAGTCATGTTTGCTGTTTGTGTCTCAAAATCTTTATAAAGCTCCTTATCAATTTGCTTTAACGGTTTTTGTATCGTTTTTTCAACAATTGATTTACCTGAACTTGAAATACCCACTATGCAGCCAAACAATTGAAACATTACTGGGTCTTCAAAATGTGTTTTAAAAGCATAATAACTGCCAATGGCAGTTGCATAAGTTTTCAAAATAGATAAGCCAACAAAAGCAGGGTCAAAAGCATAACCACTTTCATTTGACAATTCTTTTATATAAGGCATTAAACGTTTTGGAAAAACATCGCTAGGAAATTCTTCTTGAAACAAATCTTTGCCCTCAATAGCATTTTGAAGTTCCTCTTTGGTTTCATGTTGATGGGCTTTAAAGTCTTTATATATTTGATTGAGGCTCATTCTTTAATGATTTCTAAAATTTTTAACAATTTTTATTCTGGAATTTCTGCAATTTCACAAACCCATTTAGCTAAATAATTAGGGTCTGGATTTTGCATATAGGCCATACGAGTGATGTTTTTTGCTGCCTCTAATTTGGTAAAGTTTTTGTTGGCTACTTCAAAATTGCAATTCAAAAAAGCTTCTACTTTATCAGTATATTGCATTTTAGTAGCTATTTCTTTCAATTTTTCATCAAACATATTTAAGTAAAACTCCAAATCAGCCGTATCTATGCGGCTAGCTTTGAGTTTTATTTGACTTAAAATATATTGGCATTTATCCCAAATATTAATACCCTCTTCATTCAACTCAAGGAATTCAATAGAATCTCTTAATAATATTGAATCAAAATCAGATATTTTTTGATCCTGTTTTTTCAGATAAGCATAAAAAACATTACCAAGCCTGAACTCATATAAAAATTTAATTGCACTCACACACATGGCTGGAGTGCAGAAATCCAAAGGCAAGCTTCTTTCAACGTATAATCTAGCAAAAGCTTCTGGATTAAAAGTTTTTAAAGTATTGAAGTATCTTTTATGTATATCACTAAAAAGTTTTTCATTGGCAAAATCATGCACCCACTTAACGCCAGGATTATAATACAAAAAAGACACCACCCTATTTTGGGCAGTGTATACATCTTGCAAATAAGTAATCATTCTGAAACCTTTAAAGTCTCCTTACATTTTTTGCAACTCATCTTACAGATGCTATGTGGTGGCTGTTCCATACCTTCGACTAAAAACTCTGCATTGGAATCGAAGGCATCAAGCAACTCATTTAATTCAAGTCTAGTTTGTTCAACTTCTTTTAATTGGAAATTCAGTTGGTCCATTTTGGAACGCAACATTTGTTCGGTAACTATTAATTTTTGATTATCTGACATTTAGAGTAATGTTTTAAAATTATTGATTAGCATTTTTAAAATTCAGAATATTTTTTTTTGTATTTTTTCAAAATAACTCGACTTTGAACATATTTTAAAATCAATTCTTTCTTGTTCAGTTAATTCTCTCCGATCCCCACATATTTTACATTCCATCATAGAAAATTCAACCGGATTAGTATTTGTAATTTCGTAATCATGTTCAGCTCCGTTCAAACAATCTGCTTTTTCAGCATCGAAATGAAAAATTATGATAGTTTCAAAAACAAAATGCTTATTGCAGCAACTGCATTGCATTTGATGTTTTACGCCTTCCTCATACCCAAAACCATCATCGTGATTTATTTCGAGGCTTTCTTCACAATAAGGGCATTCAATTTCCATGACTATTAAATAAAAATTTTGGATCAATTTCAGCCCCAATTGTCGATTTACCTAGTTTTCTTACATCTAAATCTGTCCAAAAAATCATAGACCCCTCAAAATTCCCGTTTTTTTTGATGTCAGATTTAAACCAATGAACAAAAGCTTCAACATTTTCAAAGCCTTCAATTCCAAAAAGCATCTCTGGAGAAACCAATGTATAATCTATAATAATGCACAAACCAAAATCATGCCTTTCCGATAGCATCATTTTTACTTTAAAAACATTTTTGACCACATTAGATTGAAAATTATAAAACGCTTTTGTACGTACTCCTATGGAGTGTTGAATTATTAATTCTTTTTCGTTTAAGTTTGCATTATGGAAGGCATGTAACCACCTATAACCACGCCTAATCGTAGTTATTTTATTGTAGTTCATTATTTTTTCTGGAAAATTTGTAGGCGTTTTTGTGCCTTTAAAATATAAAGAATATCCTGCTATCATGACTTTAAATTTAAGATTCTTGAGTAATATCTAATTTTGGTAAGGCAAAGTAAAACATTTTCTTTTCTATCAAAGTAGCAATGTTGCCTTGTGTGGGGAACGCCTCGGTTACATCTGGAGTCCAGTACTTTTGATTCAATTCTTCAAAATTGTAGATGCTTTGAACAGTGCTATGGAAGAGCTTTACTTTTTCATCAACATTTTTACATTGTGAGTAGTCAACAATATCCTCAGCATGTTTGTAAATGTTATACCACCAGCAGTACTCGGTGGCTTCTTTGTTATCGAAGGCAATCGCCTCCTGTAATGTTTGAATGTTCATATAATTGATGTTAAACTCAATTCAAATATACGGCGATATATATATATTAGCAAATATAGGCTGTAATTTTCGCCTCAAATCTGTTATTTAGAACGTTTATATTTTCTAAGTTTACGTCCATTTCGGTAAATATGAGCCTTCTATTTTGGAATATAAAAAAATCATTTTTTAAGATCTCCTCATACTGTTGCTTTGTCAGCATGGCCGTTATTTGCACTTTGCGTCCTTTGATAGTATTGAAAAAGGTCTGATAATTAGCAACGTACACGTCCTCTGCGGTGTAGGTTAACGAATAATGAGGCCAATAGTACCTGCCATTCACTTCCACTTGATGGTTGATATTCCAGTTTTTTCTTTTAATCAAAGAGAAATGTTGTGCATCTACGTCTGCATTATCTATTTGCTGAAACGTGCCAGTTCGTGCAGTTTCCGGCACTAGCCATTGGTGGTCTATATTTACCAATCTGCCATTGTTGGCATCTACTCGTACGCACATATAGGATGCGAAAGAATATGGCAAAAATGTACAAGGTATTTCAATTTTCTTTGTTTTATTTTTTGGGTAAAAGTGTTCGTCATGCATCCAGCCTTTAAAATATTCTTGGCTTTGTGTAGTAGAAATAGTGTAGCTATTTGGCTGGTTATTTGATTGAATTGAAAATTTATACCCTTTTTTATACTCGTATAATTTATAGAAATTATAAGTTAGTTGATAACCTACACCTATTCGATCTGGCACGTACGTTGGTTTTTTTGCAAAAGCATTATGCTTTGCTACTTGTACGTAGTTTGTATTTTTACTAACGTTTTGAAAAATTTCGTCAGAGCTTTGGTCTTTGAAAGACAAATAATAGTCTGAAAAATTATCGTCGTCAAATTCAACGGCAATAGTAACATTAGTAATTTCAGTAATGTTAGTGTTGCTGGCCGTATCATTAAACTTTACAAAGGTCAATATTTGATTTGCAAAATCAACCTTAATACTCGAGCAAGTAAGCTTTCTGATAATAGTAATTAGACTTGAAATAGTGTAGTCTTTAGGTAAATGATTCAAGGTAATAATATCAGCAGAATAGATATCTGCAACGGCAAAGGCATCTCCAGTAAAACCAGAATTAGATCCAAAATATTTGTCTAGTGCAACATTGTTGAAAATGTGAGAATCGACAAATTTGTCATTTAAAATAGTTCTATCTATTTTAAAACCAGTCTCAGATTCAACAAAATCAAAACATTGATTAATCAACCATTTTAAACCAAAAAAAGGCACTAAACAAAATTGTCGAGTGCAACCATCCCAGTAAGAATTGTATTGCATCATATCTACTAAACTCGGATTTGAGCTATCAAATTGGTCAGTTCTGTAGCCTTTTACCTGATTTATCGTGCCAAGCCATTTCTCGTCTCCTATAAAATTTTCGGCAGCAACAGGCAAAAAAGCAAAAGGCATATTTTGAAAATAGGTAAGCCAATAAGCTCTAAATGCT
>Ga0208916_10001121_pt1 | contig 11737 bp, 19 predicted proteins | sample DEB19_08_DNA_5_FD_184523 | JGI IMG/M metagenome (GOLD analysis project Ga0208916, IMG submission 184523) | Aqueous microbial communities from the Delaware River and Bay under freshwater to marine salinity gradient to study organic matter... | ecosystem: Environmental > Aquatic > Marine >... | reverse complement strand
AAGTATCCTTGTTTGTTATGACTACTCAACCTCTGTCAACTTCGCTTGCCATTTTCATCAATTCACGTTCTTGCTCATCAAGAGTCAGTTCGTGAAAAGCTTTAGTCTTGGCAGGACCTTTGGGTTGACCTGACGCTGGAGTAGTCGCTTTTCTGAGTTGAGAAAGTTCTTTCTCATACTCTGCAACCTTTTTCGACAAATCGGAGGCGGACTCCGCTTTAAGCTTAACCTTGGCAATTCCAACCGCATCCTTGATACCCGCTGGGTAATTACGCAGGATAGCGTGGTTTTGCAACATTTCCGTTACGGCTTTATACAGAGGAGTAGTTGAGTCTTTGAGTTCGGGGTTTGCGTCAACCTCTTCCATCAGATTCTTGTCCCACGCAGACTTTAGCTCTGCTTGAGTTTTCTGCTGGAACTCTTTCTTGTCCTCAACTTCAATTTCGCTGGCTTTGTTTTCAGCGAGTTTCGCAAGATCGTCACGGCCTTCATCACGGTAGCTCTTTGCCGCTTCCCTGTAATCTTCCGCGCTAAACTTGCGACTTGCTGTCTTTGTCTCGCCTTGAGGAGCTTCTGAAGTCTTCCTTGCCCTTTCAGCCTCAATCTGTTCGCGTTCTGCTTTGATTCTGGCTTTCTCGGCTCGGACATCTTCCCACTCCTTCTCAAGTCGTGACTTAGCCTTCTCGTAACGGGTAGGCTTCTTTTCGGAAGCCGACTCCGACTTGTCTTCTGAAGATTGCGTTGTTAAAGAACTTTTATCTTCCTCGGATTTCTCCTTGGTAGACGAAACATCATCCGATGCTTCTAGTTTTGTTTTTTCGGCTTCATCAGCAGGCGCGGGTGTCTGCTCGTTATCTCCGCTTGAATTTACCTCTGTTTCAGTTTCAACTTCTGGCTCATCCTTTGGGATTGTTTCCAATCCTGCATCGGCTGCCGCCGCAAGTTTCAACATATCCAGTTCAGTAACTTCCATTGAATCTGCCATTTTGACCCTTTCTTTACACTTGTCGGCAGGGAGTCATTCTGCCTAAAGGTTAGTCGGCTACTGGTTCATCCGATCCATCCCCATAGCCTGGAATGGCGGAGTTAAGTTTTTGGGATGCGAGCGATTCTAAGGTCGCAACACACCCACGAAATCCTTTAGCATACCCACAAGCGTCTGCAAGTGCCTCCGCTTTCTTCATTACCGCAGAGCTATTTTGACGTAAGGTTAGGTTTAGTAAAATCAAGCTCAGCTTCTGTCCGGTGGGAGTCGACAAGAAGCCTGTCCATGCCTTCTCGTCCTCATCTTCCCACTTGGGTTCGTTGACCCATTCTTGATCTCTGATGAACGCCAATGCTGCTTTTAGTTTTCTCATAGTTTTATTGCCCAAGAATCGCCTTGGAATAGCGTGTAGTCCTTTTGTCCTATTTCTTCAAGCAAAGCCTTCTTTACTGACTGCCAACTCCAATCGTGACCAGCCATAATCCCGCCTTCTTTAAGCTTCTTGCGCCAGCCTTTTAGGTCTGCCAGCACGCCTTCGTACCTATGATCTCCGTCAATATAAACTAGGTCTAACTCGCCATCCTTGAAGAATTGTAGGGCATCTAGGCTTTTGCCTCTGCTGTATAAAACATTCTTAAATGGAGATACACGTTCTTGGAAGGCATCAAATACAAACTTCATCGGGCATTGCTGACTCGCCCTGTCGTTAATGTCGTAGCCGTTTAGCCAAGGATCTACGGCAATAACATCCTTGAAATACTTTGCAATAACTACTGTTCCCTCGCCACTATAAGAACCAATCTCAACCGCCCTACCAGTTGCACCCTGTTCATTTGCCCACTCACACAGCTTTGCCAAGCCTTCCTGCTGAAAGGCATCGCGCATTACTGGAACCTTCATCAAGCAAATCTGGCAGATTGATTATTTCTTGTCGAGAAAGTTTTTGGTAGTGGTATTGCTTTAGATTTTTGCATGCCAAATCCTGCGACTGGCATAGTTGGCTTTGCTGTAGATGGAGTTGCTGGTTCTGTGGTTGGCGCACCTGCCTGCATATTGGCAAAGTTTGTAGCAGCATCTTGGTTCATTGTATTGCCACGTTGGATGCTTTGCTGGAGGAAGTTTTGGTAGTTCTGCATTTGCTGTTGCTGACCTCCAAGACCACCGCCTGGAGGGATAGGTTGTTGGGCTTGTTTTGCCATCAAATCATCAAGGATTCTTCTTTGTTCTGGAGAAATTCCAGCTTGATCTGCTGTTAGTCCGCCAAGACCACCGCCTGGAGGGATGGGCTGACTTGTCCCCATTGTTGCAATATATTTTACACCCATCGCGTCAGCTGCATTCTGTTCCGCAAGCATGCGTGCGCGAAAATCTGCAATTGAATTTTGATATTCCTGCTGTGCCAATGCCGCATCAAAATTAGGGCTTCTAACTAAATCAAGCGGTGCTGGCTTTGGTCTAGGTAGTGGTTTAGGCGTTGGTCTTGCCGCTGGTTTTGGAGTTGTTTTTCTTTTGATTGCCATATTAAATTACCTGTGGTTGGGGTTGCTGTTGCATTGCTTCTGGAGGCAATTGTTGCCCCTGCTGTTGCATCTGACCTTTAGCCGCATCACGAAGCTGTTTCTGGATTGCGCGGGATGTGTTGGGGTCAATCTGTTCCAACGCCTGCAAGTGCTGTTGTAAGTGCGCCATTAGAACTTGCATTGCGCTCTGATCGACCTGCTGTTGTCGCTGTTGAGCCGCTTGGTTAAACGCGAAGAGAACGGATATATGCGCTTTGTGATCATCGCTAGGCTTGATTGCGACTGGGAATCCAGTTGCAAGCATAGTTGCGATTTCAATCGCTTGATCTTCAGCTTGATCGCCAGAGGCTGCGTTCGGATCTTGGAAGAGTCTTCGGACCAGCGAGGGATCGTCTTGTTCAAGCACTGACTTTACCAGTTCTCCTTGGTTAATATAGCTATTATTTTGGAACATCTGCATCCGAGCTACAGACTTCTGCAACGCGAACTGGCGGTTAATAAAGTCAAGTCCACCCTTTGGTTCAATCGAGTACTCATCGTGGATACCGTCTGGAGGCATTGAGCCTGTCTCTTCCGCATAGCGATACATCAAGTCTTTCTTGTTGTACTGCGTGTAAAGCGACCAGCACTGCTTGAAGAGATGGGCTAGACCCATTCGGAACATGCGATTGCGTAAATCGCCAGACGCTGCTGCCTGCGACTGCAACGCCTGAATCTCGGTAGCAGTCTTGCGATCCGACACCTGGAACTGCGAGCCAGCACCAAAGTCTGGATTGCCCATCCGCTGTTCGGAAAGCAAACGCTCTTCGAGCATCAGTTTCTGGAAGTCAAATGGAGGTTGGCTAAACTGAACTGGTTTCAAGCCTTGTGGCAGAATCTGCCCAGGTTGCATCTTTAGGTTCGATGTGTTTAGCGAGATGGGATTCTGTGCCTCGAAAACTGGGCGGTTGGCAAGCTCCACATAGTCAGAGAGACTATTTTTTAATTTATTGAGGAGGTTCTCATTCGGGAGGAGGATCTCGGCCACACCTCGTGGACTGTACCAACCGCCACCAGTAACTTCATAAGGGAAATCTACGAAAGGTGGTTCACCATGACGATAGGGCAATGTGAAAGGTTTGCGGACATCTTCGGTTACTACAAGCGGACTGTAGGTTTCAACCTTCCATCCGTCTTCGGAAGGTGTGTACATCTCCCAAAGAATGATACGATCATTCTCAGCTTCTTGAGTAATTCCCTCGCGTCTATAAATCTCGTCTTGAATCTCACTTCGTAAGCCCACCGATTTGGAGGGTTTACCAGAAATTGTTTTGATAAAGTTTTCATCCTGCTTGTACAAGGGATTTGCCTTATAGGAATCGACACTCGTTGAGATGATGTGAACGATGAAATCTGCATCTTTGAACTCCTTAGTATAAGAAGGAACGATAATATGGAAAGGATCAATAGCCTCAAACTCAATGCGCTTCTTGTCCTCATTCCAGATTACCTTTGACACGCCACGCCCATAGAGCAGCAAATTGTCAATTACGGAAACAATCTCTTTCTGAAAGTTTGTGCGCTCACGCATATTGTAATCAAACCAACGCTCGGCTGATACGGTCAGCGGGGTCAACTGCTGGCGCATCGGTACAAAGCTGGAAAGGATGTCGTTGCCAATCGCACTGTTTACGAATGAAGGCTTCAGCTTCTCAATGGCTGTGTCGATCAACTGAACGTGAAGGTCGGCGGCTGTAGGCCAAGGCTTGACCTTACGGCGTACACCAAAGTAGCGGGCTTGATAGAACAACCGCTGGCGGTTCTCCCAAGTCTCGCGCTGATTTAGTGCATCAATGATTCTTGTGTAATAATCTGTACGGCGAGTATCTTTAGCGTTCATTTTTGTCTTTCTCTGCTCAGTTCAAATGACAAATCGTTGACGTAATGTAAAGCGCGCTTTGCCCAAGCGCGTACTTTTGGATCAGCAGTACGGATAGCAGAATAGTTTTCATCTCGTACTAAAGACTCAACTGCTCCCGTTGTCTGAGTTACTGGTGTTGTTGTTGCGCAACCACCAAGAATCACCACGCAGATCACGCTCAATAGCTTCGCGATTCTTGCGCCAATCGTTTTCAAGGTTTTGTGTTCGCTTTTCTTTCCAACCTGGAATGATGCGAAACACGGCTGCGATGATCTCAAGGATTGCACGCAGCACAAAAGATTATTTAATATTCAGTCCGACTGTCTTGAGGAAGTTTACGATCTTTTCCAAGAACGTATCGTCCGCTGGGGTCGGTGTGAGTTTAACAATGATGCGAGCTGCAAGAACGATGCCACCAACAGCGGCTACGATCTCTTGCCAATTTGAAGTAATCCAATTCCAGATATTCATAGTGTTTATCCTCCTGGGTCAAATCCAGCCATGACGGGATCGTGGGATACCATCATTTCTTGAAGTGACTTCCAAGTTGGACGCTCTATCTGAAATGTCAAGTCAAGACCCATATTTGTGCTACTGAGGCACAAGGCCAGCGCGTCAGCCCTATCGGGTGAGGCTATACCTCTGGCACGCATCGAGTCCTTAGACTCCACTCCAAGCTTGCCCTTGCTGTTGGTTATTGTACGCCTGCAAGTCAGCTGCGCTGTCAAGTCCTCATCCTCTGGCAATATGATCTCGGCATCCTCAATCTTCTTTGCCATCCCGTACCACATCTCAGCCGATCTATTGGTATAGGCGTTATTGTCGTATGCCGTAGCCCCGAAGTTCACGCGATTGACTACCCAGCCCGACTCAGCCAAGGCATCGCACATAACCATCCCCATGCCACTTGCGTCAGCGTAGATGTTGTTTGCCTCCAGCCCAGCCTTCTTAAACTCGACTATAAACCTGCCTACGGCTGCCATCGTGTCTTTCTCACGCCAAGCGATCATAGGCAGAATCTTGTTGCCATCGCTTATACAGATAACGTTCTGGTCGCCACCTGCTGCAAAGTCCACGCCTGCTATGCGTACACCTGGCTTAAATCTAGGTGGCGTGTTGTAGCAGTTCTGTAGCTGGGTGAGGCTGATAACTAGGCTTTCCAGCCCTATGTCAACAAACTCGCCATAGATCATAGATCGGGTCAGCGGGTGCTTCTCACCGTATCGCTGGGTTACTTCATCAATCTGAGCTTGCGTGATGTGTGGGCAGTCAAACGCTGTGACTGCGTGCTTCTGCCACATATTGGCTTCCTTGGTAAACGCACGATAGAACGCACCGCTAGTCCCGCCTGGGCTGGATGCGATTAGCAAGCGGGTTGGTTGACATCGGCTAATGGCCTCAAACAGCGGGTCGGCTACGGTCTTGGCTTCGTCCACCACCATTAGCAATGGATGGTATTCGTGGTCTTCGGCGTGCCAGCCTTCAGCACGCCCAGGATCGGTCGCTGAGTAGCCTATGATGCGTGATGTGTTGCCGTTGGGGTGGAGGTAACGGATCTCGCCAGATGTGACCTCCCAAGCACCACCAAGCTTGGCAATGTGATTGCGCAAGCTAGGCCAGAGTTGGCTTTCGACTTGGCGGAAAACGCCTGCCGTAGTTACAGCGATTGAGCGCGGGTAAACGAGCGCGTGCCATATCAAAATAGCCGAAATGACGGTGCTGGTCTTGCCAGAGCCGTTGGCTGCACGCAGGGCTACGCGACAGTCTCTAGGCTCTAAATCGCGTAATACCTTCCTTTGCCAGTCATAAAGATTGATGCCCAATACATTAGATGCGAATGCAGAGGGTTTAGAGAGGTCTTCTAGTATCTCTTCTTGACTACGCTTGGGAGGCTTTGGCATGGGTGATGTTTAAGACCTCTTTTTGTTTTGAGTCAGAATAATTTGGGGGGGTTTATGTGTATTAAATGTGGGCTGGGGGATCGGCGGGTGGCGTGGTGGTGGTCGGATACTTTGCGAGTGACTCGGCTCTTGGCTTTCTTCGTCTCATTTGCTTGTGTCGAGGTTTAGGAGTTTTTGATTGTGCATCTTTTTGTTGTTCAACAGAGTTGGTCTTGTTGATACAATACTTATTATTCGACAAATCATTTTCTGGTTTGGTAGCAACTGGTTGAATATCAATATAGTTATGACCGTTTTCAATTTGTCGCTTTTCCGCACTCGCTGTGATTTTCTTTCTGCCCGCGATGCCCGCGAGTAAAGAGGCCAAGTTCCCGCTTATCCCGTGCGTAACATCCTGACTGACTTGGAGTCGCGCACTTGGGATTGCGTGGTTGTAGATTCGCTCGGCCATCCACGCCTTAGCCTGCCAGCTTTTCGCGCCTGCCAGCTCTATGTCGCGCAGTAGGGACAATTCGTGCCTTTTTCTGGCTGTCTCCACTCGCTTGGCAAATTCTGGTTTACGCTGTGCCCACGTTCGAATGGTGGAAGGATTAACGCCCACAAGTGCGCCCGCCTTTTCGAGTGTGAATCCGCTGCCACAGGCTGCCACTATCTCGTCGGCAATCTTATCAGAAAATATCTCGCGCCCGTTCTTGGCTTTTTCTATCGCGCTAGGAGCTGCGCCGTTTTCATCCATTCCTTATCTTACTATAAAATATCTTAAAATAAAGTTTGACTAATCCAAGCGGATGGTATAGCTTGTCGATATGCAAACAAAACACACATCAGAAAATACCGAAACGAGCGCGGTAAAAGTTGTTCGTATTGTAAGAACGGCGCAAGATTTGGAAACTCTGCGCTGTTTAATAAATGATGGGTACAGAATTGAAGGCGTGGAAGGAATTGATGGCGGATATTCGATAGATTTGCTGAAGCTTTGCGAATGCGAAAAGGAGATTTGGGGCGAATCGTTCAACAAATATGCGCAGCGCGTTTTTGTTGGCATTGAGTTGAGGTGAAATAATAAATAAAGGAAATAGATGACACCATCAAACGAATTCATTTTGATTAAAGGAGTGAGCGCGGTCATTCATTCAGATAGGTGCAAATGCACAAAAAGAAGCGGTGTTCAGCAATGCGTTTATGGCTACTCAAAGGAGGAGATTTTGGAGCATTGCTACGGGTTCAGAAAAGAAGAAGTGAAATTTGCCAAGTGCGCAGATATAAAACTTAAATCACTGGTCAACTAAAGAAAGGATAAAGGAAGATGAGAGAACTTAAAATGAAAACACAAAAAGAAATAGAAGTTTTTTTGATTGGGGCAAAAAAAGAACTTTCAAACGCTACATCTCCCCATGATGTTGCTTTCTATGGTGGAATGATACAGGCACTTAAAGCGGTATTGAATTTTCCCCATCCGCTTGACGAATGGCCTGAAATCTAGCGAGCAGACCCCGAACACATCGCAAGGTGTGTTTCGGTCTGGCCGATAGGCTGGAACAAAAGAAACCCAAAAGAAAAGGAAACACAATATGATAAAATCAGTAAACGCAGTTGAGGCAGTAGCAGATCAAATCGGGTGCGATCCAGACGATCTAACCCTAGAAACTTACACTCATCATGGTTTAGAAGTATTCTCGAATGGTAGAAATGAATACGCAGTCGGAACGGATACGGAAGCTGATGAGGCTTGCAAGGAATATATCAAGGATTCCGCTTGGGCTTTTCGCTCAAGCTTTATCTGCGAATATTGCAACCTGCCGCAAGAACTAGCTGAAGCGTTGGAGGCTATGCAGTCGAAGAAGTGCGAGGGTGCGAATGATTCAATCCTCGCTCTGATTGATAAGACTGATGGCGGTCTTGACGGATTCGTGGAGGAAGCAGTCTCTGCTGATGGCCGAGGTCACTTCCTTTCGTCTTATGATGGCAACGAGAATGAGAAGGACGGCTTTTTCATTTATAGGATTAACTGAAATGATCAAACACTCTTACGCCGTTTACAATTCAGTTGGTCAATTCTTCGCGCGGTTCACGTCCTACTCAAACGCCCTACGTTGGGCGGTGAGGAATGGAATGGAATGGAGCGCGATAATAAGAAAAGAAAGAGAGACACAAACAAAATGAATAAACCAGATATTCTAAAAGAAGCTTGTGAGCACTACCTTTCAAGTTGGGATGAAGAGAAGTACACCACAGGTGAACAGATTGTGGAGGCACTTGAAGATTGCGGGTCAGATATTCCAGATGATATTGAGGCTTGGCAACCCTTTGAAACCTACCCGCCCGATGAGATTGCGGAGATGATTACTCACCTGAGCGTAACATATAACACTATGTTTGACTTGGGGGTTAAATATGCAGCGCAGAATAAGGAGGAAACAAAATGAGAAAGCCAAAGCCTAGCATAGACGATTACAAGCCTGTCTATCGTGAAGACAATAGTATGGGGTTTGAAACGTATGGTGAAGACCTAGCCTTTATACGTACTCAAAATCCTAATCATATTTGGACGTTAGTGGACGATGATAACGGAGTACCCACAATTGTGGCAGGGTATCACTTTGTCAACCGCATCCACTATATAATCACAATTAAACCATGGGATGACGCGAACTTGTCTTTCCCATACGTTGACTAAAAAGGAGAAAACACAAAATGAAAAACGAAATAAGTTCCGCCCTATTCGATATGTATGACATCCGAAAAGCATTATCTAAGGGCATAAAGAATAAACCTAAGGATAGTGAAGATACGGATACCACAATTGGAGACTGTATTGATTCTGTCATTGATACGTTGGAGAGGTTGGAAGAGGTAACGCCATGAACTGCCCACAAGTTTATGCGCTTGGCCTACTCCACGGCTGCCTGCTGCTCGCCTTTGTATGGCTAGTGTGGCCTAAGAATCGGCGCAAATAGTCCCGCCTTGTCTTCTCCTTTAGCACGGGAGAAGCAAAGGATGGATTAAACCGCTAGGTTTACCCACTCCAAACGGCAGCGCAGTCATATTGATTGCGCGAATGAATAAGAAAGAAAGAGGATATATGAAAAAGACGAGCAGATATAAAGTAACATTTGAAAGCATAGGCGAAGGTTATAGCGGAGACTATAACGAAAACGACCCCACCGATCAGCCTTTACTTAGGTTTAGTTGTGAAAAGAAAGTTGGTAGAAGTTGGGAGTATATGGATTCGGCCTCGTACTGCACTTGCCTTACGGAAGCTACCGATAAAAAGAAACTTAATGAATACTCAAAACTCATTGTGAAGTGTCTTGAAGATACCGAAGCCAAAGGAGAATCCTATCGGCGCGAGTTAGAAAGATTCTCTTGGTTGGGAAACTAAAAAAACAATTCTTGTTTGCGCCTAAGTTCAACCCTTAGCGCGGGAATGTCTTGAAACTGCTCACGCTTGTGAGCTATTCAAACGGCAGCGCAGCGTATAAGGAGCATATCAAATTATGACAGAAGACGAAATCATAAAGGCCTACCTTTCTCGCCTAGGTAAGAAAGGCGGGAGCGTCAAGGGTTCGTGCAAAGCTCGCAAGTTATCGCGGGAGCATTATGCCAAGGTTAGCAAGTCTCAGCGGGAGCGTTGGGATAAGTTTCGGCGGGAGCGTCAAACGGAAGCACAGGCATCCAAGCGGTAGCGTAGCCTTTCGCGGGAGCGTTAAACGGCAGTCTAGCGTCCGATAGAGATGCAACAGGCTTGATTGCCTAATGGATTTGGGGTTGGCCTTGGTTTCGGTTTAGGCTTTTCTTTAGTTTGCTTGCTCATCGCACCTTGGTACAACACGCCTGGAGTGAGATCCAGTAATAATTTTCTTTGGGCTGATTCCAAGCTTTTCATTTTTACTGGCAACAGATTTGGATATTAGCTCCAAGGTTTCTGGCAATAGTTTTTTGCCCGATTTAGATGAGTTGCATCCAACACAACAAGCAACAAGATTGTCTGCGGTATCTTCGCCACCTTCTATTTTTGGTACAATGTGATCGCACACTATTTTGATGTCATCTTCGGATGGTGTCCTTCCGCAATACTGACACCTGCATCCATCCCTATTGAATATCAAGAATTGGTCGCCCTTGGACCTCTTGTCTGACCTAATGCTTGCACATTTTGATGAACATGTTGCGGCAGAGAAAACCTTGTGAGTAATGTCTGCCCCACATTCAGAACAAAATTTTGCCACTTTGGGCATGTCTTGTGGCTTTCCAATGCTTTTGCATAGCTTACAAAATTTATTATAACCCCTCTTGCTTGACCTATCTATGCTAAATTTTGATACTTCCTTAAACTCTCCACAACACCTGCATTCTATCAAATTCAGGCCATAATTGCCTTGCGGCTCTTCTCTCAATATAGAGCTGTTTATAGAGATTGAGCCTGCGCGACCCATTTCTTGGTTCAAAACCCCGTATAAACGATCCTGAAGCGATTGTGTGCGGTTTAGATGGGTAGTCACGGCTTGCTTTTACCAGTTTTTGCAGCTCCACGCGCGCGCCGTTAGCTTGTTGGGAGGGTTGCTATCGCACTTATGCCTAGCTCTAAAGCTACGCCTGCGCTCTGGATTGCTCTTCTTAATAGTCATTTTGGGGTCGCCGTAACGAATAACCTTGCTTTGCCCATCCTTACAGGCGCGGACTACGAATTTACGCGCCTCGCCAGGTGTGCGCCTCGGACTATTGCATGGCAGTTCTCTAGGATTCAAGGTCATCTACCTCATCTTGGTCCCAAACGTCAGGAATCGAGTCCTGAAGCGACTGTAGTGCCTTCTGGTGGCTCTCAAAGAAGCCTGACAGCCTCTTGACCTGCTCTGTCAGGCTGTTCCATTGCACTTCAAAGACCTCATAGGAGCAGTTGGCATTCATATCGTCTACCAGTTGACCTAGCAAACGTAGCACGCCATGCAACTGGGCATTCTCTCTCTGAAGCAGGGCAATAAACTTATGTGCCACCTTCAGTTGCTCTCTATCGTGGTTCAAACCCGCCCTTCTTGGCTTTCATTAGCCGCCACACCTTGGGGCTGATGGTGCTTTTAGACTTAGGACGGCTAGTGCCAGCCTTGCGTCTGGCGTTAATGTTGGCATACAAACCTGGTTTACTCTTGTTCATTTCACGATTGTACCACACCCACCACCTGATAACCAACTTCGTTCTTCAGCAGGTGTGAGCGCGTGCGAGCCAGCCCAGCCCTGCCAGCTTTGTTTGTTCATTTAGGAGAACGCTACGGAAATAGCGTAGCGTAGTAGGGACAGGACGGACTAAAGGAGTCCTGTTCCTACTTTTCCTTCGCGAATTATTCCTTATATATATAAGGAGTCTGACTGCTCTATAAATGATAGTGGGTTGAAAGTGGATTAGAAAGCGGTCTGATTGGCAATATACAAGCCG
>Ga0208916_10001120_pt1 | contig 11740 bp, 10 predicted proteins | sample DEB19_08_DNA_5_FD_184523 | JGI IMG/M metagenome (GOLD analysis project Ga0208916, IMG submission 184523) | Aqueous microbial communities from the Delaware River and Bay under freshwater to marine salinity gradient to study organic matter... | ecosystem: Environmental > Aquatic > Marine >... | reverse complement strand
CCCGGCCACCGGGTCGGCATTGCCAGTCAGGCCGCCACCAGTCAGCATGGCCTGGTTGCGGTCCACGAAAGCGCCCATGCGGACGGCGGTGTTTTCTTCCTGCTGACGGTCGGCCGACAACATCCCGGCCAGAGGGTCGGTGCCAGTCATGCCCGCACCGCCCAGCATGTCCGCCATGGGGGTGTTGCTCAGTCTGGCACCCAGCACAGGCGCGGCTTCAACCTTCTGTGCCTCAGCCTCAATGCCAGCACCCACAGCCTTGGACAGCGGGCCATCACCTTGTGGCTTGGTGGCGCGGATGGCGTCGGCTTGGGTCTTGGCTGCATCTGCTGCTGGGTCGGCTTCGGGTGCCGCAGCGGAACCATTCAGCGCACCAGCGCCACCACCCAGCAAGCCACCAACGGCACCTTCCATCAAGCCCTGGCCAACCACACCGCGCCACCGGGCATCCTCACCCAGTACGCCCGCATCAATCGCCGCAGTGTTCCCGGCGTAGCGCTCCTGGCCACCTTGCAAGGCTTCTGGCACACTTTCGGTCACAGCGCCTTGGAATGTGCGAGCCATCAAGCCTTGACCGGCTTGCCCTGCTTTGCCAGCAATCACCCGCTCAATTGGACCGGTCGCCGCAGCGCCCGCACCAAGTGCACCACCCAACAACTGCTGGGCAGTCCCGGCACCACCATAGGCCTGTGCCTCAGTGGCCAATGCCGTGGCTTCTTCGTCTGTTTTGCCTTGCGCTTTGGCTGCGTTGAACGTCTGCTCGTATTGAGCACCCTTCACCGTGCCCACGCCTTGGGCCGCACCAACACCCATGTTGGTCTTGAATGCCACATCAGCCGCAGCCTTGATGGCTTTCTGTCCTGCCTCCGTGGCAAGAAAAGCCTCTTTGGACATGCCAGCGGCTTTGGCGGCACTGGCCAGTTTTGCAGATGCGGCCAGCGGGCCGGTAACGAGCATGGGCGCGAACGAACCAACACCTTGGGCGATCATCTCGCCTGGCTGGTCCCACAGCATGTTCATGTATGCAGCAGCCTGGTCTTTCCAGTCGCCGGTAGCTTCAGCCTCTTTGATACGCGCCTGGCTGTTGGCCATCGTCGCCTTGGACTGGTCGCTCTTTTGGTCTTGCAGGTACTCGGACATGCTGCCCAAGCCCTGAGACACCGCATTGTCAGCACCACCCAGATCGGTCAGCGACTTGACCGCACCCACTGCACCTTGACCGACTGACAAGCCGATGTCGGCCATGCCTCGGAGCATGCCGCGCTCAGGGACTGGGGCTGGTGGAGGCGTGTACCCGAGCTTTTCAGCCAGTTTGGCTTTGTCCCACTGAGGGTAGTAGGCCTGGTGGATGACGTTCAGAGCCGATTCATCGCTCAGACCAGACAGTTCAGGCAGTCGCTTGCGTGCTTCTTGGAGATTCATATTCAGTAGGCTCCGCTGTTGATACGGTTGAGCAACACATCAAGCTCTGCGACACGCTTGGATGCAGAAGGATTGCCAGCCCAGCGGCTTCGCTCGGCTTCAAGTTCGGCCCTCTTTTCCCTGATCTGCTGCCTGCTGAGCCCCGCCAAGGGGTCTACCGTTTGAGACATCAGCGTCAGTGGTGGCTTTGCGCCTTCAGGCTTGGCTGGTGCCACGGGTGGCTTGGCGGTCGCGGAGGGCTGGGTACTTGCTGCGGCTGGCTTTTCATCGCCACCAATCCCCAAGACATCGCCAGTAGCGGTTTTTCCACCTGGCATGTACGGCTGAACCAAGGTCCGGTACTGAATACCCAGCATTGCCTGCTGCTCCAAAAGCTGTTTTGTGCCCGGGTTGTTCGGGTCGAACTGACCTTCGGCCATGGACTTGTTCAATGCATTCCCAATGGACTCAATCTGCTTGTTCAGAGATGCGGCACTGAGCTTGACGGCGGCTGGCAGCTTTTCTGCATCCATCGTCAACTTGTGCGTTTGAGCCTGGCGACCGTCCTGAGCCTCTTGCAGCTTGAGCATGCGGTTGCGGTACTGCTGGTTGTTTTCAGATTCCAGCTTGCGCAGATCAAAGTCGCGGTCCTTGTTGGCTTGTTCTGCGGCGGCTTTGCCCTTTTCGGCCTCACGCTCAGCGCCTTCTTTCAGCCAGGAAATCTTGGTAACCGGGTCAGCCTTGCTCACGCGCTGCACAAAGGCCAACTGCCCCTCAGCGGTATTGGGGGCGGAGAACATCACTTGTTCCTTGCCGTCCTTCACTCCAACAAGCTGCACCGTCTTGCCATCGGCTGTCACCACCGGCTTGACTTGAACGCCAGCCAGTCCGCCTTGGTTCGTGTCGGTCAGCACCTGGGAAGCATTACCCCAGAAGTCACCCTCGCGCGACAAGGTTTCCTGCAACTTGCGGTTGAACTGGTCGTCGGCAAACTTCAACTGAGCCGCGTCCAGGCCCAGCTTTTGGGCCTTGTTCTGCATCACCACGTTTTCCATGCTGATGGCCTTTTCCGGGTCGCCAGCAGCCATGAGCGCATTCACGCCACGGGCCATCTTGGCATCGCGGCTGTTCAATGCCTTCAGGTCAACCGGATCGGTTGTGATCTGCTGCCCCTTGGACATATTGCCCGTGATGCCGGTTGCCTTCGTGGTGGCAACAGCAGAAGGCGATTCGCCGCGCATCTCAGCCTCAATGCGCGCCTCGTCAGCCATGGCCTGTGCTTGGCCTGGGTCTTTGTAGAGGTTCGTGCCAGTGGTGCCGGTGACCGCCGTGCCTTCGATGGTCGAACGGTCGGCAAAGGCATCCTTCATGGATGTCTTGATCGCATCCTTTTCGGACCACTCAGCCCGCTGGCGGTTGCGCTGCTCTTCGTGCCATGCATCCTCTTTGGCTTGGCGCTCACGCTCGTACTCTTTATCTCTGGCTTTGATGTAGCCACCACCCATGCCAACCAAGAATGATGCGAATCGGCTCATGCTTTTGCTCCCTGAAGTTGGGCGGACAACTTATCCACCTTGCGGGCCAGCGCAGCAGTCGCGGCCATGTTCATGCCGTTCATGGTCACAAGGTCAACCACTTTTCCACCTGGCGCGGCTTGCTCGCCCATCGTTCGGTTTGCGTCTTGCGCCATGGGGCCGATGTGTGTCCCGCCGTCACCGGTCCCGGGCTTGTAGTCCCACTGCGAAACGGGCGTGGACTTGACAGCCTCAAGCGCCTGCTCGTCGCTGACCGGCTTGATGTTCTTTTTCTTGGTCTTGTCAGATAGCCCAACAAGCCAAGACGAACCAGCGGCAGAACCAGCAAACTGACCAGCAACACCACCAAGTGCACCAAACAATCCGCTGTCTCGTCCTTGCGCCTGTGCCGCTTGCCCGTAAAGCTGCCCAGCACTGTTGTTGCCCTGGATCGCCGTGCCGAAGCCCTGCCCCATCGTGGCCATGGCCTGATTTGCCTGTGTCAGCGGTACGCCAGCGTTGTTCACCGCGCTGTTGCCTGCATTCATTGCCACGCCAGCACTGGTCGCCTGGCTCGATGCCAGACCCCGGCCCATGTTGGCCGCGTCCATCTTTCGGGCATAGCCCTGCAACTCGATGTTGTCCCGCGCCTTGTTTGCTGCACCGGCTTTGGCTGCTGCCTCAGCCATGCCCATTTGGGTGCTCATGGATGCAAACCGTCCACTGTTTGGGTTCACACCCATACGAGTCATGGCGCGTTGCTGTTGGGCCGCTTCGTTGCCAAACTGCTGCTCAACATCAGCAATTGCCTTGCTGGCTGCTTCGCTCTGCCTTGCCTCGGAATTGAAGTTCTCAGCGTCAGAAACAATCTTTGCCTCCAGAGGCCTGAAGGTGTTTTTCTGGTAATTCCAGTAGTCGTTGCTGATCGCGTCGTTTTGACGAGCGGATGACAACTGCTGCTGCGCAATGTCATTGGCAGTTCTTGCGGCCAGTTCACGCTGTGGGGCGCTGTCGGCGTACTGTTGCTTGTACCAAGCCAACGCTTCTTTTGCAATTTCTGCATTGGCTGAGGCGGCGGTGTTGACGCCAGTCATGTCGGGTGCATCAGCGCACATGGTTTGGTCCCTCGTAAAACTTGACCATCTGGATGGCAAACGGCTCATAGCCCATGCGGCGAAGTAGCACATCAGCGCGGTTCACCAACTTGCTGTTTGAGCGGATTTCGCGCACGCCGATGGACAGGAGTGCGGTTTCTGCAAAGCGAAGCAACGCCATCACCAGCAACCCGCCACGGTGGGCTGGGCTGATGAAAATCGTGTCCTCGGTTGCAACAGGTGTTTGTGTGTGCAGGCTGCTGGCCAGAAACATCCGCATGTTCCCCACCAACTGGCCGTCTTTCCTGGCGGTGAACTGGATCAAACCACCTGAAGCCTCAATTGACAGGTATCGGGCATAGTCGGGGTTCAGCTCCAAGCCGTGGCGGTACTTCTCGGTTTCCAGCCAGTGGGCCTCATGCAGTGCATGCAGCTCGGGAACGATCCCGGCCATGCGCTCCGCCTGGATGGAATACCCATCGCGCTCAGTGCTGCCAAACTGTGCAGGGTCAAACGCCTGGTGATGGGTGACCGACTCCACCTCAATCGCACAAGCCAGTTCAGGCGTCAGCACTTGACCCAAGTGCGCGCCCAAGGCTTGTCGAAGCGGAGAAATGTTCATGCTGGCCCTCGTCGCCCACGGCGGGCTTGGAGCCAACTTTCACCCAGAATTGCTCGGAGTCAACGATTCTCCATTACTGCTCCTGCACAAGCGCCATCAAATCCTGGCTCACCTGGCATGCTTGCCACGCCACGGGATTCAGATGCCCAAGTGGGCGCGTATCTTGCTGATGTTCTCTTCAACAGACCAACAAAAAAGGTCCAAGTTGACGGTTAAAAGATTGCCGCTTGCATCCCGGAAAAAAGATGTGGTGTATCTTGGTAGATGCCCCCATGCCAGCCTACCGGCCCCATCAAACCTGTTTTCAATGGCAGTGACACGGGGTGGCAGAGTCCTTGCGGCATCAGCAACACCCCCCATATCAATGTTGTCGATGCCCCTGACCAGCATGTTTGGGTTCAGTGCAGGAGCGCCATTCAACAACTCGCGGCTTTCACTTGTGTAATGCGCCCATCGCAGCGCGTCAAACGAAGCGCCGAACGTGTTTGTGCCAGTGCCGCGATCCCATCCAATATCCGCTTTGATGCGCCACTGCTTGATCGGCACCCCGTTTGCCACAACATCGATCAACTCAAACGCGGAGCCGTATCCAACCCCACTCATGGGGCGAGCCTCTAACTGGATGATCCGGCGCTGCAACGCATCGTTCTTGGCCTTCAGGGCAGCTATTTCCGGGGCGTAGTCCTTGGCCGCGCTGGTCGGAGTGGCTGTGACGGTGGTGGTCACGGTTGTGCCAGTCTCAGAGTCAACCACTGTGGTGGTCGGAATCTTCTTCTCCAGCGCTGCGATCTTGTCCAGCAACATCTTGATGTCACGCTGGGTGGCAGAACGCTCCAAGTCATTGCCCCTTGCGCCAGACCTGACTTCCAGATGCTCATTCACCCGGTCAGCCCACGTACTCAGGCTGGTGTCGGTCGTCATCAATCGGTGCAAGCCCGGCAGGCGGGCTGGTCCTGTATCGCTCATACGCCCCTCAGTTCTTCAGATGTGCTGGCAAGCATCACTTGGGTGATCCGCTGCTGACTGACAACTTCAATCTCATGCTCAAGGTATCGACCCGGTGGCAAGCGCTTGGGTTCGTTGCTGGTGATCACTGCCGTGTGGCGCAGCACGCCGTCGCCGTACCACTTGACTGTTACCGGGCCAGAGTCGTCAAAGTCGGACAGAACCCTGATCCACGCCAGCGGCTGGTTTGCTGGCAGCGTGGCCTTGGCCGATTTCCATGTTCCGAGGTTGTGGGTAGCCATTTTGAACAGCGGCTTGATCGATGCTTTGCTGACGATGTAAGCAAAGTCAGTCACAACATCAGAGAACGCTGCGGTTGCCCCAAGGTGGTCGTGTCTGGTCAGCTTGCGCGCAGCTATGTCAAGGCCGTAGCAACCCGGCCCATTCCGGCTTGAGTACCAGAAGTACAGCACGTTGTCGTGCACCACAGCAAAAATGCTGCTCGGGACCAGCTTCTGCCAGTCCTCGCGGCTGAACAAACCAGCGGTAGCGACCTCAACGCCGTTTTGGCTTGCAAAGCAGTACCCATCCGGGGACGCATAAAACACGCCGCCCATAGCTGCCACCATCGACCGGGCGCTGACGCACTCTTGTGCATTGTTCAGCTTGATTGCACTCATGTTGGCAGAGTCGGCACCACTGATGATGTACGGGTTTGCCTTGGTGCCCACAACCAGTGATTGGCCGAACGCGCACAACCCAACGATTGGGAACTCCAGCGGAATCTGATATTCCACGGGCCACGCATACGGCACATACGGCTCACAGAACGCCACAAAGTTGTCCACAAACCCGGCCATCACGCCGTTTGCCATGCCGGTCATACCGCGCAGGAATGGGTTAACACCTTTGGCCGGAAGGATGCGGTCATCCTTGTAGGTGTCGCTGGTGTCCACCCGGTACGGAGGTGGTGCCCAAGTTGTCGTTGGGCAGACCTCGCCCAGCAATGCGCCAGACAGGCCATCGACGTAGACAAGCTGACCGGCAGAGCCAGCATCAGCAACCCGCTGTGGAACCCATGCATGGCCGTTCCATGTCTTGGTGATGCTGTACTCGACCACACCTACGTGGAACCCTTGCGGCACGCCGTCAACATACCCAGCGTCTGGGTTGTGGTTGTTCTGCGTAACGGTGTCGCCAATCACCAAGTCCTTGGTGTCCCTGAACTTGTCAAGATCAACCACGCTCCCGCTTACGTCCGCCAAGCCTCGCGCCCGATAGACCGCCCACACTGCCACCAGATCGCGCCACCGGTTCCTGTCACCAGCGCCAACAACATCGAACCCAACCGTATTGGTCGTCACAACAACTGGAGCAACCCCGTTGCTTGTTTGCCCGAAGTCCCGTTCAGCCACAAACTGGAACGCCGCCGTCTGACTGCCCGAGTTGCTGCGGTAGATGCGCCACTTGGTGATGTTGCGGTCAGTTTCCACCGTGCGCGGCATTCCGTTGACAGCCGACATATCAGCCTTTTCTGGCTGTTTGATCGTCACCAAGTCGTTATAGCCCAAGTCAATCTGGCTGCTGGGTTCGCTGGGCGCTGATTCCTCTTCCCACTCGGTCACGTAGGTGGTGACGTAAAACCGGGTGTCTTTCAGAGACTCGTCATCGACGTTGACAAGGCCGTACTGGTTTGAGTCGGTACGCACCAAAGGGATGTTGGCACGCAGCCAGTCACCAAGGATGTTGGAAAACCCGTTGAATGCGTCGTTGTACAGCTTTTCAATCGCCTCGCTCGCAGCGGCGCACTTCTCAGCAGCGGCAACCATTGCGCTCACACCAGCACCTTGTGCCACCTGCCAGTCAGACAGTACCAATGCGTAATCCTCGTCGGACATGGTGCCTTGGGCTGGTCGCACTCTGGTTAAATACAGGTTGTACGCTTGGCGCACATACTCGCGCGCAGAGTTGTCGATGATGTCCCGTTGCTCTGAAACAGCGCTGTTTCCGGGGTCTGTGATGATCCCCATCGTGTCAACCAGCCAGTTGACCTCCCAGTTCGTCCACAGCGTCCTGTCTGGGTGCTGCGGGTTCATGATCGTGCGCAGCTTGACTCGCAAATCGTCCTTGTTCAGCTTCGCCCAAGACGGGAACACGTACACACCAGCGATATAGCACTGCACCCCGTTGACAACCCCTGACCCCAAGTTCAAAGCCGGGTTCGCAAGGCCTTCAGTCACGGCAATGCTTTGGTCCCAGAACACCATCATGTTCCACGGCTCATGCACGCCTCTTGGTGACACACCATCAGCGTCCGGGTAAATAGTGAAATTGTCAGCGCCCTGAATACCGGCGCTTGGGTTCACCCGCAAACCGGCCCGCGACCCTTGGGTTATGGGGGTGTTCTCAATCCCAGGTGTGAAGCGGGATGTTCCATCGCGCACCATCGATTGCTGCACATACCCGGCAAACAACGGGATCAGTGTCTTGTCGCGCCACTCCGTCGCGTCCTTCAGCGTCAGCTTTGGGGATGTCGTCACGTACACGGACGGCTTCGGTGGCCGGGGAATGCCCAGCGCGTAGTTACCGCCTGAATTGTCAAACACCCGTGGGGGTGCTGAACCATCGTACTGTGTGAGGTATGTCCGCTCGCTTGAGTCGTCGTTCAGTTGCCCCTTCACGTAATCAACATATCCAGCGTCAGTTTTCCAGCCGTCTGCGTCTGATGCATGAAGCAGGTTTGTGCTTGGATCGCGTTGTGTCCGGTACAGCGTTTTTGCACCAAGGGTTGCTGCTGCAGCAACAGACGTGCCTGTTTGCTGGGTTGGCCGGAACTCGGTCGCGGTGGCAAGCAAATTGTTGTTCACCTGTGCTGCTGTGGCAGGCAACTGTCGTGCGGGCGAGCGCGGAATTTCCCCGCCAAAGTTTTCGATTTTCAGTACAGCCATCAGTCGCTCCCGGTGGGCCAAGAATCTGTCAAGGTTTGGATGTCGGAGGTGTGACCGTCAGCATTTGCTGCCACCTCGACAAGTCGCGCTCCACACTGATTGAGTACGACTCCTTGGGCAGTGGCTGTCGCAACGCAGGCTTCGTGGGAAGCGCTGGCTCCACGCAGGGCGCTGTCGGCTGCGTGTGACAACCGGCCAAGAGCATCAAGATTAGCAGCAAGATCACGGCGTAGATCGGACTGTCGAACCGCAGCCAAGCGTTCAGCTTTGTCCTTGCGCTCTTGAAGTCGAATCGTTTCAGCGTGAGCCTTTTCCACTGCGCGGACTTGGGCAGCGGCGTATTCGGTACGGAGTTCACTGAGTTTTCGTTCATAGCGGTTCTCCTGAAAAGTCCATGCTCCGGTAAACCCGGCCACAGCAGCGACTGCTGCGAAGATGACTGGCAGCGGGATCATGCCCAGCCGCCCTTGCGTTGCTGTACGCGCTGCCACACGATGTACCCGGCCATAGCGACAACAGCCACCAGTAAGGCAGGGAGTAGCCAATCGCCCAATTCAGTAACCCCATGCTTAACACCATTGATTGTGTTGATCGTTTCGCTTACCGCGGCTACCGCGGCAGTTCCACCAGTCACCGCGGAGGCACGGTTAATGGTTGATGCGGTCATGGGTGTTTCGTGATCAATTGACTGAGGCATTTGCACCTCATCAATCACCGCGGGTGTAAGGTACAGCGCAGCCTCCGCGGCCCTGCGACGTGTCAGCCCTGCATAGACCTTGCCGCCTGACTTGTTCCACAAGCTGAACGCTCTTGCCGCGGCTTGTTTGTCACCGCGGTTGTGAGCCTTGATCACAGATGACTTGCGCAGCGCACCAATACCCACATTGAACGAAAAGCTGACCAGCGCCGCAAACTCGTTTTCATTGGGTGGCAACGTACATGCCGACATAACGCCATGCTCGTATTCGACCAGTTCTTCTTTCAGCCGTGCCGCGGCTTCTGAGCGAGTCATCTTGTCGCCCATCTGCACACCTTTGGTGAAGCCGAATCCAATCGTGGGTACGTCCCCAGGTACGGGGATATAGGCTTCGCTGCGGAAACCTTCAAACTCGATGATCAGGGCAACGCCCTTTTGGTTTGTTTTCATACTCACCTCAGTACGTTGTTGCGCAAGCTCATGTCATCCTCCGGGTCTGGAATCTGATCGTCTTGTTTGCGGTGCAGTGCTTCCATTGCGGCTGCGTGCTGCTCGCGTGCGGTTCTGGCTCGCATGCGGTTTTCGGCGGGTGAGGTCACATGGGCGATGCACAGCCCATACATTGCTTCTCGGTGCTGATCTGGAGTCATGTGATCAGCCCAACCTTTTTTGCGGCGTACATCGCTGCTGCTGCAGCCGCAGCCCACAAGGCACGTTCAACCCACTTTTGTGTCTGGTTATTCAGTGGCGCAGCACCCTCAAGCCTTTCAATGCGGCTAATCAGCTTGTCGAACTTGTCGTTGATGCTGCTGATTGCGCTGAAGGCCCGTTCTAGCGCGGCATGGTGTGCCGTCTGACGTTCCTCCACAACGGCCAGTTTCGTGACGGCATCGGCCATCTTGTCCATCGAGGCTTCCATTTTTGACACCTTATGCACAAGGACTTCGATCATTGGGTCGGTGCCTCTACGTCGCATTGCGCCATCGTCGTCCATAAACTGGCTCCCTTTAAAGTCCATACATTCACCTGAAGTTTTTTGAAAGCTGTCTGCGATGCACCTCAGCTAGATAGCTCTGGTAGCAGTGCCTGTCTTGCCAGCAAAAGATCGTGTCAATCACTGGCCTGAAAAAACGCCCAAACACCTTGCCGTCACGGTCTGCGCGATACGCACGCGATGACAAGGTTTCATCGCAGCTACCCGCCAGAAGTGCATTCAGCAACTGATCTATGGCGACGGCTGTGTTCAGCAGGTACTGCATTTACAACCCCGCAGCGATGATGAACAGGTCATCCACATCGGTCTGCGTCATGCCCAGCGCAGCGCCAATGCCGTTGATGAGCGCATGTGTGCGGTGCACCTCGGCGGCGTACTCCCATTCGATTTGCGCGGCCTGCTTCTGGCCTTCGTCTGGGATATCTGCCAACACACCAGCAATCATGTTCAGTCGCCCGGTGACCAGCAGGGCCAACCGCGCTTGGCGCATAGTGACCACCTGAGGCACAGGAACAGGCGCGGGGGGTGGCGGCACGTAGTCAGCTACCCACTGGGCAACAGCCTCAGCGTCTGCGCCCTCAATAGTCACGCCGTGCTTCGCGCAATCGGCGTGGATCAGGTCTAGCTGAGTGGGGTGATAGCTGGTGCATTGCAGCACCGCACCGCTGGGGGCGATGTAGTCAATGCCAAGCCAGCCACCAAAAAACGTCAGTTGTGTGGTGGTCATGTAATGCTCCCCTTGACGAGTTGAAAGACGATTACGAGTGCATCGGAACGAGTTGCACCTTTGTTTGTCACTCGCAAAATGACTTCCGTGGCACTGTTGAAATAAGCTACTTCTACGGCGTAGCCAGTGAAACCATCTGGCCGCACAACAATGCCGTCTGTTGCAGCCAACATGGAATTTGTGAACCCAAATTCGATCGATGATCCTGCAGCCAAAGAAGCGCCGTGCATCGTGATTCGACCGCTGGGCTTTGCTGTTGCCATGACGACAGCTTGCCCCTTGCTTGTGACCTGCGTTGCCGTCCCGCCCGCGCCCGCGCCGTAGCCGAAAGGTGCTGCCACAAAAGTAGTGGTGCCGTCTACTGCGACACGCATGCGCTCCAGCCCGTTTGTGTAAAACGTTAGCGGCAGGAATGTCCCGGAGCCTCGTGTTGCTGACGAAACACGAATGTCAGTCGGAGTTGCAAGCAAGCTGGCTTCTGAGCAATTTGTCGGGTCTGCTGTATTTGACGCAAGAAAACCGGAGGTCGTAGCCGTTCCGCTTGGCAGTGCAAGCACTGTCGTATTGCTGTTCGGCGTGCTAGTTTGAAACGCCATCCGATTGGCAATCGTCGCGTTGCTGAAGTCGGCCTTGATCCTCGCGCCCGTGCTGCTTGCTGTGATGTCTCCAGTGAAGGCCGGGTTTGCAGCATTCAGCTTCAGACTCACCTGCGCCTGCAACTTGCCCAGCGCAACCAACACCGTGTCGGTGGCCGCAACAACCGTCGATGTGGCTGTGGAAAGCCCGGTCAGCACGGCA
>Ga0208916_10001114_pt1 | contig 11766 bp, 9 predicted proteins | sample DEB19_08_DNA_5_FD_184523 | JGI IMG/M metagenome (GOLD analysis project Ga0208916, IMG submission 184523) | Aqueous microbial communities from the Delaware River and Bay under freshwater to marine salinity gradient to study organic matter... | ecosystem: Environmental > Aquatic > Marine > Coastal... | reverse complement strand
AATGAAATGGGCTGCTTAATCTTTGATTAAGTAAATACTTAAGGATGGGACTTCGGTCCCATCTTTTAAATGGGTTGCGAGCAGCCTATTTAAAAGATAAAGGAATTAAATATGGGACTACCATTAGTTACAAGAGCAGAATATAAAGCCTATCAAGGTATCTCTAGTACTACTAGCGATGTAGCCATTGATACACTGATTACAAAAGTAAGTGAATTAGTTAAATCAATTTGCCGTAGAAGTTTCGTAGATTACGTAGATGAGGCAAAAGTTGAATATAGTGAGGGGGGTTCAAGCACTATTGAACTTACAGAAACTCCTATAATTACAGTTAGTAGTCTAGAGTATTCTTCAGATTATGGGGCTAATTACAGTACACTAACTGAATATACTAATTACGTACTATCTAAAACACAAAATAATCTAAGACCTATTTTAGTAGTTAGCCCTCCTCCTGAAGTTATAGGATATATACCATACGGTAGTAGATCAAACCCTATATTCCCAGAAGCCATTAATGGCTATCGTATTACATATACTGCAGGTTATGAAACCTTACCAGAAGATTTAAAGCTTGCCGTACTTGACCTCATTGCTTATTATATCAAGAATGACTCAGCTGTACATACTCATAAATTAGCTCAACCTAATACTATGCAAGTAGAATATATTACTAGCACTAATCTTCCCGCACATATTAAACGTATATTAGATTTGTATACTGCGAGTTATAATTAATCATGGGATATGCCGCAGCACAGGCTCATATAGAGAAAGCAGCTTATGATAGTATTAGCGGAAAATTAGGTAATACTGGGAAAGCTATTAAAAATATACGAGAAAGTATGGACATAAAGCCTGCTATATTGAATATTGATAAAAATACTTTTGCTATTAATATTAAGAATACAGGAGATAATACAACTAAACAAGAGTTAGATTATCAATACCATATATTTATAGATTTAATTAAGCATAGTCTAGGCACTTCTAGAATATTCGAAAGCTTGGAAAAGGCAAGTCTTATACTTACAAAAGAGGGGCTACAAGAATATCTCTGTATACTAATATTAAGTGGTGAAAGAGCTTCATTAATAGGTAATACTACTAATGATATACGTACTACCTTAACTGCAGTAGTTAAACATCCACAACTAGTTGATACTAGTTTTGGTACTGGTAAAAGGATTAAAGTAGATCCAGAAACAGGTGAAGTTCTTAGTGTAAGTAAAGCAAGAATCTCAATATTAGAGATAGGGCACACGGGGTTTAATACTCCTCTTATTGAAAAACTTAATTCAGTAATAAGTGGTAGTGATGATAGCGTTTTAAGGACTTCCTTAAATTCAGTTATTAATAGACTAGGCACTGTACAGTCCGAACTAAAATACACGTTTCTTAATACTTCCAATAATACGTTTTTGGGTAAAGCTGTACTAGAGGTTATTCAACCATATAATCTTAATGCAAAATTTGCTAAACTAGAGACAGCTTTATATAATGAAGCTGTCCGAGCTGTTGCATATAGTTTAAAATTAGAAAACGTACCTGGATCTAATACCCTTATACAAGACGGTATACAGTTTGGTATAGATAAGGTAGTATCTGGCATTACAGGTGTTACCCGTAATAATATAAAAAAGCACCCTGTTGTAGTAGGTAAAATTAAATTACCAAAAATTAGCCCTAAAGTAACTGCTACCTCTTATAAAACTCCCGTTGTTGGTGTAAGCACTCCAATTAGAACTACCAAAGGCAACTTTTACTCATTAGCTAGTCTACAGCAGCTTATTAACGATAGCTTACAGAACGTAATATCCGCTAATATGGGCAGCGGATCTTCGTCCAGTACCCTAAACTACCAAACTGGACGCTTCGCAGCGTCAGTTAACGTAGAGCGTATGAGTCAGAGTAGGGAAGGTATGATTACAGCTTTTTACAGCTATATGAAGAACCCCTATCAAACATTTGAACCAGGATACGCTCAGGGTTCTCCAAAAACAAGAGACCCTAAACTGCTGATTGCTAAGTCTATTAGAGAAATCGCAGCAACCAAGGTTGGAAATAGATTAAGGGCAGTATCAGTATGAGTCGTAGAACAAGTATTTTAAAAGCATTAGTTGAAAAATTTAAGCTTATTGATGGTAATGATCCTTATAGTATTAATATCTATAATAATGCTTATCCTATTATTCGTTTCTGGGATGAAGTTAACGATTTCCCGTGTATATACGGGTCAACAGGTTCTGAATCTAGAGAGTATCTACCCGGTGGTTTTGTATGGGCATACTTAGGTATTAGTCTTAAGTTATACTGTAAGGGCGAAGATGCTCAACTACAGCTAGAAGCATTATTAGAAGACATTGAAACTGTTATTACAGATAATAGAGTTTTAATCTATGACATTGATAAAAACTATGAAACTACTGAAATCTTAGTAGCTTCTATAACTACAGATGAGGGCTTACTAGCCCCGTACGCTGTTGGTGAAATAAACTTACAGGTACGGTATCAACTGATGTAAGTATAGGTAGACTTAATAGTCTATTAATTAATCGTGTCTTTAGTATGCGTACAGATAAATATCTAGTCAAATGCGACAGACACATAAAAATAAAGGAATAGACAAATGGCAACATTTAATCTAGTTAGAAATAGTAGAGTTTTATTTACTACAAACGTTTCAGCAGGTACAGGCCTTGTAGCAGCTAGCGGATTTACCGCAACTAATGCACAAGAATTACAAGTACTTGATGGATTTACTTTCTCACAAGCATCTAATGCTGATACAATTAATATCAGTGAATCAGGTTCTACACCTGTTCGTGGTCAGCGCTCTTTCAATACCAGTTTAGGTAATGTAGAGTTCTCGTTCTCCACATATATCCGCCCTTTCTTAAGTACAACAGTCAAAGCTGAAGAATCTCACCTTTGGAATGCACTTTTATCTAATACAGCTATCGGAGCTACTCCTGCCTCTATAGCCACTACTATTACTGCTGTAACACTAGTTGGTTCATTAGTAACTATAACAGGTACAGGCTTTACAGCTATGGTACCTGGAGAAACTGTAGTACTCAAAGGTATCGTAGGTGTAGGCGCTAGTCAGTTTAATTCTGCAATTAAGATTGTAACTAGTTCTACAACTTCTATTACTGCTACATACTTAACTACCCCTACAGCTACTTTAACTGCAGCTAACTGGACTTCTACAGTAACGTTTAATCGTACTGCTTGGAATGATAATGCTGCAATTACTGCTGACCTAGTAGGTACTCCAGGTATTCCAGTAGCTTACTCTGAAGTTACTACAGCTACTTCTAATAAAAATCAGTTGCTACCTTTTGGTATGATTATTACAGTTGACAACATTACTTATGTAATTGACAACTGTGCATTAGATCAAGCAGTTATTGACTTCGGTCTAGACGGTATTGCTACTGTAGCTTGGACTGGTAAAGGAACTGCACTACGTCAATTAGCTACTAATGTGGCTTACGTAGGTACAGGCACTCTTACTCTAAGTGGTGGATTAACAGGTTCTGCTACAGGTAAGAATGTTACAGCTAATTTTATTACTAATAAACTATCTACTGTTACTATGAAAAGTAATATTGGTGGTACTGGTGGTACAAATTATAACTTAGCGCTTACTGGTGGTTCAATTACAATTGCTAATAACATTACGTATATTACACCTGCTAACTTAGGTGTTGTTAACTTAGCTATTGGTTACTATACAGGTACACGTGCTATTTCTGGAAGTATGAATGCTTACTTACGTACAGGTACTACAAATAGTGCTGGTTTACTAAGTCAATTACTTGCCGATTCTGCAACAACTGCAGGTGTAGAACCTAAGTTTAAGTTACAGATCGAAATTGGTGGTGCTACAAGTGGTACTCGCGTAGAGGTTATGGCTGATGGCGCATTCCTACAGATCCCTACTATTGATGCTCAAGCAGTTATGTCTACGATAATTAACTTTACTGCACAAGGTACTGAGTCTGTACAGTCTTCTACCTCTGGTTACGATATTGAGAATACAAACGATCTAGAAGTTCGTTACTTCTCAGTTTAATTTTCTCTCGGTACCGGCTTGATCACCGGTACCTCTTTTTAACTAACTTATAATATATAACATGGCTGATAATACAATCTCCTTAAAGTCTCTCCTTGTACCTTCAAAAGAGGTAGAGTCAGAATATCCTGGTATGCCAGGTTTCAAAGTAAAGCTTACCTTTCTTTCCCGTGAAACTTTAGTTTCAATTCGTAAAAAGTCTACTAAGACTGTATTTAAGAATCGTCAACCCGTCGAAGAATTAGACGATGAACTATTCTTAAAACTATACGTTGCAGCAACTGTAAAAGGTTGGTCAGGTTTTAAGTATGCTTACTTAGAAAAACTAGCTCCTGTTGATGTGAGCGGTAAAGACTCAGAAACTCTATTAGAGTATTCTGAAGATAATGCTTTAGCAATTATGAAATCATCAACTGATTTTGACGGATTTGTATCAGAAGTGGTATCAGACTTGGGAAACTTTTCCAAGAGCAGTTCGAAAGCCTAACTGCTGACCTTAAAAGTTATCTAAATAATGCAGATCAGGGAGTTTCTAAAGAGCAGTACTATGAAATCTGTGCAGCTCTAGGAAGTGAACCATTAGACTCCGAAATTCCTGTGGAATTCGAGGATATGCCCGATCTTGCTCAATTATCCTTAACTATATATGAAACACTTAGAGATGAGTGGGACTATATGGGAGGTAATTATATTGGAAAAAGCTTATTAAATCTTTTTCAAGTATTTGAATTGTACGATGTACCTAAAGATGAACACATTTTAGTATATAAAATAATCAGTACTATAGATAATGAAAGACGTTCTATATTAAGAGCTAAGAGTAAATAGTAAAAGCCTCGTATGAAAATACGGGGCTTTTTTACGCCCATGAAAAATTATACTTGACGTAAGCCGCCCCATATGATATAATAGGGGTACTTCAGAAATGCGCGTGCATTTCTGCTATGGTTTGGGAGATATAATGGCTGATAATAAAACGGTATATACAGTTGAGTTACAGGATAATGGTAGTATTAAGGCAAAAACTGCTGATGCCAAACAATTCAATAATGAGATAGGAAAAAGTGCTGGTATTAGTAAGGCTGTTAAAGCTAGCTACCAGTCATACGATCAAGCTCGCGCAGGTGGCGGCACAGGTGCCGCAGGTCGCGACTTTGCAAAAGAATCACAAGGTCTTGGTGGGCTGGTACGTGTGTACGCTACCTTTGCTGCCAATATCTTTGCAGTATCCGCAGCTTTTACTGCACTAAGTAATGCCGCTGATACAGCTAATTTAGTTAAAGGTTTAGACCAAATAGGGGCTTCCTCTGGAAAAAACCTAGGTACCCTAGCTAAGAAAATTACTGAAGTTACTGATGGCTCAGTATCTATGCGCGAAGCTATGACGGCTACAGCACAAGCTGCTGCTGCAGGTATGAGCTCAAATGATATTTTAAAAATGGCTAAAGGTGCTAAACAGGCCTCTCAAGCACTTGGTATTGATATGTCTGACGCTCTTAGCAGACTATCAAGAGGTATCACAAAGATTGAGCCAGAATTACTAGATGAACTAGGCATTTTTGTACGTGTTGATAAAGCAGCACAAGATTATGCAACTTCAATAGGTAAGCCTGTCTCTGCTCTTACGGAATTTGAAAAACGTGCTAGCTTTTCTACAGCAGTTCTTACTCAACTTGATAAGAAGTTCGGTAGTTTAGATATTAGTGCCAATCCTTATACTCAGCTATTAGCTAGTTTAAAGAACGTCACTACTGCTGGTTTAGATATGACTAATAACTTTCTAAGTCCTGTAATACGTCTATTAGCAGAGCACCCTACAGCACTAATGATAGTTTTAGGAGCTATTGCATCTACATTACTTAAACAAGCTATTCCTGCAATAGGGGCTTGGAGAAAAGAACTTAATGCTTCTAGAGAAGCTATAGAAGCACACGCTTCTGAAACTAAACATTTATACGACACTTATCGCGCAGGTCAAATAGATGCCGATTTATCTAAACAAGCTATGGCTTTTAAAGCAGCCTCTACTGCTGCAGATAAGCACTATGATGCCCTGAATACTTTAGATGGTTTAAATAAACGTACAAGTTTATACAAAGGTGTAAAAAGTTTTGTAGAAGACCCTACTAGTGCAAAAGCTACTGCATTACAAACTCAAGCAGATGCTAGAGCTGAAGTACTAAAAGCAGAAGCTGTTAAAGGTACTACTGAAGTACGTGCTAAAGCTATAGCAGAAGAACTAGATGGTATAGCCAAACTTAAGCCTGCTATTACTGACTTAGATAAAGCTACTCAGAATTTAAATAAGACTAAGTCTGAATATAAGGGTGTTAGTACTGGTTACTTTTCGCTGGCAGCTATGTACGAAAGAATAGACGATGCAGCTAAAAAATCTGCAAAAAGTATACAGATAGTATCTAATGCTGTAGAGAATGCACAGTTTGGGCCTCTATTAGCTATTTCTATGGCAACAAGAGAAATTGTAGCAGCATACGGGGCTAAGCAACTAAGTGCCATAGGTACTTTCTTTACCGCAATTAAAGCCGGTTCTGCTATAGCGATGGTAGGTTTAAATACTTTATTAGCAGGTATGTCAGGTATTTTAAATGTTATTGGTGTAGTAATTGGTTTTGTAGCCTTACTAACCTCTGCTTTTAGTAATAATGCTAGAGAAGCTTCTAAATTCTCTTCTTCTATCGAAGACTTAAAAGCATCTTTTGATAATATTGATAGAACAATAAGTATTATCGCCAAAAAGGATCCATTAGCTCAAATGGGCATAGAATCTACACAAGCTAGAGCTAATGCTTTTATGGAGTTAACAGATAAATTAAACGATTCAGCAGGGGCTTTTACAAAACTACAAGAAAAAAGTACTAATTGGATAGACTCTTCATTAGACTTTATTAAAGGCGTAGTAAATATGGATGCCGCATCTGTATTAGCTGAACAAATGGCGGGTTCTGTAGATAAAGCTTTAAATTTACTAGATGACCCTACTAAAAAAGAAGCATTAAGAGCTAAATTGAGAGATACACTAGGTATATCTACCTTAGGTAAAGATGCTATTAAGGAGTCTTTAAAAGATTCTTTGAAAAAGGGTGACACATCTAAAGTATCTACTTTTGATAAGAATATTGCAGAAGCTGGTAGAGCAGCCGCTAGTTCCGCATCTGATTTAACAAACTATAGTAATGCTATTACTACAGCTGTTAAAAGTAACCAAGAGTTTTTAAATTCATTTAATTTAACAGACTCTTTAGCTAAACTAGGTATTAATTTAATTGCTGTAGGTACTGCCTTAGAGTCTATTACAAGCTCTTCTGAAAACTCTCAAAAAGCTCTAATAGACTTAATGGGCGATACTAAGAAAATGGCTTTATTTGGCGAAGACTTTGCACTGGGTTTATTAAAAATCAGAGATGCTTATACAGAAAGCTCTGCAGGTGTATATAATTTCACACAAAAACTTGAAGCAGAAAAACAAAAGCTAATAGAGCTACAAGAAGTACAAAAAGCAGGCCCGGGCTTCTTAGATAGTCTTATAGTAGGTAGAAATAAAACACGTAATATACAGGCTGCAAATGTAACTGAACAGACTAAAAAGGTACTTTTAACTAGCGAAAAGCAGTCTCAAGAAGTAGATAAGTTTACTCAAGCTAATGTTAGTGCACAGGAACTTATTACTAAAGGTATGCAGAAAGCTTTTAAGGACGGTGGCGATTATATAGCTATGTCTTTAAAGAATGCAAGTGAACAAGCTGCCATAACAGTACTTAAAGGCGGGACTTCTGGATTGACTGGAACAGCGGCACTTACTGCAAATGAAAAAATAGCTCAAGCTGGTGATAAAATACAGTTAAGAGTCATCGATGTTAACTTAGAGCAGATAACTATTCAAAGTAAGTTAAATAATACTATTGAACAAGCAAATAACTTGCAAAGACTAACACTAGCTAAAAAGACCTATGGAGAGAGCTCCCTAGAAGCAAAAGTTGCTGAAACAGCTCTAACAGTATCTGAAAGCATAGGTAAAGCACTTAACTCTAAAACTGGCGGTATAGCTTCTGCCCTTGCAGCAGGCGGCGCCCCAAGAGCTTCTGAAATAGACGTAAAAGTTGCTTCAGGATTACGAGGCGTGGAGCTAGCTAGAGCTAGTACAATGGCTGCTAAAACAGCCGTTTTAGCAGGAGCAGGAGCTAGAGCAGCAGGACTAGCTGGTACTATGCCTACTGAAGTAGCAAAAGAAACTACTATACCTAAAATAGCTCAAGAGAAAGCACTAAATGCTTTGGTTATGGAGAGATCAGACATATATAAAGATCTAATAGGTAGTCAGAGTGTTGAGATGGTTGAAGCGCGTAATAAACTGGATGTTTATAATTTAGCTTTAGAGGCTTCTTCTAAAGATGCTGAACAACAGGCTAAAATTATAGGTCTACAAGCGCAAATAAATATTATAGCTCTTTCAGCAATAGAACCGGAATTGAAAAATCAACAAATACTTGAAAAAACTAAACAATTACGGGAAAGCATTTTAGATAAAGGTAAACTAGAAAATCTAGAGTTAAAAGGTGGAATAGCGATACAAAAAGCCAAAGAAGATGCTTTAGTTAAAGAATTGTCTATCAAAGTAGCTATTAGAGATCTAAATTCAACTATTAAATTAGGGGAATTAGATATATCTGATGCAATTAGTGCAAGAGACCTAGCTAGTGGTAAAATTACCGAAGATCAAAAAAATCAGATTGATAATGCTAATGTAATTGCAAGAATAGAGTCAGATACAGCAACTCAAAAAGCTGTTAATGCAGATAAAAGTACCGCACTTACTAGAACGTATAATGCCGCGTTCTCTAAACTAGCAGAAACAGATTCTGCTGGACAACAGCAGCTACAAGATGACTATATTACTAATATGAGTCTATTAGATATTTCAAACTCAAAAATTAATACAATGGCTGATAATAAACTAAAGGTATTAGACATTAGTAAGAAAATATCTACACAAGAGCAAGGTGTTCAAAGTATACTATTAAAAGGTATTAATGACATGTCCGATGCTATGGTAGACTTCGCCTTTACAGGAAAACAAAGTTTCGGTGATATGATTAGCTCTATGTTACTTGGTTTAGCTAAGCTACAAATGCAACAGATGCTTAATAAGTCATTATCGGGCATAGGTGTTGGAGATGCAGCTTCCTGGATAAGTAATCTAATGGGTGGTGGCAGTAGTGGTGGAGGTTCTGTAGATACATCTATTGGAGATGCTGGCAGAGCTTTTGCTAGACAAGCAAAAGGCGGTGCATGGGATTCTGGAATTCAGAAGTTTGCTAAAGGCGGATCATTTACTAACTCCATTGTAAATTCCCCAACTTTATTCAAGTTTGCACAAGGAACAGGTTTAATGGGTGAAGCCGGTGCAGAAGCGATTATGCCTTTAAAACGTGATGCTCAAGGTAACTTAGGTGTTCGTTCAGGTCAAAGTGGTGGAGATACAAATGTAGTAGTTAATAACTATTCTACAGCTCCTGCTACTACCAAGGAAACTAAAGACTCTCGCGGTAATCGTCGTATCGAAGTAACTATCGGTGATATGGTTGCAGGAGAAATTGGTAGAGCCGGCTCTGCCGCACAAGGCTCCATTAGAAATACTTTTGGACAGAAACCACAATTATTAAGGAGATAAATGGCAGCCTCATATACTTGGCCACCTACTCTACCACAGCAAGTCGAACGGGGGTTTTCAGAAACCGTAGGTTTAAATGTTCTAAGAACACCTATGGATGCTGGGCCCTCTAAGATACGTCGTAGATCAGCTCGCCCACAAACACTATCAGTTACATTTTTAATGACTACTGCACAGGTAGCTATTTTAGAGAACTTTATACTTAATACTATCCTAGGTGTATCTAGATTTTATTTTACTCATCCTAGAAAGCAAACTCAGGTTGAAACTCGAATTGTATCTGCCTCAGATGGGGCATACTTTACCTCAACATATAGAGCCCCAGGATACTGGGGAGTTACTCTACAATTAGAAATATTACCATGAGTAGACTCGGTACGTTAAGCCCACAAGCTATAAAAGCAATGTTTAGTACAGAATCTAGTGAGATTCTAATAGTTTTACTAACTATTAAAAGTAATAGCTCTATAGGATTACCTACCGATATTTGCTTAGCAGATAATTTTACACAAAGATTATCTGCTTTGGAAACCCCAGATGAAGTATATTATGGGGTTATAAGTAATTCTATTACTTATAATTTCATACCTATGGAAATTGTACTACCTAATGATGATGATACTGCAGCACCTCGTTGCAGTATTACTATACATGATGTTACTAGATATATAATGCCTGCCATGCGTCAAATTACTGGTGCACCAGATGTAACACTTACATTAGTATTAAGTAGTTCCCCAAATACTATAGAAGCACAGTTCTCCGGTTTTAAATTAACTAATATTAGTTATAATGCCGATACTGTAACCGCAGAACTAACTATGCCAAGTTTAGAAGTAGAGCCCTTTCCAATGCACTGCTTTACACCGGCATATTTTCCAGGATTATTTTAATGTGGCATAATAAATATATAGGTATACCTTACCAAGAAAAAGGTCGCTCATTAGAAGGAGCAGATTGCTGGGGTTTATCACGTTTAATCTATAAGAACGAGTTTGATATTGACCTACCTAGTTTTTCTGATAATTATGCTCACGAAGATACTGAGCGTATTGCAGAATTAATGATACAATATCGTGAAGGCTGGGAAGATACCAAGGAACCTAAATCAGGTGATATGGTACTATTTAGAGTATTAGGGCATATTTCCCATATTGGAGTTATGATAAACGATAAACAGTTTATTCACTCTAGACAGGGGCAAGATGCTGCTATTGATAATTTAAGTAATTCTCGTTGGACACATAGAGTTGCAGGAATCTACACATATAGTGAAAATTCTAAAGAGGTTATGCTAACTAAGCCTACTGCATTTAGTGCTATTCATGCTAACTTTAAACCCGGAATGAATTTAGGTGAGATTTTAAAACAAGTAATTGAAGATAATAAAATACCTCTTTCTATGGAAAGTCAGGTAATGATTTTTATAGATGGAGAAGCAATTACCAGTATTACAGATAAAAATTTAGTACCCAAAGAAGGTCAACTAGTAGAGTATAGACTAGTACCGGGTAAGGATGCTTTAAAAATAGTTTTAATTATTGCAGTAATTGCAGTATCTCAAGGTATGGCTGCAGGTCTCGTAAGTAGCATGGGTATTACTACAGCAGCAGGTTTTAGTGCATCATTTATTGCAGGAGCCACGTTTGCTGCTTCTGCAGTAATTTCTTTAATTGGTATGACACTGGTAAATGCAATTTTTCCAGTACGTCCTCCTGATGCTATACCGGATGCCGGATCCAGTAACCCACAGTTAATGTTTACTGGAGCACGTAATACAGCTAATCAGTATCAACCTATTCCCGTAGTTTTAGGTCAGTATAGGATCGTAGCACCTTGTGCAGCAACTAACTATCTAACTGTTAATACTGATACAGCCTTTTTAAAGATGTTATTAACTTGGGGATATGGCCCTGTAGATATTACTGATATGCGTGTAGGCGCTACGTTATTGACAGACTATAAATTAGCTGATGCAACAGCACTACCTGCATTG
>Ga0208916_10001112_pt1 | contig 11785 bp, 11 predicted proteins | sample DEB19_08_DNA_5_FD_184523 | JGI IMG/M metagenome (GOLD analysis project Ga0208916, IMG submission 184523) | Aqueous microbial communities from the Delaware River and Bay under freshwater to marine salinity gradient to study organic matter... | ecosystem: Environmental > Aquatic > Marine >... | reverse complement strand
ACAAGTCCAAACTCAACAAGCGCACGGTGGAGGCGCTCATCAAAGCCGGCGCGTTTGACAACCTGCACCTGAACCGCGCCGAGCTGCTGGCCTCTGTAGACCGCGCCTTCGAATTCTCTGCCGCCACGCAGGCCAATGCCAACCAAGGCGGGTTGTTCGACATGTCGGACTCGCATGCGGCCAGCACGCAAGAACCGCCGCTGGTCGAAGCCATCCCTTGGGGTGTGAAAACGCGGCTGACCTACGAAAAAACGGCGGTTGGCTTTTATTTGTCGGGCCATTTGTTTGACGCGGTCGAGCTCGAAGTGCGCAAGTTTGCCAAGCGCAAGATTGAAGACTTGATCGATTCACGCGAGCCGCAACTCATTGCGGCGATCGTCAATGACTTGCGCGTCATCAACGGCCAGCGCGGCAAACTGGCCTTGTTCAAGCTCGACGACAAGACGGCCGTGATTGAAGCCACCGCCGATGAAAACGTGCTCAACGCCCACCGCAACCAGCTCAAAGACGATGAACTCGTCATCGTTCAGGCCAGCTTGCAGCCAGACCGTTTTGCCGGCGGTTTTCGCCTGAAGGTCACACAGGTCTGGGACTTGGAAGAAGCACGTTGCCGCTTCGGAAAATACCTCCGTGTGGCTGTCAACGGCAGCGCACCCGACATTCCACGCCTCGTCAAAGACTTCCCGCCTAGGCGAGAGATTTCCGCGTTGGATGAGAGCGAAGTCTTGCGCGGCTTGTCAGTGCGCTTAAGCCTGCGCCGCGATGGCGCGACGGCTGAACTTCAACTCGGCGACGCTGCGAAGTTCTACCCAACAGACGCCGCGCTGGCCAGCTGGATGGCGCAGGCGGACAAGGGTTTGGCGCAGGTAGTTTACGAGTAGGCTGGTGAGTCCACCCAGGCCGCAAGCGTTTAGCCGCGCACAACAATAAGAAGCGATTCATGTCTAACGCCGTCAGCCCTCCTGCTTGGTCTCAGTTGATCCAAGACCACGCCCGAACCCATCCCAAAGTCTTGGTTGGTTTTGGTATTTCCTTGCTGGGCGTGGTGGCGCTGTTGTTGCAGGGCGAGGTTTGGTTGAATGCCGCTGGAAATGACACCGTTCGGTGGGCCTTGTGGGGTGGCCTGGCGGGTTTGCTGGCCACCACCTTGGGGGCCATGCCCGTGCTCTTTTTGAGTGGCTTAAAGCAGAAAACCGAAGACGTGATGCTCGGGGCTGCTGCCGGCATGATGCTGGCCGCCGCGGCTTTTTCTTTGTTGCTGCCGGGTCTTGCGGCCGGCGAAAAATTCACCGGCACTGCTGTGGGTGGCGCTGTGTTGGTTGTCTTGGGCATGGCGCTGGGCGTCATGCTGATGCTGGGGTTGGACCAGTTCACGCCGCACGAACACGCTCAAACAGGTCCTTGTGGCCCTGGCAATGAACGTTGTAATCGGGTTTGGCTCTTTGTCATGGCGGTGGCCATTCACAACTTGCCAGAAGGGATGGCCGTCGGCGTGAGCTTTGCGCAAGGCGACTTGAGCGTCGGTTTGCCCTTGGCCACCGCGATCGCCCTGCAAGACATTCCTGAAGGACTCGCCGTCGCCATGACGCTGCGCTCCATTGGCACCAGCGCCTGGAAGTCGATTGGCGTTGCCGCATTGGGTGGTTTGCTGGAACCCATCGGTGCGTTGATCGGGGTCAGTCTGGTCGGCAGTTCGGCCATGGCTTACCCGGTGGGTCTGGGCTTGGCCGCTGGCGCGATGCTGTTTGTGGTCTCGCATGAGGTCATTCCCGAAACCCACCGCAACGGCCATCAAACGTCGGCCACGATTGGTTTGATGGTTGGCTTTGCCATCATGATGGTGCTGGACACGACGCTGGGTTGACGCGTCAGCCGACGCCAGTGTGATAGTTTCAGATTGCTTCCTCGGGTTTTTCTCTGAAAATAATGCGTGCCGGAACACCCACGGCCAGAGCACCTGCCGGGACATCGCAGAGGACCACTGCGTTGGCGCCGATCTCGGCATCGTTACCGATTTGCACCGCACCTAATATTTTTGCGCCAGCGCCAATGTTCACGCGACTGCCAATGTGAGGTGCCTCCAGCGGCCTGTCCATGCGCCGGTTGCCAATGGTCACACCCTGGCGAATGATGCAGTCATCGCCGATCACGGCATTGCCATGGATCACGATGGCGCCGGAATGTTCGATGACCAATCTGCGGCCAATTTTGGCTGCCACACCAATCGTCACACCACACAAAATTTCAGCAAGTTTGGCCAGCACGCCATGCAAAAAACCGAGCGGATAGCGCACGAGTTTGGAGTGAAATCGGTAACGCAAATGCCCGAATCGGTAAACTTGCAGCGCCCAAAATCCCAATGAAAAAATACCTTCGCGCGCTACGCGCAAGTCTTCAAAAAAAACCATTGAGTCAAGCCCGATCAAGATGGCAGGCCAACAGGCAGTGGTGAGTTGATCATTCGGTATTTTTTGAGCAGATCAATCCCGATACCGCGTCATCACATACTCACCTGGTGCAGGCCCGACTGAATCCAGGGGCGATAGCTGGCGTGCCGGTGCCATGCCGCTGCCATGCGCCACCAGCCACTCATGCCATGAGGGCCACCAAGAGCCGTTGAAATGCGGTGCTTGTTGCTTCCACGCTTCAGGTGATAGCCGTCGATCGGTCGCTTTGGTGAGCAGCAACTGGTAGTCACGGCCGGCATGACCTGGCTCTGACACCACGCCGGCGTTGTGACCACCACTGGTCAAGACAAAGGTCACATCAGCACGCACCAAGCGCTTCACTTTGTAGGCCGAGCGCCAAGGGGTCACGTGGTCTTTCAAGGTGCCCACAGCGAATATCGGCAACTCCAGGTCGCCGAGCGAAACGGGCTCGCCCAGCACCTCGTAGCGTCCCTCGGCCAGATCATTGTGCAGGTACAGGCTGTGCAGGTAGTTGGCGTGCATGACTGCCGGCATGCGCGTGACGTCGGCATTCCACGCCATCAAGTCGTTTGGCACGTCTGGCTCGCCCAGCAGGTATTCACGCATGCGTGCAGACCACACCAAGTCGCGCGCTCTCAAGAATTGGAACGAGCCCGCCATTTGGTGACCGGTCAAAAAACCACGCTCGGCCATGATGTCTTCGATCAGGGCGACCTGCGCTTCATCGAGCAGCACGCCCATCTCGCCGGCGTCACGAAAGTCCAGCTGGGCCGCCAGCAGAGTCATCGATGCCAGTGGTGCAATCGGCGCATGGTGCACACCGCCGGGTCTGGCCAGTGCCGCTGCGGCCATGGTCAGCAGCGTGCCACCCAAGCAATAGCCGACGCCGTGGATAGGGATACCGCCGCATCTTTCGGTGATGACCGCCAGCGATTCCAGCACCCCAAGTTCCACGTAGTCTTGCATGTCGAGCAGCGCGTCAGACTCATCTGGGTTGCGCCACGACAGCATGAACACGGTGTGCCCTTGGTCTACCATGTAACGCACCATGGAGTTGTGCGGAGAAAGATCAAGAATGTAGTATTTCATGATCCACGAGGGCACGATGAACAGTGGCTCGCGTTGCACTTTGCGCGTGGTAGGCGTGTATTGAATCAACTCCACAAGATGGTTGCGGTACACCACTTCACCGGGTGTGCAAGCAACTTCCTGCCCCGGACGGTAAACATGTTCTTCTGGTTTGAGGGGTGACAGACCCTGACTTTGGCGCCAGTCGTCATACGCATGGGCTGCACCGCGTAACAAATTAGCGCCCTGACTGTCGAGGGTGGTTTTGATGACTTTGGGATTCGACCAAGGCCAATTGCTGGGTGCCAACATGTCCAGCCATTGCCGCGACAACAGCTGCACCATGTCTTCGTGATGGTGCTCCATGCCGCGCAGCACGGTGGCTTCTTTCCACCACGTTTCAGCCACGCCGTGTGTGCTGGCCAGCGCGCAGAAGGGCCACGTTTGCCACTCTTTGTCGGTATAACGCGGATCCGCCGAGGGATCGCCTTTGCCGATGAGCGCATATTGAATCGCCAGCATCAGAGCAATGCTTCCCTGTGTTGTCAAACGCGACAAGGTGCCCGGTGAGGCTGCCAAGTGGCTGGCCCAGTCAGCCAGAGCCAAACCCAATGACACGGGTGACAAGCCGCCTGTCATCGGCACCATGCTCATCCGTGATCTGTGGTCAAGGACGGCCGCGGCTTCAATAGCAGAGTTAGGGTGCGCCGTTCTTTCAAAAAACGAGCGAACATCGCCGCGCCGCCGGAGGCCCTTGGCGGAGATTCGCTCCATTGCAGAATTCCTAGGAATTAACTCACGGACTGGATTCTCCTTGCGGATCTCAGTTGTCGGCATGTCGGATTTCTTTTTCAAAACGTATCAATATTTAAAAATACTTGGAATGGGCTGATCGGAGTGCGCGTCGACATACAAATGGAAACCAGTTTCATGGGCAGCCGGGGAAATATTTGCCGGGCTTGTTCGACGTGGTCTGTAGGCCAGTCGCTTCAGTTCGCCGATTTTTTTCAGGCCATCAACACCTTGGGCGCTGTGGGCGTGATGTGGGCTGATGCAGCCGTTGACTGAGTTCACTACACTTGAGCTCTTTTTTCGAAGCCTGACTCAGCAGGCACTGCACTCACCTTACCCATGCGCCATGACCTGCCGGCCACGCCCGATGATTCGCCTGTTGACATCGTTTATCTTTGGGTAGACGGACAGGACTTGGGCTGGCGCGCCAAACGCCGCCATGCGATGCGAAAGCTCGGCGCTGACGGCAGCGAAGCGATTGCCAAGTTTGGCAACGTTGAAGGGCGTTTTCGTGACAACGACGAACTTCTCTACAGTTTGCGTGCGCTGGAGAGGTTTTTTCCAGACCACGGCCACATCTATCTCGTCACCGACGGACAGACGCCCGACTGGCTGAAAGCGTCCGACCGCATGACGCTGGTAGACCACCGTGAACTGATCCCCGAAGTCTCATTGCCAACCTTCGACTCCAGCAATATCGAGTCCTACATTCACCGAATTCCGGGGCTCTCCGAGCGTTATTTTTATTTCAACGATGACGTTTTTTTCGGTGCTCCCGTCAACCTTGATGACTGGTTCTGGCCCGGTGGTTTTTACGTGACTTGGTCTGACGACCCGGAAGTCTCTGATGATGTTTTGCAAACCGATGCGACTGCACCCGAGAACGCCTGCAGGTTGTCGAATCAATGGCTGGCCCACAAAGCGGCCACTTTGCCTGTGTCGGGCATCGTCGCCAAGCCACGACGGGCCATGGACCCACTTTACAAAAGCACTTTTCGGACTTTTGCGCATTCGCCTCGGCCCATGCTCAAGTCGCTGCTCTGGGAGCTTGAAGAAGAAGCCGTCGAACTTTTTGAAGGCGTCCGCTCGACCGTGTTCAGGATCTGGGACAAGCCCACCATCGTCTCGGACTTTGTGCTTCGCTGGGCGCTGGCGCATGGCATGGCCCGCGTCAAAAACTACCGACACCGTTATGTGTCTACTGGCGAACTCGATCAGGGTGCGGAGCTCAAATTGCTCGCCGAGCAATTTGGCGCGCTTGATTTTTTCTGCATCAACGACACCACTGACGATGCCCATGCCGAAGATCCGCGTTTGGAAAATGTGAAAGCGTCCTTGCGGCTGATGTTGTACAAACCCTCGGAGTTTGAACGCCGCCTGCAGGCCGAAGTTTCAGTTGACGCCTGTCCAACGGCCCTTGCTTGAGCGCAGGACAGTTGCCTGGGTCAGAGTGGCTTCCACGTGGGTTCAAAAAATGGTGCGGGCACCATGATCTTCGAAGTCTGGCTTTGCAACAAGGGCAGCATCTTGACGACATAGGCTTGCCAGTTCGCGTCCTTCCCCAACTCGCTGCGGCGATGGGTGCGGTCTGCCAGATCTTCATAAGCCCACATGTGGACGATCTGGTTCAACTCGCCGATATCGGTGTAGTAGTAGCCGACCATGCGCCCGAGAATGCGCAGCTGAATCTGCAGGCCTTCTTTTTCATACAGACTCAGATAGTCCCGCCATTTGCCGGGATGCGTGGTGTAAGTGCGTTGTTCGACAAGCATTTGTTTCAGACTTTCGCAAAGTTCTCAAGGTGGGAGGTGCCCTGACCGGGGCAGCGCATGGGCCAACAGATACGACCTGCCGGCCCAGCACGCATCACATGGCGGGCTTGTCGCTCATGGCTTTCAGGTTGTCTTTGAGGGGTTGGCTCATGGGCAGGCTCAAGTTGGTCCCTTTTGGCGGAATGGGAGACTCAAACCACTTGCTGTACAGCTTGGTAAATTCACCGGACTTCATGAGGCGGGCAATCGCACCGTCCACCAGTTCCTTGAACTCGGGGTCGTCTTTGCGCAGCATGCAGGCGTAGGGTTCCACTTGCAGTGAGTCGCCGACGACTTGCAGTGACGCTGGATTTTTTGAGTTCGCCATCAAACCAAACAGCAAAATATCGTCCATGGCAAAGGCGGCGGCGCGGTCACTTTCAACCAACAGCAAGGAGTCGTCGTGGTCTTTGCCCAGGATGACTTGCATGTCCAAGTTTTTATCGGCGTTGTACTTGCGGATGACCTGGGCGTTGGTGGTGCCGGTGGTGCTGGCCACGGTTTTCTTGGCGAGGTCAGCGTAGTTTTTGACACCTGACGTTTTCTTGGTCAGCAGCCGCGTGCCGGTGTAAAACATGTTGATAGAGAAGGCGACGTCTTTGCCCCGCGCAGAATTGTTGGTGGTTGAACCGCACTCTAGGTCGTAGGTGCCATTCATCAGCAAGGGAATGCGGTTCTGCGAGGTGACTGGCATCGTAGCCACTTCAAGATTTGGTTTTTGCAGTTTCTTGCGCACGTCGTCAATGATGACGTCGGTGAGTTCCACCGAAAATCCGACGGCCTTGCTTGAACCTGTCAGGTAGCTGAAGGGTATCGACGACTCTCGGTAAGACACCGTGATTTTGTTGCCGTCGGCAATTTTTTTCAGTGTTTGTGCGCTGACGCCGGTGGTGATTCCTGCAGCGAGGAGGGCCGCGGTCATCAGAATTGAGAATTTCATGCAAGTCCTTGGATGGGTAAACATTAGAGACCGGCAGTGCCGGGCGGCGAAACTGTTTCTGCCTGAGCAATATTCTGAGGCAAGTTAATTGAAAAAAGCTCAGCAAGCCCAGAAAAACTGGCAGATCAGGCTGAAGTGCCTCAAGACAGGACCGATTTCCTCGATTTGATTGGCCTAGAATTCCAATTTCCGTAACCATTTAAAAAGTTCAAGCCATGCAAAACACAAACCGCCGAGTCTTCATGATGCAAGTCGCCGCTGCATCCACCGCAGTGATCGCATCGCAAGCCATGGCTCAGGCCAAGGTTGACGAAAAAGACCCACAAGCCGTGGCTCTGGGCTATGCCGCAGACACCACCAAGGTCGACGCCAAGAAGTACCCTAAGCACGCAGCCGCCCAAAAGTGCGCTAACTGCCAGCTGTACACAGGTAAGCCAGCTGACTCGAGCGGCGGTTGTGCCCTGTTTGCCGGCAAGCAGGTCGCCGCTAATGGCTGGTGCAGCGCCTACGCCAAAAAGGCCTGATCAAAATACAGGGCTGAATGGCCCGTTGAGTTGCACGGTGGCGTAGTTGATTGCTGTCGCGAACGACACCCACAACAAATAGGGCCACAACAGGGCACTGGCCCGGCTTGAGTAGCTTTTCATCGTCCACATCAGTGTGGCGATGGAGAGCCACAAAAAGCCGACTTCAAGCAAGGCCCAGTCAGGCCGGTGCAGCTTGAAGAACAACAAGCTCCAAAGCGTGTTCAGGCCTGCATTCAGCGCAAACAGCCCGACCAACCAGCACCGGCTGGTTCGGTCTGGCGCCTGTTTCCACGCCACCGCAGCAGAGGCGGCGGCCAATACAAAAATTGTTGTCCAGACCGGGCCAAACCACACATCTGGCGGTTTGAAGGCTGGCTGAACCAAGCTTTTGTACCAAGGTCCGATCTCAGTCAGCAGACCCCCCGTAACGGCCACCCCCAACGCCGCTAAACCGCTAACCCAAACAGGGCTGAAGATTTTTGTGGACGGTGACTCCTTGTTCATGGCTGACTTCAGGTGATGGGGGCCGGGTTGAACAGCACCAGTGCGTTGTGCAATTTCCAGTGTTCGGCCCAGGTTTTTTTGCGGCCGCTGGCGACTTCCAGCATCATCTCAAAAAGCTCCCAGCCGACGTTTTCAATGGTCTTTTCGCCGGTGGCGATGGTGCCTGCGTTGATGTCCATCAGGTCATGCCAACGCTTGGCCAAGTCGCTGCGCGTGGCGACTTTGATGACGGGAACCGCCGCCAAGCCGTAGGGTGTACCACGTCCGGTCGTGAAAACATGCAGGTTCATGCCGCCGGCCAATTGCAAGGTGCCGCAAATGAAGTCGCTGGCGGGCGTGGCGGCGTACGTCAGCCCTTTGGCTTTGAGTTTTTCGCCGGGAGACAAGACATTGGCAATGGGGGCCGAGCCCGATTTGACGATGGAGCCCATGGCTTTTTCGACGATGTTCGACAAGCCGCCTTTTTTGTTGCCTGGCGTTGTGTTGGCGCTGCGGTCTGCACCGCCGCGTTGCAGGTAAGCGTCGTACCAAGCCATCTCGCGGATCATCGCTTGCGCGACCTCGGGTGTGGTGGCGCGTGAGGTCAACTGATCGATGCCGTCGCGGACTTCGGTGGTTTCTGAAAACATCACACTGGCGCCGGCACGGACCAGCAAGTCGGTGCAAAACCCCACCGCCGGGTTGGCCGTGACGCCAGAGAAGGCATCGCTGCCGCCACATTGCACGCCGACCACCAGCTCAGACGCCGGCACAGTTTCACGGCGGCGGGCGTTCAAGCGTTGCAGGTGTTGCTCGGCTTGTCGCAGGATGGATTCGACCATCGACATGAAGCCGACGTGCGCATCGTCTTGCAGGCAAACCACGTCCAGCTTGGCCTCTGCGTTGTTGCCGGCCCCGCTGCGCACATCGATCAGCGGGATGCTGCCGGGTGGCAGCAAGCGCTCCGGCTGGAGTTTTTCGCAGCCCAAGCTGACGACCATCACTTCGCCGCCAAAGTTGGGGTTCAGGCTGATGTTGCGCAGGGTGCGGATCGGGATGATGGCGTCGGGCGCGTCAATCGCCACGCCGCAGCCGTAGCCGTGCTCCAGCGCCACCACGTCGTCGACGTTGGGAAAGCGGGGCAGCAGCTCGGCCTTGATGCGTTGCACGGCAAAGTCGGTGACGCCGGCGACGCACTGAACGGTTTGCGTGATGGCCAGAATGTTGCGCGTACCGACCGAACCGTCGGCGTTGCGATAGCCTTCAAAGGTGTAACCTTCCAGCGGCGCCATGGGCGGCGGCTTGACGGTGGCGACGGGCAAGTTGTCGAGGCTACGGGCCGACGGCATGTCGAGCAGCCGCTCGTGGACCCAGCTGCCGGCGGGAATGTCTTTCAGCGCATAACCAATCGGGATGCCGTAGCGCAGCACCGGCGTTGCGGCTTTCAAGTCGACCAGCGCGACCTTATGACCCTGCGGCACCGCGTTGACCAAGAGCAGACCGTCGGGCAGTTGGGTGCCTGCGGGCAGGCCGCCGTCATTGGCCACGATCGCCACGTTGTCAAGCGCGTGCATGCGGATGATGATGGGCTGGGGCGCGGTGGTTTGGGTTGGCATAGCGTCTTATGAGTGATGGCGGGGCAGGACCGCGATCAAATAATTATCTGACAACTTGTAAAGTTGTCAAGCAACTTTATTGGTGCCAAGAGCCTTTGCAGTCAGGCTCAAGGCGCTGGTGTAGTCTCAAAAATACGCCGTTTGGCATTCAGCACATGCAGGCGGATGGCGTCTGCGGCATCGGCCGGAGACCGGCGCACGATGGCGTCGATGATCTCTTGGTGCTCGGCTTGCGTGGTGCGCACGCGCTCGGCGCTTTTCTTGTCAGTGACGTGGCGCGCCAGTTCAATGAACTGCCGAATCGGGGCGACGCTGGTCTCGATGGCGGTCACAAAAAACGGGTTGTGGGACGCTCGGGCGATGGCCAAATGAAACTGAACATCTTCGTCGGCACCTGACCTGCCTTTCTCCATGGCGGCATGTAAAGCGTCGAATGCAGCACGCAGCGCAGTCAAGTCGGCGGCTTCCCGAAACTCCGCTGCACCCGCAGCCGCACCCATCTCGAGGCAACTGCGGTAGGCGTAGTAACGCTCAATGTCGGCTAAGCTTTTGATCGGTGTGGGCGGGATGGCCGGCGTGCCCGGGGCGCGAATCACAAAGCTGCCAGAGCCGCGCTTGGAGTCAATGATGCCGTCTGAGCGCAAGCGCGACAGGGCTTCACGCACCGTCGGCCGGGACACGCCAAATTGGCTGGCCAGCTCGCCTTCAGTGGGTAATTTCCCTCTGGGCGCGTAGTCGCCGCGCAGAATAGCCTCGACCACGCGTGCGTAAATTCGCTCCGGTAGCGTGGCCTTGCTGTCGTTTTGAAGAAGGGCTTGGTTCATGGTCGGGGCAGTGCAGTAAAGCTAGTTTGCAGTTTAAGGCCGGAGTCTGACATCTTGGGTCATGAGGTCCATGCCTTCAAGATTTGCTTGACAGCGCGCCTGTCAAAGATAAGATATCGGTTGTACGATGACTTGAATTGGTGTCAATTCTTGGTCGCACCCTCACAACTCTGTCCCAACACTGAAAGAAGCATTCCATGAATCCGCAAGAACTCAAAACCATCATGTCCAGCGGTTTGCTGTCGTTTCCTGTGACTGACTTTGACGCCCAAGGCGACTTCAACGCCAAGGGCTACGCGGCCCGTTTGGAGTGGCTGGCGCCCTACAGAGCTTCGGCCTTGTTTGCGGCGGGCGGCACTGGCGAGTTTTTCTCGCTGACGGGCCACGAATACCCAACCATCATCAAAACTGCGGTCGAGACCTGCAAGGGCATCGTGCCGATCATTGCGGGCGCTGGTGGCCCGACGCGTTTTGCCATCGAGTGCGCGCAAGAAGCTGAGCGCCAAGGCGCACACGGCATTTTGTTGATGCCGCATTACCTGACCGAAGCCGGACAAGAGGGCTTGATCGCCCACGTTGAGCAGGTCTGCAAAAGCGTCAAGTTCGGTGTGATTGTTTACAACCGAAATGTCTGCAAGCTGACCCCGGAGTCGCTGACTATTTTGGCCGATCGCTGCCCGAACCTGATTGGCTTCAAAGACGGCGTCGGCGACATCGAAACCATGTCGTCGATCTACATGAAGATGGGCGACCGCTTCGCCTACTTGGGCGGCCTGCCGACGGCTGAGGTCTATGCCGCCGCTTACAAAGCACTCGGCACCCCGGTGTACTCGTCGGCCGTCTTCAACTTCATCCCTAAGACGGCGATGGATTTTTACCACGCTGTTGCAGCTGACGATTTGGCGACTCAGCACCATTTGCTGCGTGAATTTTTCATGCCTTACTTGGACATCCGTAACAAGGTGGCAGGCTACGGCGTGAGCATCATCAAAGCGGGCGCCAAGCTGGTCGGCCATGACGCTGGCCCGGTGCGTGCGCCGCTGACAGACTTGAAGCCTGCCGAGATGGAGGCCTTGGCCGCACTGATCAAAAAGCTTGGCCCTCAGTGATCACAAGCTGAGCTCGATTGATGTCCAAACACCCCACGCCCGTTATCACCGCTTTGCGCGTGATCCCCGTCGCCGGCCGCGACAGCATGTTGCTGAATTTGAGCGGGGCGCATGGCCCGTTCTTCACCCGGAACCTGTTGATCCTGACCGACAGCGATGGACGCTCGGGTGTGGGCGAAGTGCCCG
>Ga0208916_10001110_pt1 | contig 11789 bp, 8 predicted proteins | sample DEB19_08_DNA_5_FD_184523 | JGI IMG/M metagenome (GOLD analysis project Ga0208916, IMG submission 184523) | Aqueous microbial communities from the Delaware River and Bay under freshwater to marine salinity gradient to study organic matter... | ecosystem: Environmental > Aquatic > Marine > Coastal... | reverse complement strand
CTCGCCGGTTTTGATAAACCGCAGCTTGAAAAACAGCAGCACCCAAGCCAACGAAATGGTGATCGTCGGGAACAGGATGTGAAAGGTGATGTTGGCTGCGAACTGAATGCGCGCGAGCAAAAAGGCGTCGAGGTGTTCCATGCGGCTTAGCTCTCTTCAGTGGTTTTATGGGCAATGGCAGAAGTCTCGGCCGATCGAGCGCCGAAGCTGGCTTTGACCTTGTCTTTGATCTCCAGCAATTTTTGTACTTTGGCGCCCATCTTCATCAGGCTGACCAGCGTGGCCGAATCCATCTTTTGCACCTCAGCCAGCCAACCCGTCATGAGCTCGACCAGATCATGCATCTGTTTCATGCGCGCTTGGGCATGAATATCGTCCTCGTTCGTCGGTTGCTCCATCAAGGCTTCACGCAGCATCGACAGCGTCGGGTCGATCTCACGTTTTCGTCGCTCCTCGGCCAGCGTCCTGAAAATCGCCCAGACGTCTTCAGGCGCTTGAAAATACTCGCGCCGATCACCCGGCAAATGCTGCAGTCGCACCAGATTCCAAGACTGCAATTCCTTCAGCCCCATGCTGACGTTGGAGCGCGAAAAGGCCAACGCCTCACCAATGTCATCGGCATTCAGCGCCCGCGGTGACACATACAACAAAGCGTAAATTTGACCGACCGTGCGGTTGATGCCCCAGCGGCTGCCCATTTCACCGAAATGCAAAACGAAACGCTGGGTCAAAGGGGCTAACTGCATAACTTCTCCAAATTTCAGGAATTACTGAAAGTTGTGGAAGTATAGAAGCTTTGTGGAAAACTTGGGTCGCAAGAAGTCGACACGCCTGCATGCGATGTTTTGACCGCGCACGCGCTCAGCCCTGAATGGTATATTTTCAGAGATGAAAAACCTCTTGGCTGACGCGACTGAAAATGTGAATTCGAACGACGACTTGACCCGAGAAGAACTGCATTTCCGGCGCATCGACATGCGCGGATGGCGCCGTTCCGACGGCCTGTTTGAAGTCGAAGGCCGCGTCACCGACCGCAAACCTCATGACTTCAAAGTCCCGAATGGCACGAAAGTGGTTCAGGCCAACGCAGCGCTGCACGACATGGGCGTCAAACTTGTTTTTGACGACAACATGCTGGTGCACGATGTCTTCGCCTTCACCGATGCCGCGCCCTACACGGATTGCCTAACGGCCGGCTCGACGCTGCAAACCCTCAAGGGCATGCGCATCGCGGCCGGCTGGAGCGCCGAAGTGACCCGCCGTTTGGCCGGCGCCAACAGCTGCACCCACCTGATGCAACTGCTGATCCCGATGGGGACGACGGCTTTTCAGTCCCTCACGACGACGCGCATGGACCGGCCCGATGTGTTGAACGCCGAAGGCCAGCCCAAAAAGATCAACAGCTGCTACGCCTATGCCGCAGAGCGCAGCATCGTGATGCAAAAATGGCCGATGTTTTACACCGGCAAGCAACAAGACGGGCCAGCATAAAAGCTCGCTTTTGTCATCGATCAAGACTCAACATAGGGTCGCTATTCTTAAAACAACTGGAGACAACATGACCCTCAGCCGCAAACTCGCCAACGCCCTCCTCGCCGTCACACTGGCTTTTGGCATGGCAGCCACCGCTTCAGCGCAGCCCAAACCGAGCGTCAAAGACATCGGCCCGGTGCCACCGGCATCGGTCATCTTCATCGGCAACAGCTTCTTTTATTACAACAACAGCCTGCACGGCCACGTCGGCAACATGGTGAGCGAGGGCCTCAAAGGGCACAAATACCGGAGCTCGTCCGTGACCATCAGCGGCTCGGGTTTTGACTGGCATGACGTCGACTCTTACTTCCGCCCGAACGGCATTGGCAAATACTCTTTTGTCGAAAACAACCGGGTGGTCTTCAACCCGCCAAGCGGCAAGCTGTTCGAGGTCGCCGTCATGATGGACTGCAGCCAGTGTCCGATTCACCCGACGCTGAAAGAAGTCTTCACCGAGTACGCCAAAAAGCACAGTGACACGGTACGCAAACACGGCGCGGTGCCGGTGTTTTTCATGTCGTGGGCGTATCAAGATGCGCCAGAGATGACGCAAAGTCTGGCCGACGCCTACACCGTGGCTGGCAATACCAACCAAGCCTTGGTGATACCGGCCGGACTGGCTTTTGCACGCTCCATAGCCCTGCGACCAGCGCTGAATCTTTATGTCGCTGACAAACGCCACCCAAGCCCTGCTGGCACCTATTTGGCAGCCGCCACCACCTACGCAGCTTTGTTCAATAAATCACCCGTGGGGCTGCAATACAACGCGGGCTTGACGCCTGAGGTCGCCGCGCACTTGCAGCAAGTCGCTTGGGACACCGTGCAGCAATACCTAGGCCGTTGAGTCAGCAACTGATCCGGCCGGCCGGCTATGTCCTCAGGCGAGTTTAAGGCGCCGAATGATTTCAGACGTCGCGTCGGCCTGGTTCATGGTGTAGAAATGAATCCCTGGCACGCCAGCCATGTTGAGCTGGTCGCAAAGGTCGGTGATGACATCCAGACCAAAGGCCTTGATCGATTTGATGTCGTCGCCATAGCCTTGCAGGCGTAGCCGGATCCAGCGCGGAATCTCGGCACCGCAGGCATCGGAAAAACGCATCAGCTGCGTCGAGCTGGTGATCGGCATGATGCCGGGGACGATCGGCACGTCAACACCTAGTTTGTAGGCGTCATCGACAAACCGAAAGTAGGCGTCGCTGTTGAAAAAATACTGCGTTATGGCGGCATTGGCGCCAGCCTTGACCTTGGCGGCGAAGGCTTGCAAATCAGCCTCGGCTGATTTCGCCTGCGGATGAATCTCAGGGTAGGCCGCCACTTCAATGTGAAACGCGTCACCGGTTTCTGCGCGGATAAAAGCCACCAGATCACTGGCGTAATGGAACTCACCGCCCATGCCAAAACCGCTCGGCAAGTCACCGCGCAAGGCCACCAGACGCTTCACACCCATGGCTTGCAACTGAGCCAGTTGTTCGCGCACGGTCGCCTTGGTCGCGCCTACGCATGAAAAATGCGAAGCTGCCTCAACGCCTTCGGCCAAAATTTCTTTGACTGCGGCAAACGTGCCTTCTTGCGTCGAGCCGCCGGCCCCAAAAGTGACCGAGCAAAACTCCGGCTTGAGCGCGTACAACTGCTGACGCGTGACGCGCAGCTTGGCCGCGCCTTCAGGCGTCTTGGTCGGGAAAAATTCGAAACTGATCGGCAGTGTCATGGCATTCACTCAAGCATTCATGCGTTATTTTTATCAGCGAGATTTTTCTTCTCGCGCTTCTTGCTGCGCGCCGGACCCGGTTGACCGGCGTGCGCGGCTTCGCCATCTTCATCCATGGCATCGAGCAAGCTGCGCGTCGCACTGCGCGGTGCACGCTTGACCGCTTGACGCGCAGGCGCAGCTGGCAAGGGCTTGTCTTCGCCCAGCGCCTCTAAGCCTTTGCGCGCCTGAATGAAAAATTCGCGGTTGCCGTCACCGCCGTCAATCGGTGAGTCGATCCAAGCCAACACCTCAAGGCCGAGTTCGGCGCAACAGTCGCGCAGCCGCTGCTCCACAAACGCAAAGTGGATCGGGTCGCGCACAATGCCGCCCTTGCCAATCTGCCCCGGCTGCAATTCAAACTGCGGCTTGACCAGCATCAGCAAGTCGCCACCCGGCTTGAGCAAACGCACCACCGCCGGCAACACCAGCGTGAGTGAAATGAAAGACAAATCACCGGTGAGGAAATCAAACACCGGATCGAAGTCAGCGTCCAGCGCAGCCAACAATTCCGGATGGTCTTGCAGCGTGCCTTCGGCTTCAGCGGCATCCAGCTTGAGCGTCAAGGCGCGGCTGTGGTGCTCGACTAAATCAGCCGCTGTTAGCGAGCGTGCGTTGACACCTTCGATGCAGACCACGCGCGCATCTGCGCGCAAAGTCGGGTGCAACTGGCCGTGGCCTACGTCAACGCCGACCACCTGCGCTGCACCGTGCTGCAGCAAGCAGTCGGTGAAGCCGCCGGTCGACTGGCCGACATCTAAGCAGCGCCAGCCGGTCACAGCCAGACCGGCTTTTTTCAGCGCGCCTTCGAGCTTGAGCCCACCACGCGAGATGTACTTGGCTTCTGTGGTGTCGGGCACGACCAACTCTGCGCCTTCTGGAATTTCATCGCCGTTCTTGGCGACCTTGCGCCAAGCCGAGTCCTCGTCGGCGCGCCATTGCACGCCCGAAGCGATCAGGCGCTGGGCCTGGGAACGGGTCGTGGCCAAGCCACGGTCAACGAGAAACAGATCAGCGCGCATAAGGCAGTCAGAGTTGGTGCGCTTCACGCGCGGTTATCGCGTTTATCAATAGCGGTAAGTGTCAGCTTTGTAAGGGCCGGCTTTCGAGACACCGATGTAAGCCGCTTGCTCGTCGCTGAGTTCGGACAGCATGGCACCGACTTTCATCAGGTGCAAGCGTGCGACTTTTTCGTCGAGGTGTTTCGGCAACACGTAAACCTTGCCCACTTCGTAGTCAGCCTGTTTGGTGAACAGTTCGATCTGCGCAATGGTCTGGTTAGCGAAGCTCGACGACATCACAAAGCTCGGGTGACCGGTGCCGCAACCGAGGTTGACGAGGCGACCTTTGGCCAACAAGATGATGCGTTTGCCGTCCGGGAAGATCACGTGATCGACTTGCGGCTTGATCTCGTCCCACTCGCATTTTTCGAGCGACGCGACATCGATTTCGTTGTCGAAGTGGCCGATGTTGCAAACGATGGCTTGGTCCTTCATGGCCGCCATGTGCTGGTAGGTGATGACATTTTTGTTGCCGGTGGCGGAGACAAAAATATCGGCCTTGTCAGCAGCGTATTCCATGGTCACGACTTTGTAACCTTCCATCGCGGCTTGCAGGGCGTTGATCGGGTCGATCTCGGTGACCCAGACTTGGGCGCTCAAGGCGCGCAGCGCTTGGGCCGAACCCTTGCCGACGTCACCGTAACCGGCGACCAGTGCGACCTTGCCGGCGATCATCACGTCGGTGGCGCGTTTGATGGCGTCAACCAACGACTCGCGGCAACCGTAGAGATTGTCGAACTTGGACTTGGTGACCGAGTCGTTGACGTTGATGGCGCGCAGCGCCAGCGTGCCCTTGACCGACATCTCGTTCAGGCGCAGCACGCCGGTGGTGGTTTCTTCGGTCACGCCGATGATGTTTTTCAGGCGGCGGCTGTACCAAGTGCCGTCTTTTGCCAGCTGCTTTTTGATGGCGTTGAACAGGCAGATTTCTTCTTCGCTACCGGGGTTGGCCAGCACAGAGATGTCAGTCTCGGCTTTGGTGCCGAGGTGCATCAACAAGGTGGCATCGCCGCCGTCGTCCAGAATCATGTTCGGACCTTCTTCAGGCGTGCCTTTGTCGCCTTTGAATTCAAAAATACGGTGGGTGTAATCCCAGTAGTCGTCCAGGTTTTCGCCCTTGTAGGCAAATACCGGTGTGCCGTTGACCACCAGCGCGGCAGCCGCATGGTCTTGCGTCGAGAAAATATTGCAGCTGGCCCAACGCACGTCAGCGCCTAGGGCTTGCAGGGTTTCGACCAGCACGCCGGTCTGGATCGTCATGTGCAAGGAACCAGTGATGCGCGCACCCTTGAGCGGCTGGGTGGTGGCGAATTCCTTGCGAATGGCCATCAGGCCAGGCATTTCGGTTTCAGCAATCTTCAGCTCTTTGCGACCCCAGTCGGCGAGCGACAGGTCAGCAATGGCGTAATCTTGGTTGTGGATAGGTTTGACGACGGCGTTCATTGAAATTTCTCCAAAGCGAGACAAGCTGGGCAAAATAGCCACAAGCATGGCGCGTATCAAACCGGGAGAATATTGAAACTCACCCGGCCTGAAAAGCACATGCGGGTGAGCGTGGTTGCAAAAGAAAGTCCTGAGCCTAGACCACGTGTGTGGGTTGCAACGCTCCTCAGGAGAGGCCAGATTGTACCCAACTCTTGGCTTGAAGCTCGCAGCCTGAACCCGTTCCACAGCAATGGCCGCGACTCGCATGTGGAGATTGGCCGCTGATGAGCCTGCAGACAAAGCGCCATGCGCCGTGTTTTCCACACCCAAGAATTCTAGGGATCAGCGCAAAATACCCGCCATGACTGATTCACGTACCAAAATCCTCGTACTTGCCGGACTGCTTGGCCTTGCCGCATCTCACAGCGTGCTGGCCGCACCGCTGCTGCGCTGCAACGTGACCTATGCGGGCGCCAGCCAGTGGGTTGAAGCCACCCCGGTGACCGATCCATACTCGGTGCCGTCGGTCGACATTGGCGGTCGTTTTCGTTTCAAAGCCGTGATGGTCGGCAGCTCGGCGCAGCTTGACCGCATCGTGCTTTACGCCTACTTCAATGCCCGAACCGATGCCGTTTCGGGCGTCCAGCCCATGTTGATCCAACAGGTTAAATACTTGCCACCGTTCAAAGCCGCGGCAACGCCAACCCCGCTCACTGGGGAGCAACGGCTGTATGCCGGCCCGGCTGAGCGCGAGTTGATTTACAGCTGCACGCTAGAAGGGGTTCAGCCATGAAGCGCCTCTTTTGCCACAGCTTCAACGGCCTGCTGCTGGCCTTTTTCATCACTTCGTGCCCAGAGGCTTTTAGCGCCCAGCCAGCGGAACAAGTCAGCCTGATCTTTGCCGGCGATATCGTGCTCGACGACACGGCCGGCGCCATGATTGAGCGGGGCGAAGACCCGTTTTCAGGCCTCGCCGATGTCTTTGCGGGCGCCGATATTCGCATTAGCAATCTGGAGTGCGTGGTGGCCAGCATCGGTTCCGCCGGCAACAAAAACTTCACCTTTCGCGCGCACCCGCGCACGCTGCCGGTGCTCAAGCGGCACTTTGACGCGGTCGCGCTGGCCAACAACCACTCGGGTGATTACGGCCGTGAGGCGTTTGCGCAAATGCTCGGCCTGCTCAAAGAAGCTGGCTTGGCGCAGTTCGGCGGCGGTCACAACCTGTCGCAGGCGCACGACCCGCTCATCATCGAGCGCAAGGGTCTGCGCATTGCGCTGCTGAGTTACAGCGAGTTCATGCCGCGCAGTTTTGAGGCCGACTACAACGCGCCCGGCATCGCTTGGAGCGAAGACGAGCAAGTGGTGGATGACATTAGAAAAGCTCGCGCCGTACATGGCGCTCATTTGGTGATTCCGGTGATGCACTGGGGCTGGGAAAACGAGCCAAGGTCAAACGCCCGTCAGCGCCAACTGGCCCGACTGATGATTGACGCTGGCGCCGACGCAGTGATTGGCGGACACCCGCACGTCACCCAAGAAACGGCCGAGTACAAGGGCAAGCCCATCATCTACAGCGTCGGCAATTTCGTCATGAAGGAAACCGACAACGCGGCGCAAAGACGCGGCTGGGTGCTCCGCTTGCAGCTGGACGCACAAGGCGTCAGCCGCTTTGACACCATCCCTGTGCAGATCGACATGGAAGGCATTCCGCAGCGCCAGCGCAACGCGGCCAGCCCGTGCTGGCTGCGCGGCGACAGCGATGCACGCTTGTGCACGCCTGATTAACTTTTTGCCGCTGAACGCGCCAGCACCGGCTTCAAAGCCAGACCGGTCGGCGTGCCCAGCAACACCACGTCTTCCGGCGGCGCTGACGCGACCACGCGCCCGCCAGCGTTGCCGCCATCGGGACCGAGGTCGATCACCCAGTCGGCTTCGGCAATCACATCCAAGTCATGCTCGATCACCACCACGCTGTGGCCGCCATTGACCAAGCGGTGCAGCACGTGGATGAGTTTTTCAACGTCGGCCATGTGCAAGCCCACGGTCGGCTCATCCAAAACGTAAAGCGTGTGCGGTGCTTTTTGACCGCGCCTTGTGATGTCGTCGCGCACCTTGCTGAGTTCGGTTACCAGCTTGAGTCGCTGGGCTTCGCCGCCAGACAGCGTCGGTGACGGCTGGCCGAGCGTGAGGTAGCCGAGTCCGACGTCCTTGAGCAGTTGCAGCGGATGCGCAATGTTCGGCATCGACGCAAAGAAAGCCACCGCCTCGTCGATCTCCATGCGCAGCACTTCGCCAATGCTTTTGCCGCGCCAAGTGACGGCCAGCGTCTCTGGGTTGAAGCGCGCACCGTGGCAGGTTTCGCAGAGCACTTTGACGTCCGGCAAAAAGCTCATGCCGATGGTTCGCACGCCTGCGCCTTCGCAGGTCGGGCAACGGCCTTCGCCGGTGTTGAACGAAAAACGATTCGCTGCATAACCCCGCGCCCGCGCTTCCAGCGTGTCGGCAAAGAGCTTGCGGATGACATCCCAAAAACCAATGTACGTGGCCGGGCAACTGCGCGGCGTTTTGCCAATCGGCGTCTGGTCGACTTCCAACACGCGATCCACCCCACGGTAACCGCTGATGCCGGCGCAGCCGATCCACGCCGGATGTTGGCCGGCGTCGTCGGCGTCGCGGCCGGCCTTGGTGCTGCGCTGCTGAACCGCCGCTTGCACATTGGCCAGCAGCACATCGCGCGCGAGGGTCGATTTGCCAGAGCCCGAAACGCCGGTGACAGCCACCAAACGGTTCAGCGGCACAGCCACTGAGACGTCTTGCAGGTTGTGCAACTTTGCGCCGCTGACCGTGATCCATTTGGTGATCGGGTTGACAGCGACTGGGGCCAAAGACTCGCTTGCCCTATCGGCATTCGCCTCGACGCTGGCCTGCGCGGCTTTGAGCTTCAGGGCTTCGGCCTTGGCTTTGGCCGTTGGCTTTTTGCTGACGACAACGACCACGGCGGCATCCGCCACATCCGCCTCGCCAGGACGGTGCGGCGCTGTTTCACGGCGCGCTTGCAGCGGGTGTTGGATGGCGTTCAGCAGGTAACGGCCAGTGAGCGATTCGGCCGCGGCCGAGACGTCGGCCACGCTGCCTTGCGCCACCACGCGGCCACCACGCGAGCCGGCGCCGGGGCCGATGTCGATGATGTGGTCGGCGCGTCGAATGGTGTCTTCGTCATGTTCGACCACCACCAGCGTGTTGCCGCGCTCGCTGAGCTTGCCGAGCGCACGCAGCAAAATCTGGTTGTCGCGTGGATGCAAACCAATGGTCGGCTCGTCCAGCACGTAGCAAACGCCTTGCAAGTTCGAGCCCAGTTGCGCCGCCAACCGAATGCGTTGCGCTTCGCCGCCAGACAGCGTGGGTGCGCCACGGTCGAGCGTCAGGTAGCCGAGCCCCACATCTTGCAGAAACTCCAAGCGGCTTTTGATTTCAGGCACCAAGTCGCGAGCGATTTCGGCATCGCGGCCGGACAGCGTCAACTGCTCAAGCCAAGCACGCACATCGGTGACGCTCAAACTCGCAATATCGGTGATGGCCCAGCTTTTCGTTTTTTCAGCCGCAATGAGCGCGCTGAACTGCCCCATACGCACAGCGCGCGCCTGGCTGTTCAAGCGCGTGCCGTGACAAGACGCGCAAGCGGTGTCGAGCACGTCATCAACTTCAGGCTCGGCAAAGCTTTGCTCGCGGCCTTTGTCTTTGTGGTCTTCATCGCGCACCGAATCGTCAAACACCTTGCGCTGCTCACGCGTCAAGGCGACGCCGGTGCCGACGCAATCAGGACACCAACCGTGCTTGCTGTTGTAGCTGAACAGGCGTGGGTCTAGTTCAGGGTAAGACGTCGCGCACACCGGGCAGGCGCGCTTGGTCGAAAACACTTCCAAGCGGCCAATGCCGCTGGTTGGCAAACCGTCGGCCATGGCGGCCGCCAAGCCTTCTAGCGGCGCCAACACATGAACCACGCCCTTGCCGTGTTCCAGTGCGGTCTTCAGGGCTTGCCGCAAAGCGGCTTCGTTGGCCGGGTTGACCAACAGGTCAGCCACCGGCAATTCGACCGTGTGTTCCTTGAAACGATCGATGCGTGGAAAGCCGGTGGTCGGCAAAAACTCGCCGTCCACCCGCAGGTGCGAGTAGCCGCGTGGTCGGGCCCAATCGGCGAGTTCGGTGTAGACGCCTTTGCGGTTGATGACCAGCGGCGCCAGCAAACCAATGTGTTGCCCACGGAAGTTTTTGATCAGCTGCGCGGCAATACTTTCGGCGCTTTGCGGCATCACCGCCGCACCGTCGTGGGTGCAATGCTGGATGCCGAGCTTGACGTACAGCAAGCGCAAGAAATGCCAAACTTCGGTCGTCGTGCCCACCGTCGATTTGCGACCACCGCGTGACAAGCGCTGCTCAATCGCCACCGTCGGCGGAATGCCGTAAACCGCATCCACCTCCGGCCGACCGGCCGGCTGAACGATGCTGCGTGCATAGGCGTTGAGCGACTCCAAATACCGCCGCTGTCCTTCGTTGAACAAGATGTCGAACGCCAGCGTCGACTTGCCCGAACCGGAGACACCCGTCACCACATTGAACTTGCCGCGCGGAATATCGACCGACAGGCTTTTCAGGTTGTTCTCTCTGGCATTGACGATCTGAATCATGTTGGATGCAGCTGGCCGCGTGACCCAGGCTTTCGCCTTGACTTCTTCAACCGCATGCACGCTGCCCATGGCTTCTTCGTACTCGCGCAAGGCTTTGGCGGTGTGCGATGTCGGGTGTTCGCGCACGGCTTCGGGCGTGCCTTCGGCGACCAGCCAGCCGCCGGCTTCACCGCCTTCGGGGCCCAGGTCGATCAACCAATCGGCGGAGCGAATCACGTCGAGGTTGTGCTCGATGACGATCAGCGAATGGCCGGCTTCGATGAGTTTTCGCAGCGCGCGCATGAGCTTGGCGATGTCGTCAAAGTGCAGGCCGGTGGTCGGCTCGTCCAGCAAAAAGAGCGTGCCGCGGTGCGCGCGCAGCGCCAGCGGCTGGCGGCTCAGGCTGGCGATGGTCGGTTTGGCTTTGGCTCCTTTGGCGCTGTTGCCTGCCAGAAAGCCAGCGAGTTTTAAACGCTGGGCTTCGCCACCCGACAGCGTCGGCACCGGTTGACCCAGCTTGACGTACTCCAGCCCCACGTCAACGATCGGCTGCAGCGCGCGAATCACTTCACGGTCGTAGGCAAACAGTTGGCTGGCCTCGCTCACCGTCAGCTCCAGCACATCGGCCACATTCATCACTACAACGCGGCCATCCGGATAACGCCGCTCAATCGTCACCTCCAGAATTTCGGGTCGGTAACGTTGGCCGTCGCAATCCGGGCAACGCAAATAAACGTCGCTCAAAAACTGCATTTCGACATGCTCAAAACCAGAACCGCCGCAGGTCGGGCAACGGCCATCGCCGCTGTTGAAGCTGAATTTAGAGGCGGTGTAACTGCGCTCACGGCTGAGTGGCGACACGGCGAACAACTCGCGCACGGCGTCCCAGGCACCGACATAGCTGGCCGGATTAGACCGCGCTGTTTTGCCAATCGGCGACTGGTCGACGAAGACCACATCGCTCAAGTGATCGGCACCCATCAAACGATCGTGCTCGCCCGGTGTTTCGGTGGCTTTGCCAAATTGGCGCAGCAAGGCTGGTGCCAAAATATCTTGCATCAAAGTCGACTTGCCCGAGCCGCTGACGCCGGTGACCACCACCAGCCGCTGCAAGGGGAAATCGACGCTGATGTTTTTCAGGTTGTGGTCGCGGGCGCCTTCCAGAATCAGGCGCGGCGTGTTGTCTGTGACCGCACGTTTGAAACCCATGCCGACCCGCTTGCGCGAACCGAGGTAATCGCCGGTCAAGGTGTCGGCATGGCGCAGGTCTTCGGGTGTGCCGTCGAAGACAATTTGACCGCCCTTTTCACCCGGCCCCGGCCCCATGTCGATCATGCGGTCAGCGGCCAGCATCACAGC